>WNFC01005452.1_pt1 | contig 28606 bp, 26 predicted proteins | sample 5400541 | NCBI WGS metagenome assembly WNFC01 (sample SAMN13153342, study PRJNA577476) | soil metagenome | isolation source: 120 cm saprolite under Douglas fir tree site 2 hole 2 replicate 1 | place: USA:California | collected 2015-04-18
TGGATGGCTCTGCCGTGCCGCTAGCTGCCGGTGACCTCCTGCTGTTGTGCTCCGATGGGCTGTGGGAAATGGTGCGCGACCAGCAGATCGCCGCCATCTTGACCACACACAGGTCTCACCCATCAAAGACAGCCCATGCTCTCGTCCAGGCAGCATTGGCAGGTGGGGGGGAAGACAATGTCAGCGTCATTGTGGCGCAGGTGAGCAACGTATAGGTCTCTCCCGTGGAGGATAGGCCTTCCCTGGCGGCGGTGACTCCATGAGAAGTTATGGAGTCGCACCATTTCCCCGCTTCGGGTGGGGTCCAGGTCCGGAACGTATGTGGCTTGGTTCGGAGGGCACTTTGGGGCTAGTGACCCAGGTCTGGCGTGTACGCCCTCGACCTACCGTTCACTATCGTCGATGGAAATAGGACCAGAGCCTTCGTATCAAGGGCAGGTTCCCTTTATAGCCAAGGCGACGAGCTTCCTCATACGCCTGCTCGGCTTCTCTTCCTCTTTCAAGGAGCAGTTGCAGGTCGCCCTTGCTGTAGTGGGCTGCGGCGTAGGTCGGGTCCAGATGGATGGCTTGATCATAGGCTGCCAGGGCTTCCTCATAGTGCGCCAGTTCAGTGAGGACATCCCCTTTCCCGTGGTAGGCAAAGACAAGGTGAGGATCCAGGCAAATGGCCTGATCATAGACAGCTAACGCTTCCTCGTCGCGCTTGAGTCCCGCAAGAGCAACGCCTTCGTTGTAATAGGCAACCGCAAGCTGGGGCTCCAATTGGATCGCCCGCTTGTAAGCAGCCAGCGCCTCCTTGTAGCGCTTCAGGCTACTGAGAACATACCCGTATTTGTTATAGGCAAGAGCCTTGTCAGGGGCTAGTCGGATCGCCCACTTGTAAGCAGCCAACGCCTTCTTATAGCGCTTCAGGTTACTGAGGACATCTCCCTGGTTGAGGTACACCACAGCGTTATTGGGATCCAGACGAGTGGCGTGCTCATAAGCCCCCAACGCCTCCTCGTAGCGTTTGAGGTCGCGTAAGGTATTCGCTTTGTTGAGATAGACCACAGCAGTATGAGGGGCGAGGCGGATCGCCTGCTCATAGGCAGCCAGCGCCTCCTCGTAACGCCTCAGCCTCTGGAGAGCATATCCCTGGTTGTTATAGGCAGTAACGTCGTCGGCATTCAGTTCAAGAGCGCGATCGAAGGCCAGGAGGGCCTCCTCGTAGCGTTTGAGGCCGCTGAGAGCGGTCCCCTGGTTGCTATAGGCAGCAGCCACATGGGGATCGAGCCGAAGAGCCTGCTCGCAAGCCGCGAGCGCTTCTTCGTAGCGGCCAAGGCCATTGAGAGCCCAGCTTTTGTGCTGGTATAGACTCGCTTGATTGGGATTCAAGCGAATGGCCTGCTCACAAACCACCAGCGCCGCCCGATAACGGGCAAGTTCGTTGAGGACCCAGCTTTTACCCTGATAGGCCCTGGCATGGTTGGGGTCCAAGCGAATACCCTCGTCATAGGCTGCTAATGCCTCTTCGTTACGCGCGAGATCGCAGAGCACGTCTCCTTTGTTCAGATAGGCGAGCGCATTCCCAGGGTTCAGAGTAATCGCTCGCTCGTAGGCAGCCAGCGCTTCCTCGTCGCGGTGGAGACTCCTGAGGACGTTTCCCCGGCTCAGGTAGGTGAGAGCGTGAGCCGGGTCCAGACGAGTAGCCTGCTCATAGGCAGCGAGCGCTTCCTCATCGCGACCAAGCTGATGGAGGACGTTCCCTCTATTCTGGTGGACCTCGGCGTTGTGAGGATCCAGCCGGATAGTTTGATCATAGGCGGCCAGCGCCTCCTCGTAGCGGCCAAGGATACAAAGCACATCGCCCCGCTTGAGATGAGTGAGCGCGTGAGCCGGGTTGAGCGCAATGGCACGCTCATAGGCTGCCAGCGCCTCCTTGTTGCGGCCAAGCAGACGGAGCACGTCCCCCTGGTTCAGGTAGGCAACTTCGCTGGGGTCCAGCCGAATGGCCTGCTTGTAGGCGGCCAGCGCCTCCCTGTTGCGGCCAAGCAGGCGGAGCACATCCCCCCTGCTGTGATAGGAAATGGCGTGATTGGAGTCCAGCCGAATGGCCTGCTCATAAGCAGCGAGGGCTTCCTCATTGCGGCCAAAACCTCTGAGACTGTCCCCCTCGCGGAGATAGGCAACGAGATTGCCAGGGTCCAGGGCAATAGCCCGCTCATAAGCAGCGAGGGCCTCCTCATCGCGCCTGAAACGTCTGAGGATATCTCCCTTGTTGAGGTAAGCAACGGCGCTGTTGGGATCCAGGGCAATAGCTCGCTCGTAGGCCGCCAGGGCCTCCCCATCACGGTTGAGGCCTTTGAGGGCATTCCCTTTGTTGAGGTAGATGAGGGCGTGAGCTGGGTCCAGACGAATGGCCTGCTCGTAGGCCGCCAACGCCTCTTCGTAACGATTGAGACCCCCGAGGGCGTAGCCCTTGTTGAGGTAGGTGAGGGCATTGTTGGAATCCAGGGCAATAGCCCGCTCGTAGGCAATTAGTGCCTCCTCATAGCGGCCAAGGCTACGCAGAGCATCACCTCTGCTGCGCCAGGCAACTCCATTGCCTGGAGCCAGAGCAATGCCCTGTTCATAGACGGCCAGCGCCTCCTCATCACGGTTGAGACTCGTGAGGGCGTAGCCTTTGTGGAGATAAGCAAGCACGTTCTCAGGGTCCAGGCGAATGGCCTGCTCGTAGGCTGCCAGCGCCTCTTCGTAACGCTGGAGGGTATGAAGAACCCAGCCCTGATTGTAGAAAGCGATGGCGTGATTGGAGTCCAGGCGAATGGCCTGCTCGTAAGCAGCGAGCGCCTCTTCGTAGCGGGTGAGACTTTTGAGGGCATCTCCCTTGTGGAGATAGGCCACTGCATTACGAGGATCCTGGCTCACAGCCCGCTCGTAGGCCGCCAGCGCCTCCTCATAGTGGGCCAGATCACGCAGGACATCTCCTTTAGCGAGGAGGGCGACGTCATTGTCGGGGTCCAACGTAATCGCTCGCTCAGAGGATGCCAGCGCCTCCTCATACCGTATGAGGCCTCTGAGTACACCGCCTCTGCCTGGGTCAGCAGCAGCAAGATGGGGATCTAGTCGAATAGCTTGCTCGTAGGATGCCAGCGCCTCTGCGTAGTGCATGTGAGCACGAAGTGCATCGCTCTGGTGGAGAAAAGCTAGCGCGTTATAAGGATGACGGTCAATGGCTTGTGCATAGGCCGTGAGCGCTTCCTCGTTGCGACCAAGGGTACGGAGCGCATCCCCCTTCCCACACCAGGCAAGAGCGTTGCCGGGGTCCACAGCAATGGCCCGCTCATAGGCCGTGAGCGCTTCCAGATAGCGTTTGAGCTCGCAGAGCAGATCGGCTTTGTGGAGGTAGGCAAGAGCGTTGTGAGGATCCAGCGCGATGGCCCGCTCGTAGGCCGCCAGCGCCTCCTCATCACGGCTGAGGCCTTTGAGGGCATTCCCTTTGTTAAGGTGGGTCATGGCATTGTGAGGATCCAGCGCGATGGCCCGCTCGTAGGCCGCCAGCGCCTCCTCAAGATCATCAGACATAGCCCCTTCACTCTGGCGCAACGCGCTCATCCTTTGGGTGCTTCGCACAGCAGGAGTCACTACTGGACGGAATACGATGACATTGAGAATACAACGCTCGCATCCCCCTATCTGAAGATAGGGTCAAGAGCGTTTCCGGGTTCCACCCGTTCACTCGCCGACTTCCAATCCGATAGTGCTTGCTGGTTCCGAGGTAAAGCGTTTCCTCGGGTAAAAACACGAGCGTCCCCAACGTTCGGTGTGCCAACCGATACGTCTCTCGTCTAGAGCCCACAAGCCGCTCGGTGTGGTTGCAGCGAACGACGGCTCGGACGGAGCCCACATCCTTGCGGATGTAGAAGCCTCTGCATTCCAGGCAGGAGTGCGTCACTATGCTCACCCCGGCGTTCTAACGGTGAAAGAGAGCCATGTGTGCTGCTTACTCTTATCTACGACGCCTCCAGCGCGAACGTACTCGCGTTCCAGCGACAGCACGGAGGACGACGATGAGCAGGCAGGCTCCAATGAAGGCAAGGATGATGCTGCCGAGGAGATTCGTTGCTCCTAAACCGAGGAGGTCCGCGAGAAATCCACCAATAACTGCGCCCACCAGACCAATGATGAGATCACCCAGTAGCCCATAGGCTCCACGCATGACTCGACTTGCCAGAAAACCTGCGATGACACCAACCACGAGCCAGACGAGCAGGCTCTCTGGTTGCAGCGTTACATCCAGCATGACTGTTGCGATGGTCATATCCCCATTCTCTCCTGTGATGACCGGTACGCTCACATAAGTGCACCTACAGTATAGCAGAAAACAGGATCATACTCTATCCCTGAGCAAAACGTGTCAGGACAACAGAAGAGACAGGACCATCCGTAGAAAGCTCACAACTACAACTTGACGCTTATGGGGCGGACAATGCCACTCCCATCTTGTAGACGTTCAGTAGCCTGATAGTTTAAGCGTTCTAGACACAGAACCGTCCATCTGGTAGCATATTGGAGGAAGGTAGGGATAGACATCACTCCGTGTGTCATCTATCCAGAATCCAAACCTTGCTATGTCGTTGTCTCGATGCTCTCACGGGAAGGAGTCACCTGGTGCGTCGTATCAGCGTGCTCAACTTTAAGGGGGGAGTAGGGAAAAGCTCACTGGTGATGAATCTGGCCCACGCCTTCGTCCGCCTCGGCTCCACCGTTCTCATCATCGATTGTGACTTTCAGGCCAACAGCAGCACCCTCCTTCCCGAAGTGCGGCCTCCCACGCTCACGCACGTGCTGAAGCGACAAGTCCCTTTCACCGCAGCCATCCAGCAAGCGCGAGAGCATCTCTACATGGTGCCAGCAGACTATGAGCTCGACACCGCTCTCGCCTACCTGGACAAAGCGCACCGGCATCTCTTAGATCAGGCCACACGCCAGCTCACGCAACTGGATTACATCTTCTTTGACCACCCACCTGGCTATACCTCCATCACAGAAGCGGCACTGCTGGCGAGCGAAGAGATCCTCATCCCCTGCGAACTGGTCCCATTTGCCGTCCAGGGACTCCAAAACGTGTTCACGAAACTGGCGATCAGGATGAGCGAGTACCAGCACGAACTCATGGTGACGGGCATTGTCCCCTCTAAATTTGATCAGCGCTATGCCATCAATGTGCAGTATCTCCCCGCCCTCCAACAGCGATACGGCGCAATAGTATGCTCGCCCATCCGTACGGATGCAACCGTCAGCCGAGCCCAATCCATGGGACAAACCGTGTATGAGTATGATCCCGTGAGCCGCGTCGCACTGGACTTTACCCGCTTAGCAAGACACATGCTCAACGGAAGGTGAACGTATGAACAAGAGACGCCCCATCGGCGAATTTGGCAAAATCGGCAGCAACCAGGGACCCGATGCGATGCCGGACAGTGCTGCAAGCGTTCCAGGCCGAAAACGTGTCGATGATCGCAAGCGGCAAACGACATGAGTCAGATCATCACCGAACTCATCCAGGAGTATAGGACGCACGTCACGAACACACAGCAGCACCGCTAGAACAGGATCTTTTTGCCCTCCATCAGCCCGGCTAGTGCTCTCGTTTACCTGACATCCACTCATCAAGCAGAGGAGCAGGGGAACCCTGTCTGGGGGACAGGGAACGGGGTGTTCCCGAACAATGCTTATTTCCCCTTTGCTCGCCGCCGCAGGGCTTTGCTGGCGAATGCAAGATAGGGTGCAATCGAGCATGGCTGAGAGCCCCCAGGCTCTCTTGCCACGCAAGGGGTGCCACTCCCATGACACGAATGCATCGGCTTGCCAAGCCGTCTCATGGGAGTGGCGGGGCTTACCCCTGCCATGTTTCTCCAGGCTATGCGCCTCCCAGTCGCCTTCGCCAGCAGAGTCTGCTGGCGGCAAGTTATGAGTGAATCTCAGACACATGCATCGACCCAAACTGATCACGTGATAGGCGCAGCGGTTGATGCCACACTGAACAGGAGAACAGCCTGATCACTGAGTTGCAGCGCTTTGCTGTACGTATCGAACGCAATACAAAACAAGAGAGCAGACGTAACTACTCAGGTGGGTGGCATGATGAAGACTGGCCTCAGGCCAGATCATGGAGTATCCTGGGTATCGTCGCCTTTGATGTGACTGCCTCCAGAGGCGGCTTGAAAAGGGTATCTGAGTGGAATGAGTTGTTGCTGGTTGGTTTTGGAAGAGAAGGGCCAGAATCTCTTTACTGGGCTGCTGATGAGGATGTAAAAAGGATGACGCCGATGACCATCCCACTCCCGGCGCCGATGTGGATGAGGCTCCCGATGAAGCCACAAACAAGAATGAGTCCTAGGCCGATGATGACTTTGTTACGCATCGGTTTGTCTCCTTGTTTGTCGAGTTCCCTGCGTCGCCCGTACCAAGTGACTGGCATACATTTTCCGCGTGTAGCGAACCACCTCAGCACATAATTCGGACAAGAGCATGGGTTCCTCCTTGGTGACATCTGCCAAGACGAGCGGGAGCACTCTCTCCGCGATGCCAGAGATTCCTCAGCTTCGTAGCAGACAGGAGAGCTGGTGACGAGGAGTGAATGGCCTCCAGAGGCACACCGCCTCGCTCCCTTTACTCTGCTATCGGGGGTGGACTCATGCTTGTCTTCCTTCGCCTGCGGGTTAAACCGCCTTTCCTGCCCGCCTGCTGCGCCTCTTCTTTCGTCCATCGATGGGCTGTTCCGCGTTGTTGTGCTGTTTTCCCACCCAGTGCTGCAACCTCGCGGCGACGGTCTGGCGAAAGCGCGGTGAAACCACGTTTTTTCTTTGGGGCCGTGCGCTCCTCCATGTCGTCTGCTCCCTTTCCTCCAAGCCGGTGTGGGACGGCTGACCCAGACAACCTCGCCTCGTCGGCTGAGTCACGCCAGCTCCCACAGGTGACGTACTACAATACCCACCAGATCGATTTGTTGAGCTTCAGCGTCTGGGATCGCCCCTCCCGCGCACGACGCCGCTCGTGCTACCCTCTCCCTCCCTGGGAGCTCCCTTCAATACATTTCGTTTTGTATCGTCGCCACTGGGTGTCGTCAATGCCAAGCATCTGTTTCAGCGTGTCCAGGTCAACTTTGTTGAGTTCTTCTTCAGCCTGGTAGCAGTGCCGACCGATTTCCTGTTCCTTCAGGTGACGGCTTCTCACAGTGGCAGGCAACATCCCTTGAAAGTGCTTCAACTCGACGAGGTCTTGCGTCAGCAGTGTCTTGAGCTCATCAAACGTCTTCACGTCCTTGTCCTTTCCCGCCTCCAGGAGGGTCATCTGCTCTGCTGCCTGCACCGATAACAACTGCTTCATCATAGCACATCCGTGGTCCCGCTGGGGTCTCCTCCCCCTCCATCGTATGGGTCGCTGTCGGTCCATGCACACCATCCCTCGTCGTTGTCTATCCACCTCTCTACCCACTTCGTGCTCGCAGAAGGTCACCGGCTCGTCTTCCCTCTTGCGTGTCCATCTTCGTCCATTCGCCCTCTCGATGGGGCAGACACCTGCACACTTCCTACGACGATGGAAGCATCCCCCATTGACAGCTCTCCAAGGACACCCTAGAATACATGCATGAGTGACGAGCAATCCGCAACCAACATGACCGCTGACGAGGTAGAGCAGACCATCGCCGCGCACCTGGGCGAAAGCGAGGCAGAACCGCTGCAACTACTGCATAAAGTGGTCAAGAAACTGGGTCTAGAACAGGCCCTCGCCTTTCTCAAGGAAACACAGGAGATCGAGGCGCAGGGCGGCTTGCTGCTGCCCGATGGCTCCCGCCGTCGAACGCCAGGCGGCGTCTTCTTCTATTTGGTCTGCGCCAAAGGACCCACGCCGGTGCGCGTCCTCTTCTGGCAGCAAAGACAAAAGCAAGCCACAATAACACCACAAGCGCCGACGGCATTCACCTGGGCAGACCGGATCGATGGCTTCGGATGAGATCGGTGCGGAGAAAGGAGCAGCAAGCGCCGTGAAAATCACTGTGATTGGCCGTCCTTGCAAGATCATCGACCGGGGAACCTGTGTGGTGACCAGCCTCTTAGCCACCAAAGTTCCATCGCTTCCCAAGGGCGTCCCCACACCACCAAACGCGGCCACGACTTACACGCTCTACATCGCAAGCAAGCAGTGGAGGCGCGTCGCAGAGGCGATGAAGGACCCGGAGGACACCCTGATCGTGGAGGGTTTCCCCCAACTCGATGCCCAGACCGGCAGCATTGCCGTCTTCGCCACCAATACCACCTCCAAGAAGCTCCAGCAGGCACAACGACAGACCCAGCCAGCCCAGACAGCCTCTGAGGACCAGTAGCACAGGAGGGGCACATGGAACTGACGTTTCTCGGAGGTGCTTCGGAAGTGGGAGCCTCCTGCACCCTCTTGCACGTCGCAGGGCATCGCCTGCTCATCGATGCTGGCATGCGCCCTGCTGCCAAAGCGGGGCAGCCACGCCTCCCTGATCTCGCCCTGCTGGAGGGCGCACCGCCTGAAGCCCTGCTCATCACACATGCCCATATCGATCACACCGGGGCACTCCCACTCGTCGCCTCCCGGTTTCCGCACCTGCCTATCTACGCCACCGACAGCACCCGCGTGCTCACCGACATCCTGTTGCGGGACGCGGTGCGCATTATGGAGCAGGAGCAGTTGCGTCCTGAGGGTGAGACTCCACTCTACGATGCTGCCCAGGTCGATGCCTTCTTAGGCCGCATCACCACCGTGAACGTCCAGCAGGCGTTTGCGCCGCTCCCCTCGGTTCCTGGCCTCACCGTCCGCTTCCTGCCTGCGGGACACATCCTTGGCGCGTCCATGCTCTTCTTCGAGACACCGGAAGGCACGCCCCTGCATACCGGCGATATCTCGGTGACCGATCAACGCACCATCAAAGGCCTCGATGTACAGGGGCTCCCGCAGGCTGATGTGATGGTCTGCGAGGGCACCTATGGCAACCGCACCCATACCAAGCGCAAGGAAGAGGAGCGCAAACTGGCCGAGACGGTGCAGTCCGTCCTGGCGCGTGGAGGTCGCATCCTCTGCCCGGCCTTCGCGGTGGGGCGCGCCCAGGAAGTGGTGCTCATCCTCAAGACCTACCGTGCCAGCGGGCAGGTCTCCCCCGTACCCATCTACCTCGATGGCATGGTGCGCTCGGTCTGTACCGCCTATCACATGCAAGCGCACGATCTGCATCCCAACCTGCAACGCTCTCTCAAGAATGCCAGGCGACCCCTCTTCGCCGACCCGGACCTCCAGATCTTCGCGGTGCGCAGCCAGGACCGGGCGACGCTCGTGAGACGAACTGATCCCATGATCGTGATCAGCAGCTCGGGCATGCTCACCGGAGGAGCCTCGCCCCTCTACGCTGCCGAGATAGCGACGCGCCCGCAGGATAGCATCCTCTTCACAGGCTACCAGGATGAAGAGAGTCCGGGGGCAGCTCTGCTGAGAGCGCAGACCGGAGACGTGCTGCGACTGGGCGAGCAGTCCATTTCGCTCGCCTGCCAGGTGACGCGCTACAACCTCTCTGGTCACGCTGATGCCGAGCAGATCGTGCATGTGGTGACCAAAGTGAACCCGCGTCACCTGATCCTGGTGCATGGCGCACCGGAGTCTCTGGAGGCACTTGCCCGCCGGTTCCCCAGGCTGCACGTCGATATTCCAGAGGTGGGCAACCGCCTTGTCTGCACTGCTAGTTCCTCGGTACGTCCACTAAGCCCTCCTCAGGCCGGTGCAAGCATCCCTGTTCCTTCAGCACCTGCCCTTCCAGAGGTCAGTTCCCAGGTATCGGCAGGAGCGCCGCCGACCATTCGCGATCTGTGGACCATCGCCAGCTGCCTCGGTCCTGCGCGGCCCTGGACCTCGGTGGAACTGGGACAGCACTACTACGGGAGGGCATACCGGCCAGCGCTGCGGGTCCAGGTGGAGCAGACGCTTGCGGAAGCATCAGCCTACTTCAAGATCGGGCGCGTGGGCGCACAGCCCACTTACCTGCCGCGCTCCCAGAGCGAGACAGAGCAGCTCCATCCCATCTCGCAGTTACCAGCGGGCTCGGTGGTGTTGGTGCAGGGGCACAAGGCCACCCCGCAAATCGCTCTGCTGCTCACGGCACCGCGAGCAGGGACGGTCACCCTCGTGGCCGAGCAATGGAAGGCGGGGACGCGTCCGATGAACCTCATACAGCTCGTCCCTCACCTGCGGCGGGAGGACCTGCTGGCGCTCCCAGCGGAGGAGATCCGAGCGAGCCTGCACGCCTGGCGAAGGCAGCTTGAGCAGGAATGGGTGGACCTGTTCACGTGGTGGGTCCAGTGCCGGGAGCAGAGCTTCACCTATGTGTCCCTGTGCGCGCAGCTCCCCTCCGACGATCTGCGTTTGGCCTGGGGGTCGGAGTTGTTAGAGCACGGCCATGAATTGTTTCGCCGGGATGGACCCAGTTGGACGCCGGTCGAGGAGCAGTGGGTGCTGAGCAATGCGGGATTTGTCCATCACCTGGACCTGCTGGAGGCGGGAGCAGACACACACGTGCTCATCAATGGGCGGCGCGCCACGCTCACCGGACGCAGCACCTGGCGCTACTTCGAGGTGCGGTGGGATGAGGGAGAAGAAGCCGGAGAGCTCACGCGGGTGCGGGGGCACCATGTGCAGGTAGTGGGTGAGGCGAGAGATGATGTCATGAGCTCCTGACCAAACGAACACTGACGGGATGCCAGCCATTCAAACGGCGATCCGATACACGCTGGTGAACTGCGAACAGGTGAAAGAGAAGCTGAAGCTGCTTCGGAGGTAGCGCCTCACAATGTGGGAGACATATGTCTATCAAGAAGGTTTGCGCACATCCAATGAGGCTTGACGTATGAGAAAAACGATCATCAGGTCGGTCAGCATTCTAGGTATCTTATTCGTGCTTTTCGCAGCACTCATTGCCGTTGTCCGTTTTTACCCGTCCACCTATAATTTTCCTGCGTATCCCAAAATAACCCATACCCAATCCGGGGCAGCAGGTGACCCGATCAACATGCTCTTTGTCGGGAGTAAAAATCAGATCATGCACAGTTTTCAAAAAGCAGGATGGCTGATTCCTGATCCCATTACCTCACACACATCGGCGAAAATTGTTGTTGCTAGTCTTGCTCACCGAAGCTACCCGACCGCGCCCGTCAGTAATCTCTTTGTCTTTGGGAGGGTCCAGGACCTGGCCTTTGAAAAGCCCACCAACGATGTCCAAAACCGCGGACATATTCGGATCTGGAAGACTGGCACGCTCATCAATGGGCAGCCCGCCTGGGTGGGAGCGGCATCGTATGATAGCGGAATTGAGCTGAGTAGCACCAACCATTTTCCCACCCATCACATTGCTCCCACCGTGGATCTGGAAAGAAATGCGGTCGGTTCTGACCTGGCAACAAGCGGCCTGGTCACAGAAGAAGCGTACGCAGCATTTACTTCTCCCATTGTGTATGCCCGCAATGGGGGAGGAGATTATTATACCAGTGATGGAGATGTGTTGGTGATCAATTATACACAGACCTCCATCCCACTCCATCCATCGGTATGGGTCATAGACGGACTGAAAACTGGCGTCTTCCTCTTCTACGATGCGCTTTTCACCGTTGTTGGTGCGCTGATTGCTTTCCTGGTGCTGGTTGCAGTGCTCATCGCGGGACTCGCGCTCTGGCGATTCACGGAAAAAAACCGGCCCCTGAAGCGGGCGTAGCCAAATGGCAGAAGCAGGAACGAGGCCGCCATTTGGCTGAGTGGAAAATGGTGGCGAATTTCCTTACGTCGTTTTTCGTTCCGTTAATGGACAGCGTCGGCGAATTCAAAACAAGCCGTAACTTCCAGGCAGGCACACCGTATTGACAACTCTTCTCCGACAAGTAAGCATACAGTAATGTGCATTACAGTTCCATGTGATGGTACTTCGGCTTGGTGGCGTTAAAGGTCACTGCGATCTGCTCTCCGACGCGATATTTAGGAGAGTAGTGAATATGGGGGCTGCGAAAGTGGTAGTGTTGCCCGCTCTGTGGGTCTGTCCACTCTGCTGTGATCGTCCACCAACTACTGAGGGAGGATGCTTCGACCTGGATATGTGTGATGGTTGCGTCGACTCGTCTGTTGAGTCTCCCGCGTGCTCGACGCCGGAGGGAGACGACAAGACCGGTAACGAGACCGATAAGGAGGATGAGTCCGGCAATTGATGCAACAATAAGCATGATTTGGGTGTCCATAGGCTCTTGCGACCTCCCGATGTACACGTGCTTCATCCAAAACAAGTGCCAGGGGGAAGTATACATGAAGTACCTTCATAATACTATTAAAAGCGTATTAAAAAGGAGCGTCTTTCTTTCCGGTTACTGCTCCTACTCGGCTCATCCCTTCTAATCCACAGGGAATAGTGTCGCTGGAGGTTGAGAATGCCAGGAGAGCCATCGAATTGGACTGCACCCCTCTGACCACTCCACTGCCAAAGTCAACATCTCCCAAAACGTGCTGTATACTCCAGCTAAGTCAGAACAAGGAGATGCAAGATGCGAGGCAGACCACACAGTCGAGAATTTAAACTGATGATTGTTCGCCACCTGGCGAGCGGCGAGAAGCGACCGGCGCAAGTGTGTCGAGAGCACAATCTAGCAGCCAGCATGGTGGCCGGCTTCCGACAGGAATATGATGCCAGAGGAGAGGCCGCGTTTGTGCCACCTGAGCCCACACCTACCCAAGCACTTGAAGCGAAAGTGGCGGAATTAGAACGCTTTTGTGGTCAGTTAGCGATGGAGAATGCTGTGCTAAAAAAACCCTCGTATAGAATCTCTCAATTGATGAGTTAAAACGAGGAAAGCTGGAGCAACTGAGGTGGCTTTCCTCCGGCCCCATGAGGCTGATACTGCCCCATCCGATGTTGTCGATGAATCTCAGGATCTTAGAGGGTACAGATATGAAAAACTGTTCTGAAAGTGGCTGCTTCATAGAGTGCCTTCGGAAGAGGGGAAAATGGTTCAATGGGGTGCTGCTTCCTCTCCAACAGACATTGTCTGTCGATGAGCAGCGGGCAGCGTAAAACAAAAACGACTCCCTTCCCCTGCCTTGCCAGTACTCTGTACCCACATGCGTCCTCCCATCGCCTCCACCAAATGCTTACTGATGTACAATCCGAGCCCACTTCCTCGCTCTTGCCCCCCAACATCTCGCTTGAGGCGCACAAATTGACCAAAGAGCAGGGGCATTTCATCCTCTGGAATACCCGGGCCGTCATCCTTCACACAAATACACACCTGCGATGGGGAGTCTGCCTGCTGAGCATGTGCGGTGTTGAGAGCCGCACTGACAACCACATCGGTATCGGCTGGTGTATACTTACACGCATTGGAGAGCAGGTGACGCAGCACGTGGCGGACGCAGTGCCTATTCGCCCACACGGTGAGGTGCTCAGGGATGTCCAGGTGGATACGGTGCGTCCTCCGCTCCACTGCCTCGAGGTCTGTCAGCACGTCGGCCACCACCTCAGCCACCGAGAATGCCTCGCTGGTAAGCTGACCTTCCTCGCTACCAAGCTTGAGGGTATCCAGCACGTTGGTGACTAATGACCGCAGTTCATTGCAGGTGCGAAGAGCCTTTTTGAGATATGGCCCATGTGCGCTCCGCTCAAGTTGCCCCTGCTCGTCCAGGACCAGTTGGAGTAATTCGAGATAGCCCATGAGGGCGGTCAGCGGGGTGCGTAACTCGTGGTTCACGCTCACGATGAATTGATTCTTGAGTTGGTTGAGCTGGTGCTGCTGCTCAAAGGCGAGCGCGATTTGTCGTTGTGCTTGCTCTGCTTGCAGACGAGCAGCATCGGCTGAGTCCACCAAAGCGCGCAATGTGCTCATGATGAGGCCGACGAGCAACAAGATGAACGCGCCGCCCCAAAAGAAGAGAGCAAACTCAGCAGGCCACCACAGGCTCCCTAGCCTGAGCGTGTGATAGACCACCAGGATGGCAAGACCGGCGGTGAAACAGAGGAAGAGCCCCTGTTTCTTGAAGATCCAGGCTGAGACCCCGATGGGAATGGCTAACAGACTGCCGTTGTGGGAGAGTGGAAAGGTCAACAGATGAATGGCCAGGCACAGCACACTACAGAGGGACACGATGCCCAGGCGTATGCTCAAAGGCAAGGTGAGCAGGCAGCGAGGCCACTCTTTCCAATACCGCGCCACATTTATCTCCTGTACCACAACTCACAAAAACGATCAGCACTGGTTCCATAGGCATGATGCGCTGCATCAAGCGACAAGCAGTCCCATTATAGCATGCATATGTCTGGATGAACTACTTCTTCCTCCACTGAGGGAAATGAAGCAGAACATTGCTCGTCTGGTGGTTGTGAACGGAATGAGCAGGAGCAGACGTTCCGTGCAACGAGAACAGCCCACACTCTCAATGGTGGGAACCAAGGCGAGAGGGATATGTGATGCCATATTAAATGTTGTGTAATGGTACAGAGTAGAAAAGTCCGAAAGCCAAGTCTGGACTGGATTTAACGCCTTCTCGTTGTGCGTCGTTACACAACATTAGATATGGTATCCAGCCTCCTGCAAGATCTACGGACACGAGGCGCAACGCAGATGGAGCTGATCGTGACTGATGGGCATGACAGACTCGTGGCTGCGGTCTCGGAAGTGTTTTCAGCTACCCCCAGTCCTCGATGTCTGGTGCATACGCACCGCAAAGTCCTCTCCGCCATCCCTCGGCGAGAACGTGACGTCGTCTAAGCCAAACTGGTCGGTATCTGGGAGCAAGCGAATAAACAGGAGGCAGTGACTCAGTTGACGGCTTTTCAAGCCAAATATAGCCAGCGCTATCCGTGACCGCAGTGCGCAGCCTCACTGAGGATGAAGAGCACCTCCTGACGTTTTACGAGTTCCCTGCCGCTATACATCGACACATTCAGACGACCAATGCCATCGAAAGTCTCGCAGAGCAATGACAGGCCTCGCACCGACCAGATTGACGCCTTCACGACCGAAACGAGTTGTTTGACGATCGTCTGGGCGACGATCCAGGGCATTCGACTGCGAAAAGTCCCGGTCTGATGGATTGGGTGGCTGCAAGGGAAGGGCTCACCCACACCAGAAGGTGAGTCCCGCCCCAGCCGGAAGGGATGGTTTGCTCAGGGATGGGTTTTTTTGCGCTCAGAGCAGCCTTGTTGCTCAAGACAAAGCCGTCTGATGCTCTTGATCCCATGAGACGAGTCTTTGAGAAGTTCCAGAGCACTGAGAGCATCAGGACTGATGCTGTCCGCAATTCGCAGTATACTTCTCTTGGATGCGGCGAAACGAGGCGCATCCATTTCTGACCAATGCGCAACGATTGGTCCCATTGAGGATGCGGTTTCAGCAGTCGAACCGCACTGGAAAGGAAACAGGATGAAAAACACCTTCATGATTCTTTGGGCACCAGGTCCAGCTTGGGTTTCGGGTAAGACCGTACGCAACCAACCCTATTGGGCGCAACATGCCGCCTTCATGGATCGGCTCTTTGAAAACGGAACGGTCGTGCTGGGTGGACCCTTTGCCGATGCGACGGGGTCACTGGTGATCGTTGAAGCAGAGAACGAGGACGAAGTGGCTGACGTGTTTGCGAGCGACCCGTTTGTGGTGCATGCTATTTTTGTCCGAAGCCTCCTCAAACAGTGGCTCCTTTTTCTGGATGCACGTCGGCAGGGATGAAGAGCATTTCAAGTCACCTGACAGCACTGCTCTGAGAGCTATCCTAGACGAGGACATAGCCATACATTGGCTGATGAGGTTCATTTGGCCTTTAGCAGCACATCGTTACACAACTATCGGTATGGTGTCCTGCCAACCAATTGGGTCAGCGCCTCCTGCTTTGTCGGTTGGTCCCGGATGCCCACGAGTTCGGCTTGCACCTCCTCTCGTCGAGGGATGGCAGAGAGCACATTGCGCTGTTTATGCACCAGACAGCGTTGACGAGGGGTGGCCGCAAATAGTTGCGAGAGGGCTGCCAGCAGTCCCTCATGCCCGTCGGTGACGATCACATCGATCTGAGTCGCGCCTCGTGTGCGCAGGTCTTGCAGGAGGCACGCCCATCCCTCCTTGCTCTCCTCGGCGCAGGCTCGCAGAGCCAGAACCTCTTTGTTGCCTGCCAGATCAACGCCTAATGCGGTTAAAATGATGGTGGAATCGGCCTTGTCCCCATGACGAATGCTGAAATGCATCCCGTCCAGGTAGACAGTCCGCCAGTGTTCCTGAAGAGGACGCTGGCGCCAAGCATCAAATTGCTGGGTGAGCGTCTGGTTTAAACGGCTGATCGTGCTTGCGCTAGGAGCAACGCCCAGCAAGGTTTGGGCTACTTCTCCTATTTTGTGTGTACTTATCCTGGCGACAAACATCTGGGTGGGTCCTTCTGCAATAGCATGGAAACAGCAATGGGCGTAGGTGATTACCTCAGATGGAGTGATGGTACTACTCTTTCTTAGAGGCCGTAACCAATCACTGGCACAATACAACTCTCTCTGTGGAAGGGTGTGACCTCTCTCATACCTCTGCTCTCGTCGGCAGAAGTGCCAGCCTGGTACGCTACCTGGTGGTGTGTATTTGTAACTAAACCGAGGCAGATCCGGCAACCTTCTGCTGAAATCGTTGTTTCGGTTCATCTGTGCCAAGTTAATTGCACGGGAGGAACTATATGATACGCTATCGCCGCCCAGTCATAATGCTTGGGCTTATTTCAATCTAGACACGCAATGCACAAAAAGGCCCACTTCCTGGTGAAGCTTTTTGGCAATCGGCACAGCTAAACCTGGACAAGGCCAGGTGGCACGCCGGACAGAAGCCGGTGAGTGTTAGTGTAGGAGCGACTTCGTTGTTGGTAGGCGGCTGGTGCGAACCGCTACGTCTGACTCTAGATGCATCCATACGAAAAAGCTTCACTTCCTGTACGCTCTCTCTTGGTCGAAACAAAAACCATCTGGTTCAACCTTTCGCTTCAAGAGACTTGCAGAGGGCTTTTGTGTAGAAAGGACTGTTTCATGCGTTGTCTGGTTACGGGCACAGCAGGCTTCGTTGGATCGCATCTGACCGAACGCTTGCTGGACGCAGGCCATGAGGTGATCGGTGTCGATTGCCTGGTTCCCTATTACAGTACAGATCTCAAGTGGCGTAACGTGGCACCATTGCTCGAACGTGACGGATTTACCTTCATCGAAGGTGATCTCGTCGACATTGAGCTTGGTCCTCTGGTACAGGGTATCGATCTGGTCTTCCATCAAGCAGCACAAGCAGGGGTGCGTGCCAGTTGGGGGGCTGGCTTTAGTCCGTACATCCGCCACAACGTAATTGCCACACAAAGGCTGCTCGAAGCCTTCACACACCGTCCGCCGCGTGCCTTCATCTATGCCTCGTCCTCCTCCGTCTACGGCAACAGTCCCCTGCCTATGTGTGAGGACACCCGCCCGCAGCCGCTGTCACCCTATGGGATGTCCAAGCTGGCGGGCGAGCACCTCTGTACGCTGTACAACCAGAACTTCGGTATTCCTACGGTGGTACTGCGCTATTTCACGGTCTACGGGCCACGGCAGCGCCCCGACATGGCGATCAACCGCTTTATTTCTGCCCTGCTGCGCAACGAGCTGATCACCGTGTATGGGAATGGTGGACAAAGTCGCGATTTCACCTATGTTGCTGACATTGTGACCGCTAATCTGAGTGCTGCCGAATGCATCGACACGGTCGCTGGGAGCATTTTTAATATTGGTGGCGGCTCGCCGATTACGGTCAACGTGCTGCTGTCGCTCTTGGGAGAACTGGTTGGACGCACACCTCGTCTGCGGTACGAACCTGTCCAGCGAGGCGACGTCGACCATACGGGAGCGGACTGCTCGCGTGTTGCCAGGGCGCTGGACTTCGTCCCGTCCTATGCACTGCGTGATGGACTGGCGCAGCAGGTAGCCTGGCAGCGTGGGCTGGAAGAACAGCGGGAGCGCCGTATCCACCCGGTTACCCAGCCCCTCACTCACGCTAGTAGCAAGCAGCTAGCAGTGCGGGGCACAAGCCGTGCGCCGCGCATCCTGCTCTACTCGCACGATACCTTTGGTCTGGGGCATCTGCGCCGTAATCTCGCTATCGCCGGACGTCTCTCCCATGCCCTACCGGGTGCCTCGTTGTTGCTCCTCTCAGGTTCGCAGGCGGTACAGCAGTTCGTCTTACCGCTGGGTGCGGACATCATCAAGTTGCCTACCGTGACCAAACTGGGTCATGAACACTATGTGGCACAGGGACTCACCATCACGCCATCCGAAGTGCTGGCTCTGCGCCAGGGACTGATTTTGGAAACAGTCATGAGCTTCAAACCAGATCTGCTGCTCGTTGACCACGCTCCACTGGGGATGCGCGGCGAGTTGCGTCCGGCGCTGGAATACGTGCGGGCCCATCTCCCGCAGTCTCGGGTGGTGTTGGGTCTGCGCGATATCCTTGACGAACCTGCTGTGGTTTGCAGGACCTGGCGCGAGCAGGCAGTCTATGCTGCATTGGAGACCTTCTACGACCGCCTGCTCATCTACGGCGTGCCAGATGTATGCGACCCGATCACGGCGTATGAGTTGCCTGCGTCGGTTGCTGCACGCACCAGCTTCTGTGGCTATATCCGGCGTGATGACCCCATCACCCCAGCCGCTGATGTCCGCCAGGACATCGGACTAGGTGCGGATGAGCCGTTGGTGCTGGTGACCGCTGGTGGTGGTGGGGACGGCATGCCGCTTCTGGAAGCCTACGTGCAGGCGCTTCGTCTGGAGCCTGCTGGCTGGACCAGCCTAGTGGTGACCGGGCCATTCATGCCGGATGCCGAGCGTAGACGGCTCGAAAAACTGTGCTGCGGTCTCTCCTCCGTGGTCATCCGCCCATTCGAGCGCGATGTGCCCTCCCTTATGCACGCAGCGGATGCTATAGTGACCATGGGTGGCTATAACAGCCTGTGCGAGGTCACGGGTAGCGGCACGCGTGCTCTCGTGATCCCGCGAACCAGTCCCCGAACCGAGCAACTCCTTCGTGCCCAGGCCTTTGCCCGGCTTGGTCTGGTCGACCTGCTCTTGCTGGAGCACACGACTCCTACTGACCTTCGAGAGGCTGTGAAGCATGCTATAGCTCACAAGCTTGACCGACGAGGAGCATGCCAAACTCCACATCCGTGCCTGGCTGGGGTAACGGTCTTGCAGAATGGACTCGATCGGTTGGTCCCCATCCTGGTCGACCTCACGCCCTCTGTCGCGGTGCAGGCGGTGAGAGAGGAAGGGGCGTTGCTATGAGGGACGCCAAGGCTTTCGCTCCTGTAATCGGGATTGTAGTGAAACGCTGGCCACGCCTTTCGGAGACCTTTGTGCTCAACGAGATCCTGGGTCTAGAGCGCGCTGGCCTGCGGTTGCGCATCTATGCGCTGATGGATCCACACGAGCCTGCTGCTCAGGCCGCGATCAACGAAGTCCAGGCTCCCGTGAGCTACCTGCGTACAGGGACACGTGCTGATCTAGGCGTCTTGCTCGTGGCGCAGTTGGCTCTGCTGCGCACCACACCCTGGCGCTACCTGCGCACGTTGGGCTACGTGCTAGCACGGCGTCGTCACCGGAGTACCTTTCTGCATCTCTTTGAAGCGGCGCGGCTGGTCGCGTTACTGCGCGAGCATGGTGTATCGCACATCCACGCCCAGTTCGCTCATGGACCAACCTCGGTGGCTCACTTTGCCTCTCTTCTGGGCGATATACCCTTCAGCTTCACCGGCCATGCCAAGGATATCTACTTGTCGCCCCCCGATCTGCTGGCGGTCAAAATAGCCGCAGCACAGTTCGTCGCCACCTGTACTGCCCACAACGTTGCCTACCTCCGCGAACTGGTGGTACCTGCAGACCATGCAAAGATCCATCTTGTCTACCATGGCGTGGCGACTGAGCGCTTTTGTCCTGCCCCGGCCACCAAAGATCTGGGGGAGAGTGCAGAGACCGCACCCCCGATTCGCATGATTGCCGTAGGTCGGTTAGTGGAGAAGAAGGGGTATTCCTATCTCATCCGCGCCTGTGCCCTCCTCCGTCAGCGCGGTTGTCGCTACACGCTTGCGATCTATGGGAGCGGACCGCAAAGGGACGAGCTTGCCAGGCTTATTGACACCTTTGGCTTGGGCGACGTTGTGCAATTGCTAGGGACCCGCACACAGAAGGAATTGATCGCTCGCTACCGCGAGGCAGATCTGTTTGTGTTGTCACCGCACATACTGGAGAACGGCGATCGCGATGGTATCCCAAATGTGCTGATGGAAGCTATGTCCGTTGGCCTGCCTGTGGTGACCACGGACGTTTCGGGCATTCCAGAACTGATCGAACATGATCGGAGTGGTCTGCTCGTGCCCCCCTGCGATGAGGTTGCGCTGGCAGAGGCCCTGGAGCGGCTGCTCGATCCCCTGCATGGTCATGCCGAGCGTTTCCGCCTGGGCTCCGGTGGACGGGAACGAATGATCGGGCACTTCGATGCTGCTTTGCATCTGAGACGGATGGTCGAACTGCTGGATACGGGGGGCACCAGAGTAGCCCCAGTGTCCCCCGCGTCGATGGGGCCAACCCGGCAGGAGCAGCTTCAAGTCGAAGGAGAGCGGATGTGAGTCCACTGCGCATCCTCTATCTGTGTGCCGACCCTGGTATCCCGGTCCTGGGCTTCAAGGGAGCGTCGACGCATGTGCGGTCCCTGGTGAGTGCCCTCACCGAGACTGGCCACACGGTAACCGTTGTCTGCACCAGGCGTGGCGAGGGCAATCAGTTAGCTACGGAGCTCGTGGAGGTGGCTCCTGATGCGCAGGCGCGTCAACTGGGACAGCTCGGGGATCTGGCTTTTGCCCGGTCGGGCCTCTCGGAAAAGCCTGGGTCGGAACTCAAGCGGCTCCTGCATAATGGACCGCTTGGGGAGGAAGTGATGAACCTGTGCTCTACCCTGCAGCCAGATGCTCTCTATGAGCGCTACGCACTGCTGTGCAATGCGGGAGCACGGGTTGCTCGCACCTGCAACCTGCCGCATATCGTAGAGCTGAACGCACCACTCATTGAAGAGCGACAGCGCTACTGGGGCCTTGCCTTGCCCGACGTTGCACGGACCATCGAGCGTGAGGTCTTCTCTGGGGCGGACGCCATTCTGGCCGTCTCTGCGCCCGTGCGCGACTATGCCATTGCTGGAGGGGCGCCTGCTGAGCGTGTCACGGTACTGCCCAATGCAGTTGATCCCCTGCTCTTCGAAGCCCTAGGAAACGAGGTGGCTGCAGCGGTGCGCACGAGGCATGACCTGGGTGCAGCCGTAGTGATCGGGTTCGTGGGGAGTCTGAAACCCTGGCATGGTGTCGACCTGTTGTTGGAAGCCTTCGCTGATCTGGGTGACAAGCAGCTACGCCTGCTCATCGTCGGCGATGGACCGCAGGCTGAGACGTTGCGGTTGCGTGCGATGGCACCGGATCTGGCGGGAACAGTGATCTTCACCGGTCAGGTGCCGCACGCACAGATAGGCGCTTATCTGGCTGCGATGGATATAGCCGTGGCCCCCTATCGCGCACCAGGCCCAGATGAGGGTGGTTTTTACTTCTCCCCGCTGAAGGTATTCGAGTACATGGCCGCCGGGCGGCCAGTGGTCGCTCCGCGCCTGGGCCAAATCAGAGAGGTTGTCGAGCACGGGCGGCATGGCTTACTCTACCCACCGGGCGATACTGGAGCGCTGACAGCCCATCTGCTGCAGCTGATCCGCAATCCTGCGCAGAGGATACAGATGGGTCATGCAGCAGCTATGCTTGTCGGCCAGCAGTACACGTGGTCAGGGAACGCGCTGCGCATAGCTGAGTTGATACAGCGGCTCCGAGCCGAGCGACCTGCCCGATCTGCCTCGAAGGTGATGCCATGAATGAAAGCACTTCACGCACCCGCCTGATCCTGGTGCGGCACGGTGCGACGGCGTGGACGGAAAGCGGACGATACCAGGGCAGCGCCGCTGACGTACCGCTTTCGGCCACGGGTTGGTTGCAGGCCAGGTGCCTTGCCACTGCCCTTGAGCCACTCCGCGTGGCAGGCGTCGTGTGTAGCCCGCTGTGCCGTGCGGTCGAGACGGTGACATGCATCGCCGCTCCACATGGGCTGACCGCTGCGCCTTTGCCCGCCTTTCGTGAGCTCAGCTTCGGTGATTGGGAAGGACTGACAAGCAGCGAGGCGACAGCACGCGATCCTGAACTGCACCAGCGCTGGCAGAGGAGCCCTGCCACGGCACGTCCTCCTGGCGGTGAGACGCTTCAGGAAGCGGCTGAGCGTACGGTCCCTGCGCTCAAGGCTCTCATCGTTGGGCGCGCAGGCGAGAAGGTGGTGCTGGTCATGCACAACTTGATCATCCGTGTGTTGCTCTGCCATGCTCTGGGTGCCGGGCTGTCGACAGTGAGGCACATGCAGTGCCAGCCAGGCTCGATAACCATCGTCGACGTACGGGGTGACCAGTTCGTGGTGCGACTGCTCAATGACACGTGTCACCTGCAGAAGGATGATCTTTGCCGGGTGGTACAGATATGAACATCTTCAAGCACCGGAGAGGGGTAGTGCAGGTCTTCTGGCCCTATATCCGTCCCTATACCTGGAAAATCGGCCTCGCCCTGGTAATCTTGATACTGGATACGCTGGCGGACCTGGCCTCGCCCTGGCCGATCAAGCTCATCTTTGATAATGTATTACTCGGCAAGCACCTGCATAAGCCGTGGTCGCTGATAATACCCCAGGCGCTGGCCCAGAATCACCTGTCCCTCTTTATCGTGCTCTGCGCTACTTTGCTGATACTTGCTCTGATCAGCGCTGGCTCTACCTACATGGGTATGCGTCTGCTGGCAACAACAGGGCAGCGCGTCATCTTCCGTTTGCGGAGTGCACTCTTTGCCCATCTACAGCAACTCACCCCGGCTTTCTATGATCAACAACGCCTGGGTAATCTCATGACGCGCCTGACCTCGGATATCCAATCCATCCAGGACATGTTGGTAACGGCCTTGCCACTACTGCTGTTCAATGTGATGCTTGTTGTTGGCATGCTAGTCGTCCTTCTCGTGATCAACCTTCCCTTCGGTGTGCTAGGGCTGGCGAGCGCGTTCATCGTTTACCTTGTCCTGCGGCGGTACCTGCGCGCCATTAAGCAGATGGCACAGCAGACAAGACGCTGCGAGAGCGACGCCAATGCGGTGGTACAAGAAAACCTGCGGGGCATCCGCGTGGTGCAGGCATTTGGCATGGAGTCTTCCACTCAACAAAGGTACGAGGAGCATACGAAGAAAGCGTTGCACTTCGGTACCATTGCCGCTCGTCTCCAGTCGGGCCTGCCATCTGTCGTGAGTCTGATGACCGACACGGGTAATCTGGCAGCATTGACGATAGGTGGCATACTGGTCATGCTGGGACAGATAAGCATTGGTGATCTGCTGCTCTTCAGTGCCTATCTCCGTACGATGTACAGCCCCTTGCGTCAGATGGGTAAATTCAGCAATATGTTGACGCGCGCGTCTGCCTGTGCCGAGCGTGTGGCGGATCTGCTCCAGACTGCTCCGGCGATTGTTGATGCTCCCACAGCACTAGCCGTACCGCGCGTGATCGGCGCTCTTGCGTTCCAGCAGGTGAGTTTTAGCTATACCCAGAAGCGCTCAGCCTTGCAGGATATATCGTTCGACACCTATCCGGGAATGATGGTGGCCCTGGTCGGTCACTCCGGTGCTGGCAAGAGCAGCATCCTGCACCTCATCCAGCGCTTTTATGATCCTCAGAAGGGGCAGATACTGCTTGACGGGCGAGACATCCGCACCTTCACGCTGGCCAGTTTGCGCCAACAGATAGCACTGGTCCCACAAGAGCCCATGCTCTTCCGTGCCAGTGTGCGCGAAAATATTGCCTATGGGCGAGCGGGGGCGAGCGAAGCAGAGGGTATTGCTGCTGCTCAGCAGGCATATGCCGATGAGTTTATTCGTCGACTTCCCCAGGGGTACGACACTATTCTGGAGGAGCATGGCGTAGGGCTTTCCGGTGGACAGCGTCAACGCCTAGCTATTGCGCGAGCGATCCTGCGGCAAGCGCCTCTCCTGCTGCTCGATGAGGCAACGGTAGGGCTGGACGCACAATCCGAGCAGCTAGTCGTCAAGGCGTTAGAGCGACTGATGGCCGGGCGCACAACGCTCGTGAGCGCACATCGTCTCTCTACCATTCGGCGTGCCGACCTGATTCTGGTGCTCGACAAGGGCCATATCGTCGAAGCAGGGACTCCTGCGCAACTCTTGGCCGCACGTGGTTATTACTATCAATTCTTTACACTCCAATTCGGGACACAAGAGCCACAGTTCCATCTGCTGTGAGTTTCTTCAACGATAATGGGCCTATGCTGTATCCGCACAAGGCTGCTCCTCGACGCCAGTTTAAGGGACCTTTCGTGAATAAGCTAACAGGATAGGAATGGTCCGATCGCCACCTGGAAGCATAAGCCTGATGGTTCTAGTCGTACGGGGCTCTCACCATTGAAAAGAACTGAAGGGTTGTGTTGCAAAAACTCATCACCGAATGCAACGGGCGTGGAGGATTGTATTTTGCTCAGCTTAGACTGCCACTCCAAACAGGGTGGCGATGTAGGTCACTTGACACCTGATGTCACCTTTCTCCACACCCTGTCTTTGCCCTTTCCTCATCATATTCATCGCTTCGTATCCCCGTAGGGTTCGCCATGCTGTTTCAAAAGAGAAAAAGCCGAGTCCTGGCTTGACCAGCCGTTTCATGAACCGATGATCTTGTTCGACGAGGTTATTGAGATCCTTGACTTGCCGCAGTTCCACGCTTTCAGGCAAGACTCCACTCGCTTTGAGGTCGGCAATGGCTTTGGGATAAGCAGCATGCTTATCAACGTTGATGACTCGAGGTAACGGTCTGGTGGCTTTGGGCTTCTCCCTCCCGATCGACTGATCCCCTTGCTGCTCGATCGCACTGGCTTGAGCAACTGAACAAGTGAGACGTCTCAATGCAGTGACGAAGAACCGTTTGGCCGCCTCTGCATCCCGTGTCGGGCTCAAGAGAAACTCGAGGGTGTTTCCCTCGGAATCGACAGCCCGGTAGAGATACATCCAGGGTTTCTTGATTTTCATATACGTCTCATCCACTCTCCAGGAATCGTTGCAGGCTTTCAGGTGGGGCCGACAACGTTTTTCCAGTTCGGGGGCAGAGTGCTGGACCCAGCGATAGATCGTGGTGTGGTCGATCGTGAGGCCTCGTTCCTCCATCATCTCTTCCAGATCGCGATAGCTGAGCGAGTAGTAGGATAGGCAGCAGGCGAGGTACCAATTGCTTGGCCCTTCTCCAGTTGCCCCTCGCCGAATGAAGTAGGGCACCGGCGAGGTGCCTTCCAGCCCTTTTCCGTTGCCCCCTTCCCAAACGACACGGGCAAGTTTCCCTGCATGTCGCTTTCCAGAGAACCATTGCATAGCAGGTGAGACTCAGAAAGGACTTACACATGACGTGGCCTCTCAACTCCTTGCAGTTCAGCAACGTTTCTCCTGCCACCCTTTGCCCTGTGGACGACCTTCTCGTCCTCGCCTCTTGGGGCGTGACTCCCACGACTCACTATGGCGGCTCTGTCACCTTGCCGCTCGCGCGGTTTAGGTGATCCCGTGGTACGTCGTTGTGGTACGTACTAGCCTCCCTTAGCGCCCCGACTCATCCCTTGAAAGACCTCGTTGGTCCCCGTTCACGTGGAAGCGAGTGTACCAGCCCACCGTTCATGCCGATACAGAACGTGTCATCGGTTTTAAGCGTTCTACCGATGGGTGGTCACATTCACCCCGTCAGGATTCGGGTTCAGGCAATCCAGCTTTGCGCATAGGATGCGGGTCGTACGGACGCCCTGCTCTACAACGCTGATCTGTCATGCGCCGCTTGCCTGGCATGCTTGGTCTCCTTCAGTTTTCACCTCCAGATATGCCAGTAACCCAGGAACTTCTCCTCAGTTCCTCCTGCTTGCAGCAGGGATACCACAACGCGCCTCACGGCGCACACGAAGCGTGACCGTTTCCGTATCACTTCGCTCTCCAGCAGTCACTCTTGTCGCCTCGCAGTAACAAGTGACACTCAACGCCACTCTGGCTCTCCGCATCTCGCGTACCGCATGGCTGCCGAATGCCGACCACCTGTGCACTGATACTGTTGTAAACGCTATACTGATAGAGAGCCACTCGCTACCAGAAAAGTGAGCCACAGCCCCGAGAATCCGCTACACTTGAAAGAAATTTCAAGCGAGCGGAGGAAAAAAAGGTGTATCCCGTGGCACTTCGAGATGAAATTCGCACCTGGGTCTTGATCCAGGGCAAGAGCCAGCGGGCCGCGTCCCGCCACTTTGGGCGAACGTTCGTCAGTATCAGCGTCAGGCGCAGCTCAAGACCCCTGTGCGTGACGCCGCACTGCCGCACATTGAGAAATGGCTTCAAGAGAATGAGTGGCTTGAGCGCTGGGCCCCGAAACAGTGTTGGACGGCCCATCGCATGTGGACAGAGCTGCGCAAGCTTGGGATTCCTCTTGGAGAATCCACCGTGCGTCTGTTCGTCCAGGAACTGCGAAAGCGTTCGAAACCTGCCTACGTCCCGCTCGATTTTGCGCCTGGGGAGCGAGCAGAGTTTGACTTTGGTGAAGCGACAGTCAAACTCAAGGGCCAGCTCGTCAAAGTTCCTTTCCTGGCTGGACGACTCCGCTTCTCAGGAGCGATGTTTGTAGAATGCTTCCCCACTCAGCGACAAGAAGCCTTTTTGCTTGGTCAGCACCACGCCTTCGCATTCTGGAGGGGAGTACCGCGCATGGTCGTCTACGATAATCTCAAACCGGCCGTTCTGCAAGTCTTGAAAGGGCATCAGCGCAGAGAACAAGACGTGTTTTTGCACTTTCACAGTGTCTATCGCTTCGAGGCCCTTTTTGCCAATGTGCATGCCGGGTGGGAGAAAGGAAGCGTCGAGAATCTGGTCGGCTATGCTCGCCGCAATTACCTCGTCCCCCTGCCAGAAGGCGCTGACCTGGAAGCCATCAATGCTGATCTCAAAGAGAACTGTCTCTCCGATCAGCAACGGACGATGGCTGGGCGCACGGAGCCCATTGCTTCGCGCTTGGAATTTGAGCGTGCTCACCTGGGACCTCTGCCGACTCATGTCCCGGATCTGGGACCGATAGCGGAAGTGCTAGTCCATTCAACCGGACGAGTGCGCTTTCAAACCAACGACTATTCCGTCCCCATCCAGTATGCCTATCAGCGCATCACCCTCAAGGCAGATCCATTCCGGGTGTGTCTCTTCGCGGGTTCGGAACTGATCGCTGATCACCCGCGCTGCTACCAGAAGCGCCAAGTGATCGAAGATTGGCGACATTACGTCCCCTTGCTCCTGAAAAAGTCCTTTGCTGTTCCGTGGGCCTCAGCTTTGAGGCATGGTGACCTCCCGCCCGTCTTTGAAGCAGCACGCCTGGAACTGGTGGCTCATCGCGCTGATGGCAATCGGGAGTTTGCTCGCCTCTTGGAGCTCTGCTTGACACACGATGTTCACAGCGTCGAGACCGCTCTTGCCCGGGCACGCGCACAAGGCGGCTGGAGTACGGACACGGTGCGACAAGTGCTCAATTTTGCCAGCACGCCGCAGTCCCTGGCACCTCCTCTCGATCCATTCCAGTATCCAGCCTATCAGGGGGTGACGCCCTTGCCAGATCTCTCCGCCTACAACCGTTTGTTGGAGGTGCAGTCATGACAGAAACACTCCGCAATGAAATTGTGATCACCTACCTCAAGCAACTGCGTCTGAACCGCATAGCGCGAGATTGTGAGTCATTGGCCCGTGAAGCTGAGCAGCGAGGGCTCGGCTATCTGGGCTACTTGCAAGCCTTACTCGAAAGCGAACTGGCTCAGCGCCATGAACAGCAGCTGCGCCAACGGCTCAAAGCCGCTGCCCTCCCCTACCAGAAACGCCTGGAGGATTTTGACTTTTCCTTGGTCCCTTGTGTCCCCAAAGTGAGATTACTGGAGCTTGCACAAGGAGCATTTCTGGCTGCGCACGAGAATGTCCTGTGCATTGGTCCCAGTGGCATTGGCAAAACCCATCTTCTCATGGGGTTGGGTAGGGCGCTCTGCCTGGCTGGCTATCGGGTGCTCTTTCGACCAGCGGTCACGCTAGCCACCGAACTGGAAGTCGCTCACAAAGAGCTGAAGCTGCCACGGTTGCTGGCCTCTTATCGCCGTTTTGATCTGATCTTAGTCGATGAGTTGGGCTACCTGCCCTTTTCCAAACCAACGGCGGAACTGCTCTTCCAGTTCTTTAGTGATCGCTATGAGCGGGCCAGTGTCGCCATCACCTCGAACCTGGCCTTTGCCCAGTGGACGCAGGTCTTCGGCAATGAACAAATGACGGCAGCCCTCTTAGATCGGCTTGTACATCGGAGCCACATTCTGGCAATGGAAGGCGAGAGTTTTCGCTTTCGGCAGAGTTTGCAGAAGCAGGACCCAACATCCTGATCGTTTGA
>WNFC01003558.1_pt1 | contig 28603 bp, 14 predicted proteins | sample 5400541 | NCBI WGS metagenome assembly WNFC01 (sample SAMN13153342, study PRJNA577476) | soil metagenome | isolation source: 120 cm saprolite under Douglas fir tree site 2 hole 2 replicate 1 | place: USA:California | collected 2015-04-18
GTGGCCATCATCATCGCGTTGTTGATGATCACCAGCGCGACGATGAAGATGATGAACACCGCGATGTACAGCGCCAGCTTGGCCAGGCTGACGAACTGGCCGATCAGCCCCGCCGCGGTCTGCCAGGAAACCACCTTGAGGTTCAGCTGCTCTCTCGCCGAGAGCGCTTCGATGTCCTTCATCGTCTGCTTGAGCTTCAGCGGATCCTTGAGGATCACCGCCGCGTTGAGCATCACCCCATTGTCCATCTCGTCCTTGGAGTAGACCCGCCGCAAAAGCTCCTCCCTTCGCAGGGCGCGGAGGTTGCCGCTCGACTCCTTCCCTTCGTCGATCAGGCCGGGAGTCGCTTCCGCCACCACCTTTCTCCCCGCTCCGAACAGCTCCTCCTCGGCTCGCGAACGGTCGATCGAGTCTGCCCCGGCGAGCTTCTTCAGCTTGTTGACCTCCTCGATCTTGTCCGCCGAGAGATAGCCGTAGAGATCGCGGAAGGAGACCAGATCCATCAAGTTCAAATTGCCGGCGAGGGCCGCGTCCTCCATGCCCTTGAACTGAAACGTGCCGTAGACGGGCACGTTGACCGATTGCACGTATCCGGTTCGGGTGAAGGCCTTGATCGTGAGCACGTCGCCGACGCGAATCCGGTACAGCTCGAGCAACGGGGCGAGCTGGTCGTAGAAGAACTGGTAGCGCCGCTTGAAGTTTTCGTCGTTCATCTCGAAAAACTTCTTCAGCAAGGCGTCGAGATCGGTCTCGCTCGAGCCGAGCTCCAGCTGCAGCCGCTGAACCGCCTGCTGGGTCTTGATCCGATCAAGCTGAAGGATGATCTCCTGGGTCTGCGCCTGATTTTCCTTGAGCAGATGCTCCGCCTCGGAGGGCTGCCCACCCTTCGCGATGGAGGTCACGATCGGCAGACCCTGGTCCACGCGCGTCTTCTTGATCTTATCCAGACGCCGGGCTGCCTTGAGCTTGAGCATGTTCTCGTAGAAGAATTTCGCGAAGAGAAATCCCCGCCGCCCGGTCGGAATCTTCTGGCCGTCGACGATCTGAATCCGATCGAATGACTGCTGAAACTCATCCGGATCGGTGCCGAGGTAGCGAAGATAGATGAGGTCCGCGTCCGACGACTGCGGAGCGATCCGGTTCTCCAGAAATTCGAGGCTGTTGAGCGGATCGCGATCGAAGTCATTCCAGAACGCATCGGAGGCAGCGCGGGCGAGCGCGGCGACGTTCTCCGGCTCGATCGACTTCTCCGCCAACAACACCTCGCGCTTCTTCATGTCGCTTTGCAGCACGCGGAGAATCTGGCGGATGTACTCCTTCTGGCTCTGAAACTTTGCCTCGACCTCGGCGTTGCCCGCTCCCTGCTGTTTCTGCCGGACGAGCTCGCGCAATTTTTCCAGGGCGATGTCCACCGTGTTGCCCGAGGTGATCAGGGCTGCGTTGATCCCCATCGGAACCGCGGTTTTCACGTTGGGAATCGATTCGAGCGCGACCTTCAGCTTCGCAAAATCGTCGATCGCCGCCAGATCCGCTTCCGCACCCATCTGACCGTAGAGGGCGAGCGGGTCCTTCGATTTCGCGGAGTAGACTTGAATGTTGCCCGCCACGCTGCCGATGATGCTGCGGCTCATCGATTGGTCCATGCTGTCGAGGAGCGCTCCGCCCACCACCACGAGCAGCGTCCCGAAAAGGATGATGCCCCCGATGATCAAATTCAGCTTGGACGCGAAGAGGTTTCGCAGCGCGATCCGGATCAGGACGCGAAGGTGGCCGCCCATCAGTGCACCTCGGCCACCGATTTGAGCTGAACGTTTCCGGGCTTCGTCTGCTCGATGATCTTTCCGTCCGCTAGACGGATCACCGCGTTGGCGTGCGCCATCACCTTGGCGTCGTGGGTGGAGAAGATGAAGGTGGTGCCGTTCTTCACGTTGAGCGCTTTCATCAGATCGATGATGTTGTTGCCGGTCACCGAGTCGAGGTTTGCGGTGGGCTCATCGGCAAGGACGATCTTCGGCTGTGTCACCAGAGCGCGGGCCACGGCGACACGCTGCCGCTGGCCGCCGGAGAGCTCATTGGGGCGGTGATGGACGTGGGTTGCCAGCCCCACCTGGTCGAGAAGGGACATCACCCGATCTTTTCTTTCGCTCTTGCTCAACCGGCGCTGCAGCAAGAGGGGAAACTCCACGTTCTGGAACACGCTCAGAACCGAAACGAGATTGAAGCTCTGGAAGATGAAGCCCAGGGTGTTGAGACGAAGGTTGGTCAATTTTCGATCGGAGAGGTGCTGGGTGTCGTTTCCATCCACCAGCACCGTGCCTGACGTCGCGGTATCCACGCAGCCGATCAGATTGAGCAGCGTGGTTTTGCCGCTCCCCGAAGGCCCGGCGATGGATATGAAGTCTCCGGCGTGGACCTCCAACGAAACGCCTTGAAGCGCCGGAACTTCCACCGCCCCGAGTCGATACGTCTTCACGACATTCCTGAGCGAAACGATCGGCGCCATTGGATCCCTCGTACGGACGCATTGATTACAAGGCGACAGAATTCAATGCAGCAATAATTTCACGTCAGGGTCTTAAAAGGGCCGCCGCCCTCATCGGCGTACCGGCTCGCACCCCGGTGGCGCAGAGATGACAAAAAGCAGAGTAGGTCGCCTGGTAAATGCCGGCACACGACAGAGCTGACCCGAGCAGGTGTTCGCGTGCTGTTCGGCTCCAGGGCGGCGGCCGGTCCTTGGAGCCTCTTCGGTGCGCCGCTCCGCTAAGCGCTGCGAAAAACGAAGCGAGCCCACCGAGCTCGTCGAAATCCATCTCGCGGATGGAGACCCGGTCCTCCTGGGGGGCCAACCGGCGAACGAACATCGAGCGGCCGTCGAGGCGGGTGGTGCCCATCCGCTGCGGAGGGACCTCGAGGCAGGCTCGAAAGGCGCGAACGACCCGCTCCGCCGGATCGATCCGCGGCGTTCCCACCAACAACGAGGGAGCCGGGGAGCGCTCCTCCTCCTTCATATCGAAGAGCCATGCCCCATTGGGTCCGCCCTTGCCTTTGACCAATACGGCAACTCGCAGCAGGCCCAGGCTGCCCGTCCCGGCGATCCGGAATGCGACGTCGAGGATCTCCAGCGCGCCGGGCACGGCCTGCTCGGGCAATCCTTTGGCGTACTCGGCGAAAGCCTGGCGCGCCTTCGCCGCGAGCTCTTTCCCGAGCGAGCGATACCGTTTTCCGCGGATCAGGCGCCGCTTTCCGCCGACGAGCCGGGTGCGCGCATCGAGCAGCTGCTTTCTGGTGCGATTGCGAACCTTCTCCATCAGCTCGCGCACGGCTTTCGGTGGACGGGGAACGGCGGCCGATTGCATTGCGGTGGCGACGTAGGACTCGATGATCTCTTCTGACGCGCTCACCTTGAGCGCCTCTGGCGGGGCGAGGCCCTGCGCCGCGATCAGGAAGCTGGTCAGAAGACGCAGGAGGTCGTACCGCCACGGCCCCACCACCGCTTCGTCGAAGTCGTTCAAATTGAAAACGGCCTTCGGCATCTTCGAATCGATCAGGTTGTCGTGGCGATAGGCGCCGAAGTTTTCTAGATGCAGGTCGCCGGCGATCCAACCCCGTCCGCCGGGTCCCTGGGCAAGGCCCGGGTTGTCTTGAAGAATCTCGAAGAACAGCCGGGCCGAGCCCCGGAGAAAACCGAGCGGCGATGCTTGCATCAGCTTGCGTTTGCGACCGGCAAGCCAGGGGAAGGCCCACATCCTTTGGCGATCAAGCTCGAGCTGGCGGCGAGCCAGCTGGAAGGCGTCGAGCCCGGAAGTCGCTGCCATTTCATCAGATTAGGCCAGCCGGACGAGAAAGGCTCGCACTCAACGCGCTTGTCACGGAATCCGAAATGCGAGACTTTCATCAACCGCATGTCGCGAATTCTGATTGTGGAAGACGAACAGGACCTGGCGGGTTTGCTCCACTACAATCTGAAGCAGGCCGGGCACGAGGCGGAAATCGCCCGGACCGGCGCCTCCGCGATCGCCCAGGCGGGGAGCTTCAAACCCAATCTGGTGCTGCTCGATCTCATGTTGCCGGACATTTCCGGCCTGGAAGTGATTCGAATGATCCGGTCCTCGCCGCAACAGCGACGGACGGCGGTGGTGATGGTCACCGCGAAGGGGGCGGAGTCGGACCGCGTTCATGGGTTCGAGCTGGGAGCGGACGATTACGTGGTCAAGCCGTTTTCGGTGCGCGAGCTGCTCCTCAGGGTGGAAGCGGTGCTCCGACGGATGGTCGAAGACGTGAGCACCGATACGATTTTGAACGGCGGTGGCATCCGGATCGATCCGGCGCGGCACGAAGTGACCACCGACGGTGACTCGGTGATTCTCACTCCGCTGGAATTCCGTTTGTTGAAAACGCTGCTCGAGCGTCCGGGCAGAATCCAAACGCGCGAAACACTGCTCTCCGACGTCTGGGGAATCGATGCCGAGATCGAGACCCGGACCGTGGATACGCACATCAAACGACTGAGGCAGAAGCTCGGCCCGTCCGGAGAGTCGATCGAGACGATCCGCGGGATCGGATATCGCTTCATGGAGGGGAAGAGCGGAGACGAGCAGTGAAGATGGGCATCAGGGCGAAGCTGTTTCTCGTCCTCTTCTCCTTGATCGTTGTCTCGGTCGGCGCGGTCTCGATCTACATCTCGATTCTCCTCAATCAGCGGCTGACCGACCAGATTCGAGAGGATCTCCGGGTCAGGCTCGAGCTGATCCGCGATCGGCTGGAGCGCGAGAGCATCCCTCCTACCGACGATGCCTCCTGGGTCAAGGCCGTGGATCAGGTCGGAGAGCGATCGCGCGCTCGAGTCAGCCTGATTCGGCGCGATGGCAAAGTGCTCGCGGATTCGGAAGTTCCCGCGGACAAGCTGCCTTCCCTGGAGAATCACTCCACCCGCCCCGAGATCGTGGAGGCATTGGAGCGGGGAAGCGGATCCAGCATTCGCTACAGCACCACCCTTTCTCGAAAGATGGTGTACGTCGCCTTGCCCTTCCGTCGCGATGGGCAGATCGTCGGGACGGTGCGTGCGGCGGAGCCTCTCGCCGCGGTCGAGGAGACGCTCGCGGATGCCCACCGGGCACTGTTTTCGAGCGTGCTGCTCGCGGCTTTGATTGCGGCGGCAGTGTCGATACTCGCCGCCGACCGGGTCTCGGTCGTGGTCCGCTCGCTGACCGAATCGGCGGCGAAAATGGCTGCCGGCGACCTGGAGATTCGCACCCGCGCGGAAGGCAGTGACGAGCTGGCCGAGCTAGGCCGCGCGCTGGATCTGTTGGCGATCAACCTCTCCGCGGCGATGGGGGCGCTGCGCAAGGAGCGGGATCTATTGGGAGGAATCGTCAGCGCGATGCACGAGGGACTGCTGGTCCTCGACGGCGAGGGGCGCATTGCGATGGTCAATCCCGCCCTGCGCAAAATGCTCCTGCTCGGGCCCGAGCTGGTGGGCAAGTATCCGCTCGAGGTCATCCGACACCCCGATTTCGCCGGCCTTCTCGAACAGTGCAAGGGCTCCTTTGAGCCGGTTCCGATCGAGCTCGAGCTGGTTGCGCTCAAACCTACGTATTTGTTGTTGCACGCCGTCCGGATTGCGGAGACCGGGCGCTTGCTCGTCGTCTTCGTCGATGTCACCGAGATCAGACGGCTGGAGAGAATCCGGACCGATTTCGTCGCCAATGTCTCCCACGAGTTGCGCACTCCGATCACCGCGATTCGGGGCTACGCGGAGACCCTCCGGGCCGGGGCTCTGAGCGACCCCGAAGTTGCGGCCAGCATGGTGGAGATCATCTTCCGCCAATCGGAGCGCTTGTCGCGCCTGGTGGAAGATCTGCTGGAGCTGTCGCGCCTGGAAGGCAGGGAGCTGAAGCTGTCGGCGCAGCCCGTCCTGCTTCTGGAATTGGCAAACCGGGCCGCGGATGCGGTCAGACCCCGTGCCGAGTCAAAGGGGATCCGCCTGCAGATCCAGATTCCCGAGAACCTCAGCGCGCTCGCCGACGAACGCGCGGTCGAACAGGTCCTCCTCAATCTCCTCGACAACGCGGTCAAGTACATGCCCTCCGGCGGCGAGGTGAGAATCACTGCGGTGGCGCGCGACGGTCGCTGCGAGATCGAGGTGCGGGACAACGGCAGTGGGATCGAGGCCAAACACCTCTCCCGGCTGTTCGAGCGGTTCTATCGGGTGGACAAGGGACGAAGCCGGGACATGGGCGGTACGGGCCTGGGACTGGCGATCGTGAAACACCTGGTGGCAGGGATGAAAGGCGAGGTCAAAGTCGTCAGTGCGCCGGGCGAAGGGTCTACCTTCACGGTGATCCTGGCCCAAGTGCACGCGGAAACCCCGCCCTTGCGCGCGCACCTCTAAAGCTTGCTGCCGTCCCGCCCGGATCGACGGTCCGTATTGACCCCCTTTTTGCCGAGTCGCCATGGAGATGACACAAAAAGCTCGTACCCTTTTCCCGGATGGGGAATCGAACTGCAGAGCTCCCCGGGTGTTGAGGGCGGGCAGGGAGAGTTGCTCCGTGTACCGACTGAAGATTGCCAAAGCCGAGGAGAACGAGCTGGAGCGCTTGCCGCTCGAGGTCGCCTTGCGGTTGGAGAAACACCTCAAACAGGTGACTGAGCTGGCCGGCGAAACGGAGGCCAACGACGCAGTGTGGGACCGGCGGCGAGACCCGGAGTCCGGCCTGCTTCGCTTCGAGCTGGAAGGCTTCTGCGTTCTCTACGAGGTGGATCGTTCGGCCGAGTTGGTGATGGTAAGGTCGGTGAAGCGTGTAGGTCCCGCTCGGTCTCCAGCGGCGCCGGGCTCAGTCTGACGAGCCGGCGCTCGCTTTCGGCGTGGGGAATGAATATTTTCCACGAATGTCACTTCCCGTTGACTCCGCGGCGACATGAATTCTAGCGGGCCGCTGGTAGAATGCGGTGCATGCACGAAAAGACGTTGGCGCACCTCTCTGATCTGCACATCGGGCTGTCCTCGAGGACGGAACGTGCGGCGGAGAGGATTTGCCACTCGCTGGTCACCGGGAAGGTAGATCATGTGGTGGTGACCGGGGACGTCACCCACGGAGGGCGAGCCTGCGAGATAAGGCGATTTTCTGAGATCTTCGATCCGCTCTTGAGCCGTGGAAAAATGTCGGTCATTCCGGGGAATCACGACTGCCTCCGGCACGAGGTGGGTCGCACGCTGATGTCAGGGCGCGCCGAAGCGGCGATTTTCGACGGACTGTATCTGGTCAAAGTGAACTCGACCGGGCCGCACAACCGCTCCTTTGTGGCTGGACACGGTGAGCTGAATCCCGACTTGATTGACGAGGTCGAGAGCCTGTTGGATCTCGCGCCGGCTGATGCATTGTGCGCGATTTTGATCCACCACCACGTGCTTCCATTGCCGGTTGAGACTTTCGTGGAGTGGTTTGCGATGCGGATGCGCTGGCCGTTTGCCCGCGAGCTCTCTTTGGGACATCAGCTGCTGCGCCGCTCGACCGGGATTTGCGATCTGGTGCTTCACGGGCATCGCCACGTTCCCCGCGAGACCCGCTTCTCCGCCGGCCCCCGTCCGCTGCATGTCTACAATGCGGGTAGCTCGACTGAGCTATCCGCGTACCGGGTGTTCAATCACGCCAACGGCCGGGTGGTGGGCATCCCCGCATGGGTGGACGCCGCCCTCCCCGAGGCTCGGCGGGAACGCCGCGCCCCGCAGCTTACGGCGGCGACTCCATCCTAGCGGTTGAAGTCGGTCCCGGCGGCCGAGGCGGGCCTTAAGGCCCGCTCGCCTCGCTCGAGCTTGAGAACCGAAAAGCGTTAGAGGATACCGCGGCGTCGCAGCTTGCGAATCTCGTTCCGAACGCCGTCCAGGCCTCTTTCTCCGTAAATGATCAGGAGCCGCTCGCCGCTGAGATAGGCCAATGCCGTATTCCGGTACAGTCGATTGTATCGGCTGACTTCCATCGGGTCGTAGCCGAATTCCGCGGCAAGCTCCCGGAGCAGGAACTGCGCGATCGTCACTGCCGGCCCGGTGAGGGTGAAGTCGGCGTCGGACAGGTTGTGCGCTACGTACTCGGCGAGCACGTTCGTTTGCGTCGGCGATAGCTCGTTCAAATCCACGCTCCCCAGCTGGCGGACGGCGGGCAGCCTCAGCCGCTGGGCGCTGTCGCGGCGCAGGTATCCCTGCTTGACCGGATCAATTCGCGCGAGGATCGCCGCTGCGCGCACCCAATTGACGACCTTGTATTCGTTGCCCGACGTCGGCGTGGAATGGGCCGACGCCTGGGTCACGACGAAGTCTGGCGCCAGCCCGCGCGTCATCGCCTCCGCGATGCCGATGATGTGGTGGGCGCCTGTTCTCGAATCGCCGGCCGCGCCATAGTCGTCGGTCTGGCCGTTTCCGCCGAAATTAAACTCCCGAAATTCACTGCCGTCGGCATTCCACTGGAAGACGATGGTCTTCGCCCAGTCGTGCCAGATCGGCGCGGCGACGGTGATATCCTCATCGAGATTGATGTCGGATCGGTCGTCCGATCTACCGACGACGGGGAGCCCATCCCGTCGGGTCGAGCCGTAGACTCGCCGATATCCCGCCGCCAGTTGCAGACTGCTCATCTCGTTGAATGTTTCATGAATGACGAGCCCGCCAGGATAGGAATGGTGCCCACCGTAGACACCTCCCGGCGCCGAAAAGAACGTCTGAGGAAGGTGTGGACAATCAGTGCCTTCGTCGAACAAGGGGGGAAACACCCCCACCGCGGCGCCGCCTGGGAACCCATCGGCATCGGCCTGGTTAAACAGCCCCTCTTCGAGGACCTGCTGGATCAGTGAGGCTTTTTCCGCCGCGGTCATTCCCGCGCGATGCATCACGCAGGTCCGATGATTGCCCATTGCATCCTGGGTGGCATTGCGCAGGGACGCGTCGCGGATGTGTTCGATTTGCCGCAACACGAACCGCTCGGCCGAACGCACCAGAGGAGACGCACCTGCCAAACGGATCGCTTCTTCGTTGCCTTGACCAGGCTGCGGTTGGGCGTACAGGCCAGACGCCCCGAGGCAGGTGGAAAGGACCGCAAGACGCAGAACAACCCTCAATGTTGGTGATTGTTTCATGGCGATTGTCCTCGTTTTCCTAGAATCCGCCAAGCGCGGCGCGCATCAGCTTGAAAAACACATCGGTGTTCGTCTGCACGCCGTAGAATTGCTCGAAGACATGATTGGGTCCGTCTGGGCCGGTGCTGTAAGCAGAAACAGGGATGTCCGACGCCGTATGGACCGCCTGGTCCCTTCCGGTCGCCTGTCCACGGAGAAAATAGCCATACCCGCTCTCTGCCCGTTGGTACGGAATGTCTGAGTACCCGCGAGCCCGCAGCTCGCCCTTGATGTCGTCGGGCAACAGGCTGTCGACGATCGGCAGTGGTTTCATCAACCAGCTCTCGTAGCGGTCGCCACTGGCGCCGTACCCCACGAGCAGCTTGCCATCGATGTCGAAGGTCTCGGGATAACCATCGGGGAGGATGTTGTATCTGGGGAAAGCAGCGTTGTCATAGGTGCCGATGACGGTCGACTTTTGACGCTCGGGCTGCACCGCGGGATCGAGGATCGTGTTGTCGGGTGGCAGAGATCTCAGGTGCGTGATGCCGCCGGTGAGCGCGCCGATCAGGCTGAATCCGGAGCACTCGTGGTCTGCCAGCACCACGATCACCGTGTCGCCGGCCTGGTCCGCGAATCGCTTGGCCACTCCCACCGCGTTGTCGAATTCGATGGTTTCGTCAATTACCCGATCGGCATCCATCAGGTGCGACTGCTTGTCGATGTGCGCGCCCTCGACCATCAGGACGAACCCCTGGTCATTCCTGCTCAGGACTTGCAGCGCCGACTGGGTCATCTCCTCGAGCAACGGCTGATCCGGCGCGTGATAGTCATCCACCGCAAAAGTGGTCGTACCGGGAAGAAGGGTGTTGCGTCGTTTGGCCAGCTTGTCCAATGCGACATTCATGTTCCCGTAGCCGAACAAACCGAGCAGCTTGTCCGGAGCTCCGATCTGCCTGAGAGTCGTCGCGGTATCGGCGTAGGCGAATCCGGTATTGATGAAGTCCTGGATCAAGTCGCGCTGAGGATCGAGGGAGCCCCCGGACGGGAGATGCCAGGCGGCCACCAGGTCCGCCGGGAGGTTGTTGTAATCAGTGGACGACGAACGGCTTGAGCCAAACTGCCCCGCGGGTAGAAACCACCTTCGTCCACCCCCCATCAACACGGTCAAACCGGTTCCGTACACGCCGGTCCCCTCCGCATCGCTTTCATCCAGATATTGGTCGCAGACGCCGGTTCCTGCATTTCGATTTCCAGTGTGCACCGCATTCGCCGCCGGAGTTGCGTCCTCGACGTCGGCGCTGGTTACCAGCCCCAGAGAAGTGCCACGCACGCGATGGAGGTATTCGGCCATGTACTCCACCCTGGGCTGATAAAATGGATTGATCATGTTGGCGGGGTACACCCCCTCCTGCCCGTTGTTGGCGTGGCTCCCCGTCGCGTAGCACGCCATTCCCGGCGCAGAGTCGGTGATGATGCTGTTCAGAGAGTGGGTGGTGACCAGACCGGTCCCCGGGAGGCGATCGATTTCCAGATATCCGTTGGGCTGCCCTTCCGTGACCCCATACTTCACCAGTCGAGCGGCGGTCCGATGCGCCACGCCCATGCCGTCGCCGAGCAAGATGATGATGTTCTTCGCCGGACGATTCCCTCCCCAGAGGTCGAGGATTTCGTAGTTGGCCTGTACGTTGACAGTGCCGGTAGAGTCCGAAAAGGACGCGGTGACGGTGTGGATGCCACCGACATCATTTGAATAGCCACGCAAGTTGAACCCGCCGTAGCCGGCAGAGCTGATCCCATCCGTCTGGTCGGAGCCTTGCACGCCCGACGTGAACTCCTGGCTCACCCCGTCGATCGCGATCGTGGCGGAAAAGGGTCCCGTTCCTCTCCCTTCGACCCGGAGGTCGAACTTCTGGCCCGACAGGAATCGCGAGTTTCCTGGTGGGATGATGCGGACGTTGCTGGGAAGCGCCGAGGCGACCCCGCTGATCAACACGCCGGCTGACAAGATGGAAATGAACTCGATGCGCCACTTGCTCGACAAATGCATGGTGTACCCCCTGGGTTAGACGGAAATGCCGTCCTCGGTGCTTTTCACTTGCGACGTTTCATTGATTCGCGGCTTTACCTGCTTCGATTTCTTCGGAGATCGACTGCCCTTGGATTGATCGAGAATCATCCGGATTGCCGAGACCTGCCCATCCTCGGAGGCGCGATTGCCCACCTCCAGAATGCCGGTCACTTCGATGCGGCGCGCGATGTGCTCGAGCTTGCGTCCCTTCGCCGACCGGACGATCACCAGCACCGCGTCCGGAGGCAGATCCGCCGTGCCGCCTCCACCCTCGCCGCAGGCCACCGGCTGGGAAGCGAGGTAGAAGGCGCCCTCGGGAGGCATCTCCATCTGCGCCATATATCCAACCATCGTCACCCGCTTGCCGTTGAGGGAGAGCAGCTTCTGGGAGGGCTTGAGCTCTCGAGGGCTCGCCTCGAAGATCTCCTTGAAAGAAAGACGCTCGGTTACCGCGTCTGCTTTCGCTTGACTGTTCAACCGCACCGTCTTCGCTTCCGAGATCGATGGACCCGCCGCCAGCAAGGCGAGCGATAGAAATCCCACTTCAAGCACGGTACGTCCTCCTCCCGGAATGCCCGGACGGAAGCGTGACTACCATTGATGTTTGTGATTGAGTGTCAAAGGTACGTCACGTTCGTGTCAGCCCCGGCGAACGAAAGACGCACAAGTTATCCACAGCAGATTTCCGGTTTTGGGGCCACCGTGAGGCGGCCGATCATTTGCGGAGATGTTACTCCGCCGTCACGCTCCCGCCTTTTTTCGATGGTAAGCGCCAACGCATGGCACGTATCCTCGTTGTTGAGGACGAACCCGATCTCGCCGCTTTGGTTGCTTTCAATCTCCGGCAGGCGAGCTTTGAAGTAGACACGGCCGAGACCGGCGAGCACGCGGCAGGCGAGCTTTGAAGTAGACACGGCCGAGACCGGCGAGCACGCGCTCGAGCTGGCAACCCGAAATCCGCCTCATCTGGTGATTCTCGATTTGATGCTGCCCGACATCGCCGGAATCGAGGTCTGCCGGGTGCTCAAGCGGCGCGTTCCCGCAGTCTCGGTGGTGATGCTCACCGCCAAGAAGGAAGAGGCGGATCGGTTGGCGGGTTTTCAGTCCGGAGCCGAGGACTACATCGTCAAGCCGTTCAGCGTGCTTGAGCTGGTGATGCGGGTGAAGGCGATTCTCCGGCGGGCAGGGCTCAGCGGGGGCGAAGCGGCGAACATCACCTTCGGACTGGTCGATTTGGACGTTGGCGAGCACCGCTGCACCGTGCAGGGGACGGAAATCCCGCTCACCGTCCTGGAATTCCGACTTCTCCACTATTTGCTGGCGCGCCTCGGGCAGGTGCAGTCGCGTAAGCAATTGCTCGAAGAGGTCTGGAAACTACAGGGCTCGCTCGAGACGCGAACCATCGACACTCACATCAATCGGTTGCGACAAAAGCTGGGAAAAGCCGGGGAATACCTCGAAACCGTGCGGGGAGTCGGCTACCGCATCCGCAGGCCCGCGCTCGAAAAGGGAGCCCTTCGGCGGTAACCCGCTAATTTCGCAAGCGACCAAAAGTTGTTGCAAAGAGTTGTCTTTGTTCTTCGCGGGTCGTCCCTTACTAATGCGCCCGCACCCAAAAAAACCCTAGGGGGGGTGCACTCAACCAAGCAGCAAAAGGAGATGCAAATGTCACAAACTCGGTTTGTATTGTTGTCTCTTGTCCTCAGTACAGCGGCATTTGCTCAGCCGTTCGACTTCTCGGGCTCGGATACGTTGGGACCGGTGATCACTGACGCGATCCCCGCGGCGGGCTTGTCAAAGTACCTTAACTACGTGGGCGGTGGTTCGGGTGTCGGCGAAGCCGCGCTCGCCAACGGCAGACAGGGAATTGCTCCGATGTCCCGGTTCTTCTCGGCAGCGGCGCTTCAAATTGCGGCGGACCACGGCATCTTGCCCGAGTTGCACGTCGTCGCCCTGGATGGGGTGGTGATCGTGGTGAACAGCGCGAACACGCTGAGCCAGATGACCTTCCAGCAGATCCGGGACATCTTCGAGTGCCGGACCACCGACTGGAGCCAGCTGCCCGATTCAGGGCTGACCGGGTCAATCGCCGTCTATCGCCGAAACGACGTCTCGGGAACGACGGATACCATCAAGTCCATCGTCGGTTTCACCCCAGGCCCCTGCGCCACCGTGGTGGACCCGCCGCCGGATGCGAGCATTCAGATTCGCGAGCTCACCTCCACGACGACAAACGCGATTGCCTACGTCGGGCTGGTGGGCGTCGATCCAGGCGCCAGGAATCATCCGCTGAGCATTTCGTCTTCCGGCAGCCCGGGCACCTTCTTCGCCCCGACGGTGGCGACGATCTGCAGCCGCGACTATCCAATCAACCGAAGCCTTCAAATCTACAAGGCCACCGGTCCCGGCGCGTACGTCGGACCTGCCGAGCAGTCGCTGCTGGATTTCATGGATGATCCCGCATCGCGCGATCCAATCATCATCAACAATGAGTTCATCGCTTTGAGCCAGTGCCCCTAGTCTTAAGCTGAAGCAGGGAAACGACGTTCGGGTGGAGGAGGCTCAAGCCTTCTCCACCTTTTTCTTTGCGTCACACAATCGTGACACGAATGTTTCTTGGGTCGGGAAGCGGCTCCGGACAGTGTGCGCCGCTGACGGACGGTCGGGCTGTCGCGACGATCGCCCGATCGAGGGATGACCAGACACAGTTGTTGCAAAGAGTTGTCTTGGTTCTTCGCAGTTCCGCGCGTACCAGTGGATCGCACTCAAAGCGTTTCGTCGAGAGTTTTCGTCCGGGGGGTGCAGTCAACCAGCAGGTCAGCAAAGAAGGAGATTCAAATGTTACAGACTCGGTTTGCATTGTTGTCTCTCGTGTTTACGACCGCAGCGCTTGCTCAGCCATTCGAGTTCTCAGGCTCGGATACGCTCGGACCGGTGATGGATGAGGCAATCCCCGCTGCGGGGTTGGACGCCGATCTTCGATACCTGGGCGGTGGTTCGGGTGTGGGCGAGGCGGCGCTGGCCAACGGCAACCAGGGAATTGCTCCGATGTCGCGGCTCTTTTCGGCAGCAGCGCTTCAAATTGCGGCGGACCACGGCATCGTCCCCGAGATCCACATCGTGGCGCTCGACGGCGTAGTCATCGTGGTGAACGGCGCGAACACGCTGAGCCAGATGACCTTCCAGCAGATCCGGGACATCTTCGAGTGCCGGACCACCGACTGGAGCCAGCTGCCCGATTCAGGGCTGAGCGGGGCCATCACCGTCTATCGGCGAAACGATGTCTCGGGAACGACGGACACCATCAAGTCGATCGTCGGATTCACCCCGGGTGATTGCACCATCCCGGTGAACCCGCCGCCAGATGCGAGCATTCAGATTCGCGAGCTGACCTCCACCGAGACAAACGCGATCGCCTACGTTGGGCTGGTGGGCGTCGATCCAGACGCCAGAAATCACCCGTTGAACATTTCCTCCTCGGGGGACCCGGGCACCTTCTTCGCCCCGACGGTGGCGACGATCTGCAGCCGAGACTACCCAATCAACCGGAGCCTTCAGATTTATCGAGCCACCGGCGATGGCGCGTTCGTTCGAGACGCGGAGCAGGCGTTGGTGGATTTCATGGATGATCCCGCATCTCGCGATCCGATCATTATCAACAATGAGTTCATTGCATTGAGCCAGTGCCCATAGCTTCTTGTTCTCCATTCCTGAGGTTGTCACACAATCGTGACGTAAACGTTTCTTTCGTTTGGAAGCAGCTGCGGACAAAGAAGTTGCGCGCAATGAGTACGAAGAGGGCGGTCAGATGAGGCAGAGGAGGGTTCACCGCCTCATCGTTGTTCGATACCGGGAATTCACGCGACGACTGGCGCGGCGGCTCGGCCCGAAAGAACTTCTGCGCCTGACCGCCATGTTCACGTTGCTGGTAATGGCGCCCGGGGCGATCGCGGGACCCCTGCTGCGTCCCGCGGGCGCTCCCCCGCCCGGATCTCCAGACGCGGCCGCCGCCGCGTCGCGGGGGTCGCAGGCGGCTCAGGCGGCAGCGCGCCAGGCGAACGAGTCGCTCCAGCGGGCTTCCGAAACCGTGCGGCGCTTCCGGGCGCAACAGGACGCGGCGCGGGCGGCGGCGATAGCCAATTCGGTACCCAACGGGCTTACGCCGGGAGGGCTGGTGATTGCACCGGGAGCCGGCACGACGCCGGATCTGTGGACGGGTGCTGCTCTGCCGACCCAATCGGCCCGCGGCGAGCGCACCGAAGTCGCGATTACCCAGACAAGCCCCAAAGCGATCCTTACCTGGGAGACTTTCCACGTCGGAAGGCAGACCGATGTCCATTTCGATCAGACGGCGGGAGGCGCCGATGCGCCGGACTGGATCGCGCTGAATCGGGTCAACGACCCCAGCGCGAGACCGTCGCAAATCCTGGGCTCGATTCGAGCCGAAGGGCAGGTCTATCTGATCAACCCGAACGGAATCATCTTCGGCGGCTCGAGCCAGGTGAACGTCAATTCGCTGATTGCCTCGAGCCTGGATTTCTATGGAAGGACGATCGAAGAGCGCAACCGCCGGTTTCTCGATGGCATCCTGTTCAATCCCGCAGAGCGGAACAGGCCGGCGCTTGTTTTCGGCGAAAGGCTCGAGACCCGATACGACGAGCTCGCTCCAGATCCCGACGCGAATCACGATCCGACGGAAACTTTCCCCAGGGGCGACGGGGTAACCGTCGAGGCCGGCGCCCGCCTCACCGCAACCGGCGGCCGCGCCATGCTTCTAGGCCACAACGTCAACAATGCCGGCACCATCGAGGCGACCGACGGCGAGGTGGTGCTGGCTGCCGGCCGGGGCATCTACCTGAACAAGAACTATCCGCGTGGCGTTGGGGGCACCCCCGCGCCGGATCCGGGGATTCGCGCCATCTCGGTGGGTGTCAATCGCGGCGGCCGGGTCGAGAACACTGGGATCATCTCCAGCGAGCGCGGCGCGATCAACATCCAGGGCAAGTCAATCCTCCAGGGGGGCCTACTCCATGCCACGACCTCGGCCACCGCGAACGGGTACATCAACCTCACCGCGGGCGACGCGATCAACGCCACGGCCTTTGCTTATCCATCGCCGCGCGTCCTCGGTGACCTGACCTTCGGCGAAGGCAGCACCACCCAGATTCTTCCCGACCTCGGCAGTCCACCCGCGGTGGGATTTGACCAGTTCAAGCCTTCGAGCATGGAGATCTACGGGCGATACGTGACCTTCGGCCGCGATTCGACCCTCTTCGCTCCAGGCGCAAGGGTGAAGATCGACGCCCAGCGCGGCATCGACGTCCGCGACTGGGTCCGAGACCCGAACACGAACCTCCTCGTCGAGAGTCCGGACGATGCCAGGATCTACTTGAGCTCGGGAGCGCGAATCGATCTCTCCGGTCTGCGCGGCGTCGAGGTGGCGATGAGCCGCAATACCATCCGGGCCGAGGTCCGCGCCAACGAGCTGAGAGACAACCCGATCATGCGCGACAGCTTCCTCAGCGGCCAGCGGGTGTATTTCGACGCGCGCCGGGGCACATCGCTCATCAACGTCTCCGGTTTTTACGACTTCATTGAGCGCGCCGTCGCCGAGCTGATGACCGAGGGCGGCACCCTCCAGCTCAAAGGACCGCAGATCATCACCCGCGCCGGGTCGACGATCGACGTGTCGGGCGGCACCCTCAACTATCTCAGTGGATATGTGAAGAGCACCCGGTTGGTGGATGTCTCGGGCCAGATAGTGCCGATCGAGAACGCCGATCCAAACGTTGAATACGTCGGTTTTGCCGGAGATCACGTTGTCCAACACGCCCGCTGGGGCGTGACCGAACACTTCTCATCGCCCCTTCTGCGCGAGCAGGGCCGCTACGAGGCAGGCTACGTCGAAGGACGGTCCGCGGGCACCCTGACCATCGGCCAGACTGATTCCACCACCGACCTCTCGTCGGGCGCCTACGGGCATCGCATCCTCGATGGCGATGTGGTGGCCGACGTGGTGGTGGGCCCCAATCAGCGGGCGGCGCCGGCCGGTGCCACGGCCAGAGATGTGACGCGGATCTGGCGCGAACGCCCTCTCGGGGCGACATTGAATTTCGGATTTCTGGGACCTGCCCCGCTGCCGGGGAGCCAGCCTCCGCCGAGCGGGGGAGACATCGCCATCGGCCAGGCTCAGCCCTTGCCGGACGACTTCGCGGCCGACTCCAGGCTCGATCCGGCCGCGGCCTACAGCCACGTGTTGCCGTCGCGCTATTTCGACGGACGGACCTTCTCCGTGCTCAATCTCTACAGTGGCTCCGTGGGCGCCGGCGCGACCGTGCCCGCCGGCCGGCTGAGCATCGGTGAGGGCGTGACCGTTGATCTGGGCAACTACGGGCGGTTCAATTTCGCTGGAACCCGGGCGGACATCAACGGAACGATTCGCGCCGCGGGAGGTTCGGTGCGGATCATCACGAGCCGGGTGGCGGCGCAGCCCGGCACCGACGGCCAAACCCAACCCGACTGGACAACTCTCGAGGACGCTCGCAAGCCGCAGATCAACCTGGGTTCCACGGCGGTGATCGACGTTGCCGGTCGCTGGGTGAATGAGTTTCTCAATGCGGCGGACCGCACCCAACTGAGCATCAACGGCGGGTCGGTGACCCTGCTCACGAGCAATGACCTCAACCTCTCCGCCGGCTCGATGATCGACGTCTCCGGCGGCGGTCGCCTCTCGGCCAACGGGCGAAAAGTGACCGCCGGCAGCGCCGGCTCGATTACCTTGATCAACAGCCGGCCGGTGACCGGGGCCACCTCCGTGCCGGTGGGTCCGCGCGACGGGGTGATGAACCTCGCCGGCACGCTACGCGGGTACGGGCTGGGGGCGGGCGGGTCGCTGTCGATTTACACCGGACAGTCCGTTCTCATCTCCAACCAGGAGCCGGCTCCCTCGAACGCGTCCAACGGCCTGATCCTGTCTCCCGACTTTTTCGGCCAGGGAGGCTTCGCGAACTACATCATCTCGGGTGCCTCGGGCGTGACCGTGGCCGCGAACACGGTGGTCTCGCCTCAAGTCCTGAGCTTCCTTTTCGACGGCTCCAGCCGCTCCCTGCAGACCGGTGCCCATCTGTACGGAGCGATGCAGCAGGCGGTGGTTACCGATCCCGTCGCCCGGCCGATGTCGCTGACCTTGAGCGCTCCGACGGTGGACGCGAATGGCGATCTGCTGTTGCTCGATGGTTGGATCCCGACGATCGAGGAGATGCCCGGGCGCGTCACCCTGTCCACCGGGGCGGAAATCCGGATGGCCCCGAAGTCGATGGTGCGTCTGGCTTCGGGGACGAATATCTTCGTGGACGGGACGGTCTCGACGCCTGGTGGTCTGATCGATCTGCGGGTCGGTTATAACCGCCGAGCCGGGACCGGTTATCTCCCCGCGGTGCGTCTGGGGCAGAACGCCCAGTTGCTTGCCCAGGGCTACGTCCTGACGAACCGCGTCGGTTTGTTTACCCGGCGCAGCATCGAGGACGCCGGCCGGGTCAGCATCGGTACCTTGCTGCTCGGGCCGACGGGTGTCACATCGGACAAATTCAGCGCGGTGATGACAGACGCGGGCTCCCTGATCGACGTCTCCGGCATCCGGGCCATGGCGGATCTCGCTCCGGCGAGCACACCGGTCTCGCGCCCCTCGCAGCGTTACATCGAGCGCCTCGTTGACGGTGCGGCGGGTTCGATCTCTTTCACGCCAGATGCCGGAGGCGTTCTCGCCGGCCAGCTCCGTTTGGCGCCGGGCGGGGAGACTGGCCGCGGAGGACTTCTGGAGATCGGCTCGCCGCAAATCACCGTCACCCAAGCCGTTCCTGGCACTTTGCCCCGGGTGACCGCCGATTCCGCGATCGATCGGCGAATGCCCGGGATGACCGTTTTCGCCGATCGGGTGAATGCTTCGGGGACCGACGATCTGACTCTGAAGCCCCGCGGGCAGGCCACCTCGCGGGCTCTCATCTTCGATGGCGACGTCTCGCTGTCGACGCGCCGGTCGATCGAGATCGGAGGCCCACTGATTTCGGTCCAGCAGGGCAACGCCGGAAACGTGAACATCTCCTCCGAGTACGTTTTGTTCTATCCGAGAAACTCGCCTTTCGACCTGCCTCAGGCTTCTCCCCTGGCCACCAACCTCGCCGGAACTTTGACGGTGAGGGCGGACCTGATCGATGTCCGATCCGGCATGGACTTCGGTTGCGGTTCGCCGGCATGCGCCACCGCGGGCGTGAACGTAGGCTTTGCCCGGGTCTCGCTGGTCTCGCGCGGCGACATCCGACTCGAGTCTCAAGGGGAAACTTCGAGCCGCGCGCGCATCAGCATCGGGGGGGCGCTGACTCTTCAGGCCGCTCAGGTCTACATGACCACCAACACCGGCAACAGCAGGTCCACATTGGACCCGGGCTTTTTGATCAACTCGAACCAGTCGGTGACCATCCTCGCCAACGGTGCAGCGGCTCCAACGCCCTTCTCCTTCGGTGATCGGCTCACCATCCGGGCGCCCGAGATCGTCCAGGCGGGCATTCTGCGCGCCCCGTTGGGTGAAATCCGCCTCGAAGGATCGCGCAGCGTCACCCTCGCACCCGGCAGCTTGACCTCGACCTCGCTCGAGGGTTTGCGTCTCGTCGGCAGTGCGACGGGTGTGAATCCAGATGACCCTTTCCATGGCCTCGCTCCGAATGGTGACCTATCCGCGCTCCCCACCAAGGCAGTGCGGCTCACCGCTCCGAATGTGACCGTCAGCGAGGGGTCGACGATTGACGTCTCCGGCGGCGGCGACCTCGCGTCGTGGCAATTCATTCGCGGCAACGGCGGCTCGCGGAACATCCTTCGCGACCGGGGAGTCTTCGCCATCCTGCCGAGCCAGGGCGATAGTCCGCTGCCGGCGGGCTGGCAAGACCGCCGCGACACCGACAACTTCTACACGACCACGCTACCCCGCGTCGGCGACCAGGTTTACCTCGAGGGTGTTCCCGGGCTGCCAGCGGGGCGATACACCCTTTTGCCAGCGGACTACGCGGAGCTCCCCGGCGGTCTGCTCATCCGAACCGTGGGAACCGGTCTTGCTCAGCGCCCGGTCACGACCCCCAGGCCCGACGGGTCGAGCCTGGTGGGGGGATACCGCCTGGTCAACCGCACGCCCATCCACGACGCCGGATATTCGCGTTTCCTCGTCATGCCGCAGAGCGCATTCAGCAAGTACAGCACCTTCGCCACCTATTCCTTCAACGATTTCGTCGCCTCCAGCGCGGAGCTCGCCGGGATCACCGCTCGCGCCGGCCTCGACGGCGGCTCGGTCGTGCTGGGTGCGACGAGTAACCTGATTTTGAATGGGACCGGCCGCTTCGGCGCCGCCCCAGGCGGCCTGCTCGGAGATCTGGACATCTCCTCCCCGAGGATTGCCGTCGTGGGCGGCGGTGCCAGCGCGCCCGCCGGCTATCTCGCTGTCGATGCGAGCACGATCACCCGATTCGGCGCGGGCAGCATTTTCATCGGCGGAACGCGTTCCCAGGGTGCCACCGGCACGAATCTCACCGTCAACGCGACCGAGCTGATTGTCAATAACGGTGCGAGCAGCGCCCTGAGCGGACCGGAAATCCTGCTCGGCGCTCGAAACACGGTGACGATCATGCAGGGCTCGGTGATTACCGCTCTGGGCCAGCAGATGAACGACACCAACCCGTTGCTCATCACCGGCAGCGGTGCATTGCTTCGCGTGTCCACCGGGGATCGTGTTCCGGTGACCCGGACCAGCCCGGACCCTACGAGGGGCGTCCTCAATGTCGGGGCCGGAGTCACGCTGCGGTCGAGCGGAGCGATCACTCTCGATGGAAGCAACAGCTTGTCCCTCAACCCGACCGCGGTCTTCGACGCCGCGCAACTGGACTTGAGCTCGGGACAGGTCAGCATCGGCGATGTTCCAAGCTCCGTGACCGGCACCGTCCTGTCCGGTGCGACGCTGGCCAACCTCGGTCACGCCAGGAATCTGCTGATTCGCGGGACTCGGTCGATCGATTTGTACGGGAATTTTCGCCTCGGCGGTCGCGACGGCTCGGGAGTCGCCACGCTGGGCACGCTGACCCTGGATACCGCCCTGCTCAACGGCCACGCGGCGGTCGGCGACACATCATCGATCACCGCCCAGGAGCTGGTATTGCGCAACAGCGGAACGCCTGGATCTGCCGGGGCGATTGGCACAGGAGTCCTCTCTCTTGACGCCGACAAGCTCTTCCTCGGGCCCGGCACTCTGTTCATCGGCGGGTTTTCGACGGTGACTGCCCGCGCGAGCTCGCTTCAGGCCAGGGGAAGCGGCCGGTTTGACTTCGCCGGTTCGATGTCCCTCGCAACCGACCTTCTCACCGCGGCCGGCGGTTCGGACTACGCCATCCGCGCCGCCGGCAGCTTGACCGTCGCGCGTTCGAGTGGCGCGGCCCGGACGAGCGAAGACTTCGGAGGACGCCTGTCCCTGGAGGGAAGCAGCCTGACGCTCGACACCACCGTGGACATGCCGGCCGGGATTTTTGAAGCCCGCGCCACCAACGGCGATCTGACACTCGGAAGCTCCGCCGTTTTGCGTCTCCGTGGACAAGCGGTCGACTTCCGCGACGTATTCAAGGTCACTTCCGGGGGAGCGCTGCGCCTGCGCGCGTCGGGGGACATTCTGACCGCGGACGGCGCCGCCATTGATGTCTCGGCAGATCCGCGCGGGGGCGATGCCGGGTGGATTGAAGTCGCCGCCGGCGGTCGGGTTTCGCTGCCCGACGCGATCCAGGCCGCCGCGTCGACCGGTTATCGGGGTGGCGGGCTAACGCTGGACGCAGGCAGCCTGGTCGACTTTGGCAGGCTCAATGCGGCCCTCGAGCGAGGCACCTTCAACCGCAGCCGGGCGATTCATGTCACGACGGGCGACCTCGTGCTCGGCAGCGGCCAGTCGCTCACCGCGCACGACGTGCTTCTCCGCTCGGACAACGGCGCGGTTTCCATCGCCGGGACGATCAACGCGGCCGGAGATTCTGCCTCGGCCCACGGCGGCAGCATCCGGCTTTTCGGTGGAAGCGGTGTCAGCCTCAACGACTCGGCCCTCCTCGATGCGCGCGCCGGCCCGACCCGGCCGGGCGACTTCCTCGCCGACAGCGGGTCGGTTGAAATCGCCGCGACCGGCGGGAGACTTTCCATCTCGCGGGGCGCGGTGGTCGACGTGTCCGGCGGCAAACAGGGCGGGGGTAAAATCCTGGTGGCCGCCCAGCGGGACGGAAACGACGTGGCCATCGACGGCCTCGACGGTACTTTCCGCGGGGCGCGCGAGATGGCCCTCGGGGGAGTGCGCTCCTATCAAATGAGCGACGTCGACGCTGTCCAGCGCGACGGCATGCTGGCGGACACCGCCGCCTGGATGGCGAATGCTCCTGCCATCCAGGCTCGTCTTGGCACCGCGTTCGAGGTGCGGCCCGGAATTTCGGTGCGGAGCGCGGGCGATCTCGCGATCAGCGCCGACTTCGACCTTTCGGCGGCAAGATACGGCGCCGGCGCCCCCGGCTATCTCGACTTCAGCGCGGCCGCCAACATCAACATCAATGCCAACCTCTCGGACGGCTTTTCCAGCGCCTCGCGCACCGCCGCCCTGGGCACCGGTCGATCATGGCAGTATGGCTTCGAAGCCGGCGGGAACATCACTCTCGCCTCAGGGAAGATGGTCCGCACCGGGACGGGGGACATTCGCATCCGAGCCGGCCGAGATCTGGCGTTAGGCGACACCCTTTCGGTCATCTACACCGCCGGGTCGAGGACCGAGACCGAGGCGGGTTTCGAACGCCTTGCTGGTCGGGTGACGGGAGAGTTTCCGACTCAGGGCGGCAACATCAGCCTGACCGCGGGTGGGAACATCGTCGCGCCGCTTACGCGTCAGTCGGCGTCGGCCTGGTTGTTCCGCTACGGCGACAGCGAGTGGACCGGCGATCCCCGCACCACCACCGTGGCCGAGCAGACCAGCTGGTCGATCGTCTTTGCGAACTTCGAGCAGGGCGTGGGGGCGTTGGGGGGAGGAAGGGTGGAGGTGACTGCCGGGGGGAACATCACGGAGCTGGCCGTATCTCTTCCGACGACCGGGCACATCACGACCAGGCTCGGCGGCATTGTCCAGCCGGGCGATCTGCATGTTCGCGGCGGCGGCAACCTCATCTTGCGTGCCGGCAGGGACATCCGGGGGGGAGTCTTCATGCTCGGCCAGGGCGCGGCGGAAGTCACTGCCGGTGGCAGGCTGACCTCTGGGCCGACCATGGTAAACCAGCGCGACACCATCGATCTGGGATCCACAGGGACCCTCGTCTATTCATCGAAGCCCTTGGCCGCCCTGTTCGGGCTCGCGGACGCAACCCTCGCGGTGAACTCCCGCACCGGGGCCGAGATCGAGGCGGTGTTCGACCCGATGATGCAGGGGCAGATCTGCCAGAATTCTCTCTGCACCGGCTCAGGGTTCGGCACCCAGGTCACCGCTGGATCGGCCTACTTCGGGATGACCGAACGGACGGCGATGAACGTCACCTCCACCGGTGGCGACGTCAAGTACAACACCAACCCCTGGGCTTCGGTCGATCTCACGCGCGGAAACGCGCGCGAGGCGTTCATGTACAGCAGGCCGGTGACCCTTGGTGAGCGCCCTTCGACGACGGCTTCGTTCAACCGGGCGCCGGGAACCGTTCGCCTCGCGGCGCTCCAGGGCGATCTCCTCATCGCGAACAAGCAGCGTGGCGTCCTCTTCGGCTCCATCGTGCTCGCCCCAACCGACAATGGAACGATCGAGCTTCTGGCGAAAAACGGTGTGCGAGGAGACGGCAACGCAAACCCTCTGGACGTTCGGTATGCGGTGACGATGCTGGACGTCGGCGCCGATTACCGGCGCGGGGCCCTGCAGGCGTTCGCGGTGAGAGCCGATGGGCGGATGGACGTGCGCATCAACCTGCCGGGGCTGGCGACGAACTACGATCGCGGCTTGACCCCGGCGCACATCAATGACTCAACGCCGGCGCGCATCTATTCGATGACCAAGGGTCTGTCGCTTCCTGCGTTTCCGGCCAGCGTCAACGTGCCGAAGGCGCTCAGTATCTACTCGGGCCGGGATCTGAACGGCACCTTCCGATCGCAGAACAATCGTCCGGACGACGTCAGCTCATTCGTGGCCGAGCGCGATACCGATTCGCTCAACATCACCGTGACCGGGATCGGCGACGCAGTGATCGAAGCCGGTCGAAACCTCAAGCGCACCAGTGTGATCAGCTCCGGCAACGCGACAACTCCGAACCAAAACCTCGCCCTTCCGAGCAGGGCAGGGGCGAACATCTACATGTACGCCGGCACCGCCCGGGATACCGACTACGACAGCTTCTCCGCGGCATATCTGGATCCTCAAAACTCAGGGCAGGTGGTGCGCACGTACTTGGCCGAGCTTGCGATCTACATGAGGAGGCTGGGATTCACCGGCTTGAGCGATCAGCAGGCCGTCGACGTTTTCAAGACTCTGCCGCTGGCGAGCCGCAAGCTCTTCGCCCAGCAGATCTTGTTCACCGAGCTGAAGGAGACCGGTCTGGACGTTACCGACGCGACCAGCCCGCGCTTTCAGAGCTACAGCCGGGGCTATGCGGCCATCCACCGCCTCTTTCCCCGGGATACCGCGCGGCTGACGGACAAGGAGCGCTCGCACATCCTGCTCAACGCCGCAAAGGTGGAAACGCAGGCCGGCGGCGACATCACCCTTGTCGCTCCGTACGGCCGAGTAGAGATCGGCGGAGTTGCGGTCACCGGAGCCCCCGAGAGTGGGGGCGTCGTCACCCGGAGAGGCGGCTCCATCCGGGTCATGGCGGATCAGAACATCGACCTCTTTGCCTCGCGCATCTTTACGCTGCAGGGCGGCGACATCACGATGTGGAGCTCCAACGGGGACATCACCGCCGGCATCGGAGCGAAGACGACCGTCTTCCGTCCGCCGCTCACGTACATCATCGACAATGACGGCCGCGTCTCCCTCAACATCTTCGGTCTACAGACGGGCGCCGGCATCGGCGTGCTCGACGCCGGCGGTTCCGCCACCCGGGAGAGGAGCCGCCTGGATCTGATCGCCCCGCGCGGCGAAGTGAACGCGGGCGATGCCGGCATCCGGGTGGCGGGCGATCTCAACATCGCTGCGCTGCGCGTGGTCGGGGTCGACAACATCCAGATCAGCGGGGGAGGAACCGCGACCGGCGTTCCCCGGGTAGTTCCCCCGAATGTCGCCGCGCTCACCGAAGCGACCAAGGTGCTCACCGCGTCAACGGAGCGCCTCACCGCGGCCTCTCAACCGAAGACCACGCCGGAGCAGTTGCCGTCGGTAATCACAGTCGAAGTGATCGGATACGAGGAACAGACCCGGCCGCCCGCCTCGGAGAACGAGGAGCAACAGAAGCGCCGGAGGCCTTGAGAAAGTGTCATGGGCCGTCACGCAAACGTCACATGTCTGCCTTGCGCCTGCGCTATCTGCGGGCCGTCTCGGCATCGCCGGCGGTTGGCCCGGAAGAAATGACGGAGAAAGGACAGATGTCGATACTCACCGCGGTGCGCGCCGCCTTCGCACTGCTCTGGATGATGGGGCAGGCGCGTGCGCAGCAGGCGGCGCCCACGGGCTCCGCCACGGCGTCGGCGCCCGATCAGCAGCCGCGTTTGTTCGACATCAACGAGTTCCGGGTTGAGGGCTCGACCCAGCTTTCGGCGAGGGAGGTCGAGACCGCAGTTTATCCGTACCTCGGTCCAGCGCGGGTGCTCGAGGATGTCGAGCGGGCGCGAGCCGCCCTGGAGAAGGCCTATACCGAGAAAGGCTTTCAGTCGGTGTCGGTGGCGATTCCGCCTCAGACGGTTCGCGACGGCGTGGTGCTGTTGAAGGTGACCGAGGCCACGGTGGGCCGGCTTCGGGTCCGCGGGGCCCGTTGGTTCTCGCCGCGCGACGTGAAGCAGCAGGCGCCATCGGTGGCCGAAGGCACCGTGCCGAACTTCGATGACATCGCTCGGGACATCGTGATCCTCAACCAGATCCCCGACCGCCGGGTGACCCCGACGCTCCGCGCGGGCGCACGCCCGGGAACGGTCGATGTGGATCTCACCGTGCAGGACGCCTTGCCTTTGCACGGCTCGGCGGAGCTCAACAATCGGCACGGCCGGTACACGACCCCGCTGCGGCTGAGTGGCTCGCTGCGCTACGACAACTTCTGGCAACTCGGCCACTCGCTGGGATTCTCGTATCAGCTCGCCCCTTCGCGGGCGCCCGACGGAAGGGTCTTCACCGCCTCGTACCTCGCGCGCTTTCCCCGCCTGCCCTGGCTCACCCTTTCCGCCAACTACCTCGATCAGAACAGCGACATCTCCACCGTGGGTGGGATCAACGTGGCAGGCACCGGACAGATCGCCGGCCTCCGGGCCGCCTTCACCTTGCCGGGCAGCTCAACCTTTTTCCACACCCTCAACGCCGGGTTCGACTACAAGCGCTTCGGTCAGCTGATTCGCCTCGAGGAGGTGGCCAGCTCGACGCCCCTCACCACCTGGCCAATCAGCGCGATGTACAGCGCCATTTTCTCCCGCGAGGCTTCGGAGACGCTGTTCACCGCCGGTCTGACCTTCAACCTGCGCAGCCTGAGCAGCCCGATGTCCCGGTTCGAAGAGCGTCGTTTCAACTCGCACGGCGACTTCATCTATTACCGCGGGGAGCTGTCGCGGACGAACAAGCTACCCTTCGATTTCCAGCTCTATGCGAAGGCGCAGGGTCAATACAGCGCCGACGCCCTCGTCTCCTCCGATCAGTTCAGCGCCGGCGGCGCTGAATCGGTGCGCGGCTATTTCGACTCGGAGGTGGTGGGCGACTTCGGTGCTGCCGGCACGCTCGAGCTGCGCGGTCCTACGCTGACGAGGTGGTTGGGCCATTGGGCGAACGACTGGCGGTTCCACCTGTTCGTCGACGGCGCCTGGCTGGGAATCCATGACCCCCTACCCGAACAACAGGACCGGTTCAGGCTCTGGAGCACCGGCGCCGGAACGCGAATGAGGATCTTCGAGCACTTCAGCGGCGAGCTGGAGGTCGCCGTTCCGATGAGGTCCGAAGGAATCACCCGCCGGCACGAGACGCGGATCCATTTCCGCTTGGTGGCACTGTTTTGAGAGGAACGAACGATGCTCAGTTTGACGATGAGGCAGGTGGTGGCGGGACGGCGTCTTTTAACCGGGGTCCTGATCGGACTTCTTTTCCTGCCGTCGGCGGCCAGGGCGTGGTGGAACGAAGAGTGGAAGGGCCGCAAACAATTCACCGTCGACACCTCTGGCCTTGAAACCGGCCCGAGCGAATCGCTCGGACCTGCCGCGGTGCTGGTCCGGCTGCACGCCGGGAACTTCAAGCTCGAATTGCTCAAGGAGGATGGGAGCGATCTCCGGATCATCGCTGCCGATGACAAGACGCCCTTGAAACATCATCTGGAGAAGTTCGATCCGCTCCTGGGTGACGCGCTGCTCTGGGTGGGGATTCCAGAGCTCAAGCCCGGCGCGCGGACCACCCTCTGGCTGTATTACGGCAACGCCAAAGCGGTCGCCGCCGAAGATGTGAAAGGCACCTACGACAGCAACACGGCGCTCGTCTACCACTTCGCGGAGAAGGGACAGCCTCCCAGGGACTCGAGCAATTGGGGCAACCACGCCCTCAACGCTGGAATGTTCACCGAGGCCGCGAGCATCGGCCGGGGAGTCAAGCTCGAGGGCGGCCCGAGCATTGTCATTCCCGGTGGCCCATCGTTGGCCTGGGCGTCGGGTTTGAAGATGACCTGGTCGGCCTGGATCAAACCGGCCGACGCGGAAGCCACCGGGGTGATCTTCAGCCGGCGCGAAGGAGCCGCCTCCCTGGTGATCGGCTTAGAGAGCGGCAAACCCTATGTGGAGGTGGAAGCGGGAGCGGCTCCGCAGCGGGCCGTCGCTTCGGCCACCCCACCCCTGCCGGCGCAGAGCTGGCACCACCTCGCGGTGGTCGCGGGAAATAGCATCGTCCTCTATCTGGACGGGGTGCGCGCCGGCGCGCTGGAGGCGCCGCTGCCGGCCTTGAGCGACAAGGCTCTCCTCGGTGGGGATGCACAGGCAGCGAAACCGGCCTCGCCCGCAAAGAAGGGCGCGAAGGCTGAGCCGCCGGTCGCGGCACCGACGGGATTCAAGGGGTTGCTCGATGAGCTCCAGATCTCCAAGGTCGAGCGTCCCGCGGCGTTCATTCGCTTCGCCGCGATCGGCCAGGGGGCCGACCCCGGGAAACTGATCGCCGCCGGTCCGGAGGAGCAAAAAGAGACCTTTAGCAGCGGCTACCTCTCGATCATCCTCCAATCGGTCACCCCGGACGGC
>WNFC01006806.1_pt1 | contig 28595 bp, 16 predicted proteins | sample 5400541 | NCBI WGS metagenome assembly WNFC01 (sample SAMN13153342, study PRJNA577476) | soil metagenome | isolation source: 120 cm saprolite under Douglas fir tree site 2 hole 2 replicate 1 | place: USA:California | collected 2015-04-18
AGCGCCACGGCAAGCAGTATCAGCAATGGTGGCGCACTTCTATCAGGGCTATCCCAGGAATTACGATCGGGAGACTTGCTGTGGGTTGAATACCAGCAGCGGAAGGCTCGGTTCAGGATTGTGTGGGTAAGCGATTCCCAGTCTAAGCGGGAAACCCAAGCAGCAGTTCAGAGGCTCGCGGAGGACGAGTGCCCGTGGCCGCTATTTTAGGGCTTGCTAGACGGCGATCCGCGGTGAACCTTCGCGCCGCAGCGGTTTGCCGGCTAAGGCCATTGCTGCCGTACCATCGGCCTTGACCTTCCTAATCATGAAAGGATGGCTATCCAACTCTTCCCGGTTAAATTCATCAACCAGTTTGCGTTTTTCGCATATGCAGAATCAAACGGATTTACTTGAGCAAGAATCACCACGCGACAAAGCCAGAATTAACTTTTTCCCGAAAATTCGACTAACACAAACGATTGACAGTTGCTCTGCCGCTGCTTGAATCCGGTACTCAGTGGATCACCATGATCCGTGGACGCACACTCGTTCAAGCGCAGGATCGTGTCAGGTGCGGGCCGGCTAGCCAAAGGAGTCCGTGCCGCGATTGACACGATACTAGACGGGCGTATTCTGAAATCATTCAGCGCGAAATCACTATGGAACAGAAGGATCTCTTGGAGAGCGCACGCAATCAACTTGATTTGGTGTTAGGTTTTTTCCGAAGGGTCGATGCTAAGGCATCCGTCGTTTTGGCGGTCGACATGGCAATGTTGGGTTTTCTTGTTGCTCATGCTCCCCTACCTCGTTCATTGACCTGGTGGGAGATCGCACTCCCGAGCGCGACCGTGCTGCTGTTAGGCGCGAGCCTTTGGTTTCTCTACAAAGGCGCATTCCCCAATCTTAAGGGCGGCCACTCGTCGCTGGTATATTTCCGAGAGATCGCGGGACGCACAGAGGCAACATTCATAGATGAATTCACCAAGCAATCGACTGCCGAACATGCGAAAGATTTACTTGGTCAAGTTTGGCGAAACTCCGAGATCTTAAAAGAGAAGTTCGACAGCCTGAAGCTCGCTTTTATCTTTCTTGCCCTAGCCATTCCGCCGTGGGTCGTTTCGCTTTTGATCTTTTCGATCAAGACAACCACATCGACGACGCGTACAACACCTTAGAATGGCCATCAAAGACGACATATCTTCAGATGTTACAAACATCCTCGCCCAAGCCTGGACCGTTCGGGACGGATTAGTTGTTCCCGAAACAGAAAACGTAACTTTGGCCGGTGGAGCGGTAAAGCTCAATGCCACGATGCTTTATGCCGATTTGGTTGATTCCACGGCTTTAGCGATCTATGACCGCCGCGTCGCTGCTCGTATGTTCAAAAGCTTCTTGGCTTCCTGCGCTAGAGTTATTAGACATCGCGGCGGTTATGTCCGCAGTTTCGACGGAGACCGAGTCATGGGCGTGTTCGTTGGTGATTCTAAGAATTCGTCAGCTGCAAAGGCTGCTCTTAACATCAACCATATTTTTCCGAACGTAATCAAGCCGAAGCTAGAGGCAAAATATGACGTGTTCAAGAACCGTAGCTACACGCTGGGTCACTGTGTTGGGGTGGATACAAGCGAAGTGCTGGTTATAAGGGGTGGAATCGCAAACAACAATGACCTTGTTTGGGTGGGAAGTGCGCCGAACGTTGCAGCTAAACTCAGCGGGATAAGGGATGCACCTTACAATTCCTGGATAACTGAGAGTGTCTACAACTCTCTTAATGATGAGGCCAAAACAGCTAAAGACGGCCGGGCAATGTGGGAACAACGCATTAACGTTCCAGCCATACCAGGAGGCGTGGGTTATCGTTCAACCTGGTGGTGGGAGCCGTAGCCTTAAGCGCCCGACTATCGCTGCATGTACTGTCGAACGAATTCATCGTATTCCGCAATGTTTGCGATCTGAATCTTGAGACGTTTCTCCAGGTCGTGGGTCGTTGATTTTCGGAAGGAATTCCAGGCGAAACCATCATACCCAAATTCCGCGTGGGCGCTCCCTACTAGAGTTTTGCACCACGTGCGAATGTCGCCAACATAGGTTAGCAGGTCGTCGCGCGTTAGATTCTTCGACGTGAGCTGGCCATGGAAGATTTTGTTGCGATGGTCCACGGCCTCCCTCATGCGGCCCCGTAGGCGCTGGTATTCACCGCCGACCAAGTCGGAAATGCTGCGCGGATAAAGGGCATTGAAGCCTTTTTCAAAACCTTCAAAATAGACGCCGCGGTTGTTTACCAAGGTTTGACGTAAGCTCAAGATGTCACCGAGTTCGAAACACGGAAACTGGTAGATGAGATGGGTTACGAGCTTCCGGATTTGTCTTTCCGCCTTGATCACGGAAAGCGCGAATGCATCCACTCCGCAAGTTCTCGCAGTCGAGTTGATTATGACATCTACTGTCTCAAATTCTTGTGCATAGTTCGTAGTCATAGTTGCACGATGGACAACCACTATTACAGCAAACGCCATGATCCATGTACATGACAGCTTGTTTCGTGTCGCCGGAGAGCGACACGGTCTAGGCACCCCGATTCGGGACCAGGGCGTCGGAGGTTCAAATCCTCTCTCCCCGACCAAATCTTTTCAGGTGCTTATTTGGAGTCCGGCCAGGCCACCTGGCCTCACCTCAGGTGGTCTAGTGCGCCGACTGCTTGGACATTGAGTTTCTTCGCTTAGGTGTGCGGCCCTGTCCACAAGAACGATTACAGCCGTGGCGCGAATCTGAGGAGCGTTGAACCCTGTGGGACGGATGAACCGCCGGCGGGGAGGAAGCCAGGAGGGACGCTGAGTTTCAAATTGTACGCGGAGCGGTTTTCTTGTCGACGAATAATATTCAAGGAATAACTGCGTACGAAAAACAGGGCGAGGATTACTCCCCCGCCCCCAGGAGGCCGGAAATAAGCAGGTTCGCTATTTCAGGCCGTACTGGAATGGGATGGATGATCCGTCGTTCAAGTTGATCGTGAAGTAGTAAGTTGTGTTGGTGTGGTTCAGTGATGGATTGTTCTTGGTGCTCTGGTTGAAAATCCACTGCTGCCCGGTCGGATCCCAACGGAATGCGGTGTCGGGTGTCGTGGAATACACGTCCTCGTCTACCGTGATACTCGGTGAGTTGGCAGCCGAGACCAGGCCGTAGCCAGTGACCACTCCCGGGGTTCCGATCGAGACATTGTTGGCATCACAGACCGCAAACTTTGTGGGTACGGTACTGCCGAGTTTGAAAACACTCATCGTGCCGGTTGCGTTGATCGGCTGCCGGATAGCGTGGCCGACATCACCGGCACACATGCCACCGGTGGCGTACTTAATGCTGTAGCTGTCAGTCACCGGGGTCGCGGGGTTGCCGGCGGCGTCAGTGGCATTCACGGTAAAGCTGTGCGGGCCAACCGGGTTAGTGCTGATGTTCGCGCCATTGGCGACCGGACCCGCACAAGTGGCTACGCCTGAGGTCGCATCACTGCAAGAGTAGTTCGCGGCAACGGACGCGTTCAGTACGTAGTTCGCGCCGTTGGGTGGATTGTTAAGCGTAATGACCGGTGCGACGCTGTCGATCTTGTACGGGCCAGCGTTCACTCCTGGGCTGACGTTTCCAGCCTGGTCCGTGACCGCGCCCGACGGGACCAAAATCGCAGAACCGTTCGTGCCCGTCGCCTGGGTAAAGGAAGGCTGCGCCGGGTTAGCGAGACCCGAAGTGACATCGCTCGCGGTGAAGGCTGCGGTCTGAGTTGCTCGGCACCAGCCCGCGTTGCCCGGCAGCGAGCAGTTATCGCCCGCTGGAGTCCAGGTGACGACCGGCGCCACATTGTCCAGTTTCAGGTTACGGTTGACCGTTACGCTGAGATTGCCGGCCTGATCGCGGACTTGTCCGGTAAAGTTGGTGGCTCCGTTGGCGGTGACGATGCTGCTCAGCGGGCTCGGGCAGCCAACATTGTAACTCCCATCAACCCCTGAGGTCGCGTCCGAGCAAGTCCAGGTATAAGGCACTCCGCCCGGCGTCTTCCACCAGCCGTTGTTGCCGTCGGGCGAATCCGGCGAGAAGGTAAGGATCAACACCGGAGGCGTCGCGTCTCGCTTGATGGTGATGGCACTGGCATTTGCCGACAAGCCCGCGTCGTTAGTGCAGGAGCCGCTGAACAGCTGCCCTGTTGTGTCTGTGGTTTGAGACTGGTCCGCAGTGCATGAGATCGGATTGCTGATACTCTCAGTGCCCGCAGTGTGAACGCTCACGTCGCTGGTGTACCAATTGTTCAGGCCAAGCGTCCCCGAAGGTGTCAGCGTGACGGCGGTGGGTGGTGTCTTGTCCAGCTTGACCGTCAGCGGTGTGGCGTTCGCCGAGAGGCCAGCGTCGTTGGTGCAAGAGCCGTTGAATAAAGTACCGATAGTCTCTGCGGTCTGGAACTGCGATGCCGTGCAAGTTGTCGGATTGCTGACCGAGTCGGTGCCCGAGGTGCTTACTGTCACGTCACTGGTGTACCAGCCGTTCGTGCCCGGAGTGCCCGCGGTCACGGCGAGCACAGCCGACGGCGGCGTACTGTCGAACTTAAAGAATGAACTCGCTGCCGGGGCGCTGGCATTGCCCGCGTTGTCGGTGCAAGTTCCGTTCACTGACGTATTCGCAGCGTCCGGCCCAGTGTAATTTACGGTCGAGCACGACTCGATGCCGGAAGTTGCATCATTCCCGGTGAAAGCCACATCAACTGCGTGGTTGTACCAGCCGTTGTGGTCCGGAACACGATTCGGCGCGCCGGCAACGTTGACGGGCGCCGTCGCGTCGTACATGAAGCTGAATGAGCCGTTGCCGATATTACCCGCGTTGTCTGTACAGCTCGCGGATACCGAAGCAGCGGCGCTGTCGGGAGCCGAGTATGTGGCGGGAGTTGTGCAACTGGCGATCCCGGAAGTGGCATCGGTGCCCAGGTTGGTAAAGCTGAGCGCATGGTTGTACCAGCCGTTGTGGTCAACCGGGCGCGCGGGTGTGATGTTGACCGTGGGCGGTGTGGCGTCGCGCTTTACGGTCAGATCGACCGCGTTGGTGCTCAAGCCGGCATCGTTGGTGCAGGATCCGCTGAAGACTTGCCCGGTCGTGTCCGTGGTGAGGAACTGATCTGCGGTGCAGCTGACCGGGCTGCTGACTGAGTCCGCGCCCGCCGCGTGCACGCTCACATTGCTGACATACCAGCCGTTATCTCCCAGCGTGCCGGCAGTAACCGAGAGTGCCGCTGAGGGACCCGTCTTGTCCAGCTTGACTGTCAGCGGCGTTGCTTGGCCGGTCAGACCAGCGTCGTTGATGCAGGAGCCGTTGAAGGCTGCTCCCGTCGTTTCCGCTGTTTGGAATTGGTCGCCGTCGCACGAAATCGGGCTACTGATGTTCTCTGTGCCCGAGGTGTGCACAGTGACATCGCTGGTGTACCAACTGTTCGCTCCCGCGGTACCGGCTGTGACGGCCAGCGTCACGAGCGGGGCAGTCTTGTCCAGCTTAATGATGAGCGGCGCCGCATTGGTGCTCAGTCCGGCGTCGTTGGTGCAAGATCCGTTAACTGGGGTCCCTGTGGTTTCGGTGCTCACTACGGTGTCGGGAGTGCAGGCGACAGGGCTGCTGATCGAGTCAGTGCCCGAGGCCTGTACGGTCACGTCGCTGGTGTACCAGCCGTGCGTCCCCAATGTGCCCGCCGTCACCGCAAGCGCGGCGGTTGGGCCGCTCTTGTCCAGCTTGACCGTCAGCGCGGAAGCGTTCGCGGTCAGCCCTGCATCGTTGGTGCAGGAGCCACTGAACACTTGCCCCGTCGTCTCCATCGTCTGGAACTGATCTGCGCTGCAGGTCACGGGCGAACTGACCGAGTCCGTACCCGAAGCGTGCACAGTCAGATCACTCGTGTACCAGCCGTGCGTGCCCGGCGTGCCTACCGTAACGGACAGTGCCACAGCCGTGGGAGGCGTCGAGTCGAACTTGAAGTCGAACGCTACGTCCGCGCTGGAATTGCCCGCGTTGTCGGTGCAATGGCCCAGGGCTGACGCGGTTGTGCTGTCCGGTCCGCTGTATGCAGTCGTAGTGCAGTTGGCGATTCCGGAAGTCGAATCCGCGCCGCTGAAGTTGATAGTAACCGCGTGGTTGAACCAGCCGTTGTTATCGGCGGCGCGGTTGGCAGCACCCGCAACCCCCGTCGGCGACTGAGTGTCAATCTTGATGATCGCGGTATTGCTCGAAGCGCCGCCGGCGCCGGTGTTACCCGCACTGTCGGTCGCCTGGCAGGAAATGTTGTTGACGCCCTCGGCGGAAACTGACACCGGCGCGCTGGCGCTCACAGTATTGAGACCGGTGATCGCGCCAACCGTCGCGCCCGTGCACACGATATTGGTGACGTTGCTGCCGCCTGTGGTCGAATCGTTAGCCGTCACCGTGCCCACCACCGGGACCGTGTCCTGGCCGTTGTACCATCCGTTCTGCCCGTGAACGATTGGCGTGAAGCTCACGGTAACGAGCGGCGGGATATTGTCGAGAGTGTAAGTCCGCGTGGCTGAGTTGGTGTTGCCCGCGATGTCCGCGCCTGCCACGACGACCGTGTGCGTTCCCGAAACCAGAGAGGAATTGCTGCTGGTGCAGGGAGCAGCAACCGGCGTGGCTGCGTCAATCTTCAGCGTGCAGCTCGATGCATTCACACCCGAGCTCACTCCGCCCGCAGTCGGATCGGTCACGCTCCAATTGAAGGTAAACGGAACGCCCACGTTTCCGGACGGGGGCGTAATGCTGACGGCTGGCTGTGTGTCATCCACCGTGACGCTGTTGGAGGTGGCCGTGCCGGCGCCGGTGATCGCCTGGCTGCTCGTCGCATCCGTACCGACGGCCGTCGAGCCGTTCGCCGTGAAGGTCAGCGTGCCATCGCCACTCACCGAGGAGCACGTGTAGGTATACGAGTGCGTCTGCCCGGACATGATCTGTGAAGCTCCAGTTCCGGCGCCGCAGGTAGCAGTTGCTGTTCCGGTATGGTTCACAACTAGCGTGGGTGCGGTGACGCTCTGTGCGTCCGACCCTCCGTTGTCCTTGATCGGCACGACAACCGTGATGAGGTCGCCCGACTTAACGACAAGGTCGGCGGGCGCGCCCTGCTGGTTCGCCGTAAGCGGCGATTGAACGTCAAGCGTGGCCGGAGTCAAAACCGTATGCGTAGCGCCTGCCGAAGCCGGACTGGCGTTGTAGCTGGGATCGCCCTGGTAGGTGGCCGTGAGTGTTCTGGTCCCGGCCGTGCTGAGCGTCACGTTGCATTGCCCAGCCGCCACCGTGCCCGTGCAACTGTCGGTGCCGTCCGAAACCTGCACGTTGCCGGTCGGAGTCCCGCCGCCCGGAGCGGTCACGGAAACTGTGTACTTCACCGTGATCTGCTGCGTGGTGGTGGAAGGATTCGGCAGATGGGAATTAATCGCGACGGTCGTGTTCGCCTTGTTTACCGTCTGCGGAATGCTTCCGGTGCTCGCGTTGTAATTCGAATTGCCCAGGTAACAGGCGACGACCGAGTGCGGACTGCCGGAAACCGACAGAGTTGTACTTGAAGCTGCAGCTTGACCGCTGCCGTTCAGCACCACGTTGGTTACGATCGTGGCTCCGGGAACAGCACAAGTTCCGCCGTCATAGAAGTTGACGTTGCCCGCGGGTGTTCCGCTTCCCGGTGCGATAGCAGTGATGCTCGCCGTGAACGTAAGCGATTGTCCAAAGACCGACGGGTTGGTGCCGGTTGTGAGCGTGACTGCCGTCGTCGTGTCGGCAGGGTTCACCTGATGGGGCTCGACCACCGAAGCCGGACTTGCGTTGTAGTTCGGGTCTCCCTGGTAGGTTGCAGTTAGAGAGCGCGCACCGGCCGTGGCGAGTGTAAGGTTACACAGCCCTGCCGCAACCGTTCCGGTACAACTGCTAACGCCGTCCGTGACCTGAACGTTTCCAGTGGGTGTGCCCGAGCCCGGAACCGTTACGGAGACGCTGTAATGTACGGGAACGGTCTGGCCGACTACCGATGGATCGGGCGTGTCAGCCGTGATCAGTGCGGTCGTGCTGGCTTTGTTCACCGTCTGGCCGCCGGTGAGGTTGCCGCTGCCGCTGTTGTAATTGCTGTCGCCACTGTACTGAGCGGCTACGGTATGCGGGCTTCCGGCCACAGTCAAAGTAGTGGTTGCACCGCTGCTGGCGCTACCTGCCACGAGGGTTACAGGCGAGCCGAAGTTCGATCCGTCAACTACGAACTGAATGGTGCCTGACGGCGTTGCTCCTGCCCCCGTTACGCTGGCCGTAAAGCTCACCGATTGGCCGAAAACAGACGGATTCGGCGAAGAGCTTACCGCAGTGGTGGCGGCGATCTTATTCACGTTGTGGTTTTGCGTGCCCGAGCTGCCGATGAAATTTGTATCGCCGGAATACGTGGCGGTGAGTGACTTCGGACTGCCTGCCGTGGTCGAGGTCAGGCTGCAACTTCCGGCTCCAACCGCCGCCGAACAGATATCGGTACCATCGCTGACCGTGACCGTTCCGGTCGGTGCTCCGCTGCCTGGTGCGACTGGCGCCACAGTCCACGAAACTGTGTACGCTTGTCCAACATTGGTTGCGGGATTGAGGCCGGGGGCCGTGATGGTAGTGGTAGTGCTTGCCTGATTGACAACTAGCTGTGAGCTGGCTGTGCTGCCAAGAATCGGGCCATTTGGCGTAAAGCTAGCCCCCACGCCCGTGGGGTAAGTCCCCGGAGCAATGGTGCCGAGGCTGGAACTGCGTGCGGCTGTGCCGCTTGAATTCGTTATCGCGCTGCCGGCTGCGTTACCGTTCAGCGTGAAATTAATGGTCTGCCCACTTTCGCCGCCAGCAGGGGAACCCGACGTCAGGGTTGCGGACAAATTGACAGACTGCCCGAAGACGGCGGCGACGGGACTCGTCGAGAGAGTCGTCGTATTCTGCACGGATAAGCTTGCCGGGGAGCTAGTTGAGTTGCCGCCCTGACAGCCGCTTCCTGCAACCGCTGTGACAGTAAAGGAGTACGACCCGGCCGCGACGCCGCTTGTAGTAGTAACGGTGAGAGTCGTAGTCTTCGGAGTGTTGCCAGCACTATTTGCACCTGTAACGCCCGGGGCTGAGCCGGACGCACCAGTAGGCAGTGCACTGGTAGTGAAAGTGACGGAGCAAGCGGTGGCGTTGCCAGTAAAATTCACTGTCAGAAGGAACGTCGCGTTACTCCCAGCAACAACGGGGCTGGGCGACTGCGCTCCCACAGTGACGGTGCCAATATTGGAATCGGTGAACGTGTTCTGCGTCTGCAATCCTGACTGACTCCCTACCGCGGTCAAATAAAAACGCACGTTCACGTCGTAGTAATCCGGCGAGAACTGGTTGTTGAAGATGTTGCCATTGCCGTCGGCGATTGCGGTCATCGCCGGATGAGTGTCAATCAGCGGAGACTCGAGAAGCGACAATGTCACGGTCTCGCCCGGCTGCCAGCCTGAGCCGGTGATTGTGACGATGGTTCCCGGTGCGTAATCTGCCTGGTCGGTCTTGACAGTGGCGAACGCGTAAAGCTCGGTGCTGGCCAGCGCGTTACCCGAAGCGTCGCTGCCGCCGGCTGCCAGCAGCAACCCATCCTGCTTCATCGCACTTCCGGTGGCGCCGCTGCGCGGAGTGACGTTCGCGCCGGTCGCGGCAAATGTCCCCTGCCACGCCGAGAAGAGTTCCGAGGCCCCCACCGGCTGGCCGGCGGAAGTGCCACCAACGATCAGAACATTGTTGTTATTGGGAAGCAGGAAGGCTTGATGTCCCTGGCGTGCGGTAGCAAGGTTCGCGCCGACTGTGCTGAAAGCTCCGGTCGTGGGATCAAAGACTTCCGCTGAAGCCAGATCAACTGTTCCGTTACTTCCGGTGGTCGCGCCGCCCGCGATCAGCACCGTGCCATCGAGCAGCGTGGTCGCAGAATGCGCAAAGCGCGCAGTGGCCAGGCTGGGGCCAGCGCTGACGTTTCCGGAAGGAGGATCAAAAATATCTGAAGATACAAGCTGGTTGGTTCCATCGAATCCGCCGGCGATCAGCACTCGCCCATCGGCGAGCACAGCCATTGCATGTTTGGTGCGGGGAGAAGAAAGCGTTCCTGCGAAAGCAAAATTTTCGCTCGAGGGATCGTAAAGTTCAATGGTGTTGCTGGGAGTTCCGGAATTGTCGCCACCCGCGATTACTACATGCCCATCCGGCAGCAACGCCGCTGTTGCGTTGGCGCGGGCCTCGGTCATGGGATTTGTCTGCGTCCAGGAATCCGCGCTCGGATCGTAAATTTCTGCTGAATTTGTAGTCCCGCCACCGCTCGAAATGCCCCCGCCCACCAGCACGCGGCCATCGCTCAGGACCACGGCAAAATGCCGGCTGCGTGCCACGTTCATGGCCGCCGCGGATGAAACCGTGCCGTCCGTGGCGAAGAATTCAGCCGACTGCAGAGGACCGCTCGCGCCGTCACCGCCGGTGATCAGAATGCGGCCATCCGAAAGCATGACGGCAGGAGCGTTCGAGCGCGGCTGCGCCAGGCTGGCGGCCGAAGTCCAGGTACCGATAACCACTTGCGGCAGTGTGGCCTTGAGTATCCCGGCAAAGCACAACAGGGCAATCAGTATCCAAAGAGACTTGGGCGCGCGTTTCATATTTTTAGACCCCACTCAGGAAATCGGAAAATTGGGCAAAGCTCCGCCGCGGCCGCGATGCACTGCGGCTGGAAAGGGGAGTCCGCTATGGTCCGGCCTGTGGCCGGTAACCCGGATGTGCCCAATTTTTGCTAACTCGGGAGACGCGAACGCCTTGCTCCTGCCCAGGGGGATTGGGTGCGAAGGACGACAAGATCCAAGTGCACCTCAGCAAGTGCAATTCCATAGTTGCCGGGCCGTGACGTTGGACAGGACTTGAGCCCCGTGGAGATTGTAACTAGCTGATATTAAATATGTTGTAATGTGCGTTGGCTAGGTCGCCGGCAGACCCCATAGACCACTAGGGATTTTGAGAAACGAGGGAGTGTAAACAAGGTGCAACTTTTAACAGACGTGCGGTGACTTCCTTTAATCAAATGGCCGGGCTGCCGCAGGCTCTGTGCATGCGTGAGCTCCGGTGACCAAATGATTCCTCTTTTCGAGTTCCCCGCGATCGATGACGAGGAACTTGCTTACCCGAAAATTGACACGGGGTGCTGCTTCCGAGGAACTCCCGCGTGGGCTCTCCTGCAGAAACGCATTCGCCTGCAACAAGTGCGGCCGGGGCATCCTATTACAGGAAGGAGGGCGTGTACAAGGACCTTCGTATTGACTGCCCTTCATTTTTGGCCATATACTCATCGCCGCCCTAGGAGAGAGCGTTCCCTATCCCCCGTTTGTAAGATATCCGCCTGAGGCTTTAGGGTCTTCCCTAGGCGCGTAGGAGGTATCTATGAAAAGGCGAGTTCCGATCTTCTTTTCAGCTTTGGCGCTTGTGATTTTCCTTGCTTTGGGTCAGCCAGGTGCCACTGCTTCCACTGTCACTTTCGATCTGACCGGGCCAAATACGGCAATGGCCACTTCCGGCCTGTTTAATGGTGACACCATCAGCCTGTTAGGGGGTGGAACATTTGATCCCGCGACAAAGAGAGTTCTGGCGGGCGGTTCGTTCACCATCTCCAATGCATCGGGCACATTGATTGCCAAAGGAACGTGGCAGGCCACTTCATTTGTTAGTTTCACTTGTTAGTTTCACTCCTTTCGGCGGCCCGAGTGCGGCGTTTCAAGGCGGAGTGCTTGAAATCAAGGTAACTCAGGTTTTCGCTGGAGGAACTCCCGTATCGAATGTGTTGATGACGGTTAACTGCCTGATTAACGCACCCTCGACGTTCACAGGAGACGAAGGTGTCACTATTGGAGATTTCACGAAGATCACACGCGGAGCAACCTTGTTTCACCTGAATTAGCATGTTTCAGGAAGGGCTGGGGGCTGCCCGCGTTTTTGGTCTCCACTCGTAAGGTGACAATCTCTGCTTAGATGGACAACGGCCTGTCCGGCAGCGTGGGGCCGCTTTTTGCTTAAAAGTGTCTAACAAAACCCTGCCGCAACAAAAAAGCCGCCCTTGTGGCCCGTAGAAGTTGCCATCCAGGCGTTGAACAAAAGGAGCAGTGGACCCTGCACCGTGGGTGAGGTAAAAGTTGTAGGGCACTGTGAACTGGCCGGCGAATGCGCACCGTCAGCGTCAAGAGACCAGCAATTCGAGCCCAGCGACCAGGAACGCAAAACCGGATCTGAACGAGTTGGTGCGCGCGACCAGATAGCCCAGAAGGGCGGGGCCGGCAAAGCCTCCTTTAATAATACCGCTGCCACACAACCTAGGAGGTAAGCAATCTCACCCGCCGGCGGTTCGGGGCGATGCTGGGCCGGATCGCGCTACTGCCGGTGCCGATGGGATAGAGAGATGGTGGTCGAGTCAGCAGCGGAGCCTGCCATACAAACGGGTGGGCAAAGGAGAAATGTTGCAAAAGCAGGGCGGAAAAATGCTCAATTTCGGCAGTGATGGTGCTGATCGGAGATCTTTGAGCCACTCCAGATGATCGTTTCACCACACCGCCAGCAGGAGTGAGAGGGTATAATGCTTCCGGTTTTCGGAGACAAACATGAAAAGCGCGAAATCAATTGCTTTGGTGCTAGTCGCCATTCCCCTGCTGGCTGCTTCGGCGGCTTGGGGCCAAGGTGGGAACCCGCCTGCCAGGACCAAGGAAAGCGGGGCAACTTCAGGTCATGGCATGACTGCTGTCGAACAGACCGCCAAGGGTAGCGGGGGGAGTGTCGAGCAACAAATCAAGACTCTCCATGAGCAAAGCAGACAGGCAGCGTTGAAAGGCGACGCCAGCTTCTTGGAGAAGTATTTGACCGATAATTATGTGGGGATCGGCGGTGATGGACGCATGATCACGAAGGATCAGGACATCCAGATGCTCAAGTCGGGTACTATCAAGTACGAAGCGATTGACGAACGCGATGTGAAGGTACGCGTGTATGGAGACACGGCCATCCTCAATGCGCTAGCTTCCCTAAAACTGACAGTCAATGGGAGGCCAATCAGTGGCGATCACCGCGCAACTTTCGTATGGGTGAAGCAGGAGGGCAACTGGAAAGAGGCTTCTTTTCAGGCAACGCGAGTCGCGTCAGCGACCGCGCGCCCAGGGAACAATCTCGGCCACGACGCGCCGCCGAGTCCGTTCTAAAACTTGTCGGCGGCTGCAGAGGTGTAGTGTTCAGAGCGCCTGTAGAGATCGCGTCGGTCGTGCCGCGCAGCGGCACCAAGTCGAGCGATACAGCCCGCGACCGCGAAGTCGAAGGTAGCTTCTCGACTACCCCGGAAGCGAAGCAACTTTGGCGCTCTCGCCAAAGCTGCGTTCCGGAGCCCAGCGTTATTCGAGGAATCGCTTTCGCAGCGAGCGTGCCTCGCGCTGTTTTGAAGGGTTCCCCTAAAGGGTCCACGTCATGGTGCCTTCAAAATTTGGTAGAATCCGCGCCCGTGCGTCGACGCACGTATGTGGCCGTCGGAACTGATCGCGAGATCAAATACGGCCACGTCGGGGAGGCCGGTGCCGTAAAGGCTCCAGTTTGCTCCGCCGTCGGTGGAATTGAAGACGCCACGATCAGTGCCAGCGTAGAGATGGCTAGAACTTAGCGGATCGATCACGAATGCGTTCACCGAAACATCGGGAATCCCACTACCGTCGATGGCTGTCCATGTGACAGTGCCGGTGCCGGTGACATTGAGATTGGTCGTCTTCCAAACGTGCTTCCCTAGGACGGCGTTGCCGTTAAAAACCACATACGCGGTCTTTGAATCGTTTGGATCGATGACGGCGCGCGCGATGTATTTAGCGGGCATGCCAGTCCCGGTCACGTCGGTCATTGAAGTAAGCGTGGCGCCCCCGGTGATCGTTGCAAACACTTTCCCGCTGTTGAGTCCGACTATGCGCACATTGTCATCGCTACTCGAAATACCGATCGCGCTGACGTTAGAAGTAAACGCCTGGCTGACGATGGTCATCAAGTCGCCTTGGTTGATCGATCGGTAGAGTTTGTTCGTGCCAAAGTAAACCGTCTGCCCTACGCCGCCTGTTACCTCAGGACCAAGAGCCACCGGCGCGTAAAAATTTACGGGATCGGTGATCAAAATTCCGTTGAACGTGTCCGTCGTACCGTCGCAGTGGACAGTCGGATCCACGCTGCCGCCGTAGATCCCTTTAAATGACCACTGCCCCTCTATCGCGCAGCTAGTCTTGAGGACCCGGCCAAAGCCGATGAGAGAACCTGTCGCGTTAAAATACGTGTGATACATCGTCACGTTTTCCGTGTTGGCTGCGGTCTGGTCGATCAGCGCGTAACCGCCGTCACCGAAGTCAGCACGAGTCCATGTCCCATCAGGCTTACGAAATTCCGTGCCGTTGTCTTGCGTGCCGCCGATGCTGAAGTTGGCGTCGATCGGGTGGACCGCCACGCTCTGGAACTGTGTCGCGCTAAAGGTGGTGGTGTTGCAATCGTTCCAGTGCAGACCCGCATCGTTTGACCGCCAGACGCCGCCATCGTTGCCGGTGTAAATGATCAAGGGATTAGACGGCGCGACACCAACCATATGGCTATCAACATGCAGGGTAGCGTTGCTTTGCGTAAAGAGTCCGCCGCCATTCCTCGAAAAGAGAAAAGTCCCATTCAGCGTGCCGACAACATAGATGTTGTTTGCATTCGTCGGGTCAATTGCCACGCCCAGGTTGTAGAATCCTTGACCGGCTGCAAATCCATTCGCCGACGGTAATCCCGTAAACTTCGGATTCTGGGCCTTGCTTGGGTCGTAAACGGCCTTGTACGCTTTGCCTTGGCCTTGATGACCGGGAGCTGTCTCGCCGGTGACGGCTACCACCGTGACGGTTTTTCCGATTTTGTTGATCGCGAGCTTTACAGGCGCGAAGTCCGCCGTTGCGGTTGCCAAGACTTTCGTGAACGTAGGAGATGAGGCGCTCGCATTTGTTGTGAAATAGACGCCCCCAATTCCCAAAAATCCGCTTGCATCGGCGACGCCAACAAACATGTTATCGGAGCTGCCTGGCTCGTAGACGATTGAGGTAACACGGAAATCGGTCACGGTGATTCCCGTCACCGGGATCTTTGTGAAAGTAGAGGCGCCGGTAAAGAAATCCATGGAACGATAGAGACCGCGTAGAGGAGCGGTGCCGGCACTAAATGCCTGTGGCCCGATCCCCTGCTGGCCAGTGGCACTCCCGACGTAGACAGTATCATGATGGTTGGGATCGATTGCCAGGCCGGGAATGCTGCGATGGCTGAACACATCGGTAGCAGTTGTACTGAGATTGAATGGCCCGGTCAGGACGTGGCTGCTTGGCAGACCTGTAATTTTGTAAACGCCGAATCCAGCGTAACTGTCACCGGAGAAGTTGCCCTCGCCGCTGCCGACCAGGAGCGTGGTCGCGTCCGTTGGATCAAGTTCGAGGGAACCGATGGCCAGCGTTATCGCACTATCCATCAGGGCTTTCCACGTGATGCCACCGTCGCGGGTCTGATACACACCGCCTTGCGCCGTGCCCACATAAGCGGTCATCGGATCGGCCGGATCTATTGCCACGGCGGTCACGCGCCCGCTGACGGGAGATTGAGTGAGCGAGATGCCGTTCGCGTCAGCCGGTAGAGTCTGGCCGTTTGGAATTGGTGCCGGACCCAGAGCTGTCCACGCAGGGCCTACGGGAATAAGAAGCGGGGTGGCAGGCAGGTTGCCTGATTGAATGGCTGCTCCTGTTTCAACCGTTGATTGGACCTCTGCTTCTGCTTGAACCGGCGGTTTGGGAGTCATCGCAGTCGGCTTCCGCCGATTCTGCGCGTCGGTGAAGGTTGGCGCCGCGAGGAGCGCGGCGGCAATGAAAGCGAACAAAGCTGTGTGAAAAAAGCTGCCGCGGAATACCCGTGTGGTACTAGGGATGGAAGATAGTGATTTCATGTGAGGGTCCGTGTAAGTGAATTCTGAACGCAGCACCGGAGTTTGGGTCCTTTTAACGGGCGATAGTCTAGCAGATCGCGTGCTTTATAGCGAGCAAGGCTTTTCGTTATTTTTCATTAAAGTGCCGCCACGCGATTCGGCCGTAAGTCATTAGTCAACAAGCAACTTGCCCTTGCAGCTTTTTGTTTGGGAGACTGCGGAGCCATGATCAACTTGAACGCTCTAATTCCTCCCAACTCCAGTCTGAAATTGTTAAATGCTGCGAGCGAGAGAAGCTGGTGAGTCCTGCCGCTGCGCAGGTGTACCGCGTCCTTTTGCAGAGCGTTCCAGCAAAGGAGAGCACAGGCCAAGGCAAGAAACGCCTCATGGATGTCGGCCCGCTTTTCATAGCGAACGCGCAGTCGGCGAAACTGATTCAACCAAGCGAAGGTTCGTTCCACTACCCACCGCCATCGACCCAGCCCGCTGCCATGCTTGGTGTTACGCATCGCGAGCAAAGGCACGATGCCGCGCTCACGCATACCTCGCCGGATTGCCTCCGCGTCATAACCGCGGTCGCCTAAAACGCAATCAGGTTGATGGCGTGGACGGCCTCGCACTCCCTGCAACGGTGGGATGGCATCAACGAGCGCGAGCGCTTGCTGCGAATCAGAGGCGTGGTGGTAAAGTTCCATTGGCTTACGGAGCGGCAGTTCGTGGACGCCGTCGCAGTGGCCATGATCACACCGGGTCCGGTGGTGATCACGGCAGCTTTCATCGGCTACCTGGTCGCCGGAGCACTCGGCGCAGCCGCAGCCGCTCTGGCCGTGTTTGCCCCTCCGTATCTGATCGTTCTTCTTGGAGCACCGTACTATCGCCGCTTCGCCCAAAATCGGCAGGTGAAGGCCTTCGTCCAGGGAGTCACCTCGGCAGCCGTCGGCGCAATTGCAGGCGCCACCTATATCCTGGCGCGACGTTCTCTGGTCGACGTGCCAACAGTGCTGATTGGCCTCATTGCGCTGGGCATTCTGTTGCGCATAAAGAAAGTGCCCGAGCCGGTGGTGATTCTAGCAGCTGGCGCAGCCGGAATTGTCCTGCACGGATTGACTGGCTGAGTACGCAATTGTTGTTGTCCAACGTCCGATGAAAAACTCATGTGAGGTGTCTATGAAATGGATCACACGCAAAGACGTAAAGGTAGACCGCGTGGCCTGCCCCTGGCTCATCAGGCGATTCATCGATCCCCAAGCGGAATTCCTGTTCGTCGAGGAAAAGGACTTGATCGAGCAGGCGAAACAACAACGCGCGATTCCTTTCGACGCGCCAAAGATTGACGCCATAAAACTCACCCATCGCGGTCCGCGGTGCACTTTCGAAGCAATCGTCGAAGACTACAAGGTTGATGATCCTGCGGTGTCGCGACTAGCCCTCATCGTCCGTGCTGCCGACGTCAAGGGGCAGGAGAGTGTGGCAGCCGAGGGCATCGGTTTGCGTTCCATTGCTCACGGCTTCGCAGCTATGGGGTTATCGGATGAGGACCGACTCGCTAGGTAGTTTCATGTCTATGATGCCCTTTACGCATACGTGCAGGCAAGCAAAAGTGAATCCGCATCCGAACCGAGATCTGACCTGCCGACGAGTGCAGTAAGACGCAGCCTTATCTGAACGGAATTTCATTAAAAGTTAATGTCCACTTAATGTCATTCTGTCAGCCTGACAAGTCTCAACCGTTTTGCTAGAGTCCGAGGATGGCAAATGCAGTGTATGAATTAGCGCACCGGCTTCGACGAATTGCGTCACTTCTGCTTGTCTTTTTCCTGTTCTCAACCAACCACGGTTACGCTCAACAGACACCCAAACCGCCCGACAAGCCGCTGACCTTGGATCAGGCTGTTGATTTTGCGGTCGCCCACTACCCGGCAGTTCGCGCCTCGCTGGAGCGTGCAACCGCGGCTCGGGAAGGTGTTAGCCTTTCCCGAACGATCTACCTGCCCCGAACAGATCTGCTCTGGCAATCGAATCGCGCCACACGGAACAATATCTTTGGTCTCTTGCTACCGCAATTGGTTGTGGCTCCTATGTCTGGACCTGTTTTGTCCTCAACGTCTGATCGCGGGGCGTGGGGCAGTGCGGCCGGAGCTTTGATTTCATGGGAGCCGTTTGATTTCGGGTATCGAGGCGCAACGGTGGGGGTTGCGAAGGCCGCGCAGACCCGTGCTACTGCCCAGCTCTCGTTGACGAAGCTCGATGTCGCGGGCGCCGTGGGCGAGGCTTTTCTTACTCTGGCTGCCAGCCAACAGCAGGTCAAGGCTGCGCAAGCGGATGTAGACCGAAGACAGGTACTCGCAAACTCTGTCCACGTGTTGGTCCAACAAGAGCTGCGTCCAGGCGCCGATGCCTACCGAGCCGACGCTGAACTTGCAGCGGCAAAAATTCAGCTGATTCGATCTCAAGAGATTGAACGGGGACCGGCACAGACGGCCTCAGTCTGGAACGACGCAACTGGGGAGTCGGACTGACCGCGACCTTTTCCGTTCTGGATTTTGCTTCACTTCATTTCAAGAAGCAGATTGAGCAGTCCAATGAACGCGCACAGCAGGCAGACTACGAGAAGACACTGCAGAACCTAACCGCGCAATCCGAAAGAGCCAAAGCTGCTTATGAAAGTGCGGTACTGGTCAGCCAGAATACGCCGGTTGAGTTGCAGGCCGCGCAACTGGGGGAAAGCCAGGCGCGCACTCGCTATCAGGCTGGGCTAGCTCCGATCATGGAGGTTGCTGATGCGCAACGGTTATTGTTGCAGGCCGAGACTGAGGATGATTTGGGGCGTCTTGCGGTGTGGCGTGCCCTGCTCGGACAAGCGCTCACTCAAGGCGACTTGGAACCGTTCCTCGAGTTAGCACGGAAGGCGCCCTCGGGAGGGGAATAAGATGTGGTTGATTCGCACCGCTCTGCGGCATCCTATCAGCGTTATCGTGGTCCTGATTGCGATAGCGCTCTCTTCGATTTTGGCTGTTACCAGGATGCCGATCGACATTTTCCCCCGGCTCAATCTGCCAGTGATCTACGTTGCCCAGCCCTACGGAGGCATGGATGCAGCGCAAATGGAGGGGTTCCTCGTTTATTACTATGAGTATCACTTCCTCTACATCACTGGGATTCAGTCGGTAGAATCCAAATCGATCCAGAATGTCGGGCTGATCAAACTGACCTTTCATCCTGGCACGGACATGGCTGAAGCTTTGGCCCAGACTGTCGGTTATGTTGACCGTGCTCGCGCCTTCATGCCTCCGGGTACTGTACCGCCCTTTGTGATGCGCTTCGACGCGGGCAGCGTACCCGTCGGGTATCTCGTGTTCTCAAGCCAAGGTCGCGGAGCGAAGGAAATTCAAGATCTGGCTCTAAACCGAGTACGCCCCCTGTTTGCAACCATAGCTGGTCTTTCCGCTCCACCACCCTTTGGTGGGAACCAACGCACCGTGATAATTAACGTTGACCCCGAGCGGCTTCGTTCCTACCGCATGTCCCCGGAGGAAGTCATCAAGGCCATTGGCTCGGGTAACGCCATTGTGCCCTCAGGCAACGTCCGAACGGGTGATCTACTCCGCATTACACCGATCAATGCGGTAGTTTCGAACCCGCAGGAGTTACTGGATCTGCCGATCCGAACCGGTGCAGGGCCAACCGTTTTCTTGCGCGATCTTGGATCCGTGGAAGACAGCATGGATACTCTGACCGGTTACGCCCATTTCAATGGCAAGCGAACCGTTTACATTCCCGTGACCAAACGCGCGGATGCCTCCACGCTGGATGTGGTGAATGGGGTTAAGCAGAACATTCCGCGACTTCAAGCGGTCATTCCCAACGACATCAAAATCAGTTTTGAGCTCGATCAGTCGGTTTATGTTCGCAACGCACTGGCCGCGGTTCTGCGGGAAACTCTGTTGGGAGCCTTGCTGACCGGAGTGGCAGTCCTGCTCTTCCTGCGCGATTGGCGCAGTTCGCTGATCGTCATCGGCACCATTCCGTTCGCACTGCTCGCGGCGGTTGTTGCCCTGTGGGGTGCCGGTCAAAGCGTAAATATTATGACGCTCGGCGGACTGGCATTGGCAGTCGGCATCTTGGTGGACGAAGCCACAGTTGCAATCGAAAACATCCACCGGCATTTAGCCAATGATAAACCGGTCGCCCGCGCAGTGCTCGACGGGAGCACAGAAGTGATTGTTCCACTTCTCTGGCCTCCTATTTCTTGGCCAGTTCTCTCGTTCCCGTGCTCTCGATCTGGATCCTGCGCCCGCACCGCACAAATGGTCGCGGACATGAGATTGAACTATTAACGAAACTACGTGACCGGCTTGGCCGCACCCTCAATCGCCTGATGCCATACCGCTGGGTTCTGATCGCGAGTTACGTTGTTGTCGCGGCAGCAGTGGTGGGTCTGATTGGGCCAAGATTAGGACGCGCCATCTTTCCCAGGGTTCCCGCAGGCCAGCTCCAGCTTCGCTTCCGCGCGCCGGTGGGGACGGACGTGGAAACCGCTGAAGTGGCGGGACTAGAGGTGCTCGATGAGGTCAGGCGTGTCGCAGGTCCATCCAATGTGGCGTCAACTCTGGACTACATAGGGGTCCAGCCGCCCAGCTATCCGGTCAATACCATTTTTCTTTGGACGAGTGGCCAGTATGAAGGAGTGCTGCGAGTCTCGTTGAAGCCAGGATCCAAAGTGCACGTGGAAGATCTTGAGGAGAGCCTACGAAAGACGTTGACCTCCAAATTCCCTGGCATGCAGTTCTCCTTTGAAGCCGGCGACATTGTGAGCCAGATCATGAATCTCGGCGCCCCCACTCCGGTTGAAGTCAATGTCACCGGCAATGATTTGGCAGCCACTCGTCAGTTTTCCGAAAGGGTACGCAGGGAACTCAGTCAGGTACGCGGGTTGCGTGACCTGCAATTCGACGAGCCACTAGATTACCCGAGCATCAATGTGGATGTGGATCGAGAGCGCGCGGGACAAATGGGAGTCACCACGCAGGAAGTGGGGCGTGCGTTCCTCGCCAGCACATCTTCTAGCCGCTTTGTCACACCCAACTATTGGACAGACCCTAAGTCGGGAGTGGCTTACCAGGTCCAGGTTCAAATTCCTCCTTCGGAGATCACGTCAATTCAAAATGTCGAACACATTCCTGTCACGCCCGGTAATTCCGCACACCCGTTGCTCGGAGATGTGGCCCAGGTCACATATGGAACAGTGGTCGGAGAGTATCACCGCCTGAATGGTCAGAGAATGGTCACTCTGACAGCTAATATCGCGGGACAGGATCTCGGACACGTCGCAAACGATGTGCAGTCAGCCATAGAGCGTGCCGGACATGCACCGCGAGGCACAACTGTGCTGGTGCGTGGGCAAATCCAGCCGATGCGTGACACACTTGCTAATCTCGGGGTTGGACTGCTACTGGCAGTGCTTGTGATTTATTTGCTGTTGGCGGCAAATTTTCAGTCGGTACGGCTACCCCTGGTTGTCGTGTCCACGGTTCCGGCGGTGATCTGCGGAGTGATCCTAAGCCTTCTAATTACGGGCACAACGTTGAATATTCAATCCTTCATGGGAGCCATTATGGCGATTGGCGTGGCCGTCGCGAATGCCATTCTGCTCGTGTTTTTTGCGGAAAGATATCGCCGGGAAGGCTTATCCCCGAAAGACGCTGCGATCGAAGCGGCTCGCACGCGTATGAGGCCAATTTTGATGACGGCGATGGCCATGACGTTTGGAATAATTCCTATGGCGCTTGGCCTTGGCGAGGGAGGTCAGCAAACAGCGCCACTTGGCCGAGCGGTCGTTGGCGGCCTGGTGGTTGCTACGGCTGCAACCCTGCTCATCCTACCCTCGGTGTTCTCGCTCGTCCAACAGCGAGCGCGTGTCGAGTCGCCCTCCCTCGATCCGGACGACCCTGAAAGTACGCACGCAGAGGGACGCAAATGAAACGCACGCTGCTGGAAGGACGATCCATGCTCCGGTTGAAAGTGGTTATTGTTTTGAACCTGCTTCTCGGAATTGCTTTGTCTGTCTCGTGTGGATCGGATACCGCTCCTTCGCAAACTGCCCAGCCCGGAGGGGGCGGAGCACAGACGGTCGATGTCACTAGAGTGATTTCCCAGAAGTTGTCGTTGACTGTTCGACTGCCGGGAGAAATCACGCCCTACGAAGCCGTGGCGCTCTATCCGAAGGTCACTGCCTTCGTGCAGTGGATTGGTGTGGATCGCGGCTCCGTAGTCAAGACCGGACAAGAGATCGTGCGTCTGGTTGCGCCAGAGCTGGTGGCACAAAAGAAAGAAGCGCAATCGAAGCTGCAGGGGGCTGAAGCTCAGCGGGCTGAAGCCGAAGCCAAGTTGTCGTCGGATCAGGGTACTCTTGTAAGACTGAAGTCTGCTGCTGCGACCCCAGGCGTAGTCGCCGGAAATGATGTGGATGTCGCCCAGCAAATCACTGAAGTCGATCATGCCCGCTTGCGTGCCGCCCAGGAAAACATAGAAGCTGCCAGGTCCGCACTAAGCGCAGTTGCGGAAATTGAATCCTATCTGCAGGTCAACGCACCCTTCGATGGAGTCGTAACCGAAAGGAATGTGCATCCAGGCGCCCTAGTGGGCCCTAGCATCGCGCTGCCATTGGTGCGCATCGAGAAAGTGTCGCGCCTCCGGCTTGTTCTTCCGGTTCCGGAAAACTATGTGTCGGGCACAACCAAAGGCGCCAAGGCCACGTTCACTGTCCCGGCATATCCGGGCGAGACGTTTACGGGGACAGTTGCCCGCATCTCCGAGTCCATGGATGTAAAAACCCGCACCATGCCGGTCGAGCTGGACGTGATGAACATGTCTGCACGCCTCGCCCCCGGTATGTACCCCGAGGTGGAGTGGCCGGTACGGCGACTGCGGCCTACTTTGTTCGTTCCCGTGTCAGCGGTTGCGCGAACCAATGAGAAAAGATTTGTTGTGCGGATTCGTGACGGCAAGGCAGACTGGGTCGATGTTCGGACCGGCCTAAACGCGGGTAACCTGATCGAAGTCTTCGGTGATCTGCACGATGGCGATCTTGTCGCCGTCAGAGGAACCGATGAACTGCGACCGGGAACTTCTGTAAACGCACATCTCAACCAACCCAAGTAGCCCGTGGAATTCTTGTGAGATCGGTTCGGTGTCACAGAACTCGCGTTTTGAGCTTGCAACTGGTCCCTGTCTTGAGTTCAGAATGCGTAGATCATCATCACGTACGGATAGGTGTATCCATTGCCGGATGAAGTGCGCTTAATAAACGTGCCAGGGAAAATGTGACCAATACCCGTGCCGATCTCGATTCCGTTGGCAAATTTATGCGAGCCTTGGACGTCCGCCTCTTGACCAACCCATCGACCGGATGTGCCCGCAGCCACTCTCGGAATAATTACTGAGCCATTCGCGGCATAGAGTCCGTCATGGACGTTCGCAAGCCAATAAGCGTGGTAGTTGGTCGAGGCACTCCAATTCTTGGCGGGCGCTATCTCGAAGCCGCCACGCACATCATGGATATTGCGCCATCCCACCTGGTCCGTTTCTCCCCATTTCAGATGGGTGCTGGGATAGATGGTATCGAAAGTTTGCACTTTGTTGTCCTTAGGGTCGTTGTCTCCAGTGGCGTAGTTATATTCCGTGAAGAAGCGTGGCTTCCATCGCTCCTGCCACGTATGGCCGAGCACCCAGTGACCAGCCCAAGCGTTGAAATCCGAGTCGGCGACCTTTCCTCTTTCGGTAGTCATTTCCGTCGTGTAATCAAAACCAGCGGGCAATTTTCCCACCCAGCGAAGCCCATATGCCTTGAAATTAAGATCTCCCGGCACTTTGTCTTCACCATTTACTAGAGCTCCAATGCGCCAGAACACGTACGGTTCGATGGTCGCCTTTGAGACGAGCTTCTCAATGCCGCCATACAATCCGTGTATGTTATTCCCAAAACTGGGTGCGGTGAATCCGGAGTTGACAGCGGGGTTGATCTGAGTAGCAGATGCCGCGAACGCGTCAAGGCGGTAGCCGTTGTGGCGAAAAGTCGTGCGAACAGCGTCAAAGGTCCTGAGGCTAGTGAACGACCACAGGCTCTCCGCCACCAGGCGGCCTTCGCCCCAATAAAAAGCTTGGCGGCCAACTCTGACGGCTAGAGAGCCCTTTTCGGTATCGCCCGCTTCCACGTAGGCTTGCCTGAGATCGAACAGGTCATAGAATGACGAGCTGCGCGGAGGGTTCTTGTCAAAGGCGCGCACATCCTGACCTTGTGCGTAGAATGTCAGCCAGTCGGTCGGGCGAATGGTGACACCTAAACGAAAACGGTTGAGGAAGTAGGTATCTCCGCTATTCGCATTGAATGGTTTCCCTGAGAATCCCTTCTCAAGTCGGGCCCGATACTCGCCGTCGAAGCGCAGCCACTTTGGCAAGCGGCTGTTCAGCTCGCCAGCAGGGGAGAAATGTGGCGGATCAACCTCTGTCCGGGGTCTCGGAGGGGCGACGGGCGTGGTTGCTCCGGAGTTCGCATCAAGCGGATTAGCCGATGCAGATCTGACTGCGAGTTCTTTTTTCGTCTTGTCGGTGTTTGGGTCGGCCTGGGCTGATTGCTGCTGGGCTGAGTCGGTAACGGTCTGATCCAGCAGTGCCGTGAGCTGCGCTTGCTCGGCTTCGCGGTCGAACGGGCCACTGCCGTCAATCTCCGAGACACGCTTTGACGTCTGTGACTGACTCGGCAATGCGATAGCAATGCAGAGAGCCATCGTTAATTTCAGTTGCCATTTCATACCGGTGTTCATGGTCGTGTTAGTCCTTTGAACCGCGAGAGCGAATACGCCGCGCCGAGCGGGAGAGAGCACAGTGCGGCAAGGCGGCATTATATCCCTTTTAGTCTATTATATTAATAGACATTATATATAAGCCAAAATGTTGCAATCGGATTGCCATCGAGGAACAGGAAATCAGAATTATTTAAGTGCCTCGGAATCAGCCGGTTCCACTCGCGGCGGTTTTGACGTAGGAGATCTTCCTTGTGCAGCGATTTGCAGTTCGAGGGGTGGACTTTGCCCGCGAAAACGGGACAAGGTTCGGTACGCCGATGATTGAATGACCCAATCGCAGGGATGGCTGGCATTCGAACCAGGTGCCAACGAACGCGATCCTTGCCCAAGCAAATGGCGCCGTTCTAGTCATCAACTTTGCTGGTTTGCACTTCATGCGGTCGTACGGAACTGCTCCGCCGTGAAAGGGATCAGCAAAGCAACTTGCGTGTGTTAACAGTGACCACTGAAGACCTGTTCTCGTGCTCGATCTTCAATTTGATTGGAGTTCCCGCCTTGGCATGGAGCTTCTTGGAGAATTGCTCGGGCGTAAGATCATTAATGCTGTGGCCGTCCACAGAAATTATCTGATCTCCGATCTTAATTCCAGCCTCGGCTGCTGGCGAGTTCTTCCACACGGAGACGACAGTGAATGCGCCCGAGGTATCCTTAGCGAACTGGATTCCAATGGTGACGTACTTGTAAGGGTCGGGACGGAAGTCGATGTCCGGCTTGAGATAAAGCAACGCGTGACTAAGATCAAAGGTCACTTCAAACTGCTGCAAAAAGTCTGATCCTAGAATTCCCTGAAAGCCGGCCTCGGAAAAAGCTCCTGTGCCCACCGGATTCTGTACCCGGAGTGCCTGATTCTTAATCTCCATATTCCCAAATCGCGAACTTGGAATACATGCTAGGAATGCCGTAGAAGTTGAACTCCCCGAGCCGGCTATTCCCTCGATTACGGATTTTGGAGTCCATACTTTAGACAACTGCTCCCACGTGTCCCACGAGAGATTTGTGGAGTTAGTTCCCGAGTCGAGCAGAAGCTCGCGCGCCACAGAAAGCAGGGTAACCGGTACAAAAAACTGATTCCCGGCTTCTCTCAGTGTGATCGGCGTGCCCAAATTGCCAAGCTGCGATAAAGGACCGAACGTTGCAGTCTGCTTGGAGTAGTTCAGCGCGAAAGTTACGGTTCTTAAGACGTCATTCCCGAGCACGCCGTCTATCGCCACTCCAATTGCACGTGACACAGGGCCCAAATCAGCAGTCGCAAATGTTTGGTCGCTGAAATCAAAGCCTCCAACCTGTATGTTCTTCACGCGAGCAGTTTGCAGTGACTGCACTCCGTAATTTCCCAGTGCGTCGGTCGCGGCACCTCGTTCCAGCTTCAACCGCTCAACTACCGATACAGCGATGGTCGAGCGAGTGCTTCCAGTATCAAAAAGGAATTTGAGGTGCTCGCCATTTACAAATACGGGAATCAGGACAGAGCCGTTATGGACTCCGACGTTAAGATTGATGGCCGTCTGGGGAGCGCAGATGGAGCCGACGGAGGCTATCAGTATTAGACAAGTCAGTCTTGCGGCGTTTATCAGCACTCCCATTTTTGAACGCTCGCTCTTGCAGCAAGTCCGCTTCCGTTTAAGGTCACCTTCAGCTGAGCAGAAAGAGTCTAGCATCGTGCGGTGTGTGTGGACGGATCCCGTTCAGACAGTGAATTTATGGGTTCTGGTTCTCAGAGCAGTGAAACAAGATCGGCTTCGGCACGCTACCAGCGCGCCGAAGCCGCAAATACCACACAGCTGGCTCAAGAACAGAGCTACGGAATGTAGTAGCGGATCGCGGTCCAGATCATGTTGTCTACGGCCTTAGGCGCAAAACCTGGCGCCCCTGCCACATTGTTGTTACCGGACCAGCCGTTCTTCGCAAAGTACGAGTATTGGATGCCCAAGCGGAAGCCACCTTTCGGTCCCTGGTAGAACTTGTACCAGAATCCCAGCGTGCCTTCCTGAATGACACGCGTATCGCCTGCGCAGCCTGAGCCAGTCGAGGGCGTGAAGGGACTTGAGGTCGGCGATCCCAAACTGTTGGAAGGTGGCAGCTCTTTTTGGCAGCCGCTGTTATTAGCAAACGGCGATCCGTACCCGCCGATCTGGTTCAGCTTGAAGGCAGTTGTGGTCGTAGCAGCATCGCCCGCCGGGTTAGCTGAATTTGGAGGGATTGCCGGGGTCTTGGTAACGGTAATGCCGTCGTAGCCTGTGTAGCCAGCCCGGGCGCCGTACTCCGCTCCCGCGTAGGCATAGGCATCCCATTTGGTCGTGTGGAGTTCAAGCCCCGAGAGTCCATGAGCAGTGCGGATCAACGCTTCCGTACCGTTGGGACGGAACGTCAAATCAGCGATCTGCGCCGATCCGTAACGCCCGACGCCATCGCCAGCCAGTCCCTGGAAGGCAAAATCCAATTTCTTCGCTATGATCGGCAGCCGGAAATTAGCGCCAATGCCGCCGCCGCTTCGCGTGTCATTGTACGCACCGAGCGCGCTGGGCGACGTAGAATTGTCAACCGGGCAGAAAATGCTCGTGGTCGTGCTCGGAACCACAGTGTCCTTCGAATTGGTTCCCACGACTCCGCAAGGATAAACCCGGTTGCGGAACAAACTCGCGATACCGAACACTTCGTAGTGGCCCCATCCTGGGTCTGCCGCTGCCTTGAAGATAAAGTCAGGCGCTTTATTGATCGAGTAACCGGTCGCGTCGGCAAAGTTGAGTAAGCCGCCTCCGGAACCAGGAGCGTCGAGGATAGTGTTCCCTCCGGTTGTGAGAGAAACACCACCCACGTTGGCAGTCGTAACCGAAGAGAAACCGCGTCCGCCAATCGTTGCCTGTGGACCTTCCACAGCAACTCCCAGAGCGAACTTGCCTCCGAAGTCTTTCACGACTCGGAAACCGTACTGCCGCGCCCAGGTGAAGCCGACATTGTACTGCGAATCGATCGTCAGGGGTGCTAGCTCCTGGCGGTTTTGAATTCCTTTTTTGTTTTCCGTTGCCAGCGACCACATCTGGCCGGCCGTAACGCTCAGGCCATTGGCAAACGCAGCTTGTCCATAGATTACGCGTTGGCGGAGGACGTAGCTGTTGCTCTGCCGATTGTTAGAAGTTACGCCTGTGCCGAGCCAGTCCGCCTCCCAGTAGCCCGTCAGTTTGGTGTTGCCGACCTTGCTTTCTCCGAGCAGGGTGAGGCGGCTCTGACGGGCAGTTAAGCTGGTTTCTCCAAGCTTGGACAAAGCATTCCCGTCATACGGAATGCCGGTGAACGGGGTATTGATGTCCGAGCTCGCCGCACGCGTGCGGTTCACCGTTTCCGCCGCTACGAATCCGCCGGGCGTTATGGTGATGCCCTTGTAGTGAATCGCGGCAGGGCTCTCGATAGCACTCTTGATGCTCGTCTGCGTCTCCTGCAGAGTAACTGCGACGTTACTTGAATTCAGCTTGAGGTCGGAAACGGCACTTTTGAGTGCGGTGACTGCCTCTCCCTGCTTCGCGGCCTCTGAGGCAGCCGAGTCCGCCTTGCTGGAGGCTTCCGTCGCCGCAGTCTGGCTCTGGTCGAGTCTCTGTTGGAGCTGCTGAATCTGCTGATCGCGGCTCTGCACCTGATCGCTCAACTGGTGGATCTGCTGTTGTTGCGCATCCATTGCCTGCTTCAACTCGTTCAGTTGAGCGGCAATCGCCGGATCGGTTTTCGGGACC
>WNFC01002887.1_pt1 | contig 28564 bp, 1 predicted proteins | sample 5400541 | NCBI WGS metagenome assembly WNFC01 (sample SAMN13153342, study PRJNA577476) | soil metagenome | isolation source: 120 cm saprolite under Douglas fir tree site 2 hole 2 replicate 1 | place: USA:California | collected 2015-04-18
CCGCCGGTGGCGGCGAATCCGTTGGCGCCTGGCGTCGTGCCCTGGACGTTCCAGACCTGCGTGCCCTGGCCGCTGCGAATGTCCAGCGCACTGATGCTGTAGTAGTCGATACCGTCCATCCGGGTAGTCACGGCGGCCGTGCCGCCAAGCAGGCTCGCATCGACCGAGATTGTGTCTACGCCCGGGCCGCCATTGAACTTGCGCAGGCTGCCCTGGAAGCCGAGCACGTAAATGTCGAGGTTGTGGCCCGCGTACCAGTTGCCGCTCGGGTAGCGGTCGACGGTCACGTCGACGGCGTCGGCGAGGTACAGGCGCACGTTCGGATCGAGGCTCTGCCCGATCGCGACGGCGTTCTGGATCGCCTGGCGCAGCTGCTCGGCGCCGATGTTGTAGGGCAGCGGCACCGTCTGGAAGATGTGGCCGTTGCCGTGCAGCGTCAGCACGAACGACCCGCCGGTAGCGTCAATCGTCAGGACCTGCAGCTGGTTCGTCTGGCCGGCCACCGTGCCTGTCGCACGCGTGGTGACGGTGGCCGAACCGCCACCGGTGATCACGCCGCCGCCCAGCTGCTCCACGGCCTTCTGCAGGCTGACGTTGGTAGCAATCAGCTGGATCTGCGCCGAGTCGCTGAGCGAGCCCTGGAAGCGCATCACGTACACGCCGTCGTTCTTCGACACGACCACGTTCCCGCGACCCAGGTCGTGCAGGTTCTCGAGGGCTGTCTGCACGTCCGCCGCGGAAGCCTTCCAGTCCAGGGCGTCCGTGGTCTCGCTCGACGTCACGTTGCTCGTGAGTGGCGGACCGGACGGCGCGGGCGTCGCGGGCGCGGTTCCGAAGTCGGTGAAGCTCGTGCCTGCGCCCGCGGAAGCCAGGTATTCGCTCTCGCCGTGCGAGGTGGCGCCGCGGTAGACCTTGTAGGAGGTCGCGCCCGGCACACCGGTCCAGGTCAGAGCGACGCTGCCGCTGCCGGCGGTCACTGCAAACGCCTCGTTGGTCGCGAGGGTCTCGCCCGCCGCGGTGACAGCGGTGACCTCGTAGTAGTGGAACCCGGCCGTCAGCGCGCCACCCGTGCCCGCGACGGCGCTCAATCCGGTCGGGAAGACCGGGAAGGTGTAGGTCAGTTTGTACTGGCCGCTGGTCGCGTCGACGACGACCTCCTGGATGGTGTTCGGCGTGGTCATGTCCAGCCCGGTCAGCGAGGTCGAGGTGAGCACGGCCCCGCCGTCGGCGGAGTGCGTCGCCGACGTGCCGGCGACGTGGGCGAACAGCGTGGGTGCAACAGTCAGCGTGTATGGACCGGTGCCCGTCACGGAGCTGACCGTGAACAATTCCTGCGCTGCGCCGATGTCGAGCACGAAGACATCGTGTGCGGTCGGAGCCGGACCGGCCACCGACGTGTATGTCAGTGACGTTGCGCCGGCCAGCGCAGCCGCGATCGTGCCCGTCTTCGCTGCCTGGCCGCTGTCGTCGACGTTCAGCTTGCTGTTCATACCGGCGCCCGCCTGCAACTGCGTCGGGTCGCTGAGCAGCAGGGAGATCGGCGTCCCGGCCAGCCCTCCGGTGAAGTGGATGCGGTAGTTGCCACCGGTCTTCAGGATGTCCAGGTTGGCCGCGCCTCCGATGAGTGGCAAGGCGCCCAGGTAAGCCTGCAGGCTCTGCATGACGGCCGGCGTCGCTCCACCGTGTCCGAATTGCGTGGCGCCAACCGTCAGCGTGTACGGTCCGCCACCCGACACCGCGCTGACCGTCACTGACTCTGCCGTCGTGCCGGTGCCGATCACGAACACGTCACCCATCGAGGGCGCGGCCCCAGAAGTCACGGTGTAGGTCAAAGTTGTGGCTCCGGCCAGTGCAGCTGCGATGGTGCCCGCCTTGTTCGCCGCCCCCGCGAGGCCCGCGGCCAGCGCAGGCGTCGTCTTCACAGTCGAGCTCGAGGTCGGCGGGGTCGCGGCGGTGCCAGCGCCACCGGAGTCCACGAAGCTCGTGCTGGACATGGTGCCCAGCGTCACGTTCTCCATGCCGGCCAAGGTGCCTCGGTAGATCTTGTAAGAGGTCGCGAACGGCACAGCTGACCAGCTCAGGTCAACCGCGGCGTGCGGGCCGACGATGTCGAACGCTTCCTTCGACGGCAGCGTCTCGCCCGCCGAGGTGATCGCGGTCACGACGTAGAAGTACGTGCCGGCGGTCAGGCCGACGACGGGATTGGTCGCATCCTGGGACGCGGTCAGACCGAGCACGGTCGGGGCGTAGGTCAGGGTGAAGGTGCCGCCGGTGGCGTTGACAAGCAGCTGCTGGATGGCGTCGACGGGGTCGACCGCCGAGCCCTGGCGCGGCGATCCGTTGACGAGCGGGGTCACCGTCGCCTGCGGCCGGTCGCCGCTGACCGTGAGCATGCCGAGCAGGTCGCTCAGCAGCATGCCGTCGTTGTGGACGTTTACCACGCTGTTGCCCGGCCCGGTGTTGACGAAGGTGTGGCCCTCGACCTTCTTGATGTCGAACAGGTTGTTGCCGGCGCCGCCGCTCACGGTCACCACCGACCCTGGCGGCGTGTCCTTGATTGTGAAGTGCTTGTCGTTCGGGCCCAGGTTCAGCTGCAGGTTGGTGATGCTCTTGAAGGTGATGCCGCCGGGCTCGTTGGCGCCCACTGGGCCGCTGCAGACCTGCGCTTCGACATCGTTGATGTTGTAGGAGTTGACTGGCGGTCCGCCGATGCACCGGTTGGAGCCCATGCCGAAGCCGGTGATCCGGAACTCGTTCAGCGCCGGCACGGCACCGGTCTTGGCGTCCTTGGGCCCGAACTGAGTCGTGTCGAAGAACATCTGGCCCTCGCCGAAGTTTGGCGAGCCGGTCGGCCAGGCTGCGCCATAGGACGCAGGGTTGTCGGTGTCGTAGATGAACAGCAGCTTCGACTGCGCCTTCTCGTCGACCAGCAGGTTCGGGTTGGTGGACAGGAGCGTGAACAGGCTTGTCGAGTCGGGCACGGACGCGTCCTGCGTGAACGGGCTGAACCACGCCTGGTCTAGCGTCAGGACCCAGTTGCCCGAGCCGTCGCCGGCCAGGACGGCCCCGGTGATGATGCGTTTCTTGTTCTTGGCCGGACCTTTGGTGATCAGGATCGTGGATCCGATGATGTCCGAGGGGATGCTCGGCTTCAGCTGTGAGTTGTCGCCTGAGATTGCAGTCGGAGTGAGCGACGCGTCGAAAGTCACCTCGTAGACGTTGCCGTTCTGGGAGACCTTCAGCAGGTTGGTCCCAGCGGCCGTCTTCAGCGCCTGTTCGACGGAAACGGCGAGAGCGTTGTACTTGAGCGGATTGGTCGTGACCCCGCCGTAGGTGAGTGTGAACGTGCCGGACGTAGCGTTGACGGCGATGTCCTGGACGAAGAAACCCGACACTTCCGTGATCGCGATCGTGCCGAGTACGCTCGGATTGATCGTCACGGTGGCAGCCACAGCGTTGTCCTGAGTGCCGGGAGTGCCGGAGATGACGTGGCCCATCGACGGTGTCTCGTTGCGTTCGCCGGGCAGCATCACCGGCTCGCGCTCGAGGAGGCCGGTCCGGTTCTTGCCCTCGCCGCCGTTGACGAACAGCGGACCCTGGATCTTGCTCAGCTGGTTGAGGGCCGGCGCGAACACGTGGGTGTCCTGGCCCTCGACGCGGCCGTCGTGCGCGCCGTCGATCGCGCGAACGTGGAGCTGCTGCGGCTGGTCCCAGTTCAGCGAGGTGAAGTCGACCTCGACCGTCTGCGAGTAGTCGCTGTCGGCATTGCACTGGTCGACCCAGGCGCTGTCCAGGCACAGCCGCAGGCGCTGCTGGTACGAGACAATGCCACCGGTCTTGCTCGCGCGCGTCGGCTGCGCCTGCGCGAAGACCTTGACTGTCTCGGTGCTGCCGGGGGACGTGGTCAGCGCCAGCGAGTACGTGTCCTGGAATGGGAAGCCATCCGTGATCGCCTGAGCCTGGCTCACAGGCGGGGAGAACTCGCCGGAGTCGAACTCGATCACATTCGTCGATCCGGTGGGCTGGATCACGCGCACGCCCGGCCAGTGATTGTCGGAGATGCTCACGCTCGACTGGTACAGAAGTGGATAAGGCCGGCGCCATTGTCGCCGAGGTGGACGGTGACGCCACTCACGCCGGGGTTGGCGGACAGCTTCACACGGATCGTTGCGTTGCCATTGGAGGTGCCCTGGGCGACGTTCGTGCTCCCGCCCGGCTCGTCGACGACCACCGCCGGCTTCGCCTGCGAGAAGATGCGCACCTTGACCACCGGGATGTGGACGCCCGCGTACTGGCTGATCTCGAACTTGGCGGCTTCGGCCGGCTCGACCGACCACGGGTCGTTGAGCTTGATCGCGGTGTCGTCCATGACCATGGATGCCGACCCCGTCAGGCTCGCCGTGTTGACCGTGAATTGCTGGCTGTTGCTCAGGTAGAGCTTGCCGCCCAGCGCGATGTGGTAAACGCCGCCGCTGAGCGTCACCGACACGTTGCCCGCGCCGATCGTGGACAGCGCGGCCAGATCGCTCCGCAGCTGGGAGTCGCTGACGTTGTACGGCTCGGCGCCGCTGGTCTGGCCGCCGAAGCTCACCGTGAATGTGCCGCCCGACGCCGTAATAGTCAGGTTCTCGCGGTAGCTGCCGAGCACCATGCGGATCTGGCCACCTGCGGCCGCGTCGCCCTCGGTGATCTTCAGCGCCTGGCCGCGCAGGCCTTCGGGCAGGGTCGCCGACGGCAGGTCGGCGTTGAACGCGGCCGTGGTCGCGGTCAGCGTCGCGTACTCGTCACCGATCACGTTGGGGTTCGGGTCGACGCTGACGCTTCCCGCCTTGACAAAGCCGCCGACCGTGTCGTCCGCGACGATCGTGTTCTGGAAGTCGCCGGCGTTCGAGATCGACGGCGCCAGGTCGTCAACGCCGTAGTCGACGATGAAGGGCTGCCACCAGTTGGTGCTCAGGAAGTCGTGCGTCACCGGGGTCGGCGTCGACGTGCCGCCGTGCACGGCCTCCGTGACGATGATCTTTGCCCCGACCGTGGCGTCGCCGCCCAGCGACACGATCATCAGGGCGACGCTCATCTTGTCCAGGCTGCCGCCGAAGCTGACTGCGTAAGTCGACCCGTCCTGCTCGACGCTCGCCGTGTCGCCCGCCGGGAGCACGGCGTCGATCGCAGACTGGACATCGGGCCCGCTTGCGTCCCACGAAATGTCCCCGGTCTGCGCGCCCAGGACGGTCAGCTTGTAGTGGCCGGCGAACATGCCGGACAGGCTCACCACCTGGGCCTCGCTGTTGATCGTCCGCAGCAGGACGCCGCCGCTTACGATCGCGAGCCCGGTCGGCGGGGTCGCCTTGACGGTCACCGTGTTCAGGTTGTCGGGCGGACGCGTCAGCCGGACCGTGTACTCGCCCATGGTCTGGTCGCCAAACAGGAACGTGCCGCTGCCCTGAACGACCTGCGAGTAGCCGCCCTTCTCCGTGACCACGACCCCCGGCGTGTCCTTGTCCGCCACGTTGGCCGAGATGCCGTCCACGTTGATACCGCCGAACGACGAGCCGGTCGTGCTCGAGACGGTGTGCGTGATGATCCCGCTGTGGCCGAGCAGGTCGTTGCTGATCACGCCGTTTGCCGGCGTCGGGCCCATCACGCTGATGAGCTTCGAGCCCTTGCCGCCGGTCACGGTCGTCGTCCAGTTCGGGCTCGTGCCGAGGACGAAGAACCGGTCATTGCCGGCGCCGCCATCGATCTCGACCGCCTTGATGTTGACGAAGTTGACGTTCAGGCCCGCGCCGAATACGCCGTGCGGCGTGACCACGAAGTCGTCGTTGAATTCCGTGCCGATGACGACCACGGTGCTGTAGCCGCTGCCGCCGTCGATGTTCACAGGCGCGTCGACTGCATACTCGATCAGGTTCTGGCCCGCACCACCGGTCAGGTCGGTGAGGGCGCGATGGTCTTCCTGCGAGCCGGCCAGCGCGAAGGCCTGGATGATGAACGTGTTGTTCCCGGCGTAGCCGTTCAGCTGCAGCGTGTCCAGGTTGTGGAACACGATGAAGGTCTTGTCGCCGCTGCCGCCGTTGACGGTCATCGGGCTGCTCACGCCATTGCTCAGCCAGCCCTGCGTCGTGTCGATGGTTGCGAACACGTCCTGCGGCAAGACGCTGGCGAGGTCGGGAGTGCGGCGAGACTGATATAGCTGGCCGATCTGGATGAGGTCGTTGCCCTCACCCATGTTGATTGTGAACGCGGCCCGCGTGTCGTCCACGTAGAACTGGTCGTCGCCGTGACCGCCGTTCAGGGTGATCGCGGTGATGCTGTTGTTGTAGTTGACGCGCTCCACCGGATCGTTCGGTCCGGGCGTCAGCGGCGTCGGGCCGTTGATCAGCGCGACGAAAGCGAGCCCTCGGTCCGATGTCGCGGCGCGCAGCAGGAAGACGCTCGCCGGGTCGGGACCATTGATGGTAAGCGTGTCCGCGTCAGAGTTCGGGCCTGAGTCGAAGACGTTGATCGTCGCCGCGGTGCGGCCGCCGATCAGGTTGACGTCACTGTGGTCGTTGCCACTGCCGCCGTCGAGCGTGATGATCGCGCGCACGCCGTTCGACCGCACAGAATCAGTTGCGCCCTGCATCAGGTGGTTGCCCAGGCCGGCGCCGAAGCTCACGTTGTAGCTGCCCGGCGTCCCGCTCACGTGCACGTTGCCCGCGCCGATCGAGGTCAGCGCCTCCAGCGCGGACTGCACCTCGAGAGGCTGAGCGTTCCACGAGATCGGGATCGTGGTCTGCACGGCTGTGACCGCGGTCGTAGTCGGCGGAGTAAGCGGGGCCGTCGCGCAGCTGCTTGCGAGCGTGGTGTCGAGGTAAGTCGTCTGCGTGATGCCGCACGCCAGCAGCGCCTCGCCGCCGGAGCTGGTCCCGCGGTATACGCGGTAGCTGAGCGCACCGTCGAGCTTGCCCCAGTACAGCTGGATCGCGCCGTTGTCGCCGACGATCTTGGAGGTCTCATTGGAGACCAGCGTCTCGCCCTGACCGGTGACCGCGGTCACAACGTAGTAGTAGGTGCCGTGAGTCAGCGAGCCGGCGCGGTCGGGGTCGGACGCCAGGTGCAGCACATGGACGTCGTAGGTGAAGTCCAGCGCGAACGAGCGGCCGCCTTCGGTGGCCAGCGTGGCCGCGGCGTGGGCGAATCTCGTCGCGCCGACGGTCAATGTGTACGGACCTGGGCCCATCACCTTGCTGACGGTGACGGCCTCCTCGGCAACACCTGAGTCGAGGTCGAAGACGTCACCGACCACCGGCGCGCCGCCGGCAACTGATGTGTATGTAAGCGACTTGGCTCCCGCTAGCACGGCCGCGATCGTGCCGTGCTTGATCACCACCAAGACGTTCTGGCTGCCGCTCGAGCCGGGAGTGACCACCACGTTGGAGGTCATCAACGGCTGAGACATGCCGGCCTTGTCGTGAATGAACTCGACCTTGTAGAGGCCGTTGTTCAGGCTTACACCGACATTCGGCTCGTTGCTCGCGTCCTTGCCGATGTTGGAGAGCGCGACCAGCGCGTCCTGGACCGCCTTCGCCGGCGCGTCCCACGCGATCGCGGTGGTCGTCTGGCCGGTGAAGGTGAGCTGGTAATAGCCACCCGTTACGTCGCGGAACGAGAAGGCCTGCCTTTCGTCGACGTTGGCCACCGTGGCTGCGGCGTGGTCGACTGTCGTCGCGCTGACGGTCAGTGTGTACGTGCCGGCGCCGGCAGGAGTGACGCTCGTGATGTTCACCGACTCCTGCGAATTGGCCGTGTCGAGGACGAGGGTTTCGCCGTTGACCGGTGCGGCGCCTGAGACGACGGTGTACGTGAGCGTCGTCGCGCCTGCGGTCGCAGCGGCGATCGTCCCCGAGCGTCCAATCGTCAGCTCGGCCAGGTCGATGTGCCCGACCACATCAGTTGGCGTGAACCGCGCCTGGGAGATCGCGTTCAGGTTCACGGCGGCGTTGTCGGATCCCGGCCCGCCGTTCCAGTACGTCTCCTCGTACATCGACTGCACCCGCAGCCGGTCATCACCCGACCCGCCGTCGAGGTAGAGCGGGATCACCTGGGCGACAAGCAGGTCGGGATCGCCCAATACGTTCGGGAAGGTAATGTCGAAGCCGTCGCCCCCCGCTGCGGCCGCGCTGATGTTGCCGGGGTCGGCCTGGTCACACGGCGGCGTCTTCTCGATCGTGCCGACCAGTGAGAGTGACGAGCGCAGGGTGCAGGTCAGGTCGCCGGCACTGATGCCGAACGGCAGCGCCTTTGTTTCCTGGTAGCGGTACTTCAGGGTGAAGTACCCGATGTGGTCGGTGGTACCCAGGATGCTCAGGTGCTGGACCTCGTCGGTCACGCCCTGGACACCCTCGTGTCCGAGGACCTCAGCGACGCTGAGCAAGTTCTCGTTCGCGTTCAGCGACGCGCGATCGACCTGGTTGGTCGAGATCACGCGGAAGGTGTCGCTGCCGGTGCCGCCGACCACCGAGACCATCGCCGTCGGTGTGTGCACGAACTGCGTGACGTGTTCCTGGCGGGTCAGCGGCAGCTTGCCGTCGCCCTCGCCGAGCAGGGCGTCACCGCCGACATTGAGGACGTTGCCGCCGTTGCCCAACCGGATGTTGACGTTCTTGATCCCCTCGTACTCGATCCGGCCCGCAAGGAATGGCGCACCCGCAAGCTTCGCCGCGCCGTCCTTCCACATCTGCATGCCAAGACCGCTGACTGTGCCGACCTCGACTCCGCTTGGCGCCGTGATCCTGGTCTCGGTCCAGGCAGTCATGAACCCGGTGTGGGCGGCGCCGTCGCTCGAATCGTCGACGATCAAGGTGTCCATTCCGGTGCCGCCGACGAGCACGACCGGGCCCAGGCCGAACGGCGCGTCCAGGCCGGCCCTCGCGATGCCCTGGATGTTCGTCAGGTCGCCCGTGCCAACGTTGATGACGTTCGTGCCGTTGCCCAGTTCGACGCGGAGCGGCACGCTCGGCGCCGTGCTCTGGACATTGATGTGGTTGTCGGTCCCGTTGCCATGCACGATGAGCTGCAGCACCGTCTTGTCGGCGGCCGGCGCGTCGTAAGTGACCCGCTGGTCGTCCGTCGCGCAGCTCGTCTTGCAAACCTGGCTGTTGGTCACCAGGATCGGGTGCGCCGCGTCGGTGCCACTGCTCACGAACACCATTTGGTTGTTCAGGTCCCACGGGCTTCCGGTATCGGTGACCTGGGCCCGGATGTAATGGCCGCCGGTGGTGCCGAAGTTGATGAACTTGTAGGTGTCGTTGCCGTCCTGGCCGTCCAGGTGCGTGACGTAGCTGGATCCGGTCTGGTAGATGTCGAACTCGTCGGCGCCCTTGCCACCCTTGATCGTACCGATGGCGTCCACGTGGTCGACCTCGATCATGTGCGCGAAGTCCTTCACGGTCACCGTCGGCCCGGTCATGAAGGTCGCGGTCGTCAGTTGCGGGCCCCAGCCGACGAGCAGCTTGCCGTCCGCGGCCACGAAGGTGAGGTTGTCGGGCATGCCGCTCATGTCGATGCTGCCGCACCCGCCGCACGCGGGCGTCGTGATGTGGATCACGCTGCCGGAGTCCTTGCCAAGGTACGTCACATTTCCGCTTCCGCCGCTGATCGTGGAGTCGCCCTTGCCGGGTGCGAACTGGACGTCGCCGGTGGTGCCGCTCATCTCGGCGCCGTTGCGCAGGATGCTCTTGCTCGCGCCGCCGTCGAGGACGTTGTGGTTGCCCTTGCCGCCGTCGAGCAGGTCGGGCTCGTGGCTCGAGCTGATGAGGTGGACGTTCCCGCTGTCGCCGAACAGTTGGGCGCACGTGCCGGTGTCGTCTGAGTTGCCGTCGCACTTGGAGTCGGTCGGGCCGATGATGGTGCTGTTGCCGCCACCGCCGTGGATGACGACCGCGACCGAGCTGTCGTCGAGGCCGGACAGGTCGATCAGGTCGTCACCGCCGGGACCGCCATTGGCGTCGATCTCGGTGACGCCGGTGAACTCCTGGGCGTTCGACTTCGATCGGTTGAACTGGTCCGACCAGACGTCAACCGTGCCTGGCGCCGCGCCGCCCGGGGTGAAGACGTGGATCGTCTCCGCTATGTCCCCGAGATCGCCCTGCAGGCGGTTCTTTGAGTTCGGGCCGATGGCAAGCGTCAGCACGCCGCCGTTCTGCAGGGCGCTTGAACGGAACGCTGAAGTGGAACAGGGTGACGCGCAGGAACTCGAAGGTCAGCGTGAAGGACGTGATGAAGAGGTTGATCGTGACGTAGGCGCGCAAGAACAGCTGTATGTCGCCCTCGATATCGAAGACGGCGAGCGGGTTGCCGCCGTTCGCGAGCAGGTTGGCTTTCAGCTCGTCCAGCCGAACCTTGCCGTCCTTGTTCAGGTCGTCCCAGTTGAAGTTGATCGTCATGCTGATGCCGCCCTCGACACCCGCCTCGATCAAGCCCAGGTCGATCGCCGCGCCAACTGCGATCTCGGCGTGCAAGACCGCGAACGCCAAAGCCTTGCCGGCCGCGTCCTTGGTGTCGAAGAAGAAGCCGTCCAGCAAGCTCCACGCGTTGTGCGAGGCGAGGAAGTCGGTCAGGCCCTGGGTGTCGTAGCCGATCCGCAGGTGGACGGTCGCCCCGATGCCGCCTGCAAACGTGCCCACCAGCGGTCCGATGATGGGGAACGACTGCCGGTAGAAGAAGTTGAATCCGAACTCCGGCAGCGTGATCTCGACCAGGGTCGCCGGCTTGCCCATGATCAGGCCGAGGATGTTCGAGGCCTTGAGGATCGGGAACTCGATGCTTGTCGACCCGGTCAGGCCGGCCTGGAAGTCGGACGTCGCCTCGCCCTCGGTGCCGTCCATCGATGGGGCGGGCAGGCTGTCCGGCAGGTTCAGGTCGCTGAGGTTGGGCAGCTGAGCGAGATCGCCGCTCGACAGCGGGTTGTTCCCACCGATCGGGTTGGTGAAGAACGACCAGTCGCTCGGGTTCGGGATACACCCCATGGAGCCGACGCTCACGCATCTGGTTCCGTTGCCGCCCGAGAGCCACAGGTCGCCGAAGTTGATCATCACGTCGCCTTCGGCCGTTGCCTGCTTGACCAGGTCGATCAGGTGGTAAAGCGTGTTGACGAAGTCGAGGAAGGCGACGATCTTCGGCCCGTCGGTCGGATCGAAGAAGACGATCAGATCCTTGCCCGTGATCGTGTGACCGGCCAGGTCGGAGAGGAGCGGGATCCTCATATTCAGGAAGCCCTTGGGTCCGATCAGCCAATCCAGCGGCTTCAGGACGTCGGCGATCTTGTTGAGGATCGGTCCGGCGAACTTGGAGATGAACGAGCCGAGGTCGAGGGTGATGTTCGCGATGACGACCTGCGGCGTGCTGATGTTGAGGCCGCCGCTCGGGGACCAGCTGAGCGTGAAGTCGACGAGGATCTTGGCCGTCAGGTGAGGCAGGATCTCCGCGAAGTCCGCGCCCAAGGTGCTGAAGTCGATCGAGGCGTCCGCACGGAGCAGCGCGCCACCGGAGATGGACGGCTTGATGATGTCGGTCAGCGACGACGACGAGATGTCGGAGAACGTCAGCATCTTGTGGTTGCCGGGGTCGCCGATGACCAGGTCGCCGGCGAAGAACAGGGTTGTGATGTCCTGGCTCTCCGGGACCACGGCGGTGCTCGGGAAGTTGCCGGAACACTGGACCTTGATCGATCCGTTGCCGCCGAGGTCGATGCCGTCCTGGATGTGCAGCGCCAGGAAGAGCAGTCGGCCGTCGACCTGAGCGCGGCTGACGTCACCGCTCGGGCAGGTCGTGTCCGAGAACGTTACGGTGACCCCCAGGTGCATGGCCGCGGTGGTGCCGTCGGTGACGAAGTAGAACCCGTTCTTGGTGTCGACGCCGAACCCGAAGTGGAGGCGGAAGTCGATGGTGATGGCCGGGTCGAAGGACGCGTCGAGTCCCAGAGCGGGGATACCGAGGTTCAGCTTGATGGGCGGCGCCTTGAACTGATAGGTCTTGGCCAGGTCGAAGTCGAACTCCGCAGCCTGTGCGTCGAAGATCGTCGCAGTCGCCCCATGGTCGTTGCCCAAGCCGTCCGGCTTGAGGAGCTTGAACTGGACGTCGTCGAGGCACGGCGGCGGGCCGCCTCCGCCGCAGCTCAGGCCGCCCTGGTGCTGCAGCAGACCGAGCTTGGTCGCGAACACGTCGAAGATGACCTGCTTGATCTCGTTGACGAGGCTGTCGATACCCACGTTGTTGTCGCGCAGGGTGTTGGCGAGAGGCTCCAGGAAGTCCATCCTGAAGTCGCCGATCGCCTTGCTCAGCGGGTTGTTCGCGAGCAGGTTGCCGAGCAGCGGCAGCTTGATGCCGAAGATGCGGCCCTGGAGCGCGTCCTGCAGGATCTGCAGGAAGGAGTCCAGGCCGTCGACCACAGTGGATGGGTCGGCGAGCAGCGCGAAGATGCTCGGCAGGTTGGGGCTGAAGTTGCTCCAGTCGGGTTGCTGGGCGACGAGGAAGCTGAAGGCGTTGGCGAGGTCGTTGAAGATGTTCGCCCCGACGATGCCGATCTTCACGCCCAGCACGTTGTGGCCGGCGACGCCGGCTCCGCTGAAGATCGGGTCGTTGATCGGGAGCTGGAAGCTCGTCGTGCCGACGAACAGAGGCAGCGAGGCGATCGCGAACGGAATGCCTTCGGGGGTGCCCGCGCCGCCCGTCCCGTCGTCGTCGAAGGAGGTCGGCGCACCGGTGGTCTCGAAGTAGTGGTCTTCCCCGCCAGGGCTGGTGCCGCGGTAGAGGCGGTACTTGGTCGCCCCCGTGACGGCGGTCCAGGTGAGATGAACCGTGTGGTTGGGCCCCGAGCTGGTGGCAGACGCCTGCGGTGAGGCGAGCGTTTCGCCCGATGTGCCCTTGATCGCGGTGACCTCGTAGTAGTAGGTCGTGGCGTCGGTCAGCGAGCCCCCGCTCTGTGCCGTCGCGTTCAGGTTGAAGTCGGTCTGCGTGCCCGTGAAGGATATGGACTGCAGCCCGATGAAGTTCAGCAGGTTGCCGAGGTCGCTGCCCACACCGTCGCCACCGAAGTCGACGAGGATCAGCCGCCCGTTGTTGTTCGGGTCGAGCAGGCTTAGGTTGACCGCGCCGCCGATGGCCGCGAAGCCGCTCTTGACGAACAGGCCGAATGGTCCGATGCGAGCGACGAAGTTCAGGTTGCTCGCCGACGCGGAGGCGTCGAAGTGCAGGCTCGTGCCGGAGGGCCCGGTCTTGATGAAGAACGACCGCTGGCCGTGGAAGTTGGTGTCGTCGACCTCGAGCATCGGCAGCGCCATGTGCGTCAGGTCGCCGAGGAACGTGATCACGAAAGTCTGCGGGCTGCCCGAGCTGACCGCGCCCGAAGATGAGGTGACCGTCACGTTGCCGTTGCCGATGTTGGGAAGGGCCTGCAGCTTGGTCTGGACGTCGCCGGCGGTCGTCGTCGAGTCGAGCGACCAGCTGACCGCTGCCGTCGTCTGGCTGTCGGGAGTCGGAGCGGCCGGCGGCGGGCCGGCGTTGCTGAACGTCGGGGTGCCGTCGTCGGTCAGTGTGTGGGTGCCGGCGGCGACGGTCTGGTATCCGCTCTCGCCGCCGGCCGCGGTCCCGTGGTAGACGCGGTAGCCACCGGTCGCCGCGGCCAGGTTGTCCCACGTGACCGTGATCGTCCCTGCCGTGGACAGCGTGGCCGAGACCTCCTGCGATGCAGAGCTCTCACGGGTCCCGATCACGGAGGTGACGACGTAGTAGTAGGTGTTCGCAGCCAGCGTGCCTCCGGTGCCCGCGGTCGCGACGACGTTCTTGGGCGCGCCGTCGAACGGGAACATCAGCGTGAAGGTGCCGCTGGTGCCCTTGGTGACCAGGGTCTGGACTTCGTTGTGCGACCCGTCGCCGGCGGTCGTCTCGCTCATGGAAACGATGTTCAGGTCCAGTCCGAGCTTGACGTGCAAGGCCGCAGACGCGTTCACCGAAAGGTCGCCGCTGGCGCCCACGCCGACCAGGCTGTTGGCGACCGAGGCCAGGGTGCCCGACAGGCCGAGCGCGGAGAGGAGCTGGCTCAGGTCGAGGCTGAACGGCCGCGCGATCTGGACGCTCGTGCCGAGGTCGAAGTTGAAGTCGAGCTCGCCGGTCCCCTGGTCGTAGGAGAGCAGCGTGTCCTTGACCAGCTTGGAGGCGTCGGCGGTCAGAAGGGCGACTTTCTGGGCGCCGAGCTCGCCAGTGAATTCGACGTCGAAGCCGCCTCCGCTCGGAGAGACCGTAGCGCGGCCGGGCCCGATTCCATCAAGCGCGGTGAGGCCGTTCTGGATGTCGCCGGCACTCGCGTTGTAGGCGAGGGCGGTCGTGGTCTGGCTGTTCGTGACCGGGCTGGTGTCGGGCGCGCCAGTCGGGGCGGATGTACCGGTCGCTCCAGTGTCTGTGAAGCTCGGCGTGCCCGACGTATACAAGGTGGTGAGGGACGAGAGGGCCGCCGCCGTACCGCGGTAGATCCGATACGACATCGCCCCGTCGACCGGCTTCCAGGTCAGCGCCACGCTGCCGGTCGGCCCGGTCACTGACGGCGACACTTCGGGCGACGCCACAGTTTCACCCGCACCTGTGACCGCGGTGACGACGTAGTAGTAGGTGTTGGTCGCCAATGTTCCGCCGGTGGCCGCCGCGATCGCGCTCAGACCCAGTGGTTTGACGTCGAACGCGTAGGTCAGCGTGAACGTGCCGGCCGTAGCGTCGTTGATCTTGATGTGCTCGATCTCGTCAGTGCTCGGAGGAGCGCCGGCAGTGCCTTCCGTGATCAACACGGTGGGGGTGGTCATTCCGAGCGCCGCGGCCAATATGTTGTTCAGGCGCTGGATCGCCCCGGCCGGGTTCTGGATGACGTCGTTGAGCTTGTTGGCGAAGTCGGAGGCCACGTCGAGCATCTGGGCGATGCTCTTGTTGACGATCGGCAGCGGCTTGGACAGGATGCCGGCGAGCGCGCTGCCTCCATTGGAGCCGTCGAGCTTGCGGATGAAGCCGATGATCAGCTGCAGCGCGGCGATGACCGTCTGCAGGTTCAGGTGCTTGAAGCGATCGAGCACCGAGTTGAAGTCCGGACCCTGGAACTGGAAGTGCGGCGTCGGCAGGCTCTGGAACCAGTTGGCGCTGGTCGCATCGATGCTCAGGGTCGCGTGCAGGGTGTCGGCCAGGCCGGACAGCACTCCGTCGGGCGCGAGGGTCAGCTTGCCGCCGAGGCCGCCGGAGAGCGTGCCGTCGAAGAAGCCGGTGGCCGGGTGGTCGTTGGTGCCGGCGCCGAAGTTGGCGTTGCGGTCGTAGAAGAAGTGGCCGTCGCCGACGGCGTTGGCCAGCACAGCGAGGTCAAGATGGAACTGGTCCGCAGCGCCGACCTGCGCGTTGGGGTTGCGCAGCTGCACGGCGATGGTCAGCGAGAGCAGGCGACCGCCGGGCAGCGTGCCTTCGGCCGAGGCCTTGACGGCGAGGAAGCCGATGTTCGCCGTGGCAGACAGGCCCTGGACGAACAGGTCGAACGAGCCCGACAGCTTCACGTTGTCGAGTGAGAAGCGGCTCGCGCGTGCGCGGTGAGTCTCGCCCGAGGTCGCGGTGTAGCCGAGCATCGTGACCATGCCGTTCGCACTACCCGCGTTGTCGCCCTGGTCGAGGTTGTCGGGCACGTCGATGGACAGGCTGTTGACGACGCCCTTCTTGCCGCGGAACGTGATCCGGTTGCCCACCCCCTGGCAGGCGGCGAGGCCGGTCGCCGCGGGGTCGTCGGCCGGGCGGCACACGAGGATGTCGGGGATCTCGGGGTTGCCGTCGATGGTCGCGTCGTGGGCGTTGTCGGCGTTGTGGGTGCCGAGGTAGGTGTCGAGCGCGGCGTTGACGGCGGACCGCAGCGCTGCGACCAGGTCGTCGATGGTCTCGTACTCGTCGTTTCCGGGCACGAAGATCGGGACGTCGGCGCTCGTGGTGTGGGCGCTCGTGCTGAGGTGCAGGGTGAACTCGAGGTCGGGCGTAGTGCCGTCGTTGAAATTGGTCGGCGTAGGTGCCGCGGAGACACCGATCTGCTGGAACGCTGGGTCCTTCCTGTAGTTGGCTGTCGGGGGCTTGCCCGGGGTCCCGAACTTCGTGCCGTCGTCGACGAAGGTCGTCGCGGTGCCGGCAGGGCTCTCGACCCGGTTGATGTCCTTCAGCGCGGCGGTGAGGCCGCGGTAGATCTTGTAGCTCGCGGCACCGGGCACCGGGTTCCAGCGCAGGGTGATCTGACCGCTGCCGCCCAGCGTGGCGTGGATGCGGGTCGATGTGTTGCTCTCCGAGCTGTCGGCCATCACAGCCGTGACTACGTAGTAGTAGGTGCTTGCGCCCAACGTCCCGGCTGAGGTGCTCGGGCTCGCTGTGACGAGTCCGGGGCCGCTCAGGCCGACCGTCAGGCTCAGCCGGCGGTCGCGGTTGACCGGTGAGGCGCCCTGCGCCGCGGTGAACGTCACGCCCGGCGCGAAGATCGAGACGCGCGTCGCGCTCGGCTGCGTCCCGATCGGAGACGGGAATCTCACCTGCAGCTTGTATGCGTTGTCCTGGTGGATGGTGAGCTTGCCGTCGCCGTCGAGGGCAACAATCGGAATGACAGCCGTCTCTCCCGCCGCCTTGAGCACCTGCGCCATCTGGGCCTGCAGCGCGGAGGCAAACTCGGCCGGGCTGCTGGCGCGGCGAACTGTTCCGGGGATGACTTCCTGGACCGTGAGGTTCGTGACGTCCTTGCCGGCCTCGAACGTGATTGTGTACGTGCTCCCGACCAGGTTGACCGAGTGCACTTTCGCCGCGCCGACGTTGGATAGCGCGCCCAGGGCCGACTGGACGGTCGCGGCGGGCGAGCCCACGGCGAGCGGGCCGGTGGTCTCCCTGTCGGTCCCATCCGTGTAGGTCAGCGTGAAGTTGCCGGTCTTGATGTTGACCGTGTAGTCGGCGGTGGCGCCGCTAGCTTGACTCGGCTGCAGCAGCACGTCGAGCTCGAAGGGCTGGTCTGCGGGGGCGGCGCCAAACAGCCGGTTGTCGCCGCTGATGACCTGGCTCGCGTTCGCGAGCTTGTAGCTGCCGCGGCCCAGGGTTCCGACCACCAGCACGTCGTCGGTGCTGGAGTAGATGATGCTGGTGGCGTAGGTCTTGGGCAGCGTGGTCCCGAACGCCGACCATACGGTCGCGCAGGTGCCACCGGGGAAGGTGCATCCGAGCGTCTTGGTCGACGTGATGTACACGCTCAGGTCGGTGCCGACCAGCACGTACTGCAGGCCGGTGCCGGGAACGACCACGATGCTGCGGATGTGCGAGTTGCCGAACGTCGCCAGGAGATTCCCTGTGATGTCCTTGAAGGTCGCGCCGGCGTCGGTCGTGCGCCAGACGTGCCTATCGTCGACGACGTAAGCGGTGCGCCAGTTGGTCGGGTCGAGCGCGATCGCGTAAGGCCTGGTGCCTGCCGCGGCAACCCCGGCGCCCGCGTTGGGTCCGTAGGCGACAGGGTCGAGCGTCGCCCCGGTGTCAGTCCTGACGAAGAGCTGGCCCGACTGGTCCCCGACATAGATGACGTTCGGCTTGGCGACGCCGGCCGCGAATCCTCCGTACGCAATCGCGGTCACGCCAGTCGTGGCCGTGGCCCCAGTGTTGTGGAGCGCCGTGAAGGTCTGCCCGTTGTCGGTCGACTCGAAGATCGCGGTGCCGTTGCCCACACCACCGCCGACAGCCAGCTGCGACGGGTTGGTCGCGTTGCTCGCAACCGGCGCGTAGAAGGGCATGTATCCCGTCTCTCGAAGCCGGGCGCTGACGATGTTGGCGCCCCCGGCGTGGGCGTTCACGGTGCTGGAGGCCAGGGTCAGCGTGTAGGGACCGGCCCCCGCGACGGCGGTGACGACTACGGTTTCGAAGCTGCCCGTCCCAGGGTCGATGTCGTACACGTCTCCGCGGACCGGCGCGTTGCCGGAAACCAGGTTGTACAAGATGGTCGGCGAGGTTGCCGGTGTGGCGCCGTTGACAGTGCCCTGGTTGACCGGGCTGTTGCTACGCTGCGTGGGAGCGCACGAGCTGAGCAGGGTCGCCGTCGTGCAGAAGAAGACGGGGACCAGACAGTTGTTGAAGATGTCGCAGGCTTCGTGTGAGAACCCGCCCAACCTGAATGCGCTGAACGAGCGCAGTGACACCGGGCTCGCCACGGTCGCGGCGACGTGCGCATTCCGCAGGTTGGCGTTCAGGGTCAGCGTATAAGGCCCGCCGCCTGCTACTCCTGTCACGGTAACCGTCTCCGCGTCGGCACCCACCGCCCTCGCGCCGGCCGAGTGGGGCTGCGCCGTGTTGACCGCCAGGTTCAATGTGTACGGACCGCCGCCCGCCACGCCGGCGACTGTCACCTGCTCGACGTTGTTGGTGAAGGTGTCGAGGTAGAAGGCGTCGCCGATCACCGGCGCTCGACCGCTGGTCGCCGTGTAGGTCACGCTCCCTGACCCTGCCGCTGCGGCCGCGATCGTGCCCAGCATCGCCGGGTTGTCGTCGAGGAGGAAGACGTCACCGTTTTGAGGAGCCCCGCCGCCGACCACCGTGTAGGTGATCTGGTTCACGCCGCTTGCGACGGCGGCGATCGTGCCGTTGCGCGTGGGATTCGACAGGCCGTCGTTGACGACGACGTAGGAGCCGTCGCCGAGGCTCTGCGACCTCCACGTCGTGTTCCCGGTGGCTGTCTGCTCGCCGTTTCCTGTGTCCTGGTGGCCGCAGAAGATGACCTGCGACAGCGTGTCGTAGGCACACGACGACTGCTCGGTGATCTGGAGGTTGCCGACGAGCGACTGCCACACGCCTAGCGGCGCTCCGCCGGCGGTCGGTGTCGTGCGCAGATAGATACCGCCGTCGTCGCTCTCGATTAGGGTGCCGTCGGCGAAGAAGGCCATCGCGCGGCTGTCCCCGTGTGGAGCGCTGGTGTCGGTCGTGTTGTTGTCGGTCATGGCGAAGCAAGCACCGGCCCCCGTCACGCAGCGGTAGATGCGGCCGGTGAAGCCGGCGGCGCCGGAGATGGGATCGGGCAAGGGCGCCGGGTTGGTGTCGCCGCCCACGTACACCGTGTTCGCGTTGGTCGGATCGGCCCCGATCGAGAAGTTGGGCACGCCCTGACCGCCGGCGGTGCTCGCGTTGACGTTCGGGTTCGCCAGCTGGGTCCAGGCGCCGGTCGACCAGCGGAAGATCGCGGCCTCGCGCGCCGTGAAGCTCGTGTCGATGTTCACGACGCCGGCGTAGACGGCCGTGTCGGCGCCGGTGTCGTGCACCGCGAGGCGCAGGTTCACGGTCGGCTGGCTGGCGGCGACGACTCCGCCGCCGTGAGCAAAGGCGGTCGGGCTTGCGAGCGTCAGGGTGTATGGACCGGCACCCGCGACGGCGGTGACGATCACGAACTCCGTGTTCGCGGCGTCGTTGATAAAGAAGCGATCGTTGACCACCGGCACACCCGGGAAGTTGGCAAGCGGCGTGTATGTGATGGAGCCCGCGGCCGCGGCGACCGCTGCGATGGTGCCGCCTTTGACCCACGAGCTCTGCGGACCGAGGAACGGTCCGGCGGTGATCCACTGGGTTCCGGTGCCGAAGTTGGTTCCGCTGAGGCTCGTCCACGTGGCGCCCGAGTCAGTGCTTCGGTAAACGCCTGAACCGGACATCGCCGCGAAGAACGACGACAGGTCGGCGGGATCGCCGACCAGGTCGAACGCGTCGCCGGCCGGAAGTCCGGAGCTGCCATCGCCCGAGACCCTGAAGAACGTGGTGCCCGAGTCGGTGCTTCTCCAGACACCTCCCAGGGAGGTGGTCTTTGGATCGCGCGCGGCGGCGAGGATCACGTTCCCGCGCTCGGCGATGCCGATGAGGTCAAGACCCGACAGCTGGAGGGCACCCCTGGCCACCCACGTGTTGCCTCCGTCTGTGGTGCGCAGGATGCCGCTCTGGCGGCTGCCGGCGGTGAAGTAGTTGCTCACGTCGGCGATGCCGGCCACGAGCGTGTTGTTGGTGCTGTCGGTCGGGTCCAGCGCCAGTGCGCCGATGGAGGCCGCGATGCCGTTGAGGAGCGGCGTCCAGTGCGGACTCGGCGGGTTGGCCGTTCTGGCATCGGTCGTCTTCCAGATGCCGCCGTTGACGGTCCCGATCCACATCGTGTTCGGCGCGCTCGACAGGGTGACGATCGCGGAAACCGCGCCCGCCACCGGCGACGATTGCGCCTGCATGCCTGCAACCTGCCCGTTCTGGATCGGCGCGGGGCCCTGGGCGACGAAGTTGGGCGCGCCGAAAGGCACGACGTTCGCGGTCACCGTCGCGCCACTTGCGATCAGGTCGGTGACCTGGAAGGCCGGCACGCCTGGCTGGTGGTTGAAGCCAGGTGTGATCCCCGCCGCGACCGCGGCGTTGTCGACGGCGACCTGCACGTCGTTCGCGAGAGCGGCAAACGGGTTCGCCGCCGTCGCGTTGCCGGCGTTGGCCGCGACGCGGACGTCGGTCAGCGACGCGAAGGCGTTGGTGTTGGTCAGCTTGCCGGCGTCCCCGACCAGAGAATCGACGTGCTTTCCAAGGAGCGCACCCAGGAACTCGACGGTATAGATGCCTCCGCTGGCGGTGACGTTGACGTTGGTGCCGGCGGCGACTCCCGTGGCTACCAGAGCTGAATTGAGAGCGTCCTGCATGTTGACGCCGCCCGTGTTGGGGTTGACGTTGAAGGGCAGCGGTCCGGTGGCCTTGGTGCCGCCCGCGGTGTGGACGGTAAGTGTGTAGGTGCCGGCGGTGGTGTCGACGAGCTGCACCACCTGCTTGGTGTCCTGGATCGTCAGCCCGCTGATGTCGCTGATGGTGATGGGCTTGACGCTCGTTCCGGCGAACCCGTTGCCGGTGAACGCCACCGTGTAGCCGATACCGCTCTTGGACACGGTCACGCTGTTCGCCCCGAGAACAGCGGGGTCGTTCAGCTTGGCCTGGATGTCGGCGCTCATATCGACCGCGCTGAACGTGATGCCGTTTGTCTGGTGGCCGTTGGCGGTCAGCTTGAACATGCCGCCTGTGGCGCCGGTGAGCGTCAGCACCTGCACCGTGTTGCGAGCCCCCAGCCCCGAGCCGGTGGCGGTGATGGCGTTGAGGGCTTGATTGGCAAGCGTGCCGCCGAACGTGAGGTTGAAGACCTGCCCGTCCTTGACCGCGTTCTGGGCGGTCACCGCGACCGTGCCGCCGGCGCCTCCAATGTGGGAGAGACTCGTGAGCGCGGTCTGGATGGCACCCGCGAGCGCGCTGTATGGAAGCGATCCGGTGGTCTGGATGTTGGGGTTGAGCGCCGTGCCAGTGTTGAAGGACAGCGTGTAGGTCCCGGCCGTCGCGCCGATCGTCAGCTGCTGTACCTCGTTCGTTGTCGGCGTTCCCGGGGTGATCCGGACCAGCGGATTCGACAGGAAGGCTGGGCCGCCCTGGTCACGAACCGGCAGCGACGCCGGGGTGCTGGTGATGTTCAAGGCCCCGTCCTGGACGGGCAGCACGATCACGCCCGGCGCGTTGTAGATCGCGGCGCTGAAGTTGGCCGTGCCAGTCAGGACACCGGTCTGCTGCGGGCCCTTGAGGTTGTCGGCGTCGGTGATGGACGCGACGTCCGTGCCCTGCACGTTGCCGCCTGTGAACTCGACGACGAAACCGGCCTTGTCGCTGTGATAGGTGACGGTGACGTTGCCGGTGCCGATGTCGTTGAGCTTGCCCAGCTCAGTCTGGATGTCGGTGGCCAGGGTGGTTGTGTTGGAGTTGAACGTGATGTCCGCGGTGGTCTGGCCACCGAAGCTCAGCGTGAAGGTCCCGGAGGTGACGTTGTTGAGGGTGACCAGCTGCTGTTCGTTGCGGGCCTTCAGCCCCGTCCCGTCGGCGACAAGGGCCGCCGCCGCGCCCAGGGAGTTGTCGAGCGTGATCGTGTAAACGTTGCCGTCGGGGTTGTGGTCGTCGGTGACCTCGGTCAGGTGGGTGATCTTCGTGTTGAGGTCGGGGAGCTTGCTGTTGATCGCGGTCGTCAATGTCGTGGGATCGGCGTTGAACGCGATCGGGTCGGTGGTGTGGCCATTGAAGGTCAGCGTGTAGGTACCCGTCGCACCTGAGCGCACCGTCAGCACCTGGATCTCTTCCGTGGTGGTCGCGACGCCCGGCCGCAGGATGCTGGCGTTCACCAGCTTGCCGCCCTGCTGGATGGTGCTCAGGTCGACGCGCGGGCCGGGCGTGAACACCGTGGGGCCGACCTCGAGGCTCGCTGCAGGGCTGAGGTCGATGCCAAACGTCGCCTGCGCCATCAGGCTGGCCAGCGGAATGACGTCGCCGGTCGTCTTGATGCTGGCGAGGTCGCCGAGGCTGGCGCCGAAGTCGACGCTGAATCCGCCGGCCGCGGCGATTCGCTTGACGTTCGTGTGGTCGATCGTTCCGCCTAGCGTGACGACGAAGAAAGTCGAGGTCCCCGAGCTGGGATCAGTGCTGGTGCTCTTCTTGACGGTCGCTGTTCCGCCGATGGGCAGAATCGCCGAGATCTTGGTCGGCATGTCACTCTCGGACACGTTGTTGGTCAGGGCATCGCTGAGCTTCAGCACGCCGTTGGTGTCCGGATAAGCGAGCCAGAACTTGTCCGAAGCCGGCGGGACGGCGATCTCCTGCAGGGTGCCGTCGTTGGTCAGCCCCGATGCATCGATGTTCAGACGCGGGATGAAGCGACCGCCGAGCCCGTTCTGGAAGGTGACCTTGAGGGTGCGCGGAGCGCCGTTGCCGTCCTCGACCTTGGTGTTGTTCGATCCCAGCGCCGTGTCGAAGTCGCCCTGGATCGTCGGCAGCGAGTCGGTCAGGCCGATGGGGCCGATCGACACGATCTTGTAGACGCTGCTCGTCGCCGGCGGCTTGGCTGAAATGCCGGTGCTCGCCACCACGTCGGTGAAGGAAGGCACCGGGGTCTCGAACATCGTGTCCTCCATCCCGGTCGTGGTGCCGCGATAGACCCGGTAACTCAGCGCGCCGGTGAAGTCGAGCCAGGTCACGTTGATGAGGCCGTTCGAGTCCGGGCTCGCGTGGACCTCGCCGGAGGCGATGGTCTCGCCGTTGCCGGTGACCGCCGTGACGACGTAGAAGTCGGCGGATCCGCTGTTCGGGACGGTGGCGAGGCCGGTGACCTTATCCGGCATGGAATAGCGGATGTTGTACGTGCCGCCCTTCGCCGCCCCCACCGTGACCTGCTGCACAGCGTTGCTGCTGCCGTCGCCAGCCGTCAGGACGTGCACCGCTCCGACCGGCGTCGTGACCACGTCGACGGGCGTGCCGATGCCAAGCGTGCGGTCGAAGCTGAACGTGAACGACAGGATGTTGGTCGCCGGGTCCCACTTGACCCGCAGCGTGTTGGGCGGCAGGCCGAGGGCGGCGTCGAGGCGATCGAGGAGGTTCTGGATGCTGTCGAAGTTCAGGTCGTTGAGGTCGACCTTGCCGTCGCCGTTGTAGTCGGGGTGGGTCGCGTCACCGCTCTTGAAGAGCGGGTCGAGGATCTCGTGCTTGAACGCTCGCGCGTAGTCGAGCGCGCTGCCGATCGTGACGTGGGTGAACGGAATCGTCGTCTGGAGGATCTGCTGGTTTGCCGCGCTCGCGAAGAAGTCGGCGATCTGGCTCAGCATGCCCAGGATCTCGTTTGGCCCGGCGTTGCTGAAGTTGCTGAGCAGGTCGTGGACGCCTACTCCGCCGCCCGACTCGAACGTGACCTGCGGCACCGACGGTCCGGAGGTGTCTCCGAACGGCGATGGGATCGAGACGTGCAGAGTGCCGGACAGCAGATCTGTGGTGCCGATCTGGACGCCGCTGCCAATGGACGCGGTGAGGGTCAGGTTGAGCGGGGTGACGCTGAACGTCATGTTTCCGTTGGACGGAATCAGCTCACTCAGGTCGAGCTTGCTGTTCGAGTTCCCGTCCACCGGGTCGAACTTGATCTGGCCGCCGAACGTCTGGCCGCTGAAGCTCACCGAGGCCTTCAACAGGCTGAGGTTCACGGTGACCGACCCGGCCAGGAGGGTGACCGTGAAATCGGCCGTGATGTCGAGACCGGGCGCGACAAACGGGATGTCCAGCGGGAACAGCGTGAGGTCGGTCGGGATGCCGACCTTGAGGCCGCTGATCGCGAGGTCCGCACCGATGGTGACCTGGTACGGATCACCCGTAGCCGTCTTCAGCTGAATCCCCAGCGCTCGCGCCTGGTCGCCGAGGTCGATGGAGATCTTCCTCGAGAACGTGGCGGTCGGGATGTTGACGAAGATCGCCGGAATCACGGTCGTGCCGATGGTCGTGAAGGAGCCCGCGAAGCTGAGCTGCACGTTGCTGACCGGCGCGACCAGCGCGATCTTGTTCAGCTCGCCGACGATCTGGCTCAGGGTGAGGCTGGCGCTCAGCAGGGCATCGATCTTGGCCTTTGCCTTGCTCGTGAGCTGATCGAAGGTGCTGATCAGGCCAACGATCTTGGCGATCGAGGCCTGCGCGCCGGGGTCGAGGAGCGGCAAGAAGTTGTTGAGTAGAGCGACCGTCGATTGCAGACCGTTGACGAAGCTGTCGATGGTCGTGAAGACGTCGTCGATCTTCTGCTGGTACGTGGTCCGGTCGAAGCTGAAGTCGGCCTGGTACGCGGCTACCGCGCGGGCGCCGCTTGATGTATCGACGGTGACGTTGCCGCCGCCGCCGTCGGAGATGGTGCTCCCTGACAGGGTGAACGCGGTGGCGGTGTTCCCGGTGAAGTCGAGGATGTCGGCGGTGCCGGGGTTGTTGGCAGCGTTGCCCTTGACCGTGGGGTTGCCGAAGGAGGTGGCGAGGCCGAAACGGACGGTGCCGCTGAAGGCCTGTGCGTCGAACGTCAGATTGCCGCCTGTGCTGCCAAGGTTCGCCTTGTTGACGTTGCTCAGCGTGTAGCTCATGCCGCCACTCGTGAGGGTGGAGTCCGACAGGCCGACAGTGCCTGCCCCGCTCCGGTTGACGATGACGGTGTTGTCGCCGGAGCCGCCGGTGAAGGTGACCGTGATGCCCTTGCCGGACAGGTTGGTGTCGGCGCCGGACAGGATCTCCAGCGAGTGGCCCGAGAAGGAGATGGTGTCGACCTGCGCGATGGCGGTCGTCGGCTGGGCGACTCCATCGACGGTGACCTTCACGTCGGTCGCGTCGGCGTCGAGCTGGAAGGAGTTGCCGGTGAAGCTGAGAGGCTGGCGGAACGTGACCGTCACCGGCGAGCTGGTGTTGCCGTTGATGGTCGCGGTGACGGAGTCGGAGCCGCGGACACTGCTCGACCACGTCACGCTGCAGATGCCTGTCGTCCCGTCTGTGGTGCACATGTTCGAGCTCAACGCGCCGACGCCCGGGGAGGAGAAGGTGACCGGCGCGCCTGTTGTCGGGGTGGCCGTCGGGCTGCCGTCGGTAGCGGTCACCGTGAGCGTTGTGGTGGTCGTACCCGGCAGGTCCACCGTCGTCAGGCTGGCGCTGAGCGCGACGTTGACCACCGGAGGGTTAGTGCCGTCGACCCAGGCGCTGAAGTGCGGCAGCGCGGCGCTGATGGTGTGGCCTGCGGTGTCGACGGTCGACGGGACCGCGACCGCGCGTCCGGACGGGTCGAGGTAGAAGATCGAGGTCGGCGTCGGGCCGTTCGGGTCGTAATGCAGGGTCAGCACCGGCGCTGAGGCGAACGACTCGATGCTGGCGCCGGTGGCGACGTCGACCGCATTCAAGTCGAAGACCGGGGAGAGCTGCACGATGCCCACCGGCACGACCGCTGACTGCGTGACCGAGAGAGCAACGGTGCTGCTGACGCTACCCGCGCCGAGGGCCACGGTCGCGGTGCCGTCGGCGCTGGTCGCCGTCCCACCGCCGCTCGGAGTGACGATCGCGTGGCCGGGTCCCGGCAGGCCGGGCGTGGCGGTGATGGCGTCGCTCACGGGACCACGCGCGTCCGACAGTTGGTAGGTCTGGGCCGACGACGGGTTGAGGTTCAGGTCGTCAAAGGCACCAGTCGATGAGGTACCGATGCTCGAGAAGGAACCTGCAGCGCCGGTGCTGGACCGGCGGACCTGGTAAGTCACGCCAGCGGAGGGCCAGGTCAGCCTCACACCGCCGGCTATGGATGATACTGTCAGCCCGACCGATGGGGGCCCGCGCGGCGCGGCGCCGCTGAAGGTCACGTTGCGGACCTGCTCCGAGGTCCGGCCGGCCGTGTCGGCCACGCTGGCTTTGAGCTGGTAAGAACCGACCAGGGTGCTGGTCTCCCACAAGGCGGCCCACAGAGCGCCCGACGTCGGGGTCAGCTGGGGGCCGCCGCCGATCGAGCTCGGTAGGGGCAGTCCGAACAGCAGCTGAATCCAGGACCCGCTGCCGGCGGGGGCATAGGCGAAGATCATCGTGGCGATGCCCGCGTGCGAGGACGCGGTCGCGCTCACCAGGCTCGCAGCGCCGGCGTCGGTGAGAGCCAGCAGGCTGAGTGCGGGGCTCGCGATGTTCCAGGCGGCGGGCGTTGTGATGGTGGCCGGCAGCGAGTAAGCGCTCTGGTTACCGGCCAGGTCGGTCGCGGTCACGACGTATGACACCGCCGCCGCGCCTGGCAGGAAGGCGTCCGTGTAGCTGGTCGTGGTCAGGCCGCTCGCCGCCAGCACGTAGCCCGCGCCCGCATAGTCGGATCGGTAGACCGAGTAGGTCACCGGGATGACCGTGATTGGCGCGGTCCAGGTCACGGCCACGTTGTCGCCCTGAATCTGGATGGTCGGCGCCGACGGCGCCGGCGCGGAATGGACGACCTGCAGGTTTGCGGATGTGGTCGTCTCGACGGCGGAACCGGTCGAGCTGAGCACGACGGCCCGGATCGAGTAAGAGCCCGAGGGCAGAGCAGAGGTCGCCACCTGCCCGAGGGACGTCCAGCCACCCGACCCGACGGAAACCGGCATCGTCGCGATCGGCTGCCATGCCCCACCGCCGCTGCGCACCTCGATGCGCGCGATGGAAACGTTGCTGGTTACCGACCCGCTGGCCGCCACCTCCGTTGCGCTGCCGGCGAGCGCCGTGTTCGACGCCAGCGTGGCTGTGGTCAGCACGACATCGCGCGCCAACGCTGTGGCGGGGCCGGCCGATGCAAGGAAGCTGCCCACGACGATCGCCGGCGCCAGCGGTATGAAGACCGCGCCGGCCGTGTCGGACGGCGCGCTCGAATCGGCGCCCGCAGTCGCGACGACGCGATAGAAGACCTCACCACCCACCGGTCCCGCATGATCGACGTAGGAGGTGGACCTCGTGATCGCGAGCGTCACGAACGGCCCGTTCGCCGACATCGCGCGCTGGACGACATACGTATCAGCCTGCGGGGACGCTTTCCACGCAATCGCAACCTCCCCGCGCGACGACAGAGCGGTCAGGCCCTGCGGCGCGGAGACGCCATGCCCGTCGTGGCTGAACCGAGCCTGAGGCGCGGCGACGACGGCCATCTCCGACGGGGCCCCATCCGAGCCCTGAGCGTCTTCGGCCTCGACGCGATACGCCGCGGCCGCGCTCTGGACTTCGGCTGTGTCCAAGAAGTCGGTGTCGCTGGTACGGCCAAGCAGCTGCCAGGTGCTCGCGTTCTGCCGCCAGACCGAATAGGCGAGTGGAACCGCGGTGGTCGGCGCCGTCCAGTGGACGGAGATGCCGCCGGCGGACGGAGCCGCCATCACGGCGGTCGGCGCCGCAATCGGAGCGGCCGCGACGACCACGAAATCGACCTGCGGGCTGACGCTCGAGCCTGCAGCTGCGCGCAGGCTGTAGTGACCAGGCGCGAGCTGTCCGGCCTGCCAGTCAGTCCGGCACACTCCGCTGTCACACCGCGCCGCGGCGTCCACAGACACCCACGTCGTCCCGTCGGTGCTGTACTGGAACGTCACGCCGGCCGCAGCGTTCGACAGCATCGCCTCCAGGAGCAGTCGGCCTGCGACCACACCACCTGAGGCGAGCGACTGTCCGGACGGCAGCGTCGCGGCTACGGTGATCACGAGAGGCAGAGAACCCGCGCCTCCTGTCGCCGTCGCTGAAACGCCGTTGCTGAGCTGGTCCTGGGCCCCGCGCAGAACAAGCGTGTACGTGTGCTGCGCGACGCCGGCGGTCGTGTCGATGAACGACCGCGTGTCAGCGGAGAGCAGGACCAGCGGGGTGGTAGATCCGTCGCGGAACACCAGGTAGGTCGCCGCGCCCGCGTACGCGGGCTGCTGCCACGAAAGCGCGATGCCGCCTGGCACGCCCGCGGCCGTGAACGATGTCGGCGCGGACGGTCGCGCGTTGTTGACCTGGTAGGCCTGCGACGCCTGGGTCTGATGGCCCGCCGCGTCCGTGACGACGACGCCGATCGTGTACACACCGTCGCCGATGGACGTCGTGTCCCACACGATCGTCGAAGACCACGCCAACGGGTTTCCCGTCGACGGAGTCGCATTGGAGTTGCCCAGAGGTGTCGTGCCGGTGGCACTCGTGATGCTCCATGCGACCGAACCCGTGCCGTCGCCGGTCG
>WNFC01006054.1_pt1 | contig 28559 bp, 24 predicted proteins | sample 5400541 | NCBI WGS metagenome assembly WNFC01 (sample SAMN13153342, study PRJNA577476) | soil metagenome | isolation source: 120 cm saprolite under Douglas fir tree site 2 hole 2 replicate 1 | place: USA:California | collected 2015-04-18
CGGAATCGTGAACACATCCGTGTTGCCGTCGTACTCGCCCGTAAACGCGATCGTGCTTCCATCCGGCGAGAACACCGGCGAAGTCTCTACCCCAACGCCAACTGTCAGCCGTGTGGCATGACCTCCCTTGCGGTCCACGCTCCACAGGTCGCCGGCATAATTAAAGACAATCTGGATCTGGCTCAATGCCGGCCGCTGCAGCAGATGAGGTTTTTCGCTGGAGGTAGCGGCCATGCACACTGTAGCGAAACCTGCGAGGATCAAAGCAAAAAATCGGGCGGAAAAATGGGCAGTAGACGAAGCAATACGCAAATTGGCTCTCCGTACAGCAAAGATTAAGAAGGTTCAGCCATCGTACACGTCCGGCCGGGTCGCAAAAAAATCAGAGAAGCAGAAAAGCGCGAAAGACCACGGGAATTCGCGCCTTTCCCCGGGGCGCACGCGGGACATGCGGAAATGTTCGATTTAATTCATCCGGACATAAAAATTCCTTGAGACATTAAAAAGACAAAACATCGACACCAAAAAACAAATCCGACCGAAACTTTTTTTTGGCATCCGCGTCTTCAATCCAAGTAGGGTCGTCCCATGCAGACGACTCCCACGAAGGGAGCACGAATGACGCACAATCGGAAATATTTCGCCATCACGCTGATGCTTCTTATTGCACTCAGCTTTACCTTTGAGCGTCAGGCCCATGCTTATGTCGATCCCGGTTCAGGGCTCCTCATCTTTCAGGGGATCAGCGCGGTCTTCTCCGGAGCGTTATTTTATTTTCGTCGCCGCCTCAAGAATCTCTTCGTTAAAACTCCTAAGGACCTCCCACAATCCAGCCGCCCATCGTAGCCGTTGACATCGGAGAGAAGTGCCTTATAGCCTGCTTGCAATGCCCGCCTATTAGTGTGCCTGGGCAGAGCCACATCTCTATCCTGATCTGAAACGGTCCGTGCGCATGCTCGCATCCTGTTTACCTCGTCCTGAAAGAAAACAGGCTGTGAGACCCCTCACCCATCCGGCCACGGTCGCCTTTGGCCTCGCGAACCTGTATCTGCTCGACCTCACCGGTCCTCTCATCGCCACCGATCACGACCTCGTCTACCACCTCATCGGTTCGGCCTCTTCGGTCATCATTCCGATCATCGTCTACGTCATCGCCCTCTCCCTGCTCCTTACTGCGCTGCTTTATCTTGCCGAACGGCCTGGCGCTCTCCGTGTCATCATCTGGTCTGCCTTCCTCCTCGCTCTGCCATCGATCCTTCTCCACACCATCGCCAACTTCTCCGGCAACGAAATTCCCGACTGGCTCACCTATCTCGTCGCCAGCGTCTGCCTGGCGACACTCATCGCGGTCGCATTCCTCTGGAAAAAATTTCTTCCCCGCTTTGAAAAGATCCAGCACGCCGCAGCCGCTATCCTGGGCGTCTTCGCATTCACCGGCCTGCTCATCTCCGCGCAGCTGGTCTGGAGTGGCTGGCAAGCCCGCAACCTCAACCCGGCCCCCACGCTGCACCAGCCCCAGCTCGCCTCTGCGCCACCGCGCCAGCGCATCATCTGGCTCCTGCTCGACGAGCTCTCTTACCAGCAGCTCTACGAACGCCGCTTCCCGGGCCTTGAGCTCCCCGCCTTCGATCAACTGGCCGCTCAGTCCACCGTCTTCACGCACGTCGTCCCGGCCGGCGAATATACCCGCTACATCATCCCCACTCTCTTCACCGGTCTCCCCTCAACAGCGGTCAACATCTCCGCCCGCGGCCTTCTCCTCTCTCTCAAAGATCCCTCCACAGGCAAGTGGACGCCGTTCCACCAGCACCAGACCATCTTTCAGGACGCCATTGACGCCGGTTACATCACCGGCGTTGCCGGCTGGTACAACCCCTACTGCCGCATCATGCCTGAGGTCCTCGATCACTGTTTCTGGACTTACCACGAATCCACTCCCGCCAATCTATCCCCAAACCGCTCTCTCGCCGTCGACCTCCTCCGCCCCTTCCGCCGTCTCTGGCTCGACACCAAACACCTCTTCGGTCGCGGCCCCGGCGCACCCACCGACGAGTCCCGCGACATCCGTCAGCACTCCGCCGACTACCGCAATCTCCTCGCCGCAGGCGACGCCTACCTCGCCGACCCCTCCATCAACTTCCTCTTCCTGCACATGCCTATCCCCCACCCCTACGGCTTCTACGACCGCAGCAAAAAGGTCTTCAGCACGAAACACACCTCGTACATCGACAATCTCGCTCTGGCCGACCGCTACCTCGCCCACATGCGTCAGCTCCTCGAACAGAACAACCAGTGGGATCCCACAACCGTCATCGTCATGGGCGATCACTCCTGGCGCACAAGCTCCATCTGGAAAGGTTCGATGACCTGGACAGACGAGGACGAGGCCGCCAGCCACGGCGGCGAGTTCGATCCGCGCCCCGCATACGTCGTCAAGCTTCCCAACCAGCAAACCCCCGCACGCATCGACCAGCCCTTCTCTGCCGTCTCCACCCGCGCTCTTCTCGACGCCCTCTTACAAGACCATCTCCAAACCCCCGCCAATCTCCAGACCTGGGCCAGCCAGCAAAAATAACATCAGCTGTTGTTCAGAGTTCGCGTTGCGCTGTTAATCGACAAGTACACAGAATCGACCTGATCACTTACCCTAGGGCGAGCCGATCCGTTAGTGTAGAAAATGCTCTGGCGTTCCGCGCCTCCGAAATCATGATGCGTTTGAACGCCCCCATTCCGGCCCTTCTGGCGCTTGCAGTCCTGTACTTTTTTCCCGTCGACAGCCTGGCCAAGTCAACGCACCACCCGGCCCACAAGACCAAAACCACCGCCACCGTTCCAACTCACCGGAAGCTCACAGCCGGACCAGCGCACACTGCCCGTAGACGCACCACTGCCACAACAAGCCCCGTCCACACGCAACGCGCACATCACCACACGCGCCACGCCACCGATTCAACCACACGAGCAACCCAACCCGAGCAAATCGCCTCCGCACCGGCTCCTGAAAAAGCCACCTCAGACGATTTCATCAAAGCCGCAGAGGCCCCTGCCCTGCCGCCTGCCTCCGTCGCCATCCACGGAACATCGCGCCCCGAAGAACTCAACGAAACGCCTTCCCCTTCTCCATCACGCAAGCCCGCATCCGTATCGAAACCTGTTCCCGTAGTCGGCGTCGCCCAACGCAACTCCCCAAGGCCGCAGTTGTCCAGTGTCGAGGAGGCCGCAACCCCCGTCATCCTGCCCAGCCTCTACAACAAGCGCGGCCGCCTCATCGTTCCTCCACCGCTCAAGGGCTCTCACGAAATCCTCGTCCGTCAGAACCAAGTAGCTGACCGCGACGGCCTCGACCGCATCCGGAACGACGAAGATCTTTTGGACATGCGCAGCAAACGGCTGCTGGTCGCCCTCCCCGAAAGTAACGCCCTGCAGATCGACGAGCGCCTTCCCGTAAATCGACGCTACTGCCGCCCCTGGGTCGCGCAGTTTCTCGCCACTCTGGCTCGCGCTCACTACGCTCACTTTCACTCTGCGTTGCAGGTCAACTCCGCCGTCCGCACAGTCGAATTCCAACAGCACCTGATGCACATCAACGGCAACGCCGCTCCCGCCGAAGGCGACACCGCCTCGCCTCACCTCACCGGCCAGGCCATCGACATCGCGAAGCACGGTCTCTCCCTCACCGAGATCGCCTGGCTGCGCGGCTACCTCCTGCCCCTCGTACAGGAAGGCAAAGTCGACGTCGAGGAGGAGTTTCAACAGTCCTGCTTTCACATCAGCGTCTATAGGAAGTATCTGCCTCCCGCCACCACACCCAGCCACAATCCCACCCCATCGCGTCACAGCGAAACCACTGCTCTCGCAACTGCATTGCGTTAGAGAGTCCGACTTCCACTGCCTTTGCTTTCGCCCGTTCTCTTTACCCATCCAAAGAGCTGTCATTTCGACCGAAGCTGCTCACGGTCTCATCGTGAGCAGCGCAGTGGAGAAATCCGCTTCTCTACGTCAACCATCTAATAGCCAATACGGCGCAGTTCCCGCCGCGAACAAGCAGGAAAGATCACACAGACTCGCGCCGCCCACTCTTCCAACTCGCATACGCCGCATCCAGCGCCCGCATATTGGAGATGGCATCGACACCGGACGCCGGGAAGCCGCCCTCACCGCGAAATGCCAGCGCAAAACTATCCAGCATGCGCGTATACCCATCTCCATTTTCAACCGTGACCGTCTCCAGCACCTCACCAGCCCGGCGCACCACCAGCTGCACAGGACGATCCACGGTCAGGCCGTTCTCGGCAGTCAACGCACCGTCACTGCCCGTGACCTCAACCAGCGTCCGGTACAGCGCACGTGCGCTCGCCGTCACATTCGCATAAACCCCGGCTGTCATCTCCAACTGCAGCGAAGCGATCGCCTCCACCCTCCCCGACAACTCATCCTTCTGCGCTAGAGTAGTGACACTCACAACGTCCGCACCCAGAACATAGCGCAGCGCATCGATGCAATGCACGCCAACGTCGGCGATGGGCCCGCCACACGCCAGTGTAGGATCCATAATCCACTTCCTCGGCGCCTGTGTGGCTGGGTAGCTGTATTGTGCATGGGCAAGCTGCGGCTTACCGATTCGCCCCGCGGCGATCTGCTCCCGCATCCATTCCAGACTCCGGTTGAAACGAAAGTTCTGCGCCACACCGTAGAGCAATCCAGCCGCCCTGGCCGCCGCCTGCATCTCCTCCGCCTCGGCGGCGTTCATCGCCACTGGCTTCTCGCAAAGCACGGCCTTGCCATACCGCAGCGCCAGCAGCGTATCGTCCCAATGCATCGCGTCAGGCGACGTAATCAACACGACATCAACCTCAGGCGAAGAACACAGCGCCTCCCGCGTAGGGAAGCAATGAGGGATCTTGTACTCTGCGCAATTTTGCTGGGCAGCCGTCTGGTCCCGCCGCCACATCCCGCTGAGCGTCGCTTCGTTGCACTTCGAAAAAGCAGGCAGAAGGCGGCGAACAGCGTGGTGTCCAAAGCCAAGAATCGCGAAACGCACCCGTGACTGCGTCATACTCTCTCCAGACTGCTTGGGTTTTATTGGTTAGTGGGCGTCGTTCTTGAAGATCTGTTCGGCGAAGAAGTTCTCCACCTTGGCCTGATCGTGCACCATCTCCAGGTAAGCGGCCTTCAACAACTGCGACCGGCCATCGCGCAACTGTTGTCGTATTGCCTGCTGTACCCGCGGATCGTTGAGATCGCGCTGTCCGGGAGGATCGCGCGAGAGCAACTTGTAGATCGCATAACCCACCGGCCTCTTGCTCTGCCCATCCAACAGCGGAAGGATCTCGGTCACCTCGCCGGCCTTCAGCTTGGTGATCGCAGCGAAAACTGCCGGATCGGCATGCTGCATCTGCGACTCGCCAACAAATCCCATATCGCCGCCATTCGGAGCTGTCTCAGGCTGCTCGGAAAAGTTCATCGCGAGTGTGCCGAAGTCCTCGCCGCTATCCAGCCTGTTCTTCAGCGCCTGAATCTTCCTCTTTGCGTCCACGTCGTTCGTGGCCTTGCTGTTTTGCAGGTTGCCTGGCTGCGCCGCCGGCATATCGGTCACCTGGATCTGCGCCAGATGATATTGCGTCTCTCTCAGGTTGAATCCGGCCTTGTTCTGGTTGTAGTAGTTCGTTACATCCGCGTCTGTCACGGTGATCTTCGAGTTGATCTCTTTGTTCAGCAGCTTGTTGATCGTGAGGTTTTGCCGCAGCGCGTGCTTCAGATCATCAACCGTCTGGTTGCTTGCCTTCAGCCGCTCCTGGAACTGCTCCTCGGTGTAAGGAGCTTTCATCTCGGCGAACTTCGCCTCCACCTCTTCATTGGTCGCCGTCAGATTCATCTTGGCGGCTCGCTGCTCCACAATCTCCTGGTCGATCAGCGCGCGAAGCACATTCAACCGCAGAGAATCGGCCTGCTCCTGCGAAAGCTGTTGCTGCTGAGGGGAGTCGCCAAGCTGTGCCTGATAACCCTTATCCAGATCCTTCCGCATAATCGCATGACCATTCACAGTAGCGACCACATCGGCGTTATGGCCGCCGCGATTGCAGCCCGCAGCCGGCAGCAGGCCGACAGCCAGAATCAACGCGACAGGAAACGAAACCTGACGAAAGCAGCGCATGGGGAAAGAACGATCGGTTTCGGTCAACAAGGTCGGCACATCCTGTATCTCCTGCATTCGTCTGCTAGTTGCCTGGCTTGGTCGCAGGCGCGGTTTGAGGCTGTGTTGGAGCGGGTGCAGCTGGTGGCGGCGGTGGTGGAGTCTGGCCCGAGGCAATCAACGCGTTATCGATCATACGATAGACGTACTCCAGAGGGAGAGCCCCTTCCATCTTTTCTCCGTTGATAAAGAGCGCCGGTGTCGAGTCCACCCCCAGCGACTCACCCAGCTTCATCGAAGCCTTGACGGCGGTATCGTCCTGTTTGACGATGCACGCATTCAGCGTGTCCGCGTTCAATTTCTGCCGCTTGCCCTCATCGCGCGTCAGGGAATCGAGCGTCTCGTTCGCCTTCGCCAGGCTCTTGTCATCGCCGCCCATCTCACTGGCATGTGCATGGATATAGTCCACCAGATTCCAGTAGCCGGCGGGACTCTGTGCGCCAACGCAGTTGGTATCGATCGCCGCGCGCATCGCCCAGGGATGCTGATCCAGCGGAAAGTCGCGGTAGACGATATGGATCTGGTTCTTATACCGCTCCGTCAACGCCGGAAAAAGTGCCTGGTGCATCTTCGCGCAATACGGGCACTCCAGGTCGTCGAAGCCGACAATCAAAACCGGAGCATTCGCCGGCCCACCCCGCGCCGGCCGTCCCTCTCCGCTCACCAGCAGCTTCGGATCTTTGCTGATGTCGTACTTGTTGAACTGCGCCAGCGTCTTTCCGTCGGTCGAAAGCAGAAACGTCAGCGGCTTGCTCGACTTTTCCTTCGTCGTGAAGGTCACGCTGATCGCATCAAATCCCGGAACTTCACTCTTCGTACGCGGACCGATCTGTATATCGTAGTCGGGCGGAATCGACGACTTCGAGCGAATCAATACCTCCACCCGCCGCGCCAGCTCCGGAGACAGCTTCTCCCCAGCCTCCGTTGGGGTCTGCGCGTGGCATCCCAGAACATATCCAGGAGCAGCCAGCGTAAGGGCAAAAATCAGGGTACGGAACGGCTTCACAACGGTAGGCACAATACCTCGATTATCGCACGCGCGCGGCGGTTTCTATGGCTCAACCACTGGCAACCACCGCCCCAACCAACGTCCCGGACAAGGCTCAAAACAGGGCCGCCGCTCGCCGCAGATTGCCCGCCGTCCCAATATTCGACAGCGTGAAGTTGAACCGTTCCACCGTCTCATTCCGCACTGACCCCAGCGCGTACTTGCGAACCTCCACGCTGAACCCGCAGCAATCCCAGTTATACGACCCCTGCACAGCCCCATACTGCACCAGCGCCGAGTTCGTGGCATTCAAATCCAGCCCAACATTCGCCGCCACTCCCAACCCGGCCTTGGTCGGCGACCCATACCCCAGCAGAAGCCGCAGCTGATTGAAGTTCGACACCGACGAGGCAACACCCTCCGTGAAGAAGCGCCCCGGCGCATTCAACCGTGCATAGCTCATTCCGCCAAAGATATTGCCTTCGTGCACGTCCAACATCACATTGTTCGACGTAAACTTCTTCGCTCCGGTATCCAGGTCGAAGTCCCACTCCACATCCAGATGTTCCGACGTGCGCACACGCAGCCGCGAGATCACCGGCGAGACCGCCCGCGGCTCCGTCAAAAACGCAATCCCCGAAAGACTAAGAGTCGTGTCGAAGATATTGCGACGCCCCTTGATAACAGCCCCGCCAAAATTCTCGTTGAAGAAATACTTCTGCGTTAGCCGCCAGCTGATCAACTCGCGGCTCCCGCACACAGGTCCCTTCGTCTTCGAGTCGCCCCTGCGTTCCTTCATCTCGACCCTGCCCTGGTCCAAATCCGGGTCCACATCCGCGCCCTCGGCCTGATCCCCACGCACCGCTTTTTCTACACACGGCTTTGGCTTCACCGGCCGCACAAAAAGCCTCTGCGTCACTCCATACTCCAGCTCATTCGTATCGCTCGCCACGTCGATATCGTCGAACCGGAGCACATTCAAAAAATTATCGATCCCCGCCACATAGCGATACGTAACCTCCGGCTCGATCGCATGTCTTACGTCGTAGCCAAAAAACATCTTCTCCACCTTGGCGGAGTCGAACGTCCGTTCGATCACCGGAGCCCGCACGTCCACGCCCGCCTCCACATCGGCGCGGCTCAGAGCCATCGGAAGCTCTACCGGCAGCCCACTATAGGGCGTCTGCCGGCTTCGGCTGTACGCCGTCTCGCGCGCACCCACCGACGGGCGCAGCCGCCACCCGACAAAGCTCATCGGATACGCAATCTCCGGGTGAAGATCCAACCGCGCCGTCAGGCCGCCCGTCGAAAAATTCGGCTGCACGCGCGACAGCCCCGCAAACGAGCTTCCCAGGCTCCACTGCACTCCGCTCTGGCCGATCTCATGCTCCGTGCTGCTGAAGTCCAGCGACGGCGCATGAAAGATGTGGATCTCCTGCTCCGGCACCGCCGGCGTCGTGGGCGTCGCGGGCACGGCCGACCTCTTCAACCCCTGATACCGATCGAAGCGCGCGCCCGCATCATAACCATCCGCTTCATGCACGCCATACACGATCGAGAGAATGTCGCTCGACACCGCCTGGCTGAAGCTCTCCGCGAACGCCTGGCGATACGCGTACGAGCTCAGATACTCCGAATCCGCCACCACCCGCGTGCTCGCCGAAAAGTCGTGCCGCCCGGAAACCGTTACATCTTCACCCCCCTGGTTCACGTAAACCCCATTCGTCACAATGCCGCGGTCCTGCAGCCCCGTGTAGTGCGCCCTCGCAAAGTCATTGCCCAATCCGCGATAGCGAAACGTCCCCGACTGCGACCATCCCCGCAGCGAGAAGTACTCCGCCCCCACCGTCAGGTCGGTGCTCCGATTGATCGCCCAGTAGATCTCCTCGCCAAAGATGAATCCCTTCGTCGAAGAGTATCCCGGCGTAGGAATCAGAAAGCCGGTCTGCCGCCCCCCCGTATCCACCGGATGCGTGACATACGGCAGATACAGCAGCGGCATATTCATCAACTTGAAGGTGCTGTTCTGCGCCCTGGCCTTCTTGCTGTCCATGTCCACCAGGAACTTGCCCGAGTACAGCATCCAGTCCGGGTTCGGAAGTTGACACGAGGTCACGGTCCCCTCATAGATCTCATACTGCTGTGGCCCCGTCCTGACCACCATCCGTCCCGTAAACAGAAAAGGATTGCTGTTCGCGTACGTCATGCCGCGGCCCGTATTCTTCACCCCAACCGAGCCCGTCACATCGTAGAAGCGCCCCGTCTGTTGATTCAGGTTCATCGTTCCATGGCTGGCCTGGATGTCTTCGTGGTTCGCACCCCCAGACGCATGCAGATGCCCATTCGCCGTCAGCTCGCCCGTCTCCGTGTCGTATTCAATGTGGTCTGCTTTGATAATCCGGTCGCGATACGTAATCACCACACCGCCATCCAGCACATAGCGGCTGCCCAGCTTCGACTGCGTGTCCGATTCCATCTCCACAGCCGTCGAATCATCCGCCGGCGGCAGTACCTCGGCCTGCGGATAGCGCGCCGCCCCCGGCTCATTCGGCAGGCTCGCGGGCGAGCGGGACATATCAGAGCGTGGCGTCTCAGCCGGAGGAGTTGCCTGAGCAGGAGTTGCCTGAGTTGTCACCTGCTGTGCCGCCAAATGTGGATGACTTGCCGCAATCACCGTGATAGTTATCAAGAGGTAAACAGTCTTCAGGGAGCTGCGGACAAAGCGTCTCCAGAATTTCCCCTGAACTGCCTGTAACTCTCTGTATTTGCTGAAGCCGAACGACGACACCAGCAAGGGCAGACGATGCTGCCGGGGTATTGCGCCACCCAGTTCGTTCGGCTTGAAGCTTGTCAGACGCACCACCCCTTGAGGCTAAACGATTTTACGGAAGCGAGTTTGGATTTGAGCACAATGAACGCCGCACAGCGAGACCCGTTACCACTGGACGAAGCACAGGACGAAACGGAAGCCGCAGCGCCCTTCGCGCTCAAGGAGCAGGTGGCCCAGCGCCTCGCCGCTCATCGCGCCCGCCGCAACCAGCGCCCCGACAGCCCCGACAGCCCCGACAGCCCCACCCCGATCGTTCCACTCGCCTCCGCAAACGCCCGCGCCTCGCGCATCGCCGCCGCAGTCGCCGAGCGCTACGCCAACTCGCAAAGCTACCGCGCCTTCCTCGCCGAGCAGGCCGAAAAGGCCATCCGCGCGGCTGAGGCTGCAGCCGAGGCCGCCGCTCTCAACGCCCAGGCCGTCGCCGACGCCCAGTACCAGCTCCTCGCCGATCTCGATCAATGGACCCTGACGCCCCCTGCCTCTGCCGCCGCAGCCGCTCCCGCTGCACCGCCGCTGATCACCGAATCGTTTCCACCGGCGCCAGCCATCACGCAAGACGCCGCCTCCGGCCTCACCATCCGGCTCTACGACGCAGACCAGGTAACCCGCGGCTATCCTGAGCCCGCCGCCACCAGTCGCCGGAACCAGACTCAGGCTCAGGACACGCTCGATGAAGCCGAAGCCCTCGCCCTCGAGGACGAGATCGCCTTCCGCCAGTCCCCCACCTTCGAAGACGTCGGCCCTCCCATCGACATCCCCGCCAACCTCATCGAGTTTCCCCGCCAGCTCGTGGCCCCCCGCAAGGCCCGTCCCCGCCTGGCCGAAGGCCCGCTCCGCGAAGAAGCCGATCAGTCCGCCCACAAGAGTGCCGAGACTGCCCAACTCCGTATCTTCGAGGTCGAAGCCGCCCAGATCTCCACCGCTCCCGCCGTCGAATCCCTCGCGCCCGAGTGGTCTTCCATCCTGCTCGCGGCCCATCCCGTCTCCGCCGTCGTCGAGGTCCCCGAAGCGCCATTCCAACCCGTGCTCTCACCGCAGACCGCACGGTTCAGCCTGCGCCTCATGGCTGCAATTGTGGACGGCTGCATCATCACCGCAGCGCTCCTCGCCTTCACCGCTGTCTTTGCCTTCACCGTCGGCAAACTAAGCGGCCCCGTAAACGCTTCCACCGGCAGCCACATTACCCTCCAGACTGCTGCCATCACCGCCGCCGTTACCTTCACGGTATTCACGCTCCTCTACCAGCTTCTGTTCTTCACCCTGTCCGAAGCGACGCCCGGCATGCGCTACGCCCGCATCGCACTCTGCACCTTCGCCGACGACAACCCAACCCGCACCGCCATGCGCCGCCGCATCTTCGCCACGGTCCTCTCCGCCTGCCCGCTCGGCATCGGCTTCCTCTGGGCCTGGCTAGACGAGGACGGCTTAGGCTGGCACGACCGCATCTCCCGCATGTACCAGCGCAGCTACTAGACCCACACCAAACCTGGCATCCGAGCAGCACCAGACCCACCACCCAGACCTCGCATCCAAGCAGCACCAGATCCACCATCCAGACCTCGCATCCAAGCAGCACAAGAACCACCATCCAGAAACACCGTCATTTCGACCGAAGCTGCTCACGGTCTCATCGTGAGCAGCGCAGTGGAGAAATCTGCTGTTGCCTTTGTAGTTGCCCGTCCGGCCTATCCTTACACGACCGGCTGCGGAGCACCGGTCATACGGCTGCCTTTTGTGCCCGCAATCAAGCTATCGACGCTCCGGGTAATCCCGGCCAATGCATCATATCGAGAGAAATTCTTCTGCAATCTCCGCGCTTGTTCCCGACAGTGCGAACCCGCCAGAACGGTGTGCACCGCAGCTCGAATCTGTTCCGGGGCAGGACGCCTGGTCCCCAGATTAATACCCGCGCCTGTCCAACCCACGCGAGCAGCAGTAAATGCCTTTTCTTCTGTGTCGCCGGCAGCCACAAGCGGCACACCAAAACTGAGCGCCTGTTGCACTGCACCATATCCGCCATTGGTAATCAGCACATCCACTTTTGGCAGGAGCCGGACAAAAGGAACGAAAGCCTCGACCTTCGCATTCGCGGGAGCAATAAGGTCTCCTGTATCGGCGCGCCCTGTCGCCGCAATCACAAGAGCATTGTCGTCTGCCAGGGCGGCGAGCGTAGGTTGAACTAACTCCTGCAAGTCGAAGTTTGCGAGTGTGCCCTGAGTTACAAGGACCACTGGTTTTGACCCGTCCAGCCCACTCCACCATGCAGGCTCTTTGAATGCGGCGGATTTGTTCGGCAACACCGGCCCCACAAATTGGACCTTCGACGGCATATCGCTGCGCGGAAACTCGAATGCGTCGCCGGTGAACTGCAGAAATAAATCAGGCACGGTGTAGATGGAGTCGGCCCAGAAACCGGATATCGAGGGAGCGTCGCACTCCGCCAGTGCCAGATTCAGTTGATCGGCAACCGGCTGAAAGGCTCTCTCCAGTAGAAAGTGTTCTTCCTGGTTACGTTTCCGGCCTTCCGGCGTAGCATCGTGCGAGGTAAGTCCACAATCGATACTCCTCAATATCAGCGGGGTCACTCCGCAGCCGATGACAGGCGGCCGATTTTCTCGAGGCCCCAATAGCATCGGAAAGCAACCCAGGTACATTGAGGACGTCATGATCAAGTCCACCGGCGTATCTTCCAGAATTTGCTGCAGGCGGCGATGTTGATCGGGAAGCGGGTCAATAAACCAATACGTTAAATTATTGAGAATTCGATCCATCTCCGTCAGTTTTTCTCGTTCTGCGGAATTCCCCGGGTTCCTGTAGTCGATATTGGCTCTCCCGGTCATTCCGGCGAAGCGAAGACCGGCTGTCTCAACCTGCGAGCGAAAAACTTCTCCAGTATGAAAAGTAACGGTATGGCCCAGACTTGCTAAATGGAGGCCCACAGATAACATCGGAGTTACGTGGCCGGGATTCGGGAAGGCGCAAATAAGGATGTTGCTCAACAAGATCTCCTTGAAATACGAGCGCTGTTGGTAAGATACAGCAGGCAAAGTTGCTCTCCTCCAACCACTCCAAAAGAATCGTCATTTCGACCGAAGCTGCTCACAGTCTCACCGTGAGCAGCGCAGTGGAGAAATCCGCTGCTTGCTCTTGCCGTTGCCTGTGCTCCTTCGACCACTCCAAAAGAATCGTCATCTCGATCGAAGCGACTCACAGTTTCATCGTGAGCAGCGCAGAGAAGAACCCCGCATTTGCATTTGCTTTTTGCCTTTGCCTTCTTGTTGTCATCCCCGAACCGTGCGCATCAGCAATTCGAAGCGATCCGTGGGGTAGCCAGAAATGTAACTAACTTCTCGTCACTTCTGATGGCTCATAGGTTCCCGTGGAAAGCGAGCATAGTTATCACTTAGCCGTTCGTATCCCATCCACTAAGCGGAACTTACCGAAGGATATCTTGCTTTCAGCCCAACGTTGGTGGTACAAAGCTTACTCCACTGAGTAAGGAGTAAGGACTAACTCCTGCACGGGTGCTCAATTGCGAGGATACAGTGATGATCCCCCTCGGTCCCGGGCCCCTGCATTTTGGACTCTTCGAGTTCAATCCCGTTAGCGGCGAACTGCGGAAGCGGGGGCTGAGAGTCAAGCTCACGCCGCAGGCCACGGCGCTGTTGTCTCTGTTGCTCGAACCTCCTGTGAGGATGCGCACGAGAAAAGAGATCCAGCAGCGGCTGTGGCCTGACAATACGTTTGGTGATTTCGAACATGGCTTAAATAAGGTCGTTCACTCCCTTCGGGAAGCTCTCGGGGAGTCGGCCACAAATCCTCGCTTTATTGAAACAATAGCTGCCAAGGGGTATCGCTTTCTTGCTCCGTTCGTAGAGCAGAGTGCAGTGGCTGCGGACCCCCGCTCATTCACCAGAGTGGGGAGCGTGGCGGTGTTGCCGATCGCGACGAAGGTTGAGGAGGAGCTGATCTATCTGGGTAGCCGAATCACTTCGCGTCTGATCGATGAGATCTCCGCGATAGCTGGAGTCCGGGTGATGGCTGAAGGGACAGTGAAGAGCCATAATCTGGAAGGTGCTGATCCGCAGCATGCGGGCGAGAGCCTGGGTGTTCGAGCCGTGCTCACTGGTGAACTGACGCAGCATGACACGGCCTTGTTTCTGCGGATGGAGCTGATCGATGTCGCGGATGGAGCGCAGCTCTGTGGTGCTCACGCGGAACAAATTGCTCAACCGGGCATGCACTGCGAAGACGAGCTTGCCCGGGAGATTCTTCGTCAGATCAAGCCAGTGCTGGTGCGGTCTTCGGCGAAGGTCAAGGTAGTAGATAAGCCGGTGCTCATGCTGGAGCGCAGAGCGTCTTTTGATAGAAGGCGGTCTTGAGCTATGTGGCATGGTGTCCTGAGGACCTTGCAGACGGAGCGCATTGCTACCCCAAAAGCGATAGGGTCGCCTTGATCCTCCCCCAACGGGAGCAACTCTGAATCTACCTTTCCCTGGCGGGAATATTCGCGCTTTGCCAACCTGTAATCAATCGATTAGCTGGTGACCCAGAAAGGACCTCCGGTGAGACCGAAGTGACTAGTATTTTTTGCGGTCGTTCCTGCACACTTCCAGCGCATCGAGGACAGGCCTTACGAGAGTGAGCCGATCGGGTCTTCGACGACGTTCGAGGAATATCAACTTAGGAGGAAAAACTAATGAAATTCCGCACCGTAACTACGACAATCTGTACGCTTATTCTTGGGTGTCTTGCGCCTGCAACAAGCTCGGCGCAAGCGATAAATGAGAAAGACTTTTCGTGCACCACCACGCCATTCGGTGTCAACGTCGATTTTGCGGGGTTAGGCCATACAAACCTCTGCATTACCGGCAGCGCCACCTTGAGTCTGTCCTGCGCCTGCGTTGGCGGTGGTGGTAATTGCACCAGCGACGCGAAAAAGGCTGGGGGCACTACGACCCTCAGTAGCGGCCAGACTTTTCAATCGAAGAACGGTCGGGTAATGACGACGTTCTTCCTGACGCCCGCTCCGAGCGACGCCGACTGCGCGGATACTGGGCTGCAGTGTGGGGGTGGGCAAGACGCGAAGCTAATCAAATTTAGTACCCAAGACAACCAGCCGACATTCTCAGTTTGCACGACCACCGCGGCCCCGGGTACGCCATGCACTTGCGAGTCTACTAATACTGTGGACACGATTAGTTGCGGTCCGCTGAGTGCTACCCCCTTCCCAGGCAAGCACAACAGCTGCTCGTCGCTGTTTCCGTAAGGCATGAAGCAGCTTGAGCGGTCCGCGCCGCCGCGGCGCGGACCGCCCCATCGGCGTCGGCTTTGCGGGTGGCCGAGTCTCCGGTGGGTCGAGTCCGGATGCCCCACCCAAGCCGGTTTTGCGGGTGCCTACTTATGAGTCACGTCAAGAATTTATTTCTATTGCTTAGCTGTGTCTTCATCGCTGCGGCATCGCTCGGCCAGACTTCCGACGCCGCGAAAGCCAAACAACCCGTTGCCACAGTGGACGGCCAGACTATCTATGAAGAGGATCTGGCTGCGTCCGTTCAGGGGCAACTGCTGCCGCTGCGCAATCAGGAATACGAAATCAAGAAAAAGGCTTTGGATAACCTGATTGAACAGAAGCTGCTCGAGGCCGCCGCCAAGAAGCAAGGGCTTACCACGGAAAAGCTGGTCGTCCAGGAAGTGGATTCCAAAGTCCCGGATCCGAGCGACGCCGAGATCGAGGGCTACTACCTGGCGCAGAGAGAAAGATTGAACCGCCCGCTCGACGATACGCTCAAGAATCAACTGGGGCTATCGGTCAAGCAGGCGAAGACGCGGCAGCTCCTGGAAGACTACATGAAGCGCCTACACACCGATAGCAATGTAGCCATCCTGCTCTCGCCACCAAGGGTCCAGGTCGGCTACGACGCGAAACGCGTGCGTGGCAATCTCAAGGCACCGGTCATGATCGTGGAGTTCTCGGACTACCAGTGTTCCTACTGCCATCAGGTGGAAGCCACGCTCAAAGAGGTGCTGGCCAAGTACGGAGACAAGGTGAGCCTCGCCTACCGTGACTTCCCGCTCACGACGGTTCATCCCCAGGCCGAGATTGCGGCTGAGGCCTCGCGCTGCGCCTTGGAGCAGGGAAGGTTCTGGGAGTACCACGATCAGCTTTTCGCCGCCTCGAAACTGGACAAAGATGCACTGGTCGAATACGCGCGCAATTTGAAGCTCGATGACAAACAGTTTGGCTCCTGCCTGACGAGCGAGAAGTACAAGGCGGAGATTGAGAGGGATTCTGAGGAAGGGAAGAAGGCCGGGGTTCACGGGACGCCGGGATTTTTCATCAACGGCGTTACCCTCTCTGGCGCCCAGCCCCCGGACGCGTTCACTCGCCTCATTGATGACGAGCTGGGGGGGAAAAGTAACCGCCCGACTGCGAGCGTAAGCAACACGCGGGTCCAACGTTAGGATGGCTTGATTCTTCAGACTTTGACCTAGGTAACCGCTCCCCTGCCCGAAATGGATCGATCAGCCAGAGTCTCACACTTGAGCCACCAAGCCCAGGAACATTCTCGTGCCCTTCCGGCCAGACCCTGGTTTTAGCGGATGTCAGCTACACGAACATCTCGATCAATGATACGACTAATGGCGTCACCGAGGACATTCCGGGAACCTTCGCACGGATGTTCTTCAAAGTCTGAGATTTTCGTCGAACCGGCAGTGACATGCTGTGACTACACGATACGTGGATCACACGAATCAGTGATGCCCAGGGGCCGTCTTCTTTACGTTCTAGTCTTTCAGACCTGAATGCGGGCCGGCACCAGCGAAAAGGTGGATCTCGCCGCAGGGGGCTCTCCTCCTGCGGCGAACTCCCTGGAGTCCTCCGTCCCCGCCGCACGCGTTTTGCTGGAGGTTCAGCTGTCTCACACTTAGCGGACTTTCGCCAGACGTAACTCGTCACTAGCCAGCTTTCAGTACTGATCCATCTAGGATCCCTCCCTGAAGCTCTTCATTACTGACTGCTTTCGAGCGTTCCAGCTCAAGTGACAGTCTGGACGATAAACTACTCATTCTATTGTCGTTGTTGGAGCTGTCATTTTTCTTTCGCTATTTTCCGCCCAAAAATCGCATGTCAAGCCCCAAAACCACCTAACTCCCTCAAACAAAAGAAAATAGAGTTGGCACGTTAGTTCCATCCAAACTGCTATACTTAAAATAGAAATCAGGAAAAAGCTCCGGCATCGGCTGGGGCTTTCGCATTTGAGCCAGTAAGTCCTTTGCTGGCAATATTTTGGACGTAACCCATTTGGTTGCAATATTTTAGCAGCAATGACATGCGCTAAACGATTGCAATCATTCGACTTACACGCGGGCAATGGGGGGGTACCCCCGCTGCACCAGGGAAGAGGAAGCTCAAAGAACCACTGGCCGTCCCTTCTCATTCAACCCAATACGAGCCATCGGCCTCTGGTGATCGTGCGTAAACAGAACCAGCCAGTTCTCCGGAATCGCCCGTTGATAAAACCGCTTCCGTTGCGCAATGCACTCCACCGGATCGAGGTCATACCCCATCACCCAGGTCGGATCGAGGTGCGCGCTTGTCGGAATCAGATCGGAGATGTAGCAGGCATGCTGCACCGCGCCACCGCCAGACTCGCCATCAACTGAGCCGTATGCCCCGGAAAAAGTTCAACGCTGATCCCAGGACATATCGTCGGATCAGTTTTGATTCCATCCGTATCGAGCAGCGTCATCTGCCCTGACTCGATCAGCGGCTCGTAGTTCGGCGAGAGATAGCTCACGCGGTCCCGGTCCAGTTGCAGGCGGCCATGCTCCACCTCGCCCCGGTGAGCGAAGTACCGCGCATTCGGAAACGTCGGCGTCACGGAACCATCTACATGCAGCGTCGTGTTCCAACCGCAATGATCGAAGTGCAGATGAGTGTTGATCACAACATCCACCTCCTCCGGTCGTATCCCGGCCGTCGCCAGCGACTGCGGGAGAAGCTCCTGGTTGCCGTGGATCTCGCGCATCTTCGCCGGCTGCTTGTTGCCGACCCCGGTCTCAATCAGCACCGTCTGCTTCCCGGTCCGCACCACCACGCCCCAGCAGGATGCGGTTCTGATCGTCCGCCGCCGCCCGCTTCTCCCACAGGGGCTTCGGCACCACGCCAAACATGGCGCCACCATCCAGCTTGTACGTTCCATCCGTACAAACTGTCAGTTCAAAGTCACCAAGCTGCATCTGCGCGCGAACCAATCCCGAAGCCGGGCCTGACTCGATGCGCTGACCCGCGCTGTTGCCATGATTCATTGCTGTCCTCACTCACATCCTACTGTGAGGGAAGACGGTCCAGCCAGGATCGCCTAAGCCTGGGGAGCCTGTGCCGCGACCAATAGTTCCGCGCCGACCGCAGTGCGTTCTCCACCCGCGCCTGCAACCATCTCTGCGGTAGTCGCTCCCGTAACCAGAGCACCTGTAGTAGGCGCGCGCTTGCTCTGGAAGCATTGCCGGCAAAGCACGGGCCGCCCCTGCGTCGGCTTGAACGGCACCGTCGTCTCGATGCCGCACGCCGAGCATTCGGTGCGCGTCTCCGTGCGCGAAAGACCAGCCGCAGCGGGACCCGTACCGGCCTTCAGACCAGTGCCGGACCGCTTGGACTTGCATGGCTTACAGCGCTTCGGGTCGTTCTTGAATTGTTTGTCGAAGAAAAAAAGTTGTTCCCCGGCGGTGAAGATAAATTCACCACCACAATCTGCGCAGGTTAAGAGCCGATCCAGAAATTCCATGCCGCTTCTCCCGTGTTACGGAAAAGGAAGAGCACTCAGGAGCCTGATCGTGGCGGCGCCGCTGAGCGGTCTACCTTTTGCTGATGATTTACTTCACTTCTAGGATTTGAAGGGGGGCCCGAATGCGAATCTGTGAAATGTTTCGATTTGCCAGTCGATGTGAGCCGATGTACAGGCTCTCTCTGCTGGTGCCAGTCGGACGGCGGGAGTCCATCTCTCTGGCGGGTTCAGGCGGCCGTCTCTTCAAACTCTGCAAAAGAGGAGGAGACGGCCTGCCATGGTTGCGAAGCTGGAACTAATCCTGCTCCTTACGGACCTTCTTGCGGTTGCGTTTGCGGGCAAGCGCTTCTTTCACGCGCTTCTTTTCACCGGGCTTCAGATAAAAAGAGTGACGCTTGACTTCCTTGATGATGTCTTCAGTCTGCACCTTGCGCTTGAAGCGCCGCAGGGCATTCTCAAGGGGTTCGCCCTCTTGTACTCGAACCTCTGCCAAGAAAAATACACCTCCAAACAGTCCCAATCGGGATAACTTCAGAATACGCCACATCGAGAGCGAATTGCATAAATTCGCAGGAAATTTGACGATGCAAAACGACGAAAGTCAACTTTCGTGAGAGAGCGTACGTTTCGCGTAAAATCTCCTCCATCATGATTCGTTCCTACCAGGGAATAACTCCAGTCATTCCAACAAGCTGCTATATCGACCCTTCCGCACAAGTGATCGGCGACGTGATTCTTGGCGAACAGGCGAGTATCTGGATGAACGCAGTCGTCAGAGGCGATGTGAACTCCATCCGCATCGGCGCGAAGAGCAATGTGCAAGATTGTGCCGTGTTGCACGGAATGCGCTATCTCTACCCGGTGATCGTCGGGGAGATGGTGACGATCGGCCACAACGCGACCGTTCACGGATGCGTGCTGGAGGATGCTGTTCTGGTGGGCATCGGCGCAACCATCCTGAACAACGCGCGGATCGGCGAGGGCTCCATCATTGCGGCCGGTGCAGTCATTCCGGAGCAGACGGTGATTCCGCCAAACTCGCTGGTCGCAGGGGTTCCCGGCAAGGTGCGCCGTATACTCGGCGACGCAGACCGCGCTCTCATCCTCAAGTACGCCCAGAATTATCTGGACTACACGGCCATTTACTTGAGGGAAACTTCCGGCTCATAATCCGGCGCTATTTTCGCTACACTGAAGGTAATGGGCATTTTGAAGGCAGTACGCGGCACGAGGGATCTGCTTCCTCCTGAGACCGCGCTTTGGAACCGTGTAGAAGCCACGGCGCGGGCGGTGTTTGCGCGTTACGGATTTGGCGAGATTCGCACGCCGATCTTTGAGGATACGGCGCTGTTTGCGCGCAGCGTCGGTGAGGAGACGGACATCGTCTCCAAGGAGATGTACACGTGGGACGATCGTGCGCGGGCTGATAGCGATAGCGCGCAGAGTCTGACGCTGCGGCCGGAGAATACTGCGGGTGTCGTGCGGGCATACATCGAGCACAAGCTCGCTGATACCGGGATGCTGCAGAAGCTGTTCTACATTGGGCCGCAGTTTCGGCGAGAGCGGCCGCAGCGAGGAAGATATCGGCAGTTCTGGCAGATTGGGGCGGAAGTGCTTGGACCGGCTTGGTCGGGCTCGGATAGTCCGTTGCGTGATGCTGAAGTGCTGGAGATGCTTTCTACCTTCCTGAACGAGCTTGGTGTGAAGGGCTGGAAGCTTGAGGTGAACTCGGTTGGATCGTCGACGGATCGGCCGCGATATGTCGCTGCGCTGCGTGAGGCTTTGACTCCGGTGAAGGCTCGGATGAGCGCGGACAATCAGCGGAGAGCGGAGACGAATCCGCTGCGCGTGCTCGACAGCAAGGCTCCGGAAGATCAGGGGATTATCGACGGGCTGCCGAAGATGGCGGACTTCCTGGATGATGCGAGCAGGGAGCATTTTGCTCAGGTGCTTGCGGCGCTCGATGCTTGTGGCGTTGCTTATACTGTGAATCCGCGGCTTGTGCGCGGATTGGATTACTACACGCGAACGACGTTTGAGTTTACCGTTCCTGACGGAAGCGGGTTGGGAACGCAGAACGCTCTGCTTGGCGGCGGACGATACGACGGATTGTCGGAGATGCTTGGAGGTCCGAAGGCGCCTGGAATCGGGTTCGCGATTGGCGAGGATCGGCTGATCCTTACGTTGCAGGCGCAGGCAGAAGCTGCGACGGAGCCGAAGCTCGACGCGTTCGTTGCTCCGATGGGAATCGCGCAGAATGCAGCGGCGCTTGTGCTGGCGAAAGACCTGCGCTCTGCTGGACTTGCCATCGAGGTCGGAGATGGAAGTTTCCGGTTGAAGAAGTCGTTTGAGGCAGCGGACAAGCTGGCTCGACGCATGGTGATTCTGGGTGAGGATGAGATTGCGTCGGGTATTCTGACGGTTAAAGACTTTAGTGCAGGCGAACAGACGAAGGTGCCTCGAGCCGACCTGGCAGATTTTCTGCGAGGTTGATTTTTATTCTGCGACAAGAGATTAGAGAGTGAATGGGATCATGCTGGATTTTTTAGGGAGTTTGCAGCGGACGCATATGTGTGGCCAGCTTCGCGCGGAGCAGGATGGGCAGCCGGTGCAGGATGGGCAGCCGGTAGTCCTGATGGGCTGGGTGAACCGGCGGCGTGATCACGGCAACCTGATCTTTCTCGACGTGCGCGACCGCACTGGCATTACGCAGGTGGTGCTCGACAAAGAGGTGTCGAGCGAGGCTCATGCAAAGGCTGAAGCTGCGCGCTCGGAGTACGTTGTCGCGGTCAAGGGCAAGGTGCGGCGGCGCGGCGCGGGTCTCGATAACCCGAATATGCCGACGGGACAGATTGAGGTTGTTGCGAGCGAACTGCTGCTACTGAACGAGGCGAAGACGCCGCCGTTTTCTCCTGCGGATGAGGCGATTGCTAATGAGGAGGTGCGGCTGAAGTATCGTTACCTCGATCTGCGGCGGCCGCCGATGCAGGCGAACTTCGCGCTGCGCAGCCGGGTTGCGATGGCAATTAGGAACTATCTCGTCGAGCAGGGTTTTCTCGAGATTGAAACTCCTTTCATGACGCGGTCGACTCCTGAGGGCGCTCGCGATTACCTGGTGCCGAGCCGAGTGCATGCGGGCAGCTTCTATGCGCTGCCGCAGTCGCCGCAGATCTTCAAGCAGATCCTGATGATCTCGGGCTTCGATCGCTACTTTCAGATTGCGCGGTGCTTTCGTGACGAGGACCTGCGTGCGGACCGGCAGCCGGAGTTTACCCAGATCGATTTGGAGATGACCTTTCCTCGACAGGAGACGGTGTTTCGTGTGGTCGAAGGGTTTCTGACTGCGGCGTTTGGGACTGCTGGAATTCACTTGACCTCTCCTTTCGTGCAGATGACCTACGATGAGGCGATTAAGAACTACGGCATCGACAAGCCGGATATGCGGTTGCCGGCGATGGTCGATCTCTCTTCCGAATTAACGCCGGAGTTGCGCGAAGCGTTGAAGATCGAGCAAAACCTGCCGGTGCTCGGCTTTGCTATTCCAAATGCAGCCAACCTAAGTGGAACTCAGTTCAAAGCACTCGTCGCCGAAGTCCGCTCATTTTTAGGGGATTCGGGATTGGATTATCTGGACACCTCACGCCTCAAGAGTTCGCCGCGGTTTGCTCCTCTCGAAGAGTTGATCGTGCAGAAATTGAGAGCCGCGTATCTCGCATTTCTCGAAACGGCCTCCCGGGGCGCTAAAGATGATGACTTGTTGGTCGGCGTCATCACCCCTAAGCTCGGGACACCGCCCAAGTGGAACCACGATCCTCAGTGGATCTATAAGCGGGTTGGTGCGCTGCGGCTGGAGCTGGCGAAGAAGTATGCCGACAAACACAAGCTCTTCGAGCAGACCGGCACTGCGGCGGACTTCAAATTCGTGTGGGTCACCGACTTCCCGATGTATGAGTGGGACGAGGAGACCAAGACGTGGAACGCTGCGCATCATCCGTTCACCTCGCCGCATGAGGAAGACATCAAGGCTGGGCGGCTTACCAGCGATAAGGGTGCTGTGAGGGCTCTCGCGTACGACATTGTGCTGAACGGGACGGAGCTTGGTTCGGGTTCGATTCGTATTCATCGCAAGGATGTGCAGGCCGAGATCTTCCGGTCGCTGGGCATGTCGGATGCAGAGGCGAAGGAGCGGTTCGGGTTCTTCCTCGACGCGCTGGAGTACGGCACGCCGCCGCATGGCGGGATTGCGCTCGGGCTGGACCGCATCGTGATGATCCTGGCTGGTGCGACGAGCCTTCGCGAGGTAATTGCGTTCCCCAAAACCGCCAGAGCCATCGACCTGATGGTCGACGCGCCAACCCCGGTGAGCGACGCACAACTGCGGGAGCTGCATCTGCGGATCGCGGCGCGGAGCTAAGCGGCTTCCGTTCGCCGCCATTAGTGATGGCCAGAATTAGAGCCGAGGACCCTTCCTGTTCGTCCCAAAATGGGAAGGAAACCCTCCGGGCAAAAAAATATCTGTAAAACGTGGCATCTTTTTAGCTCCTGAATAAGGACCATCTTTTCACCACGTTTTTGACGCATTCCACCACGTTTTTACCATCAAAATACCACCACCAAACACCCGCTTTTTCCAAAACACCCCTTAAAAACAGGCGGAAAAACGCCAAAACCTGGCAGGCGGCCCACCAAGTATTTTTTTCTAAAAACTTCAGTTCATCCAGCGTTTGTCGTTGGGGTTTTTGCGGAGTTCGTCGGGGTCGACGTAGCGGCCGTCTTTGTCGAAGTGGACTTCGCGGTTTTGTTTGCGCATGTAGACCTCGAACTTGCGGGCGGCGCGGCGGCGCTTCCAGCGGTAGTAGCCGTTGCGGAGGCCGAAGTAGCGCTCGCTGAATCCGAAGGCGAAGCCGCGACGGGGGGCGAATTTGACGTAGAGGAAGCCGCGAGAAGGCCGAAGATGCCGGACCAGCAGCCGGCGGTGGCGATGTCGGGACGCAGGCCGAAGATGTGGGTGAAGGAGATGGCGGAGGCGATGATGGCGCCGCCGATGACGGAGGAGAAGTAGAGTTCGGCCAGCCAGCGGGAGCCGAAGGAGGGCTCGAGGAGTGAGCCAGTGAACCAGAGGGTGAGCATGCCGAAGAGGATGGCGAGGATGCCCTGCTCGAGGAAGGAGTAGGTGAAGAGCTGCCAGAGCTCGCCGTGAGCGACGGCGCGGGGCTCGAGCCAGAGGTGGCTGAGGAGAAGGTCGGCCAGGTGAGGGGTGAGCCAGCGCAGGAGGAGGATTGCGAAGAAGGTCGCGACGTTCGCGAGGATGAGCTTGCGGGTGACGCCGGAGAAGGCGGGGAGGCTGAGCGAGATGGGGCCGGAGCGGGGCATGCTTGTTCTTATTCCATCATAGTGGCTGGGGCGGGTGGGTGGGTGTGGATGCTCTGGCTTAGCGATCTCGTCTTTCTCGTCTTTGTGTTGGGGGCGTGAAAAGTGACGGTGGACTCTGATTGGGAGAAGAGCGGTTCGCGCGTGGCGCGAATAACCCACCCTTTTCGATAAAACCGAAAAGAATGGGCCACCCGCTTCGGTTGGGCCACCCGGCTTCGGCGACAATGATGATCGGTTGGCGGGCGGCTAGAGGATGCCTGGTTAGTTGCTGGGGGCTGGTGCCGGGGTTGTGCCGGGGACGGGCCTGGTGCGGGGCGGTGGGATGGGGTAGACGGCGGCGCTGCGGTGGCCGGCGGCATCGACGGAGCGGACGCCGAAGATGACGTTGTCCTTGGAGATGGGGATCGCGATGGTGGTGACGTCGCCGGCGGGGATGACGCTGGTCCAGTTGGGCTGGTCGGTGTCGCGATAGACGACCTCGAAGGTGGCGCCGGCGGGGAAGCCTGCGGGTTTTTCCCAGCGTAGGACGGTGCGGGTGTCGTAGGGGGGATTGAGGACGGCGACTTTTTGCGGCTGACCGGGGGCGGCGGCGAGGGTGCCGAGTGTGGCCATGTTGAGGCGGGTGACGTTGGCGATGTAGTTGAAGTCGTCGTACTTGATGTCGTCGGCGTATTCGATGCCGTTTTCGACGCGGGGGGTCTGGTGCTGGTGGTTGAAGTTTTCGAGCCACTCGGTGAAGCGGACGGCGGCGAAGCCCTCGTTGGCGAAGCTGGTGTGGTCGCCGCCGCGACCGAAGCGGTCTCGGCGGAAGATCATGACGGGATGGAAGGCGGGGATCATTCGCATGGCCATGTTGTGGGGCTGGCCGGCGGGTGTACCGGCGGAGAGGCGCTCGGAGGTGGGGTGGAAGTAGGTGAGGTCGACGTCGACGATGGCGCGTGCGAGTTCGCGGGCGGGCGAGTCGTTTTCGGCGCCGATGGTCTGGATCTCGTGGAGTTGGTCGAGGGTGGCGGGACCGGGGACGCCCTCGGAGAAGACGCGGACGGCGGATTTATCGGCGCCGGTTGCGCCGGGTGTGGTGTCGCCGCCCACGATGTCGTTGTTGAGCACGGCTTCGAGATCCCAGCCTTCGGATTTGGCTAGTCTGGCGAAGTGACGGCTGCCGTCGAGGCCTTGTTCTTCTCCGGCTACGGTGAGGAAGATGATGGTGCTGGGGAACTTGAGTTTGGAGAGGACGCGGGCGGATTCGAGGGAGACGGCGGTGCCGCTGGCGTCGTCGTTGGCGCCGGGGGCGGGGTCGTGGGTGTTGAAGTTGTCGGAGTTGCGCGAGTCGTAGTGGCCGGTGACGATGACCTTGCGATTGGCCTGGGCGGGATCGGTGCCGCGGAGGATGGCGTAGACGTTGGTGAGCTTGGTGGGCTTGGTGATGCGGGCGTTGGGGCCGGTTCCGGGCGGCTCGATGAATTCGTCGCGTTTGACTTCGAGGCATCCGCCGCAGGCGTCGGAGTAGCGCTTGAATTCGGATTCGATCCAGTCGGCGGCGGCGTTGATGCCGGTGCCGGGGGGGAGGTCGGTTTCCATGCTGGAGAGGGTGCTGCGGTTTTTGAAGCTGACGAGCTTGGTGATGATGGCCTTGATGTTGTCGGGAGAGACCTGCTGGAGCGCGCCGGCGATGGCGGGGTCGGGGGGAGCGGTGGTGACGGGCTGGCCGACCGGAGATGATGGTGGCGCATTGGGGGCCGGTTGTTGCGCGTGGAGAAGGCCAGCGGTTAGAAGGGCTGCGCCAACGGTAAAGCGGCTGAAATGAGTGAGGAAGCGGGGGCCGGCGTTCACGAAATTTCTCCTTGTGTGGAAACCAAAACGCTGTTGCAATCGTATGCTTGACGAATGGGCGGGGAGGCCGCTAAATAAATAGCAGGGTGTCCGCGAATTGCTGTTCCTATATTCCCATAGGTGGAGTCCTATAGGTGGGTGAGCGAACTAACCCATGGAGGATGGATCATGGCTGTTGTATGTCCCGAGTGCGATAATCCGATCGTTGTTGATGTCGACGAGGTGGAGGAAGGCGAGACGGTCCAATGCGATGAGTGCGGCCTGGACCTGGAGATAGTTTCGGTGGATCCGCTGGAGGTGGCGGCGATCGACGTGGCTGGGTATGACGACGAAGATCCCATGCATACCGTTGATGAGGAAGAAGAGTAACCGCAAGCGATTGACCAAGGTGGCCGTATACTAAAGCCTATGAAGCGTACTCCTGTTTCGCTCCGTTCTTTTGCCTGTAAAGTCCTGTTTGCCTCCTGCTGCTGCGTGACAGCCTTTTTTGTGGCTGGGCCGGGTGCAACTGTGTTTGCCCAGCAGCGTGGGAATGGGCAGCGCGTGGTTCAGGGCAAGGTGGTTGATGCCGGGAATGCGCCGATCAAAGGCGCGGTGGTTTATCTGAAGGACACCCGCAGCCTGACGGTGAAGAGCTACTTCTCCGATGATGAGGGCGTCTATCGCTTCGGCCAGCTTTCGCAGACTACGGACTATGAGATCTGGGCGGAGAACAATGGCAAGAAGAGCGCGGTGAAGACGATCAGTTCCTTCGACAGCAAGAACCAGTTTAATATCAATTTGAAGATCGACAAGTAGTCGCGGTATTCCCGACGTTTTTTTTCAGTAGGTATGGCCTGCGACAAATTTCCTCAGGGGCTAAAGCCCCGTGTTTTTAGGAAGTTTTTTGGCGCGGCGGAAGCCGCGCCCCTTCAAAACAGGATTAACCAACTCGAAATCTTCTTTAGTAGAAACGATGGCGCCAGATCACCCGATCCAGCGCCATCGTTTTTCAGGGTGTACCTATCCTAGAGCGAGATAATCGCGATGTATGGCATGGATGTATGGCATGATTGCTAACCAAACAAACAGCAGATCCCTCCACTCCGCTGCGCTCCGGTCGGGATGACAACTATGTCGATAGCTTCAGAGATCAGACACTAGTCTGCCGATCGGTTAGTCGACGATGCCTACGTTGGGGACGTCGATGCCGAGGGCGGTGGCGAGGGCGATCTGGTGGTCCTGCTCCTGGAGGAGGATCTGGCGGATCTGTTCGGCGGTGGCGAACTCGCCGAGCTCGTCGCACTGCTTGATGCGGCGGCGGTACTGGCGAATGGTCTCGTTTTCGTTGTCGAGGTCGAAGCGCAGCATGTCTTCGGCTTTCTCGGAGGTCTTGACGGGCTTGGGAACGGTGGTGGGCATGCCGCCGAGATAGTCGATCTGGTTGGCGACGATGATGGCGTGAGCGAGCTCTTCGGTGGCGTGGACGGCGAGCTCGGCGGCGATGTTCATGTAGGCCGCTCCCTTGAGGACCTGGGAGTAGTTGACGTAGGCGATGATGGCCTGGAATTCGCGGGCGAGGTCTTCGTTGAGGAGGTCGATGAGATTCTTGCGGGTGAGGGAGGTGTTGGGCGCGCCTGCATTGGGTGCGCTTGCCGTATCTTTTGCCTTATTTTTTTTTGATTTGTCTTTGGACATTTCTTTCTCCAGTGATTGCTTCGGATTGAGATGCTGGAATTCTAACCGGGGGTTTGTGACTCGAGGATTGTAGATGTCTAGGCGAAGCAGAGCTTGACATCGTGGTTGGGGATAGAAAGGCATACCCCAGGGGCTAAAGCCCCAGATCAACGGAGTGGTAAGAGACCCAAGGTTAAAACCTTGGGGTACCTAGAAGCAAAGGCGAAATGCAACGGCAACAGCGGATTTCTCCGCTGCGCTGCTCACGATGAGACCGTGAGCAGCTTCGGTCGAAATGACGATTTCAAGGTTGGTGGAAAACAACAGGCAACGGTAACATCCAAGGCACAGCAATTAGCAGATGCCTGGACAGGCCTAGCTTTGGAGGGCGGGGTAGTCGGTGTAGCCCTCGAGGCCGGGGGCGTAGAAGGTCGCGGCGTTGGGGCGGTTGAGGGGGCTGCCTTTGGCGAAGCGAGCTGGCAGGTCGGGATTCGCGATGAAGAGTTTGCCGAAGGCTACGGCGTCGGCTTTGCCTTCGTCGAGGAGTTGCTGGCCAGTGTGCTGGTCGATGGCTTCGTTGGCGACGAAGACTCCGCCGAAGATCTCTTTGAGGCATGGGCCGATGCTGTCGGGGCCGGGGTGTTCGCGGGCGGCGATGAAGGCGATTTTTCGTTTGCCGAGCTCGCGGGCGACGTAGGTGAAGGTGGCCTCGGGGTTGGAGTCGGAGATGCCGTGGGCGTCGCCGCGCGGGGCAAGGTGCATGCCGACGCGGCCGGGGCCGAAGACGGAGATTGCGGCGTCGGCGCACTCGAGCATGAGGCGGGCGCGGTTTTCGATGGGGCCTCCGTACTCGTCGGTGCGGTGGTTGGAGCCGTCCTGGAGAAACTGGTCGAGGAG
>WNFC01001662.1_pt2 | contig 28556 bp, 21 predicted proteins | sample 5400541 | NCBI WGS metagenome assembly WNFC01 (sample SAMN13153342, study PRJNA577476) | soil metagenome | isolation source: 120 cm saprolite under Douglas fir tree site 2 hole 2 replicate 1 | place: USA:California | collected 2015-04-18
GCGGGCGAGGATCCGTTCGGCGTGGGGGTGGGTTTTGCCGCTCGCACGCAGCTGTCGGTAGCGCTGTTCGGCCCAGACGTTGCCGCGCCAGCTGTCTCCGGCGAAGTCGCAGAGGGCGTCGCGGAGCTTCTTGTCGCTGGGTTCGGGACCGGGCCAGTATCGCACGCACCCTCGGCCTTCTTGATCCCGACCCGGCACTTGTCTATGACGGTTACGACCACCGGCGTAGCCACACCGAGCCACTGTTGTGGGCGGCCGACGCCATCTGCTGGGCGGTCGGGGCTGGCCGAGACTGGCGACGCCGAGTGGAGGCCGTCCTCACCACCGACGAGATCGGCCTCTGAACGCGCAACACCCGGCTGCTCCTCGTCCGGGGAGCGAACCGGGTGCACTTCTCGCCGCTACTGCAGTGAGCGCATTCATTATCGCCCCTCCAGGCTCTCCGTGACAAGCCGCGCGCTGCTCCTTGGTCGCCCCGCGGTCATCGCGGCTACCGCGGAACGCGGCGGATCGTGTGATGGCAGCCGGGCCCAGCGGGGATCGACAGCTTTCCAGCCACGCCGGGCGGCGGCCAATATGCAGCGCGGTGGCCGGCGAGGATCTCGTCGAGAGGGTACGTCCGGCCCTCGTGGATGGAACAGGAGGCATGCTCCCACTTCGGTTCTGCGGCCCGGTACACCTGGCAGTGCGTCTCGCCCTCCGCCTTCAGTTTCCGGGCCAGCCCGGCCACATACCAAGTGTTGAACTCAGTCACCGCCAGCCGCTCCGCCGCGAAGCGGGGGTTCACCTTTCGCTCTCGTGCCATGCCATCACGAACGTAGGTCTCGGTTGGATTCCACAGCTCCGGCCGAGCGAGCGCCGCCGCCAGCGTGACTTCACTACCTTCTCCATCGGTGATCACGTGGCTCATCGCCATCGGGAAGGCCGCAAGTCCCGCAGTGGACAACACTGGCGAGCGGTACGGGTTGCCGGAACGCTCCTCGTCAGCGAAAGCCGTCGCCATGTGCTCACGCGTCGCAGTGTCCAACTCCTCGAAACTCATCGCCACATCACCAGGCTACGAGGGATCGCTGGGTTCGGGAGGATCGATCAGTAACAACAGCCCGGGCTCCGCAACGAGCACAGCCCGCCGTCCGGGCACGATCGGCGACCTGAAAGCCGCCACAATGGTTCGATGAACATTGTCCGCTGCGCCCTCGGGGTGATCCAGAAGAAGGGGGTTGAGGTCATCGATCCGAGGGTGCAGTCCTTTGGACCGGCCGAGGCTGACTACCTGGCGCGACATGTCCTGAAGGTCCGAGGCACTACCGACGCCAGCGCGCGAAGCGTGTTCGCCGAAGCAGCCGGCACGCCGATGCTCCTCGGCTCCCTGCTCGGGGAGCAAGACGACGACGAGCTCTTCGAGTCCACGTCAAAGACCCTTCAAGATGCCCTCGCCGATGGCATGAAGACGTCCACGAACGCAAAGGACTGCGTCTTCGCGGTGGTACGGGCATGTGACGAACCCGGAGACGAGGGCCACGTCACCCTCCTCAAGCTCGACGCCGTGGTAGAGGCGGCCAAGATGAAGCTACTCAAAGGCCACGGCGTGACCTTTGAGGTTCTCAAGGAGCTGCTCCCAGAGCCGGGAAAGCTTCAGAAAGCGCTGTCCTGGCCCGACCCGAGGTCAACGAGCGAGGTCATCATGCTCGACACCAATGTGACCAGCGCGCAGTACTTCGAGAATGCATACCAGGTCCGAGTCAGCCCCAAGTCCACCGAAGCCGAGGGCGAGCTTGCCGACATCATCCATGCCCACGTCCCACTGGAAAACCTCCCGGCCGCGGTGGCCGCGGTGGCTGATCTAGACGGGCCGATGGATGCTGTGCTCAGCACCCTCGCCGAGGAGTACCCCGAACTCGAGGCGCCCGCCAGCGCAGCGGCCGCGTCGCCGCGTCCAGCGGGAATGATCCGGCCGAACAAGGTGGCAGCGCGCCCGTTGATTTGGAGGGCTGACGGGGTTGAGGTCAAGGTGCCACCGGAACTTGCCGGTCGCGTCACAGTCACGAGACTCAACGACGGCTGGCGCATCTCGGTAGATACGGTCACCGAGCCTCGCCGAGACCCGCAGCAGGGGTAGCTGTCACAGCCTGCCCTTAGCATCTACACCATGTCCGGACCCACCGGCTTGTTTGCACCCGCGAGCCTCGACATCGAGGCGCTGTCGAACGCGGTCAGGCACATCGCTGAGATGGCCGAGAACGGGTGGGCCGCCAATGACGAGAGTCCCCGCACCGTTCATTTGACGCGTATGGGCTTCGCCGATGCCCCTGCTGTTCTTCATGATCTCGACCCACTGGCGGCAGCCCTCATCGACGTGCGCGTTGTTGGGTCTCGCGGCGGTGCGACCATCAGCCTGCGCCGGGTCGGCATCGCGTACGAGGTGGACCAGCTTCCCAACGTTGGGCCCGACCAGCTCTTCGATGATCCAGTCGACGTTGAGAGAGGAATCCGAGCCTGGGAGCGAGATTCGGGTGCCGCGCTAGCTCTTCCCTTCGAGTGGCAGGTCACTGCCAGTGTCGAGTTGGGGCAACTGGTCGATGGGCCGCCGGGGGTGGAGATTCGAGCCGCTCTATCAGCGGAGCCGGTGTTCAACGCTGTGCTCAGCGCCTCTGTCGTGAGCATCGGGCAACTTCTGCCGACGACGACCTCACGACGGCTGTACCTGGCGACGAGCGCACCCGCCGAGATTCTGCACCTTGGCTCCGTGAGCTTCGCCGGGCTCGCTGTCGGAGGATCGGACCAGCAAGAGCCGCCCCCGGCGATCACCCTCCCACCTGTAGCTCAACCCATGCCCGGCGAAGTGCCAAGCGAGCGAACGGGGCTCGCTGGCATACCTGTCCCTTCCGGTCTCCTGTCGATCGAGACTCCCGAAACCGCTCCCGCCTCATGGGAGCCGGTGCGCGCTCGATGTGAAGCGCTTGCGGCGTTGGCGGTGTGGGCGATGCTCGCCTCTGATGTCGCCAGGGATGGCGAACAGACACGTCTGGAGTTCCTCGGGTTCAAGCGGGTGAGCCTCGCTCTACCCGAGCCGGCCACCCTGGACCAGCCGGTTGTTGTCGGGGCGCTCAAGCTCCGAGCATGGGTGTTTCACGACGCAAGTCCCGATCGCTTTCTCGCGGTACGACAGGTTGTGAGCCTGTACCAGGGCGCAGAGGCAGTAGCGCACCCCCACGACGTGCTCGAAAGCGCAGAGGTCGTCTATCTCGGGCTCCGGACCAACGCCGTCGCCGAGGCCCTCAAGAGCACCCGCGAAGCACAGAGTCAAACGGTCGACACGGTGAGGCAGAGCTTGAGGTCTGTGCAGGACCTGGCAAAGAGCGCGGCGGAACGTCTCTTTGCTGTTCTCGTGGCGATTGGCGCCGTTATCGTTGCCAATGCAGGCCAAACCCTGAGCAACCGGGCAGGAAGGAACCTCTTGCTCCTCGTGGCGGCCTTTTTGGTGAGCATGGCCCTGTCCGCGATCTTTATCGAGGGGCCGTTGTTGTCGGCACCCCTGAAGAACATCGACGGGGATCTACGGACGGGTGCGCCGCTGCTGACCGAGGACCAACTTCAGCGAATCGTTGCGCTCCCTAGCGTCGCTGCGACGAAGGGGAAGGTTCGTATCTTGCGATGGATTGTGCCGGGCGTTTACCTGCTCTTGGCCGGAGCGATCCTGCTGTTCGGTTACCCAAGCCACTATCGCTAGCCGGTGCCCTCCAGCTCCCCGAGCACCCTTTCATACGCCTCGTCGGCGGCCTGGTAGGCGGCCGACAGCGCCGCCTGGTGATCGACCGGGGCGTGCCGACCGGGGTCGGGCGGCGGGCCGCCGATCAGCCACTCGTGCAGCGCCCGGAGCGTCGCCCGGTACTGCCAGGCCGCGCCCAACACCAACCCGAGGGTGAGCCGCTCCGCCCCGGTCACCAGCTCGGCGTCCCCGCCCAGATCGCACCGCCGCACGACGAGGCGCCAGACCTCGGGCTCCACCAGCGGCTGGATCTGCTTCTCCACCGCCCCCATTGCCCGGGACAGCGCCTCGCACACCGCCGAGTGCGAGCCGGCCTCTTCGGCCGCGTCAAGGACGTCCCGGTCGCCGTCCCACATCTCGACCAGCTCGTCCGCGCCCAGCGGCTTGGTGTGAGCCACCAGCGCCGCCACGTCAATGTCGAGCCCTCCGGTCGCCGCCGAGCCGGAGATTCCCTCGCGCCTAGCCTTCTCCATCGTCAGTCCTCCTTGTTAGGGCTGGCCAGGCCCGGGGGTGTGCCAACACCGCCCGGGCCACTCATGTTGTCGGGCTGAACGGATACCTCTCCTTCGGGCGCCGCAGCAAGCGCCCGACCGGGCCGATGAGCGGGCCTCCGAAACCTCCAAAAGAATCTCTTGACTTCATCGGCGGAGTGGAGGTACACGTCCATCTCCCAGCAGATCGCTGGGGGTCCGGCGTAGCGCACGTTCAGACAACCGAGACAGCGGACACCGCTGCGGTTGGCGCGCCCGGAGCGACCGACGTGGCCGATCCAGCCACCGTCCGTGACGACGACGGCCTGACCGCCAGCCCGTCGCCCCGCTGCATCTCTATGCAAGAGGTCGCGCGCGCCCTCTGCGCCCATAACCCCGACGGCCCGCTGACCCGCTGGCTGCGGGACCCGGGTCGCTTCACCACTTCCGCCGTCCACCACGTCCAGCAGTTTCTCGTCGCCGTCACCCACGTCGTGGTCCCGATCGCGGCGGCCGCCCTCATCGTCGTGGTCCTCGGCCGGTTCCTCGTCTGGCTCCACACCCGTCGCGGTGGCGGCGACGCGCATGTACTGGCGATCCTGCCCCCGCCCGAGGTCGACCCCGACGCCGCCCTCGCGTTCTGGACCGGCCTCCACGGCCTGCTCCGTGTCGGGTGGCGAGCCATGTTCGTCGGTCGGCCGCACGTGGCCTTCGAGCTGGCCGCGTCGGGCGGCCAGGTGCGCTTCGGGCTGTGGCTGCCCGGCTCGGTCCCCCCGGCCCGGGTCGGACTGGCTGACCGGGAGTGGTTCCCCCTCGCCACCGACCACCCCGTGGACCCCGCCCGGTTCCTCCTCGGCCACCTCGCCGGCCTCGGCCACGCCGACGCCGCGGTGGTGCAGGTGCTGGCCCGGCCGGCGGCAGGCCGGCGTCTGCGGGGCTGCCGACATGCGGCGACGGCGCTACGCAGCGGTCGGCCGACCTCCCGGGCGGCTCGGTTCATCGAGTTCTGGCGCACGCCGAGCCCGGCCCGCCCGCGACCGAGCGACGACCCCTTCCGCGCCGCCGACGTGAAGGCCATCCTCACCAAGGCCAGCGGCCCGGGCTGGGAGGGGGTCGTCCGCTACGGCGTGGCCGGTCCGGGCTCGGGGCGGCGGGAGCGGCGGCGCCTGCGGGCCGGGGCGCACGGCGTCACCGCCGCCTTCGCCATCCACGACGGCCGCAACCGTCTGCGCCGGCGCCGCCTGGCCCGGCCGGCGCGTTCCCTGGCGGCTCGCCACCTCGGTCGGGGCGACCTGCTGTCGGCGCCCGAGCTGGCCGCCCTCGCCCACCTGCCCACCGACGTCGTGGGCCCCGGCGTGGTCCGGGCCGGCGCCCGGTCGGTGACCCCACCCCCGGGCGTGCCCACCAAGGGCAAGGTGCTGGGGGACGCCGAGGGCGGAGAGCGCAGGCCGGTGGCGATCGAGGTGGCCGACGCCCGCCACCACCTCCACCTGCTCGGCGCCACCGGGGTCGGCAAGTCGACGCTGCTCACCAACCTCGTGCTCGGCGACGTAACCGCCGGCCGGGGCGCGGTGGTCATCGACCCCAAGGGCGACCTGGTGGCCGACATCCTGGACCGCCTGCCGGAACGGGCCATCGGGCGCACCGTGGTGCTCGACCCCGACGACGACGCCGCCCCGCCCGCCCTCAACGTCCTCGACGGCTCCGACCGCCACTTGGCCGTCGACCACCTGGTCGGCATCTTCCGGCGCCTGTTCGAGGCCTACTGGGGACCGCGCACCGACGACGTGCTGCGCGTCGCCGCCCTCACGCTCGTCGCCCGGGACGGCTCGACGCTGGCCGACGTGCCCCGGCTGCTCACCGAGCCCGCCTTCCGAACCGCCTGCACCCGAGGCCTTTCCGACCGGCTGCTGGTCGGGTTCTGGGACTGGTACGACGCGCTGTCCCCGGCGGGCCAGTCCCAGGTGGTCGGGCCGGTCATGAACAAGCTCCGGGGCGTGCTGACCCGGCCGTATGTGGCCGCGGTGCTGGGCTCGGCTCGGTCCAGCTTCGACCTCGGCGCCGACGTGCTCGACGGCGGGCTCCTGCTCGCCCGCCTGCCCAAGGGAACCCTGGGCGAGGACACGGCCCGGCTGCTCGGCAGCCTGGTCGTGGCCCGGGTCTGGCAGGCCGTCACCGCCCGCGCCCGGGCTGGCCAGTCGGCGCGGGTGGACGCGTCCCTGTACGTGGACGAGTGCCAGAACTTCTTGACCCTGCCGGGGTCGCTGGGCGACATGCTGGCCGAGGCTCGGGGCTATCGCCTGTCGGTGGTGGCCGCCCACCAGCACCTCGGCCAACTGCCACATGAGCTGCGCGACGCGGTGTCGGCCAACGCCCGCAACAAGGTGTTCTTCGCCCTCTCGCCCGAAGACGCCCGCGCCTTGCAGCGCCACATGGCCCCCAACCTGGCCGAGCACGACCTGAGCCACCTGGGCGGCTACCAGGCCGCGGCCCGGCTGGTGGTGGGCGGGCAGGACACCCCCGCCTTCACCCTGCGAACCCGACCGGCGCCGGAGCCGGTCCCCGGCCGGGCCGACGCGGTGCGGGCCGCGGCGCGGGAACGCTTCGGTCGTGACCACGACGCCCGCCGGGCCGAGGCGCTGTGGCGGAACCTGGCCGGCCGGCAAGCCAGACCGCCCGGCACGTCCGTCGGCGCTTCGCCCGGCACGTCGGCCGGCAGGTCCGTCGGCGTCCTAGACCTGCCGGGGTCCAATGGTGCGTTCGGCCACGTCGACGGCCCGAACACCCCAGCAGATGGTGAGGCCGACTCCTGGAGCGAAGCATGAAGCCTTCCGCTTCGCCCCAGTCCCGCCAGCGGGCCGACGCCGCCCTCGTGCGGCACGTGGCCCGCCGACTCACCCCCCGGGACCGGCTCATCTGCCACACCCTGTGGGACCACCGAGTGCTCACCACCGCGCAGCTCACCGACCTCGCCTTCGAGAGCCGCATCACCGCCCAGCACCGGCTGGCCGAGCTGGCCCGCCTGCGCGTGCTGGACCGCTTCCGCCACTGGCGCCCGGTGGGCTCGGACCCCTACCACTACGTCCTCGACGAGCTCGGCGCCGCGCTGGTCGCGGCCGACCGGGGCGTCGAGGCGCCGAAGGTGGGCCAGCTGCGCGCTCGGGCGACCTCGCTCGCCGACAGCCAGCGGCTCGCCCACCTGCTCGGCGTCAACGGTGTGTTCTGCGCCCTGGCCCGCTGGGCGCGCCATGAGCCCGATGCGATCCTTGCCGAGTGGTGGTCGGAGCGGCGCTGCGCGGCGGAGTGGGGCGAGGTGGTCCGCCCCGACGGCTTCGGCGCGCTGCGTCGAGGTTCTGCCCGGGTGGAGTTCTTCCTCGAGTACGACGCCGGCACCGAGACCCTTGGGCGCCTGGCCGCCAAGCTCGACGGCTACGCCGACCTGGCCCTCGGCACCGACTGGCACCCGTGGGTCGCCTTCTGGTTCCCGTCGCCCGGCCGGGAGGCCGAAGCGCGCCGCGTGCTGGTGCACCGCGGTGTACCGGTGGTCACCGGCGCCGACGGGATCGGGCCTGACCCGGGCGGCCCGGCCTGGCTGGGGCTCGGCGCCGCCGCCCCACGGCTCCACCTGGCCGACCTGCCCGCCGCACCGAGGAGGCGCTCCTGAGCGCGCCGGCCAGCAGTCGAGCCCAGCCCGCCTGCCCCACACCGCCCGACACGGGCGGCCCCGCGCCGGCCCCGCCATCGACCGCCGTCCCCGCCCGCTGCGGGCGGCGTCGGGCGCCCCGGGCGCCGGACGCGGGCTGTCTGGCGGCCCTGGCCCGGGCGCTGGTGGCGGTGGCCGAGGAAGTCCACGCCGAACGGCTTGAAGTATCCCCAAAGGTGAGGTCTGATCGACGGTCCACCAACCGGACACGAGGAGCGGCATGACCATGCGCTGTGTCATCTACCTGCGGGTGTCGACCCGGGAGCAGGCCGAGAACGGCCTGGGCGAGGAGGGCTTCTCCATCCCCGCCCAGCGGGAGGCCTGCGTGCGCCACATCCGCGACCAGGGTTGGGCGCTGGTGGACGAGTACTCCGACCGGGGCGAGTCGGCCCGCAGCGCGGACCGGCCCCAGCTCCAGGCCATGCTGGCGCGGGTCGCCGAGGACGGTGACGTCGACGCCGTGGTGGTGCACAAGGTGGACCGCCTGGCCCGCAACCTGGAGGACCACGTCGCCATCCGCGCCGTGTTGCGCAAACGCGGCGTCTCGCTCGTGTCGGTGACCGAGAACCTGGAGGAGACCGCGTCGGGCCGACTGGTCGAGGGCATCCACGCCCTCATGGCCGAGTTCTACTCGGCCAACCTCGCATCGGAGATCCGAAAGGGGATGGGCCAGAAGGCCAAGATGGGCGGCTGGCCCCACGCCGCCCCGCTCGGCTACGCCAACGTGCGGGAGACCATCGGTGGGCGCCAGGTGGCCCACATCGTCGCCGACCCCGAGCGCGCCGGCCACATCGCCGCCGCCTTCGCCCTCTACGCCACCGGAGAGTGGACCGTGGAGCGCCTGGCCGGGGAGCTGGCCCACCGCGGCCTGCGCAACCGGGGACGCCGCGACCGGCCGGTCACGGCCATCGGCGTGTCCGCCCTCGCCAACATCCTGGCCAACAAGGCCTACGCCGGCGTCGTGGAGTGGGAGGGCGTCGAGTACCCGGGCCTGCACGAGCCGCTGGTGGACCGGGCCACCTTCCACCGGGTGCAGGACCTGCTCGCCTCACGCGCCGCACGCGGCACGCGGGAGCGCCGCCACAACCACTACCTCAAGGGTGTGCTCTTCTGCGGAGTGTGCGGCCGAGGCCTGTCGATCCAGGTGTCCAAGGGTCGCTACGAGTACCTCTACTGCCTGGGCCAGAAGAACCGGAACCCGACCGGCTGCCGCGAGCCCTACGTCCCGGCCGACGTGCTCGAAACCCAAGTGGAAGAGCTGTACCGCAAGGTGCAACTGCCGAAGTCGTGGCTGGCGCGGCTTCGGGAGGAGCTGGAGGGCGAGATCACCTCTCGCCAGCGGCGCAACGCCAACGAACGGGAGTTCATCACCCGCCAGTTGACCAAGGCCGAGACCGAGCGGCGCAGGCTGCTCGACGCCTACTACGGCGGCGCCATCGACGTCGCCACCCTCAAGTCCGAACAGGCCCGCATCGGCGCCGACATTCGCGCCGCCGAGGAACGCCTCGCCGCCGTCGACGCGCACCTGGCCGAGTGGCAGGACATCCTCGAAGCCGCGGCCCGCTTCGCCGCCAACTGCGGCAAGGCCTACGCGCGGGCCTCATCGAAGACTCGCCGCCGGTTCAACCAGGCGGTCATTAGCCGCATCGAGGTACGCGACGGCAAGATCGCCAACGTCGAGTACCAGGCGCCGTTCGACCTGCTTTTCTCTGCGAGCGAGTTCGAATACGCCGATCTGGTGGAGACGATGGGATTCGAACCCACGACCCCCTGCTTGCAAAGCAGGTGCTCTAGCCAGCTGAGCTACGTCCCCGTGACTTGCTGATTCCTCGAAAACCCACTCCTACCTGCGACATCTCCGCCAGCCCTCCCTCCCTTCGATGTGTCCAGGTGTCCAACTGTGTCGCCAGGCGTGGGGAAACCGCGGCTCCGGCGCTGTCGATCGTACTGCCCGCCGGCGACGCCGATTGGCGCGGCTCCACGCTCTTCGGTGAAGGCTTTCACGCACGGGTCCAAAGGGAGCTCCCCGTGTAACGGCGTAATCCGACCGTGAAGGTGGCACAGGCAACCAGCGCGAATACCGCAGCTGCGCCGATCAATACGAGTAGCTCACCCACTGCCGGGTGCAATACGAGGCGGGCGGGCACGGCGGCAACGAATGCAGCCGGTACCACTACATACACCAACGCTTTGGCGGTCCCGGCGAAGACGTCGACGGGGTACGCGGCGAGCATCAACATGGCGTTGAACCCGAAGTCGCCCACTTCGCTGCCAGCGAAGAAGGCAAGAGATCCCGTGAAGACAAGGAACGCCACGAGCACGACCGCGCCGAGCGCACAGACCACCGCGAACGTCGCGAACCTGGCAGGCGATGGTCTTCCCGCTACTGCGAAGAGGGCGAGGCCGAAGGCGACATCCCCGATGTTCGTCGGGTCGACACGGCGTACCAATAGGGCTGGGAGCGGGTGCACGGGCAGGGCAAGGACCGAGTCGAGCCCGCCCTCGGAGATGAGCTGTCCGAAGCGACGGGCGTTTCGACAGCAACCCCAACACAAACCCGCCGCCGACGGTTAGCACCGCGAGGAGCATGAGCACACCCGACTGGTCCCAGCCGCGCAGCGAGTCGACGCGGTGGAAAAGGAGCAACCAGAAGGTGATCCATGCCAGATCGTTGACGACCATGGCGCCGACCTGCGACCAGAAGGCGGCCTGATTGGCAACTGCCTCGATCATCGCAGCTCGCATGGTGGCGAGGACTGAAATCATCCGCCGACGACCTGGAGACGACGTTCGCCGGCGCCAAAGGCAGCCCTCGCCACGACCGCTAGCACGAGCATCCACCCGATCTGGATCAACAACAGCCAAGGCTCCATGAACCCCGGAGGCAAGCCTCGCGGGCGCATACGCCATCGAGGCGAACGGCAGCGCCATGCAGACACGGCGAAGACCATCAGGAAGCAGCTGTAGGGGAATCAGCATCCCCCCGAGGATGAACACGAGCTTTTGGTACAGGAACCACGATTACCGAGCGTCACGCAGCCAGAACGATGCCGCGGCGACGGCGTGCTGTGCGAGGAGGTTGCAGGTGACGGCCAACACGAGCGCAGGGACGGCAAGGGCTGCGGAGCCGACGTTCACGACACGGCCTCCGGTAGCAGAGGCGAGCACGGCTCCCACGACGCCACATCCAGCTACCCGCGGCAGGCACGCGCCGATCTCACCAGCCATGCGCACGCCCAGCACGGATGCTGGCCGGAGGAGCTCCACGCCGACCGCTCCTGCCCCGATCTCGTCGCCGATCCGCTCGATCAGCCGCGAGTTGAGCGACACCGTCACGGCTTCGGACGTCGCCAGGTACCAGGTCAGCTGAGTAGCCGAGTATCCGGCGAGAACGCCGCCGTGGCCGCGTGCGGCAATCCGCCACAGGGCACCCATCGTCGATGCGACCACTGCGTAGAAGCCGAAGGTGACGGCCAGAGCGCTCGGGTTGGCAAGGGTCCGTCTCGCCGCGGTCACAACCCCAACCGCCTGCCATCGGCCCCTCATCGGCCCGACCTTGCGTAGATCTCGGCGATTACCTGCTCCAGGGGAGGGTCGCCCACCGAGATGTCCACGACGTCGAGCGTCAGCAATAGCTCGTCGAGCACAGACCGGATCGGTACGACCGTGGTCTCGACGACGAGACGAAGCGACGTCGGCGAGAGATCCACGACCGTTACGCCTGCCATGGGCGAAGGCATAGCCGGTGTCGCCAACGCGACCTCGACGAGCTTCGTGGCCAGGAGGGATCGGCGCATGGAAGCGACCTGGTGGTCGTAGATGACATCTCCCCCGTTGATCACGATGGCCCGACGAGCCACCTGTTCGATGTCGGCAACGTCGTGAGACGTCAAGAAGACAGTCGTGCCCTGGCTCTCGTTGAGGTCCACCAGTAGCTCGCGAAAGCGCTGTTTCGCCAACAGGTCGAGCCCGATGGTGGGCTCGTCGAGGAACAGCACTTCTGGGTCATGCAGCAGGCAGGCGGCCAGCTCGCAGCGCATTCGTTGACCAAGCGACAACGACCGCACCGGGGTATCGAACAACTCCGACGCATCAAGGACGTCGCCGAGCTCATCGACGCGGCGTCTGAGGCGAGCGCCGTCCATTCCGTGGATGGCTGCGAGCATCCGGAAGGTCTCCCGAGGTCGGAGCTCCAGCCAGAGCTGCGACCGTTGCCCGAAGAGCGTTCCGATGCGCTTCGTGAGCCGGCGGCGCTCGAGCCAGGGGGTCAGGCCAAGCACCTGCGCATGACCGCCGGTCGGATGGAGGATACCCGTGAGCATTTTGATCGAGGTCGACTTTCCGGCGCCGTTGGGCCCGATGTAGGCCAGCCGCTCGCCCTTGTCGATCTCGAAGGAGATCGATCGGACTGCTTCGACCGGGCGCCGTGACCGACCGCGGCCGGTTGTGAACACCTTCGTCAAGTTGTTGACGACCATGACCGTCACTCCCCCAGTCTGTTCGCCCTTGCACGCTGCTGTGAGGAAATATCGGGTTCGCGGCGCAGCCGGCCGGCGCTGACACCCGACGAAACGGGTCGCCGAACGCGGTCAGGTACGCCCGAGGTCGGGGTCTGGCCCGACGTCGAGGCCTGAGGAAAACCGCTGAAGCCGCAGGAGGCGAGACGCCCCTACCAGCCGCGCAGGCGAAGCGCCGGCGGGCATGGACACCCACGTCGCGGCCGGCTCAGGTGACCCGTTCCGGGGCGCGGCCCGCCCCGTGTCGCCGGTGGGCCCAGGAGGCGAGAGCCTGCGGCTCGAGGGGCATGCTGAGCAGGTAGCCCTGGAGATGGTCGGCGCCGATCGTCTGGAGGGCGCTCATCTCGTTGTCGGACTCGACGCCCTCGGCCACGATCTTGACCTCCATGGCATGGCCCAGCTCGGTCACCATCCGGACCAGCGAGTTGCCCCGCCGCGCCGTGACCGGGCTGTGGACGCCGAGCTGGCTGACGAAGGAGCGGTCGATCTTGATGGTGTCGATGGGCAGCTGCTGGAGGTGGGCGAGCGAGGTGTAGCCCGTGCCGTAGTCGTCGATGGCGACGCCGACGCCGAAAGAGCGCACCGTCTCCAGCTCGGCGGCCGCGCTGGCGAGATCGTTGAGCAGCACGGTCTCGGTGACCTCGATGCTGAGCAGGTGAGCGTCGATGCCCGAACGGTCGAGCACGTCGCGGACATGGCCGGGGAGCTTGCGACTGAGCAGGTGGCGGCCCGAGATGTTGACCGCCACGGGAACCTGCGCCAGGTCGGCGCTGAGGGACCACTCCGCGACCTGCCGGGCCGCCTCGTTCAGGACCCAGCAGTCCAGATCGACGATCAGTGACGTGGCCTCGGCGATCGGGATGAACGAGTCGGGCGCGAGGCGTCCGTGGCCGGGACGGTCCCACCGGATCAGTGCCTCGACGCCCACCAGGGCACCGGACGCGGCGTCGAGCACCGGTTGGTAGTGCAGCCGGAGCCCTCCGCCCGTGGGATCCGAGAGGGCAGCCGCCAGCGCCGATTCGATGTCGGCCCTCGCGACCATCTCCTGCTGCAGCTCAGCGCCGAAGATCTCGACGGCCGAGGTCTCGAGCCTCTTGGCCCGGTGCATGGCGGCATCAGCACCGGCCAAAAGCTTGAGAGGTCCCTCCGAGCCGTCGAGCGTCAAGGCCACCCCGGCGGCGGCACCGATGGTGACGAGCTGCCCGAGGACCGCGATGGGCTCGCCGATGGCGGCGACGAGGTGTTGGGCCAGGACGGACGCCTCTGCGACGTCGGCGACACCTTCGGCGACCACCACGAACTCGTCACCTCCCAGACGGGCCACGAAGTCCCCACCGCGCAGGTCGGCGTTGAGGCGGGCGCCCACTTGGCGCAGGACCTCGTCTCCCACCTCGTGGCCACGGCTGTCGTTGACCGACTTGAACTCGTTGAGGTTGATCAGAAGGACCGCGGTGGCAGCAGTCGTCCGCGCCGTGCGGCCCATGGCGGCCTGGATGGCGGTGATGGCGGCGGGGCGGTTGCCGAGCCCGGTGAGCGAGTCGTGGGTGGCCTCGTGGGCCAGATTGGTCTGGAGCTGGTCGCGCTCGACGAGGGACCCGGACAGCACAGCCACCGAGCTCTCGAGCGATCGGCCCAGGCGCCCGGGGAGGGGGACGCTGAGCACCGGGTCGTCGAAGTCGCAGCGCGCCAGCGCGTTGGCCTTCGCGTCCAGGAGGCGCAGGTTGGCAACCAGGTCGCCGAACACGGCAAAGGCGACTCGCGTCTCACGCGGTCCGCTCTTGCCACCGGCTGGGGGCTCCGCGTCGAGCCGGCCCTCGTTGATGGCCTGGGCGTGGCCGGCCAGGTCCTTGAGCGGTCTGGAGATCGACCGGGCCAGCCCGAGGGCGACGGCGATCGAGCCCAGGGCGAGAACGGCTGCGGCCATTACCCACTCGATGAAGGCGGTCTGCTCGGAGGATGCGATCCGACGGGCGTCGGCGCTGACGGCGCTGGCAGCCGCCGGGACGAGACCGGCGAGCAGCTTGTCCCGGGTCAGGTAGCCCCGGAATGCCTGGGCCAGCTTGGGGACGCCCCCAGCAGACATGCTGGCAAATGGCTGGCCGTCGAGGGCGGCGGCGACCGTTTGGGTGAAGACGCGGACATTGGGATCGCGGTCGACGGCATCGAGGCTGGCGACCACACCCTTCACGCCGAGCTGGCGGATCCGGCTGGCCGAGGCCGCGTAATCGGCGCTCTCCTCGCCGAATCTGGCCAGGACCGCCGCGTCCGCCTGCTTGGTGGCTCCGGGGGCAGGGAACAGGATGGAGCTGAGATCGAGGCCCTGCGGCGTGGCCACGTCCACCAGCGTGATGGCCGATCGCACCGACTCGAAGCCGGCCACCAGGACGGCGCCGGGCGCCTCACCCTCGAGCTGGCCCAGGCTGATCGTGACGGCCCGCCCCGTCGCGTCCCCGAGCACCTTGAGCCGCCCCACCGCCTCCGCCGGGCTGGTCCGCCCGGCATCGATGTCGGCGTAGAGGGACTTCAGGGCGGAAGCGTCCACGGGACTGGCGCGGCCCAACGAGGCCATGGCCTTGGCGGCCTGCGCCCGCGCCCCTGGTATCTCGGTCGCCACGTCGATCCCTATGAACGCCGTCGCGTCGGCCGTCGTCGCCCCCAGCTCGGCAAAACGGACCTTGAACTGCTCGACGGCCTGCTCGGTGCGCACACCGGCTCGCAGCGCCACCAGCTCGGACAGCCCGGCGACTCCCCGATCGACCGCACCGGCGCGAACCGAGTCCGACCGGCGGGACAGGACGACCGAGCCGGCCAGGGCGAAGATGGCCATCACCGGCAGCATCACCAGCGCGATGAGGCGCGCCGTCACGCCCATGCCGGCCGGGGTCCGGGCAAATGACCGCCAACGGGCCCGGCCTGGCCCGACGTTCGTGGCCCCGGCCTTCGCCGGCGACATGGGGGCAGATTCCTCCATACCGCTAGGTCGGCCCGTACCCGTCATGACTGAATGACGCGTTCGCGTCATTTGACGCCACCGCCGCGCCCGATTTCGCTCGAAATGGGCGCTTTAGCGGCTACCTCGGCTCACGAGGCGGCCGGGCCCGCCTCCCGGGCGTCGTCGACCGACGAGAGCGCCTCCCGCAGCCGTGCGAGCCACTCCTCCTGGTTGTCGGCCACCAGCCGGACGCACCAGGCCAGGGCGTGGCTGCGGCTGCGGGCCACCCCGGCGTCGACGAGGGTGTCGAGCACGAGCCTCTCCGGCTGGCGCAGCCGGGTCATCACCGGGACCGCCACGCTGGTGAAGATCTCCTCGGTCTCGCCGCTGCGGGCGCCCCAGGCCACCAACCGCCCGTACCGCTCCTCCAGCTCCTGGGCGATGGCGACCCGCTCGGCCCGCGTGTCCTCCCGGAACCGGCGGATCCGGCCGGCGTCGGTCGCCGCCTGCTGCTCGCCCTCGGCAGCGGTCGGGCGCTCGCCCGCCAGCCGGCCCACGACCAGGATCTCGTCGCGGTCGACGGTCACCTCGGCCCCGCCGTCGAACCAGCCTTCGGGCAGCCGGCCGGCCAGATAGCTCGCCAGATCCTGCGTGCCGGGCACACCCCGGCGCCGCCCCGGCCCGAACGCCCGCCCGGGCCCCGGCCCCTGCCGATATCGATAGTTCATGTGTCGTTCCTTCCCTCGGATGATTACAAGCTTACTAACATGCACGAGGGAGGGGAAATGGATCACCCGGGGCCAGCAGTCCTCAGCCCTGGACGACCTCGAGGCGAGTCAGCGCCTGCTGGACGATGGTCTCCTCGGACGCGGCAGGGAACGGCCCGCCCGCACAGCCGCATCGCTGGAACTCGAGATGGGCCCGAACCGGGCCGCGCACCAGATAGACCTCGTCGAGATAGACCACGTCGTGCGCGCCGCCGTTGGTGGTCCACGAGATGCTGATGCGGAAGGCCCCCGCTGCGCCGGGAGGCGGGGCCATCGGGGCGGATGAAGACGAGGTGGCGTCGATCCCGGCGCTGCGGAACGACGAGAGATTGTCCGCGGCCAGGCAGTCGGCCAGCCCGCGCGTCTCGAGCAGGCCCGCGGTGCTGGCCTGAGCATCCTGCGCCGAGCGCTGGACTATCACCTTCTCCAACAGGTGCGCCCGCTCGGTCCCGTTGGGCTGCAGGTCCAGGCTGAACTGCGTCTGCCATCCGGAGATGGCGTTGGCCGAGCCCAGAGCCGGAGCGCACGAGTTTGCCTCGTTGAGCGTGGCTACAGGGACCTCGCGGGAGTCGACCCTCGACCATCGGCCTCCGAGATCCGCGGTGCTCAGCGCGGCCCCCTGGACGGACGCGAGACCAGCTCTGACGGTGTCACTCGTGGCGGTGACCGTAGTAGTCGTGGTGGCGAGAGGAACGTCGCCTGTGGCCGCCGGCTTCGGCGCCGTCGCCACGTGGGCGGCGTGGCGGTGGGCCATCCCATCAACGACGGCCGGTCCGACCGCGACCATGGAGAGCACGACGACGCCGGCGGCCACGGCCAGGACAACTCTCAGGACCACGGGCAACCCACCACGGCGGGGCGTGGGGCTGACCCAGACGCCACCGCCCGGGTACGGGTCCGGATAGGAGGTCAGACCTGTGGCGGCCGGATATGGCGCATCAGGCGCGGGCCACGGCGCTGGAGGCGGCGCCATCGCTTCAGCGGGATGGTCTGCACCTTTCGACGCGTCCGCCTCGGTAGGGACGGGGCTCGACGCGAGAAGCGCATCCAGATAATCCGTGCTGTCCTCCGCATCCACCGTTCCGCTCCTCGCCTTCGCCGGACCCTCGGCCGCGTGGTTCGGTACAGCTATCGGAACGAGACGATGCGACCTGAAACCCGCCGGGCTAAAGGAGGGCCGCCACCCGATCGGCCACGAGGGACCGCTCACCCTGGGACAGCACCAGGTGGCCGAAGATGGGCTCACCCGCCAGGGCCTCGGCCGCCACGGCGATGCCGTTGGTCCGCTCGGTCAGCCACGGCGAGTCGATCTGGGCCGTGTCGCCGATCAGGATGCACTTGGAGCCCTCGGCCAGGCGGGTGAGGACGGTCTTGAGGGTGAGGGCCTCGAGGTTCTGCGCCTCGTCCAGGATGACGAGGGTTCGTTGCAACGACCGGCCCCGGAGGTAGGTGACGGACTCCATGGTCAGCTTCTCCTCGTCGACCCATGCCTGGAGCAGGTCCTTGGCCCGGGCGTGGCTCATGCGGTCGCCGAGGGCGACCATGGCGTCGACGATGGCCTCCATCCACGGGCCCAGCTTCTCCTCCAGACCGCCGGGCAGGTAGCCCAGCTCCTGGCGGCCGACCGGCACGATGGGCCGCAGGATCATGAGCCGGTCGTAGCGGGCCGAGGCCGGCTCGAAGACCTGCTCGAGGGCGGCGGCCAGGGCCAGGATCGTCTTGCCCGTGCCGGCGTGGCCGGAGAGAGCCACCACTGGAACGTCCGGGTCGAGCAGGAGGTCGAGGGCGAAGCGCTGCTCCTTGGACCGGGGACGCAGGTCCCAGGCCGACACGGAGTTGGCCAGCCGCAGGAAGCGGTCCCCCCGGCGGCGCACCAGCGCCGACTGCGAGCCCGCCTGGAGCACGGCGAACTGGTTGGGCCCGACCTCGGCCAGCGCCGGCCAGCGGGCGACCACCACGGCGGCGTCCAACCCCTCGGGCCCGGCCTCGTACAGGTCGTCGACGAGCTCCGCCTCGGTGGCGATGGTCCACCATCCCGGCCGCTCGGGATGCGGCAGCCGCCCCCGGGGCCGGTGGTAGTCCTCGGCGGCCAGGCCGAGCTGGGAGGCCTTGATGCGCAGCGAGACGTCCGCCGACACGAACCTCACCGGGCCGTGCCCCTCGCTCTGGAGGCCGAGGGCGGCGGCCAGGATGCGGTTGTCGGCCTTGGCACCGTCGAGCCCGTAGGCCTCGATCAGGTCGCGGCGCAGCCCGTTGAGCTCGATTCGCAACGTGCCCCCGCAAGGCAGCCGAACAGGATGCCGGATGTCCCCCCCGTTGGCCTGGCGCAGATCCTCGATCAGCCGGACGGTCGTGCGGGCCGCCCGGCCCACGTCGTCCACCCGGCTCTTCTGGTCGTCGAGCTCCTCGATGACGGTCAGCGGCAGCACCACGTCGGCCGGGCCGAAGGCGAACAGCGCCTCGGAGTCGGCCAGCAGCACGCACGTGTCCAGCACCACGGTGGGGACGTCGGGAGGGGCAACCGTCGCTGGGTGGTCTGCGATGACGTCGGAGTCGATCCCGGCGGAGATGAGCACGGCCCCAACAGCATCGCAAAGCCGGGCGCCGCGATGGTGCATCCCGGAGGGAGAAAGTTGCGCGTCCGCGGCGCGGGCATCTCGCGCCGCAGCTCAGGCCGTCGCCATGGCCCCCGGCTGGCCGCTCGCCCCCTCGAACACGGCCGCCCGCACCCCCCGGCCGGCGAGCTCGCGCAGGAACGCGCCCGGAGCCTGGACCAGCTCGGCGAGGCCCGCCGCCCCGGTCCGGCTGAAGCGGCCGGACACCGCCCACACCGCGGCGAGGGCCGCCACGGTGGCGGCGGCCACCGCGGGCCGGTCGATGGCGCCCAGGATCTGCACGTCGCGGCTGAGGCCCCGCCGGCCCCGCACCTCGACGCGGGTGGCCCCGAGCAGGCCCTCGGGGTGCGGTGGGCGCAGCATCGGCAGCCACGCGGTGATGCGGTCCCGCCGGCTGGCCGCCATCCGGGCGGTGACCCGGCGCACGCCCGGGAAGGCCGGCACCAGGAGCAGGGCGTCGGCCAGCGCGGCGCGGTAGCAGTCCTGGCCGCCGATCGGATCGGGGAACCACAGCAGCTCCCGCCCCGACCACCCGGGCCGGCGGAGCCACGCGCCGTCCCGCCAGTCGAGCGCCCCGGAGCCCAGGGCGGCGTGATGCTGCCGGGCGCAGCTCGGGCCGCCGGTGCCGGCCCGGGCCACGTGGATCTCCTCGACGTGCTCGAACCCCGCCGCCGCGTGCCGGGCCAGCAGGCACGACAGCCCGGGCGAGAAGCCGGCGCCGACCACGACGTGCAGGCCGCGCTCACGGGCCTCGGAATCCAGTCCCAGCAAGGCTTTGACGTCGTCCATGGCGTCGACCGCCGACACCACGTGGGCGCCAGCCTCCAGGGCCCGCTCGGCCGCGGGCAGGGCCTGGTGCGGGGCGGCCACCACAGCCGCCGCCGCGCCGACCATGGCGTGCTCGGTGCTCGCCGCCACCCGCGCCGCCGGGCCCAGCGACTGGCACAGGGCCTCGGCCCGGCCCGCGTTCTGGTCCACCACGACCAGCTCGGCGGTGGGGACCAGCGCGAGCAGCTGGCGGGCGGCCCGGGCCCCGACGGCGCCGGCCCCGATCACCACCACGGGACCGCTCAGGGCGACGGCGGGATCGTCTTCGGGGCACGCTTCGGTGGGGGCGTCGGTCACCCGCTCAGCGCAGGTCCGGTCCGGAGAGCTCGCGCCAGCCGCCGCCCTGGGGCGGGTACCCACCCGTCCCCCGCAACCGGAGGACGGCCGCGAGCACGCCGGCGGCGCCCAGGGCGACGAGGGCACGACGGAGGGCACGCACAGTACGGGCGAGCGTAGTGGCCCCGTCCGTGAGCCGCGACCGCGGCCCTCGGTGCTACTCCACGCCCGTCGCGAACACCACGCCACAGGTGGAGCAGAAGGCGACGGTGAAGTCCCGCGGACGACCTTCCGCGTCCCGCGAGGTGACCCGGCGATGCGAGAGCGAGCCCTCCAGCGTGGCGCCGCACCCGCCGCAGCGGGGCACCACCTCCGGGTGATCAGCCGGGGATCGGGCGATATCCGGCTCGCTGGACGCTGGGGACCCGATGTCCGTCGGCATCGTCAACAGGACAGACGCGTGCAGCGAGGCGACGTCGATCGACAGGCCCCGCAATATCTGGCCGGCGCGGCCTTCGACGTCGAGGACGCTGAGCAGGACGTGGACCGGTTGGACGTCCTCGTCGTGGCGGCGAATCGACAGGCGGTCGGCCCGCTCCAGCGCCCGCCTCGCCCGGTCGGTGAGCAGCTCTCCGATCTCCCCGACGGAGCGGGCCTTGGCCCGGGCCTCGATGGGCGCCGGGCCCAGCGCCTCGCGCACCTTGCTACGGCAGCCGCCCAGCGTCAGCCCCAAATCGAGGAGGGCCCGGGCGGGCGCGCTGTCCTTCTGGGCGACCAGGCCGAGGAGGAGGTGCTCGGTGCCGATCTGGCCGTGGCCCAGGAGGCGGGACTCCTGCTCGGCACGCGCCACCACGGCGCCTGCCTCCTCGCTGAACCGGTCGAACACGGCCAAACGGTAGACCACCGGCGGCGGCGGCACCCGGAGGTCGATCCTGACAAAACCAACGATGTCGACAAAAGTTTCCCTGGATCCGGCGGGCGGCGCCGTGCCGCCGTCCCCGTACAACCCGGTCGATGCGGTCTTCGCCACGGCCCGGATGCTGTGCGCCGACAACGTGGCCAACGACCTGCGGGGCGCGCTGTTCGACTACAACCACGCCGGTTGGTACGTCGACGAGGTCCTGACGTGGGCCGAGCGCTACGGCCAGCCTCCCGACGGGACCCCCGACCTCACCGGCCTGCTCGCCGTGCAGTACGCCATGTCCGTGATCGGCACGCCCTACGTGTGGGGAGGCGACAGCCCGGGAGGCGGGTTCGACTGCTCGGGCCTGGTGCAATGGGCCTACGCCCAGGCCGGCGTCCTGCTGCCGCGCATCGCCCAGGCGCAGCACTACGCCGTCGCGGCTCGCGACCCCGGCGCCCAGCTCTCCCCGGGGGACCTCCTCTTCTTCGGCGCCGACGGCGCCCACGTCGAGCACGTCGAGCACGTCGAGCACGTCGACATCTACATCGGTGACGGCCAGATGGTGGACGCTCCGCACAGCGGCGCGGACGTGCGGGTCGAGCCCGTCGACGGCTTCAGTCCCGCCTTCGTCAGCGCCGGGCCCGGCCGGCTGAGCCGACCGCGTCTGCGCGGAACCACCCCCCCACCGGCGATACCGGAACGGTTACATTGGCGGGAATCGTCGACCCATGGGGGTGGTGGCCATGCCCGCAAACATCGTGTGCAGTCCAGGAACGGCGCCCTGGCTGGACCCGGACACCGTCAGCCTGTCGAGCCCACAAGACGTGTGGTTCCAGGCCGTGCTGGCCAACGACGGCGACGAAGCCGGCGACACCGGCTCGCTCACGTACTCCGACCAGAGCGGCGCCATCCAGGGCAACTTCCCATCCGTGACCATCAACCCCGGCGACACGCCCCAGCAGGGAGTCAACATCTCGGGCAGCGACTGGCCCCAGCTCGGACAGGCCGACACCTGGATCACCCTGTACGACGCCAACGGGGGCACCCTCGGCGGGGCGCGGTTCACCATCAACCCCTGAGCCCGCACCCGGGTCAAAGAGCGTGGCCTCGCCTATAGGGCGGATCCCGATAGGGGCGTCCGACTGGTGACCAGCTGACGTCCACCTCCTCCGCACACCGCGTCAGATCTGTTCTTCGGATCCCGTCTGCGACAAGCCGAGCTCCCCGTGAAGCTGCGGGTCGTACGGACCATGGCGCTGCTCGTCGTACTCGCCGTGGATCTGCGGGTCGTAGGGCCCCTGCACATACGGGTGGTACTGGCCGTGGACCTGCGGGTCGTAGGGTCCGTGCACATATGGGTGGTACTGGCCGTGGACCTGCGGGTCGTAGGGCCCGTGCATCTGCGGGTGATAGGTGCCGTGCAACTCCGGGTGGTACTGGCCGTGGACCTGCGGGTCGTAGGGCCCGTGCATCTGCGGGTGATAGGTGCCGTGCCACTCCGGGTGGTACTGGCCGTGGACCTGCGGGTCGTACTGGCCATGGATCTGCGGATGGTACTGGCCGTGCGTCTGCGGATGGTAGGGCCCGTGCGTGTCAGGGTGATAGGGCCCGTGCGTGTCGGGGTGGTATTGACCATGGGTTTGCGGGTCGTACGGTCCCATGGAGCTGCCGTGGGGGGCATGGTCCGGGCCCCCGACGGCGAAGACGCTCTGCATGGCGCCCTCCGTCTGAGGTCCTACGACGCCATCCACCGCCAGCCCGTACTGAGCCTGGAAGTGCTTGGTCGCCTGCTCCGTGCCCGATCCGAATGCTCCGTCCACGGTGAGGCCGGCGTTCATGACCTCGTTGAGCTGCTCCTGCCAGCGGGCCACCTCCAACCCCTGGCTGCCACACTGGAGGTAGGTGCCGCCGGTGTGTCCTCCGCCGTGGTGCCCGCCAGGCTGTCCTCCAGCGTGGCCGGCAGCCGCCCGGGCTCCTGCCGAGGCGTGGGCGCCTGCGTCGCCGCCGGTCGCCGTCGAAGCCCCGCCCGTTGCAGTGGCCTGGCCGCCTTCGGCGGTTGCTGTTCCACCGGTTCCTGTTCCACCGGTCGCGTTTCCTCCGGTGGCATGTCCACCTTCAGCGTGTCCGCCCGCGCCTCCCGAGCCACCGGCTCCACCGGTGGCGTTCACGGTGGCACCGGTCTGCGTGACCTGCATGCTGCGGTCACCCTCGTTGACCGTCACGTTGACGTTCAGAGGTTGACCGGCCTGGCCGGCGGCACCGCCGCCGCCCGGCGCAGGTGTCGCCTCCTCGTGCACCCCCGTGATCTCGAAGACCATCGGCGCGTTCTGCCTGCCCTGCCCGTGCGCCGCCCGCACGGAGTAGGTGCCGTCGTTGGGAGAGATGTCGGCCTCGGACCCGTTGTCTTCGCCTTTGGGATTCCACCACTCCATCCGCACCGAATGGGAGCCGCAGAGGTATCTGACCTCGCCGTGGTCGCCGTGGGAGGATAGGGCGTCGTCGCTTCCGTGCCGGAACTCGACCGTCTGGCCGGGAGCGATCCGCCCCGGCGGAGGCGTCAACACGTCGCCATGGACATCCCTGACCTCGCCCTCCAGCACGAGAGTCTGATGGGTCGAGTTGGTGATCCTCACGATGGAGCTGTAGCCCGCGAGACGATCCTGGACCCCGTCGCCAACGCCTTTGACGACTCGCTTCCCGATCTCCTCACCAATGATTCCGCCCACGCCCGCTGCCTCGCCGGCCATGATCGCACCCCCGACGTCCAGGTCAGCCCCGCGGACCGACTGCGCCCAGTGTACGGCCGTCGTCTTGGGCTTGCTCGACCGCTAGAAGTACACGCCACCAGCCATCAGCCGGGCATTATCTCGCGCGGTCTCGAGAGCCTTGCTAAGCGTGCTGGTCGGCTCCAAGCCACCAGCGGCCGGCGGTAGTCAGCTCGATCTCGCCGCCCACCAGCCGCTCTGGACTTCGTTCCCATCGGTCTGGCTCGGCCGAAGGGCCGATCCTCTGTGCGATGCCGGCCCAGCCTAGAATTCTCAACAGCAGGTCCAGGTCGTGGCCGAACGAGCGGCGGCGAGAGTCCGGCTCTTGCATGTACCGGGCGAGCCACTCGAATCTCAGGTCGGCCTCGTCGCAGATCAGATCGAGCGCGGCGTCGAACTGCATTGGCGCCTCGCTGAGCGCATCGAGGAGCTCGGACGCCAGCTCGTCGAGGACCTCGCCGCGACTCCGGTATCGAGCGTGGGTGAAGAAGCCCTCCAGTGGGCCCATCTTGGGCAAGGCATCCGCCGCCCTCACCCATCGTTCGACCGGCTTGCTGGCAAGCCTCTCCCAGCCGGCAGTGGCCAGCAGCTTGCCGTGTTGCTTCCGGAGGGCGCCCGCGGCCACGGCCCAGCGGATCATGAAGCCCAGCTCCGGCAACTCGGCGGCCGACGTGGTCTTGAAGGTGCGGTCGCCGATGGTCTCGTCGAATCGGTCGCCGGTGCGGAGCCGGGAGACCAGAATGCGGGCGTCGGCGAGTGTGGGTTGACCGGTCTGAGTCAACTTGCGGCCGTCGCCGAAGAACCCGGTGAGGACATCCAGGCGGGCCAGCACCGGCGCCGCGGCCACCGACTCTCGCACCACGGCAGGGGCGTCGGGTCGTTTGTGGCGCACACGGGGCGCCGGACGCCCTAGGGAGATGGGTCCCAGCTCATCAAGGGCGGCCACGATCTGTTCTGGCTCAGCGAGATCCACGCCCCGAGCCTGCAGACCTGCCAACAGCGCCTTGGCCGGGCCAGCAGCCGCCGGATCACGCATGCGCTCCAGGAACGAGGGCCCGGCCCGGTCGATTGCGGTCAGGATCTCGTCCAGGAACACAGGCTCGAGACCGTTTCGTTCCGCGGCGTAGCGAACGAACGCCCTGAGCACGGGGGGCAGGGCGGCTGCCTCGCCCGGACTGAGCAGCAGCTTGCGCGGGGCCAAGTCGATGAGCACCATCTCGGCGACCTGCGGGCTCCAGCGCAACGGTCGACCCTCATAGTCCGCCCGGAGCCTGACCAGATGGTGGGCCAACACCTCGACGGTCTGCGCCGCGACTTGCGTCGCTGCTTGCCGGCCAAACGGGGAGGCGAGGAACTCGGCCACCAGCTCGTCCCGTACCGTTTGCGTGACCTCGGGAAGGTCGCGGTGGGTCTCGGGTCCCAGGCCGGCTCGCCGCAACCGCGACCACACCAAGGCGCGATGCTCGGCGAACTCCTCAGTCCTGAGCTCGGTGTCGCCGTTCCACAGGTCGGAGATGGCCATGGCGTCGCGCAGTCGGGCCAGGACCAAACCGATCGGCGCCTCCTCCAAGAGGAGATGCGGATCGTCATTGGACTTCCAGGCCGTCACGACCTTGTCGAGATCGCCGGCCAGGAAAGCGTCCTTGGCCTGTCCGGACAGGTTGTTGTCGACGAGGGCGACGATGGCGTGATCATGCGTCGCGCCGGCCTGCGAGAAGCCAACGATCAGCGACTCTTGGTCTCCGAACACATCGCCGGCGATCCATGCCCTTGCAGGCTCGGTCCGTCCCAACTCGTCGAACCATTCCGGAACAGGCCGCGAGAGACGAAGCCTGTCCACGGCCCGGCGCGCCATCCGGTCCAGCGGGGGTGGCACGACGGCCGCCAGCGCGGCGAGCGTCGCCATCGACTGCCGGTCGGCGCGCGCCTCGCACCGCTCGATGACGGCCTCCTCGAACGGCGGCACCTCCTGCCTTGCGAGTTGGGCCTCCATCCGGAACGAGTCGAACATGGCCATTAGATTGCTGGCCCACGTCTCGGCGCCGAGGGCGTCGGCTTCGCCGAGCAGCTCCTGCCCGCCCATATCGATCAAGTTGTCGATCGGCGAGTCATCGGAGTTACCGCTCACTGGTCGGAGGTGACCCGGCCGGGTTCCCTTCGGGGTTGTCCTGCCACGACGCTGCCCGCGCTTTCCCATTGCTCCATTTCAGCCGAAAGACCGGCGCTGCGGGGTCATGCTCCGCGGAGACCTAGGCTGCATCAAGGGGAACCCGAGATCTCGCAACAACTCGCGACGAGCGTTGCGGGTCGCGGGCGGGGTCCCCGTGAGCAATTCTTCCGGCGGCGTCGAACAAGAGCCTGGCCCCATGTCAACTACGACCCTTGTAAGTTACGCTCGGCGTAAGTTACAGTAGACGTTGGTTCCAAGGGTCGACACCTCCCGGAGCGACACTCGGCGGGGACCCGATCGATCGGCACGCATGATGACTCCTCGCTTCGTGAACCGCACTAAGGAATTGGCCTCCCTCGCCCGCTGGTGGAAGACCGACGACCAAGCAGCGGTCGTGTGGGGGCGCCGTCGGGTCGGCAAGACAGCGCTGCTTCAACGGTTCGTGGACGACAAGCCCGTCGTGTTCCACACCGGAGCCGACCGGGGTGAGGTCGACGAGCTCCGCCTCTTGGCTGAACACGTGGCGTCTTCCTTTCCGGGAGGGTTGCGCGACCCCGCTGAGCGGCCATACTCCACCTGGGAGGATGCTCTGGATGATCTCGCGAGCCGAGCCGCGAGCCACCCACTGCTGGTGGTGATCGACGAGTTCCCTGAACTCGTGGCCTCTTCGCCCGGCCTGCCCGGGATTCTCCGCGCTTTCCTGGATCGGTCCCGAGGGAAGACCCGGTTACGCCTACTCTTGTGCGGCTCCGCCGTGCGCCATATGCAGGCACTCCAGGAGGAGCGCGAACCGCTCTACGGTCGATTCGACCTCTCGCTACAGGTCCACCCGTTTGACCAGCACGAAGCCGCGCTTTTGCTCGAGAGCCTCGATCCGGCCGACCGAGCGCTGGTATACGGCGTGATGGGCGGGATGCCTCTCTACTTGACCTGGTGGGACCAGGATGCGAGCGTCGACGACAACCTGGCCCGGCTGGTGTGCGAGCCGGGAGCGCGCTTGCTGACCGAGGGCGAGCTGGTCCTCCGGACCGATATCGACGGCGGCGAGTACGCCCGCCAGGTCCTACACGCGATCGCAGCTGGACGGACCCAGTACGGCGAGATCAAGGACTACGTGCGGGCAGAGCCTCAACGAACTTTGGAGCGACTCATCGAGCTGCGCCTAGTCGAGCGGATGAAGCCGGTGGGGACATCGGAACGGTCGAAGCGTCGCATGTACCGGATCATCGACCCATTCCTCCGCTTTCACCTCGGCACTGCAACGAGATACCGATCCGAGATCGAGCGCGGCCTCGGACCGTCTATCCTCCCGGTCCTGCGCGAGGCGGTCAACGACCACATGGGCGAAGTATGGGAAGAGGCATTCCGCTCCGAGCTTCGCCGACGGGCCGCCGCTGGAGCGCTCCCCATCGATGGCGACGTCGTCGGTGTGGGCGCGTGGTGGGACGCTGGTCACCAGCTCGAGATCGACGCCTTGATCCTGGCCGGTCGCTCCGCCACGCCCGTCATGGCCGGCGAGGCCAAATGGTCCATGTCAGCGAACGCAACCGCACTCGTTGCGAGCCTGCGCCGCAAGGTCGAACGAGGCCTGGGTCTCGACCCCGACAATCTCCGCTACGCCGTCTGCGCGCGGACCTCCCTCAACAATCTCGAACCCGACGTCCTCGCTCTGACCGCTGACGACTTGTTTCGTGTCGAGACGACCTCACCCCAGGAGCCGCGCCGCGCCCGATGACTGGCATATCGACCCGGTAGCCGACGCGGCCAAGATCCACCGCGCCGGCTATGACCGGGAAACGACCACCCGCGGCGTGACCCTTCTTCCACGATGTCGTCTCTTGCATCGGGGACGCCAATTGGCGAGCCATGATGTCGCGCATGCCATATCGACCCGCATCGAACACGAAGTGCCTCGTTGAGCCGCCGGCAGCGGTCTTGGTCGCGCCCGACATCCTCCGGCTCGCTGTGCAAGAGCTCGAGGTTGTCGCCGAGTTGGGCATCTCGACGAAGGCAAAGGCCGTATTCAATCTACGCCAGGCTCAGAGAGCGCATGCGCTGCTGCGGGGCGTTGACTGGAGCGCCTTCGACTGGTTCTGGACTGAAGGCGGCAATGAGTGGTCCCGCCGCCACGACAAGTCGATCCACACTACTTTCGCGGGGCCAAAGGCCAAGCCGATCACCTCCGAGGTCAAGCGGGCGGTCGCCAAGCGCTACGGCTGGACTTGCGCCTATTGCGGGCTCCGCGTCGTCACCTCGGCGACGATGGCCGCCCTGGAACGGCGCCTCCCGGCGGCGCTCCCGATGACCGAGAAAGTCCACGAGGCAATCGGGTGTCATCCGATGCAATGCGTGCTACGTCTGACCTGGGACCATGTCAACCCGCACGCCCACGGTGGTGGTGGCACTGAGACGAACGTGGTTGCGACTTGCGGCACCTGTAACTTCCAGAAGGGCGACTGCTCGTTGGAGGAGCTGAGTCTCCAAGACCCCCGTCATCCGCAAAGGCCGCCCATCGACTGGGATGGGCTCGACGGGCACCTTGGGGCAAAGCGCCTCTGAGGCTGCGTTCGAAGTGCGTGGTCCTGGGTCAGGCAATACGGAACTGGGTTGCCTGGGTCCACGGTTCGGCGATGGCGCTTCGGATGGCCGTGTCATACGTTATATCCTGAGTGTATGACGATGGTCAGCTTCAGGTTGGAGGACAATGACCGCGCGCCGGTCATGGCTGGACGGCAGATCGAGCTGAATAGGCGGCCGGCTGCTTAACGCCGCTCCGACGGTCGAGGCTGAGGAGGAGGCTTCTGTCCCCTCTCGGCGTAGCCGATGAGTTCCCTGTCCGG
>WNFC01001027.1_pt1 | contig 28551 bp, 23 predicted proteins | sample 5400541 | NCBI WGS metagenome assembly WNFC01 (sample SAMN13153342, study PRJNA577476) | soil metagenome | isolation source: 120 cm saprolite under Douglas fir tree site 2 hole 2 replicate 1 | place: USA:California | collected 2015-04-18
GATGAACGCCCCCTGTTCGGGGCCGCCCTTGACAGCTCCCCACGTCACCACCGGAGGGTTATGCAGATGGAAAGCAATTAATAAGGAAGGCCGCCACGTCGGCCTTGACTTTTATGACCTTCTCATAGAAGGCCATTACGCTCATTAACGACTACAAGGCGAAAATCTCGTTCACCTTCGCTCGAACTTGCTGGCTGCGTGACGGCTTCAGATAACGCATCGTGCTCTCCATGTCGGAGTGACCCAGCCATTGCTGCACGGTGCGCAGATCGACGCCAGCCCACAGGCACCGGGTTGCGAACGTGGCGCGGAACTTGTGTAGCCAGAAGTTCTCCGGGTCGAGCTTAGCGCGCTCGGCGACGGCCTTGAGATCATCGAGAAAATTCAATTTCGGGTTGCATCCGGCGGTGGGGAACACAAGGCTGCACGTTTTGTCGGCCTTAGCCTTCCACGCCTTCAAACTCTTTGCGAGCTTTGCAGGGATGGGAATTTCGCGCTCCTTGTATGCCTTCGGTGTCCACCCCCGGTCGGGCTTGTGAGTCACGCGGATAGTGGATGCAGCGAAGTTCACGTCCGACCAATACGTGAACATAACCTCTTGTTCTCGCATCCCGGTCATCAGGAAGAACTCGTACCACAATCGCTCTTCCGCATCACACGCCGCGAACAGTTTGCCCAGTTCGTCCTTCTCGTACATCTCCGGTTCTTCTTCGGTGTAGCGGGGCCAATCGTTCTTGCCCGCCAGCCCGCGAATCCCGTTCGCCTTCAGGAACGCCATCAGGTTCTCGAACTTGTTGTAGACGCTGCGCGGTGCCTGCTCCTTCTCGTCCCGCAGGAAAGCGCAGAACTTCAGCAGGTCCATGCGGTCAATGTCTTCGAGATTCAGCTTGTGGCAGGACTCCCTGAAGTAGCTCAGAGCCGTCCTGTATGCCGCCAGCGTCTTCGGCTTCTTCGTAAGTTCGGTTTCTTCGAGGTAGTCAGCGACCGATGCCGCAACCGACCTATGGCCGTTCGCAGCGATCTCCGGCACTGTGGCATCCCCGTTGTTCAGTTCGGTCTCTTTCCGCAGGCGCATCGAACTGGCGTCGGCTGCGTCTTTGCCCACCGACAGACGGATGCGTTTGCCTTTGTCGTGCCACTCAATGTAGTAGGCCCCTTCGGAGTGGCGCTCGGGCTTACCGTTGACCACCACCGCGTCGGGCTTGACGCGGCCATTGGCGGACAGCACAACAGGGCAATACCGCATTCCTTGCGGCGTTTGGACTCTTTTGGTGAGATTGACTTCGCGGTGCATCGGGTGACACCCCTTCCTTGAAAACCGTATCAAGTGTAGGTATCACCGACTCGTAAGTGCTAGATAACTAAAGTTCTGGCGGAGAGGGAGGGATTCGAACCCTCGGTACAGGTGTTAGCCCGTACAACGGTTTAGCAAACCGCCGCATTCGGCCACTCTGCCACCTCTCCGGCGTTTGGTTTCAACAGTTTACCACAGGTTCGACCATACTCTGCTTGCCATCTGCTGGCCTGAGCTCAGAAAAGTGCGGAAAACCGCCGCCGCTTGGGCTCTCGGCCACGGGTCGTCGCGCGTAGTTCAAAGCCATCGCCGAATTTCAATTGTAGCTGCTGGCGACCCGCTTTCGCTCGCCTTAATTCTTCGATCCCCGCCTGTACCTTCTCCACCGCTTCGAGCACGGTACGATCAAAAACCTTAATGTAGCGTTCCTTGGTAACGTGCTGTTTCGAGTGGCGCAGGATGCGTTACACAAGCAGCGCGTCCTAATTTGAGCAGAGAAACCGCTTAAGCGCGCAAACGCTTGGCAGCCATTCGTCCCGCTTCCTCGCCCGTCTTACCCGTTTCCTTTCGCATGGTTCCAAGCGTCGCGTTGGGCGAAAATTGTGGAATTGGTTTCGGCAGGTTCTTGAGGTTAACGTGCCTGACCAGATTGGGCAAGGTACTTCATACGGCCTGGGCCTCGTGTCCTTGATAGAGTAACGATATGAGCGAAAGCGCAGTTCTCAACCGGACGACAATCGCGCAGCGCGGGCGAAGGCTCGAATACTTCACCATCGTGTGGAATGCCATCGAAGGTGTCGTGGCTGTCGTTACCGGTGTGATTGCGGGGAGTATTTCGCTCGTGGGCTTTGGGATCGACAGCTTCATCGAAGTGACGTCCGGGTCGGTCTTACTGTGGCGGATGTCCGTTGATGCAGAAGTGCAGCGCCGCGAACTGAATGAGAGGCGGGCCCTGCGGATTGTCGGCGTTTGCTTTCTCCTGCTGGCCGCCTACATCACCTATGAATCTGGGTTGGCCCTGTGGGCCCGTCGGGCTCCCGAACACAGCATCCCGGGGATCGTTCTGGCCTGCGTATCCTTGGTCGTAATGCCCCTTCTCTCGAGAGCAAAGCGAAAGGTGGGACGTGCCCTGGGCAGCGCCGCCATGCACGCGGACGCCAAACAAACAGAGTTTTGCACGTACCTATCCGCTGTCCTGCTGGCCGGGTTGCTGTTGAATGCGCTCTTCGGTCTGTGGTGGGCCGACCCTGTGGCAGCCCTTATCATGGTTCCCATCATCGCGAAAGAGGGAATTGAAGGATTGCAGGGTAAAGCCTGCGAGGAATGCCGCGGGGGATAGTTACTTCTTCGGAGGATCGTCGGATATCGTTGGAGCGTCTTGTGTCCGGTGGTCGACGATTTGAAAGAGCAGGAAGGCGTGCACGGCGTCCGTTGTCTCCGGACTGGACGTGACAAGCCGAATCCGCGCGCCGCGATCTGTTTCCGAGAATTCGTAGCGAATCTGTTCCTTAAGCCTCGTCATGGTCGCGGTGCCAGGCGGGTTGGCGTCGTGAATGAGCATCGGCGCCTTGAAATTCCCGGAGGCAAACATTTTGGCGATGTGTCCAAGGTGAGTTCGAATTTGATCGATGCTCGCTTTATCTTTCGGATCGTTGGCTCTGACGTCAATTTCTCCTCCGTCGTTGAATAGCCGGAAATGATGCGTGGTCGCTTCGTGCGAAAAGCCCATGACATGTTCACCGCGCTTGACGACAGCTTCCGAACGCTTGTCCTGGTCCGGTGATGGATTTTGTTGAGCGCTCGCCATTCCAGGAAGGATGGCCAGCGATAAAAGAATCGGCAACGTGCGCATGATCTATTGTCCTTTCTTCTTTCGGAGTGTCGGCAACCCCGAAGCGACTCTGGCTCGCCGTCTCGCCGGTCCAGCCTCCAGCAACCGCGCTACTTGACCCGGTTTTGTCCGCCGCAACCGCTTGTCCCAGTCCTTCGACAATCGGTTCAGTTCGACGCGCAGAGAGACCAGATTCCTGATTTGCTCGTCCAAAATGCGGATTTTCGAATGCATCAAGGCGCGAACATGACGGCAAGGTGCTCCGCCCCTGTCGCGCACCGCCAGAATGTTCTTCAACTCAGAGAGGGAAAAACCAATCGTCAATGCCCGTTGAATCAGTTCCACCCTAAGCTGAGATGTTGGAGGATACTTCCGATAGTTTCCGGCCGTGCGCTGCGGCAGAGGCAAAAGTCCAAGACGCTCATAATGGCGCAACGTATCGGTGCTTACGCCCGTGAGATGTGCTAATTGTCCCGAACGCATGGAGTATCCCTCAGCGAGAAGAGTCTAAACGCTGGAACAGATTCCAGGGTCAAGTCGAAAGTGATAACTATTTCGACGCGGCGACTTGTTGAACGGACAGCGTATCGCCCTTCAGAGTTCCCTTGACCGTAACTCTTTGGCCAGCAAGCCTCGAGAGTTCCGTTTCGTGTCCTTCCAAGGTGTAGAGCTTCTTGTCCGCAGCCAGCGCGTACTTCATGCCGTCTTTCACACACATCCGGGTACATTCGGCGGGCGTCTTGTCCTTGGCCATATGCGTGACACCGCACATGGAGTCCGTGACGACTCCGGTAAAGGAGTGTTGCTGTGCGAACGCGATACCCATTCCTCCCAGTGCAAAGATGACTGCCGCGACGACCTTTGTTCTGTTCTTCATTTCTATCTCTCCTTGTGGTTTAACTTCTTCATCGATCAACGCGGCAACCTGAAAGGTATTGAGCCGCCGGGTTGTCAATCCTTTGTCGCCTCGTTGCGCTGGAGGTTTAGCGTCCCGCGTCGCAGAGCGCGCTCCTTCATCAGCGCAAAAAATACCGGCACAAGAATCAACACATGAATGGTGGACGTGATCATGCCACCGACGATTGGGGCAGCGATGGGTTTCATCACATCGGAGCCGACGCCGCTTTCCCACAAGATGGGGATGAGGCTCGCAAGAACCACGCACACGGTCATGAGCTTCGGCCGCAGGCGCTGCACCGCACCTTCAATGACGGCTTCTTCGATGTCTTCGTGTTTGACCGGCTTTCCAGATGCGAGTCGGCGGTCGAGTGCCTCATGCAGATAGACAACCATGACCACACCGGTCTCAACCGCAATTCCAAACAACGCGATGTAGCCGACCCAGACTGCCACGCTAAAGTTGTAGCCGAGCAGCTTCTGCAAGATGAGGCCTCCCGTGAGAGCGTAGAGCGTCGGGAAGATGAGCACCGCGGCTTCGGCGACGGAGTGGAACACCATATAGAGGAGCACGAAGATTACAAAGAACACGACCGGCAGAATGATCTGGAGCCGTTCCTTGGCTCGCAACTCGAACTCATATTCTCCGGACCACTTGTAGGTGTGGCCGGGCTGGAGCTGGAGTTTTTGCCGGAAGAGGCCTTCGGCGGCTTTGACAAATCCGCCGTAGTTCTTCGAGTTGAGGTCGATGTACACGTAGCCGGTTAGGGCGCCGTCCTCATCGCGGATCATGGCCGGGCCGCGCGAAAACGAGATTTTGGCGACTTGCTCGATGGGGATCTGCGCTCCAGATGGGATGCCTATCAGCACCCGGCGCAGCTCCTCGACATTGTCGCGAAAATCGCGGTTGTAGCGGACGTTGACCGGATACCGTTCGCGGCCTTCGATATTTTCCGTGACCATTTCACCACCGATCCCCGAACTGACTGCCTGTTGGACATCGGCTACGGTCAGACCGTAGCGAGCGGCTTCCAGCCGGTCGACCTCGACGTTGATGTAGAAGCCTTGCGATACGCGTTCCGCAAAGATAGAGCGAACCTCCGGAAGCGAGGAAAGCAGTTGCTGGATTTGCGCGCCGGTCTGTTGAATGCCTTCGAGCGTCGGTCCCTGAATCTTCAAGCCGAGGGGCGTCTTGATTCCAGTCAGCTCCATATCCAAACGATTCTCAACGGGCATGGTCCACGTATTGGAGAGGCCGGGGAATTGGAGTTTGGCGTCCATCTCCTGGATGAGTTTTTCGTAAGTCATGCCCTGGCGCCATTGCTCACGCGGCTTGAGCATGATGGTCGTGTCGTACATGTCGAGCGGGGCGTTGTCCGTGGCGCTGTCTGAGCGTCCGATGGTGCCGAAGACGGTCTCGACTTCCGGAAAGGTTCGAATGATGCGGTCCTGCTCTTGGAGCAACTGCGACGCTTGCGTGATGGAGATTCCGGGCAGCGCGGTCGGCATGTAGAGCGCGGAGCCTTCAAACAGCGGCGGCATGAACTGGCTGCCGATTTTGAGAGCCAGAGGCAAGGTCACGAGTAGGAAGAGCAGGTTAAGAAGCAGGGTGGTCTTGCGGTAGCGCAGGCACAGGCGCAACACAGGCAGATAGAGGGCCTGCGTGATTCGGGAGATCGGGTTCTTCGATTCCGGTCGCAGCCTGCCGCGGATGAAGAGAATCATCAACACCGGAACAAGACTGATAGCCAAAACGGAAGAAAAACCCACGGCCAGCGTCTTCGTCCAGGCCAGTGGGCGGAACATTCGTCCTTCCTGCGCTTCCAGCAAGAACACCGGCAGGAAAGACACAACGATGATGACGAGCGAGAAGAAGATTGCCGGGCCCACCTGTTTGGCGGCGCTTAAGAGGATGCGCCGCCGTTCCGGTGCGGACACGCCTTCCGACGCGGCAGCAGGATGTTGGGAGAGCTGCCGATAACCGTTCTCCACCATCACGATGGCCGCATCGACGAGGACTCCGATGGCCAGTGCCAGCCCGCCGAGCGACATGATGTTCGAGCTAACGTGGAGGTAATACATAGGAACGAAGGACGCCAGCACAGCGATCGGCAGGGTGAGGATGGGAATCAAGGCCGAGCGGAAATGGAACAGGAAGACGATGATGACGATGCTGACGATGATGGCTTCTTCAAGCAAGTCACGCTGCAAGGTTTCGATGGAGGCGTGAATCAACCCAGAGCGGTCGTAACCGGAGACGACTTCGACGCCGGGAGGCAGAGATGATTTGATCTCCGCCAGCTTTTTCTTGATCCCGTCGATGACGGCCAGAGCGTTCATCCCGTCACGCATCACGACGATACCGGCAACGGTTTCCCCTTCGCCTTGCCACTCGGCGACACCTTCGCGAATGTCCGGCCCGAAGGTGACCGTTCCCAGATCACGCACGAGGACGGGCGTTCCATTCTTCGTGGCGACCGGCACGGCTTCTAGATCATTCAAGGAGCGCAAATAGCCGAGACCTCGAATCATGTACTGCGCGCCTCCCATTTCGAGGAGGCGTCCACCCACCTCATTCGTGCTGGCCCGCACTTTCTCAATCACCGTCGAAAGAGGAATGTTGTAGGCGCGCAGCTTGTTCGGGTCGAGATTGACTTGATATTGCTTAACGAATCCGCCGATGGTCGCGACTTCCGCGACACCTGGAACAGTTTCGAGTTGATAGCGTAAGTACCAGTCTTGAATGCTGCGCAATTCGGCGAGACTGCGCTGGTGACTGCGGTCCACGAGAACGTATTCGTAGACCCAGCCCGCGCCGGTTGCATCGGGGCCGATAACCGGATGAACTCCGGCGGGCAGCCGCCCCGTGATTTGTTGCATGTATTCGAGGACGCGCGAGCGTGCCCAGTACAGATCGGTGCCGTCTTCGAAGACTACGAAAACGTAGGAGTCGCCGAACATCGTCTGCGCCCGCACGGCTTTGACATGCGGTCCGGCCAGAAGTGTGGTGACAATGGGATAGGTGACTTGATCCTCGATGAGGCTTGGCGGCTGTCCTGCCCATGGCGTGTGTACGATGACCTGAACATCGGAGATGTCCGGCAAGGCGTCGAGCGGTCTGCGGCGAAGAGACCAGATTCCTGCGAGCACGAGCAGCAACGTTCCCATAAACACCAAGAAGCGATTTCGTGCGCACCAATCAATCCAACGGGCGATCACGTTACATGCCTCCCGTAACGTTCACGCTGAGTTGTTTCCTGGCGACGATTTGCCCGTTTTTCTTTGCCGCGATGGTCACCTGCCACGTTCCGCCGCTCTCCAGTTGGCCCGCTCCCTCATAGCGTCCATTGCCTTTTTCGGTGAGAGACACCTGCGTGCGCATCGCGGCCATGCCCATCGCCGGCATGGCGGGCATGGAAAAGGTGACGGATACTTCCGCACCAGAGATTGGTCCCCCGCTCGCATCAGTGAGTTTTACCAGGACGGTGTTGGCGCCTTTATGGGGAGGATCAGGTTCGGTTGTGAGTTCCACTTTTGCCTGCGGAACATTGATCGCCCCCGCGGCGCCCGCGCCGGGCGGTGGAGGCACAAACGAACCAAGTGCCGCTTGCAGCTGGCTCTCGGAGTCGATCAGGAAATTGGCGGACGTGACAATTTCTTCACCCTCTTTCAGTCCTTTCAGCACGATGAAATTGTTGCCTGCTCGAGAGCCGAGTTGCACCTCGCGTGGTTCGATGTAGCCGTCGCCCCGGCTGACGAAAACAACCTGGCGGGTGCCGGATTGCAGGACGCCCGTCGCGGGGATCACCAATTGTTTTCCCATCGAGACCTTCAGCGTGGCGTTGACGAACATGCCGGGGGAGAGCTTCAAGCCGGCATTGGAAAAGATCAGCCGCGCGCGCGCCGTACGCGTCGTCATATCCACTTGCGGATAGACGAAGTTCACCCGGCCCTCGAAGACGCGGCGCGGATACGTATCCACGGTCAATGTCGCGCGGTCGCCTATTTTGATCCTGCCCAAATCGTTTTGAAAAACTTCGGCGAGAACCCAAACCATCGAGAGATCGGCGACGGTGTAGAGGCGCGTCTCCGGTTGAACCGTGAGATTCGGCAAGGCGTTGCGCTCGGTGATGTAGCCGGAGACCGGCGAGTCGACTTCCAGTTCCTGCTGTACTTCACCTGTGGATTCAAGTCGCGCGATTTCCCGTTGCGGCACGCCCCACTGCTTGAGTCGTTCCCTGGCGGCGTCCAAGAGGGAATCGGCTCCTTCGGTCACACCTGGGACGCGACTCTGCGCGACACGCTGCTGGTTTTGCCTGGCTACCAGATACTCATGCTCCGTGGCGACGACGTCCGGACTGTAGATGCTGAATAGCGGCTGCCCTTTCTGAAGGTATTGATACGTGGCGTCGGCAAAGACTTTCTGAATGTAGCCGGAATACCGCACCTGCACGCTGGAGAGCCGTGTCTCATCGACCGCGACGTTTCCGGTGACGCGGATCTCGTCCTCGACCACCTTGCTTTCCACTCGGCCGGTCTTGACGCCAATGCTTTGCAGCCGTTGTGGCGAGATTTGTACCGGAACCAGCGGCACTTCTGTCGATGCAGGGGGTGCGGCCATGGAAGTGGCCATAGAATCTTGCGCGAGGGAGTTCGGCGGCCTGGTTTCCGCATCCGCCATCGGCTTCCCAGCGCGATGCCGGAGCCACAACCCACCGAGGACGACCGCGAGCACGATGTTTCCAATCAATGCCAGCAAGAACTGGGTGCGATAGGTTTTCATCTCTTCACCCCTTCCACGCGCAATGACAGCCCGGTAAATTGTTCGAGCCGAGCCATTGCTGTCTCACGTTCGGCGATGCTTTTCCAGTACTCCTCGTCTAAATGGAGGACCTCCAGAAATGAGGTCAGCAGTGTCTGAAAGTCCTGACGATTGTTTTGGTAGGCGGCGATGCCCGCCTGGAATCCCGAACGTGCCTGTGGCAGCAGCCCTTCGCGGTAAATTGTCAGCAACTCAGCGGTTTTTTGGGCCGTTTCGTATTGGCTTCGAACTTCAAAGGCGACCTGTTGCGACTGAACATCGGACTCGCTGCGGGAGCGGTTCAGCTCAGCTTCCGCCTGCGCTAGTTCGGGACGCTGTTTGCTGCCTCGATAAATCGGAACGCGAACGCCAAAGCTAAGCATGTAGTAGGCACGAAATTGAGTCGGGTCAGTGCGTTGCCACATGTATTGGACATTGAAGTCCGGGTAGAAATCCTTGTGTGCAAGATCGACTTGGAGTTTCTGCCTCTCAACTATCTTTTCCGCCCCAGAAATCTCTGGATTCTGGGCTTTCGTCGCCGATAGGAGTTCTTCGAATGTATAGGGAAGCGGTGTCTCGGGAAGTGCGGAGGGCTCTATGTCCGGTGAAGTCTGTGGGCGATTGAGAAGTTGCTTGATCTGCGCCTGCAGCTTAGCCACTTCCAGGTGATGCATCGTGATTTCGCGGAGTAACTTTGTTCGCTCCACCTGCGCCTGTAACACGTCATGTTGGTTCCCCATCCCGGAGCGGTAGCGTGCGTCCGCTGCTTTCTCAACCTGCTGGAGCAGTTCTCCGTCGCTCTCAATAATTCCTAGTGTCTTGGACAGATAGGCAAGCTGGAAGTATGCCGCTTTGACTCCGGCGAGGATCGAGCGGCGTACCGACTCGTACTGCTGTTGCACAATGTCAGCATCTCGCTTCGCTATCTCGCCTTTTAGCCGCAGTTTTCCTGGATGGGGGAAGTCCTGAGAGACCCCGAAGCCAATATAGGCGAAGTCGCTGTTTGTATATCCAGCGAAAGGTCTTGGGCTTCCGACATTGACCTGCTGCAGATTGAATTGCGGATCGGGAAGCGCCGAGACCTGGGAAGGAACCTGCTTCGCGGCCTGCCAGCCTTGGCGCACGGCCTGAATCTGCGGATTGTTCTGCTCTGCCTCAGTTAACAAATCCTGTAGCGCGGCGACCGCTTCAGAATGCGGATGTTGCTGTGGAGGCGATGCAACTTGAACCGACCCGCCGGTTGGCTCTTGGCCGAAGGTTCCCGGTGCGTGCACGAAAAAAGCGAGAAGCAGGGTAAAGCAGAAAATGCGGATTACAAAGAATTCGTTTTGCGGTATTTCGCCGCGTGATGCCGACATTTTATTCGCCTCCTGAGAAGGCCTGAGAGTCACAGTGATCTGAAAGTGTGGAAGTGCGGTCCGCGCCGTGAGTGCGAACTCAGCAGCACAGAGCCTAATTAAGGACACAAATAGAAATGAGGTGTGCAGGACGCACACCAATAGGTGGGGTCTAAATCAAGAGGGACGCGTGAAGTGTATAAAGCTCTGGAGGAGAATGTTGCGGAGCTTCGACCACGCCTGACGGCAATGAAGGCACTCGGGCTATCTCAAACGATACGAGGGATTCAACCAGCACCACGGCAGGCGGATTAAGAGGGACATGCCCGGCGGGAAGCATGTTCGGACTTTGCTCGGAAACCATGTTTTTGCAACAATCATGGCTTCGATTAGTGCGCGTGCATTGCATGGACCCGCAGCACTTCATGCTCTGCTGGTCTGAGGCCATGGCAGCCATGCAGTCGGTAAATTGCAGGAGCAACAAAGCACCTGCCGCTAGCACCAAGAATAGTCTCTGGCCCATCATGCTCACTTGACTTTACGGGCTATTAGACGCGCGAGTCAAGAATTCAGCGCGGGGGAATCTCGCCGTGATCCAGCTTGAGGTCTCAGGCCGCAGTTGGAAGAAGCCGCCGTGATTGCCGAACGGCTCACGTGAAATATCGGCGGAGTCGCCAGAATATGACGGTCTGGTAGCCGAAAAGGATAGCCGTCTCGATTTTAATAGCGAAAACCGCCGCGAATAGCAACATACATTCCGGATCGCCCGTTGTCCGCCGGCAATCGGAGGCAAACTTTGCTTGGCTGAGACTCCAGGGTGGATCAATTTCGCGAAGATTCCGCATGGCTTTCGACCATAGCTTCTGGAATCCTTCCGCCAGTTTCTGAGCGAGCTCTTGGTCTCGAACCAAGAGCGATGCAAAACGTCCTTCTGGAATAAAAGGATGGTCTAGAGACAGGATGACGAGGTCGTCGTCGACCACATGGAAGGGGTGGCCGAGTTCGCCCGAGTAGCGCACTCCCGTGACCTGCTCCAGGTGGGCTTTGTGCTTACGGAGAAAACTCACCAGTTGCGGGGCTGTCTGGTGGGTAAACCCGAACACAACGCGATGGTCCACTTTGCGCTCGGTCGTGTTTCGAGCGATCCGTCGAAGAATTGGAAAGCCAGACTGGGTCAACTGTTCGATCGATGCTGGTGAATCATGCCATTTAACGAAGCTTTGGCAGACCGAGTCCGCGCACTGTTGCTTGGACCTCATTCGCTGAAAGAGAAGTGCATGTTCGGCGGACTCGCGTTCATGGTCAACGGGCACATGTGCTGTGGGATAGTTGACAAAGACTTTGTCGTGCGCACAGGGCCGGACGAATATGAGGCGGCGCTCTCTCAACCCCATGCACGGCCTATGGATTTCACCGGTCGCGCGATGCGAGGCTTCGTGTACGTCGCTCCTGAAGGATACCGATTGACTCGGGACCTCAAGACCTGGATTCAACGCGGCCTGCATTTCGTCCTATCGCAACCGCCAAAATGAGCTTGCCGTGTTACCAGTCGCACTGTGTACTTGTTCCTAGATGGCTTGCTTCGATGGAAAACGAGTTTCTGGCTCTTTTGCTTCCAGTGCGGCGTTGCACAACTCTCTGCAGTTCTTGCGCGTTCCTTCAGCCACGGGGCATTTCCTCCGAAGTTTGGCTTCTGCAGGGGATATTGTGGTTGCGGTCATCCGAGGCCGTTCACCTCAGCCACGAAACCGAAGACCTTCTTCACCTCCTCGTACCGACAGTATGGCTTCCACGGCCGACCGCTCGGAGGGCCGCAACAATCGAGCCGACGATGCAAGAACCGATCAGTAAAGCCAGAGCGCTCAAAAATAGACCGCCCAGCAACTCAACACTGCTGTTCAGCATTTGTATTTCCCCCTTCTCTAGTGGCGTTTGCGCGAAGCCACGAATAGGCGCACAGATATTGCCGTGGAGCCTACCCTTGGAAGAGCACCCAGATTCCGAACGCAGCTCCCTGCCTCCTCGAAGGACCCGCAATTGCAAGATCGACGTACAAACTGCCCTGCAGCAACTACATACCGCCTGGGTTCTGGTCAAACACTAGCGCCTCTTTTTGATGACCGAAATCGATCTCTTCGAGCTTTGACGTACCCCCGCTTGTTGCTTCAATCATGATGGCGTCCCGTGTGACTTGATCGTCATTCGTCTTCAACGTGGCTTGCACCGTGACCACAGTCTTCCGGTTCTGTTGGAAAGTCACCTGTACCACAGGGCCGGTTCCTTGCCACTCCACCTTGTAGTTGCCTGGTTTTAATTGCGTACTCCCAATTTGCACGGCATCAAAAATCTCGACCGAATGTGCATTGTCGCGCGCCAACGCGCCCAGCGGAAATAGCAGGGCCAAGGTCGAGAGAACTGCCATGTATTGCATATATTTCGTTTTCAAAATTTCCTCCTTTAATAATTCGCAAAGCCGATTCCACGCTTTAGCTCGGCGGTGAAAATCTTTCTATCGAGCAAACACTGGGTGTGTCACTTCACACAAATCAGTACTCTGGCTCCGAACGGGTATCTACGAGACTCCCTTGAGCCTACGCAGCCTGTCGGGGCCCAGCGCGGTTCACCAGAAGCTCAAAATCAGTCACCATGACTCCCAGACCTGACGAGTAGCGATAGAAGAGTTGCACCAAGTTCTCTGCCTCTACTCTGCCAGTGTTGACGATGGATATTTTTTTCGGAGTCACTCCGTTCGGATTCCGCCAAATGATTTTCATAACAAATCCTTCCCACACGATCTTCACCTGATGACTGGGCAACCGGGGAAGACGAGGAGAGGGTATGATCACCCGGCTGCCCAGGCGCCTAGAACCGGAAAACGATTCCTGCGGATGGCTGCGCCGTGTGCGTCCAACTGTTAGTGTTCAGCGCCCGGAGTCCGAAGTCCGGATCCTTGTACACAAAACCTCGGTATTCAGCACGTAAAGAGAAGTGTCCCGTTAGGGCATAGTCAGCGCCTGCTCCGTACAGGAAGGCGCCTCTCCCCTGGGTGCTGGCGCCAGGAACAGATCCGCCACGATTGCCGGTGGGATTAAAAATCAAACCGCCTCCCCCAGCGAGCACGTAGGTGCTCAACCTTCGGGTGGGCAGTGGAAGGTTCACCACCAAATCCGCAGTGGCCGTGTGCACGTTAGTCTGGACCCTTGATCCTCCGAGACTGGAAAAATATTTTTGAGTATCTCGGTCAAAACCATAATTTCCTTCCGCGGAGAGCCACCGGTTCAGGTGATAACGGTATCCAACCATGAATCCGCCGGTGTCTGAGGTAGTGCGCGAGACTCCCTGGCCGCTGGTATCCCTCGTGAAAAAGCCTGTGCCTTGCAGACTGATGTCCGAGCGGTTGTCCTGAGCCGTGGCGCCAAGAGTTAATAGAATGACAAAACCTGCAAGCATGATCGCAGTTCGCCGCATCGTGTGATTCCTCCGCACTTGAATGTTTGCCTACGATTCCCACCGCGTGAGTCACGGGGCACGAATCGTCTTTCGCATTCAATACAGGCAAGTGTGATGCCAAGTTCACGTTTGTCTTGCGCCGCCGTCAAATACTTGAGCGTACAAGAGTTGCGTAACTGCAGCCGGAGGCCGCCCAAATGGATTGTCGAGCAGTTTGACACCGCGATTCGACACGTGACGAACATTGCGACATTTTCTTCGAAGCTTTCTGCGTGTTCGTTACATCAGATCAAACGTATCCACAGGATCGGGCAGTCCCTCCGGCGACGGCGTGGGTGGGTATGTCCATCAAGAGTGACGACCGAGGTCCCTGACTGTTTTTGTCGGTCTCAGGGGCGTACGCGCAACGCTAGCGGTGCCGCGCGGCCAATGCGGGTGGCAGGTGCAGCGATTGCGACATTGACCTTCGGGAGATCAAAGGATGAGCACCTCTTCGCTGATACCGAACCACTCACTTAATTCCCAGGAACCGCCGAGCGCAAGACCGGAACTGCAAAGCGAAAGCGACCGACTGAAGCTGCTTCTGGACATGACAAACACTCTGGTCTCGAATTTGGAGTGTCGCGACCTCCTTCGCACGGTCTCGGCGAGTATTCGGCAAGTCATGCGCTGCGACACTGTTGGCGTGTGGTTGCCGGATGGGGAGCAGGGCTATTTGCGCCAACTTGCTGTGGGCAAGGGATTCGTCAGGGAGGATTTGCTGCAGCCGGTCGAGGGGTCCGTGATAGGCGGGGTATTCAAGACCGGCAAGCCGCTCGTTTTGGGTGTCATGAGCGAGCAGATCGCTCCCGAGGAGGCTCCTGAAGCTCATGCTGAAGCCCTCGAGTCTGGCTGCGCTCTGCCCCTGATCAGCCGAGGGCGGACGCTCGGCGTTCTGACACTCGCCAGCCGGGTCGAGAACTCATTTAGCCTGGAAGACGTTGTTTTCCTGATGCGAGCCGCGGGGCAAGTGGCAATCGCCATCGAGAATGCCTTGGCCTATCGCGAGATCGCCGAATTAAAAGATAAGCTCGCACAGGAGAAGCTGTATTTGGAAGATGAGATCCGTGGCGAGATGGACTTTGAAGGAATTGTGGGACAGAGTTTGGCTCTCCGCAATGTTTTGAATCTCGTGGAAACCGTGGCTCCCAGCGACTCGACGGTGCTGCTTCTGGGCGAAACCGGCACGGGAAAGGAATTGATTGCGCGCGTGATCCATGAACGCAGCCAACGTAAGGAGCGAACCCTTGTAAAGCTCAACTGCGCCGCGATTCCGACTGGACTGCTCGAGAGCGAACTCTTTGGACATGAACGAGGCGCTTTCACAGGCGCGATTGCACAGAAGATTGGCCGGCTTGAGCTCGCCGATCAAGGAACGCTGTTTCTCGACGAGGTTGGAGATATTCCTATCGAGATCCAGCCCAAATTGCTGCGCGCTTTGCAGGAACGTGAGTTTGAAAGGCTGGGCAGCAACCGGACCAAGAAGGTCGATGTGCGACTGGTAGCGGCGACCAATCGCGACCTCGAAAAAATGATGGAAAATCGCGAGTTCCGCACCGACTTGTACTATCGCCTGAACGTGTTTCCGATTCGCATCCCGCCTTTGCGCGAACGTCCGGATGATATTCCCCTGTTGGTACGTTACTTCACACAGAAGTACAGCCGGCGCATGCAGAAGCAGATCGAATCTATCCCCGCTGCGGCCATGAGGAAGCTCTCAGGGTGGCATTGGCCGGGGAATATTCGTGAACTGGAAAATTTCATCGAGCGTTCTGTCATCCTTACTCCCGGCACTGCGTTGCAAGCTCCTATCGCCGAACTTAGCAACAACGGCAGGAATGCGCCAGTGGCGGGCACGCGCGAAGCAAATGAACGCGATGAGATCGTCCGCATCCTGAAGGTCACAAACGGCCGGGTAGCAGGCCTCGACGGCGCCGCAGCACGCATGGATATCAAGCGCACGACCCTGATCTCACGCATGAAGAAGCTGGGCATCGACCCGCGCAAAGTGTCTTAACCCTAATCAAACGGGCCTTCTGGATACACTCCCACCTGTGTCCAGTCTCGACAATTGTCGATTCTGATTTCGACATTCTTTGACACACCGATCGCCAGCTTCCCTCGCCGCCAATGAATTCAACAGCTTGCTAGGGTGCCAAGCAACGTGGCTTTGGCAAGGGTGTTGCGTTGTCTAGGCCGTTGCAAGATCACATGTTCAGGATTTCCACCATTGATACGCGCTCTCAGCGCACTCTGGTCGTAGAAGGAACCCTCGTCGGACCTTGGGTTCCTGAGCTTTGCACAAGCTGGAGAAACGCGAGCCAGGATCTAGGCAGACGCAAACTGGTCGTCGACCTGAGCAACCTGACCGTCATCAGCCGCGAGGGAGAAGACGCGATCTTCGATCTGATGAAGAAAGGGGCGAAGTTTTTGTGCGGTGGCGTTCTCATCAGGCACGTGCTGAAACAACTTGCGCGGAAGAAACAGAAGGAATCACCACGGAGGTGAACATGCCGGAGGCAAAGCGCATCACGAGCCCTACGCCCTACGCGAGCAGCGGTGATTTCCACCGAATCTTCCACGAAGAGACAGACAGCCTGTATCGGCTGTCATTCATGCTGACGGCGGATCGTGAGAAGGCTGAGCGGTGCTTTGTCTCCGGACTTGAGGATTCGGTGAAGGGGAACCCGGTTTTCAAGGAATGGGCCCGCTCATGGGCTCGGCGGGCGATCATTCAGTGCGCCGTGCGAATGATCGACCCGCGGTCAATGAAGGAAGATGCCCATTCGAGCGTCAACAGTACTGGCAAAACGCCGGCAGCGGAGCAGGAGGACATTGCCGCCGTTCTTGAACTCGGACCGTTCGAGCGCTTTGTTTACGTTATGTCGGTTCTTGAACGCTACTCCGATCAGGATTGTTCGGTTCTCTTGGGCTGCGCGCGGCGGGATGTGATTGCAGCACGTATTCGCGCGTTGCAAAAAATCGAAATGCGATCGACTTACACCTTAAGCGGCGCGTAAGCGTCAGCTAAGAGACAGATCAATCGGCCGCCATCTCCTGTACCTGCGGCTCTAGTTGAAGTGGCCGGGGCGTCATCGGCCGGCGCAGTTCCGCTTCCAACGCGGCCAGTTGAGCGTCGATTTCCTCCGCCGCTTTGCGCTTGCGGATGACTTCTTCGCGATATCGCCGCAGGAAGTAATCAATCGTCTCGACGCGGATCTTGATCGATCCCGAGGGCTTGTTCTCGTCCAGGTCTTTGAAGCAGAAGTAGGGCGTGCCCGACTGCTCGATGATTCCCTCGATCACGCCGTAGATGGGCGCATCATGCCCGCACTTGAAGCTCGAAATCTCCAACGCCACCAGGTTGGGATGCCGCGCCGTAAACTTCGCGGCCCACACCTTGTGGTTTGTGCTGCATGAGTATGAGTTCTTCCAGGCATCAGTGATATCTAGGGGGTGAGTGATAACGCCGGCGCGCACCTCGTCGCCAAACAGGCGCTCCAGCATGTCTTCATCCAGCGGCAGCGTGTTTTGCGAGAAGATGGGATAGCCCAACTTCTGGAACTCTTCCATGATCTCGTGATTCAGGCCGGGATCATGGTGGTACGGGCGGCCCAGCATGACGATGCCGATGCGGTCCTCGCGCTCAAGCTGGTCAAGAACCTCGCGGGCTCTGCAACGGATGCTGCTTTCGTAGTCCTCCAGCGCATTGTAGCCGACTTCAACCGCGCGATCGTTCTCTTCCTGCGAAAGCCCGAGGATCGGCTGCCATGCCTGCAGCATTTGGTGAGCGAACAGCTTGCGATCTGCAAAGTTCAGCACTGGATCCAGGTATTTGACGTTGTGCTCCGCGAAGACGTCGTTCTCCTTCGTGAATGCGGCCTTCACTGTTTCCGGCGTCGCGGTCACCGTCGGGCACGCATTCGCGCCAACGATTTTCACCAGCGGCGAAGACAGCACATCGTACATGGGGAAAAAGATGACGTTGAGCGGCTTCTTGCGATGCTTTTCCTGGATCAGGTTATAGACGTGCGAAATTCCGATCTTCGCCGGGAAGCAGGGATCGATGGCCCCCCGGCTGGCGCCGGCCCGGTAAAGATCGGAACTGGTGTAGTCGGAATAAACGATGTTCTCCGGCTGCACGCCAAGACTCTCAAGATATCCGTTGAAGAGCGGCGCATAGGTGTAGATATTCAGGACGCGGGGAATGCCCACGCGAAGTTTCTTACGATTTTCCATGAGCAGGATGCGCTCTTTGGCCGACTTGTTCCAGAATTTCGCGGCCGGAATGGGGTCGGCAACGCTCTTTGCATTGACCGGGCGAAAGACCTCATGGGCAGCGAAGTCCACGAAGTTGGGATATTTGTCTTTGATCTCGTCAATGCCGGCTTTGATGTCTTTCATGTCGTTGACATCTTCGACCAGTCCCTTTTCGCAGGTTGCGATGATGAGGCGCTGCTCGCCGTGCATTAGCGGAACTTTGGTGACCTTCTGAATGGGGACGAATGCCAAATCATCCTTGGGAGCAGTTCTGATGTCGATGAAGGTGCGCAGGCAATTGTTCTTGCAGAAATTGCAGCGCGTGCTTTCGTTGCGTGTAGTACGGTACTGAATTTTTCGAACCGCATCCAAACCAACAAACGTGGTCTGTTGCCCGTTGCGCCACAAGCGCAGAGACTCTGCCGCTGCGCCAATCGCACCGGACTCTCCGCAAAACTCGTGCACGATTATCTCGGGCTTCTTGCCGGCAGCGCGGAAGCTGTTATGGATGAAATCCACTTCTGCTTTCACCACAGCCATGTTGTTCTGGGTCCCGCCTTGCAGCACAAAACGCGTGCCCAGTGCCGCGAGATTGGGAATGCTGGCTACGTACAGGAACACGTTCTTGGGAAGTACCGCTGCCAGACCGGCCAGGATTTCCTCTGCCCGCCAGCCCTGACGCTGGAAATTCACGATGTCCGACTGCATGAACACCGCGCAGCCGTACCCGAAAACTGGCATGGACTGGGCTGAGAAGGCCAGATCGGCATATTGTTCGACGCCCAACCCAAATCCTTCCGCGGTCGATTGCAGAAAGTATCCGTTGCCCGCCGAGCACTGCGTATTCAGCTTGAAATCTTTGACGCGGCCGTTGTGCAGGATGATGATTTTGATATCCTGCCCGCCCACGTCGACGATGACGTGCGGGTCCTCGTAAAACTTGAGGGCCGATTCGGTGTGAGCCACGGTCTCTACCAGGGCAACGTCTGCATGCAAAACGTCTTTCAGAATGTCCTTGGCGTAGCCGGTCGTGGCCACTCCCAAGACTTCTAACTTCGCATTCTGTGCTTCGACCTGTCCGCGCAGATTCTCAAACATCTCGATCGTGTCCTGGATCGGATTTCCATTCGAGAGCTGGTAGGCCTTGCACAGGATGTCTCCTCGATCATCCAGCAGAACAGCCTTGGTGGAAGTCGACCCTCCGTCGATGCCGATAAAGCCGCCGACGGTCTGACCCTTCTGGAACGTCGCGGGCGTAAACTTCTTCCGGCGGTACATTTCCTTAAACCCGTCGAGCTCGCCGTCTTTCGCAACCAGACCCTTAGCACCGGACTTGGCTTTTTCCTCCTGCCGGCCGAACTCGATGTAGTACACCAGCTTCTCGTAACCCTGGTAGCAGCCGACGCAATCGTCTTCGCTTTTGCCGAATTCAATCGCGCCCAGGGCCGCGAAGTACTGCGCATTATTCGGAACTTTGATCAGATCTTCTGGCTTTGCACCGTCGGGGATCGCAACTTTGCGTTCCTGCCACGTCCGCGGAATGTTCGCCTGCCACGCCTCGCGCATGCCCTTGATGAAGCTGTTCGGTCCGCCCAGCAACAACACGTGTGGCCGCAGCGTGTGGCCGCGTGTTAGCACGCTCAGGTTCTGCAGTACGATCGCCTCAAAAAGCGAAGCCATCAGCTCATCCGGCGGCGTTCCTACTTTCTGCAGGCTGTTGATGTCGGTTTCGGCGAACACGCCGCACTTGCCGGCCACCTTGTGCAGCTTGATTCCGCGGTAGCCCTGCAAAGCAAGCTCGGCCACCGGAATCTTCAGCTTCGCGTTGATCTTGTCGATGACGGCCCCGGTGCCGCCCGCACACTTATCGTTCATGGACGGAATCTTCTTCTTGCGCCCCGTTTCGTCGTCGTCCTTGAAAACAATGATCTTCGCGTCCTGTCCGCCCAACTCAATCACCGAATACACTTCGGGATGGAGCTTTTCGACCGCCAGTGACACGGCCGTAACTTCCTGCACAAACTTGGCGCCAATCTGCTCGGCAATCCCGCCGCCACCAGAGCCGGTCATGAACATCCGCGTGTTGTGCTGGTTGATCCCGACCTCCGCGTCCATGCGGCGCAGAAATTCCAGGGTCTTCTCGGGTTGCTTGGTTTCGTGCCGCTGGTAGTCCTGCCACAGGATCTCGTCCGTCGCAGCGTCTACCACCGTCGCCTTCACGGTGGTGGAGCCAACGTCGAGCCCTACCAGGAATTTGGTGTGGTGGTCGTGGGGCTTTTGATAGGGAGCCGCTGCGATGTGAACCAACTGAAGCGGCTTGTGATCGTGTCCTGCAAGATGATCGTGCATTTAATATCTCCGATCAGGTTCGAGCGAGAAAAGTAAGGGACCGGCGGCCGCGTATTGCACCGCCGGCCAGATCGGTTAAGCAGCATTGGGGAGCGCTATCCCCGGCACACGCGCACGGCGCCAGAGCCGGCTGCTCTTGTCCATGCGATCATTCACATGCAGGATGAACTGAGCTGCGGTACCCGCGATCCCGTCGCGATGGGGGACGTGGTAGAAAGGCCGCTTCAGCTCGGGATGCTCGGTGATATACTCCCGGATTTCGTCTAGGCTCTTGCCCGTAGATTTCAGGCATTGCTCGAACTCGGTTTTCGCCTTTACCTTGGCCTCGCCCAGGGCCATCTGCACGCGGCTATGCGCGTTGACCTCGCCCTCACCTGAGGTTTCGATGGGAAGGAAGATCATGTCCTTGAACTTGTTGATGACCGCCGATTGAACTCCATCGGATTGCGATGACGGCATGCATCCGAACGGCTTCAGCGCCAGCACCATGTGGCAGAGATGATGGACCGTGTAGTAGACGTTCTTCCCGACCTCAAGATGGCCTTCTCCACCGCGCGCAAACTGGTTGTAGAAGGGATGGGCCATTTCAGCCAACTCCGCCTGCGGCACCAGATGATGCGTGATCCCGCCGAGATGCTTTATCGTCCGGTGATAGAGGCCGTTCCACATCCATTCGCCGACGCCAAGCCCCATCAGCTTCTTGCGCAATCCCAGATCATTGGCCAGGTGCTTTTTCAATTCCCACCATTGCGGATTCCGATGCGGACGATTCGCCGGCCACTTGGCTTTTGCGTGCGCCTTCGCTTGGTACATCAGGTACGCCACCCAGGTCGCTATGGGCTCGACCAGCACCTGTGCGCCTTCCCGCTCAAGAAAGTCGAACATGTGGAAGTTGCCGTCGCCCTCGGTAATCTGCGCCCAGAACTCGCCCGTGATCTTCACCACCGGTTTCACCTTGGTGCGGTCCACTTCAATGCGGTCCATCTTGTCCCGCGCGGCGGCCAAGGCGTTGAGATAGTCTTTCCCCCTCAGATGCTCGTTCATCTTGCCGAAAACATTGAAGGTGTTCCGCAGGATCTTGTTGCTCTTGAATTTCGGCTTCGCCCAGTTCGGAGCCCGCTCCTCGATCTCAAACGAATCCCGGTTTCTAAGGTCCTCGCAAAGTCCATCCACCGTCTCGCGGAATACGCGATCAGTCTCTCCCTTCTTCACTTCGAATGGACGAATCTGGTAGATCAGGTCGTTGAACACGTCGCCCAGGTGCATCGCGTTCAGCATGCCGAATCCGAAGTCAACCGTGAACTTCAACCCCGGCTCACCCGAGGCCGCCTTGATACCGTCGCTGTCCTTGAACAGCAGCACACGGAAGCCATCGAAGCCGGCGTTCTTCAGCGCGAAGCGATACTCCGCCTCATACATTCCGAACCGGCATGGACCACACGAACCCGCTGTAAAGAAGACGTAGTTGTCCAGAATGTCCTTGCGGGGAATGCCTTCCTTCTCCAGGAACTGGAGATACTGCACAAGATTCCCGACCGTAAAATATGTCGGATTACATTGCCCGTTGTTGCCGTATTCCTTGCCAATCTGGAACGCAGGCACATCCGGCACGGGCAGCTTCTCGCAGCGATATCCGCAGCCTTGGAATACCGCGCGAATCAGGTCTTCGTGCTTCCAGGTGAAGCCGCCGAAAAGGATCGTCACACGGCTGCGTTCTTCTGCCGTAAAGGCTCGCTCAATCGGACGGTGGAAGTGCTCTGGTTGGTCAAGTCCGGCAATTTTTCGCAAGCGCATGCGCTCCGCTGCTAAGCGCTCCTTAATTTCCGAGTCATTCTCAATCTGGACGAAATTCGTCGCCATAAGATCCTCCGGCAGTGTATGGAATTTTAGCGGTGGCCCTAAACGTGATTTTGAGATGGTGAAATGATCGCCGTTTTACCCACAACCGAGCGATGCCCACAGAAGGCAGGAGACAGCGGATGATGGGATGAGGGGACATCCCGGTCACTACCGACTTTCTACAGAACAGCATCCGAACTCCAAAACGTGGCTAGGAGGTTCGAAGTCTTACACCGGCGGAACTACTGCGAGGGAGTCCCGTAGGCGCCGAATTTTGCAGATGATCGCGTTTGGGATGCAGACAACCCATGCAGCAGTTGCCCAGGCTTTTTGCCAAATCCCACCCGCGGACGAAGCGAGGCCGATCTTGCAGACTCTTGTATCAGAAATTCTCCTCCAGTTTCAAGCGATCGGGCCTCGTGTCGTCCTACGATTAGGCCGACGCCAATCATGCCGCCGGCAACATCGGACTATGCTCAAAACGAGTTTCAAAAACTCTGCGCTCTCTCAACGGACCCATTGTTAGCGACCGAACGATTCACGCTGTAGTCTTGGTGATCGATCGTCAGGGCCTTCTTGCCATAGAGTCGGACCTGGACGAACGTCATGTCTCTTTGCGGAAGCCAGAAACTGCCGATCTTCTGGTACTGACGTACAAAGTCGGCTCGTTCTATCCAGAAAGAGAGCTTCTTTGCTGGATGACCTTCAATCCGGACAACGGCATAGTCTTCAACGTCAATCCATATTTTGCCTTCAAACAGATACTTGTCTCTCCGTTTAGGGGTCGCCTGCACGACGAAGCAGCGATAAGGTCCCACCCGTTGTTCACCAAGCGGCTCCAGGGTGTAGTTTGCAGGTGAGATGGCGCTGTCGTGATGCTCCTTGCCGGCCGCTGCCTGGATCTCGCTGGCGATTAGCGGATTCAGCGCCAAATGACGAACTAGGCTCGACCCCTTCTCGGACGTGACCACAAACCTCTTTTGGTCCGGTGCACGATACTCCATCCGCCCAACTTCTTCGGCATGGACTTTCCCCCTCAGATCAACCACTTGATAGGTCCTGAGGGCGGTGTAGTCCAGCAGCGTCGCGCTCCGAAGCGCGTTGTGGGCGAGCAATTCATCGAAGAGTTGGATTACAGTAACGCCTGGTCGCAAAGGCTCGAGCGGGGCTGTAAGTTCTAGTTGGCCTTGCTGATTAAGCTGCGCGTTCGCGCCTACGGCGAACGTTGTCATGGCAAGAAATGCCGCGTCGACAAAAAAGAGTTTGATCTTGGTGTTCGGCGTTGTCCTGTTTCTTCCCCGCACGTTTCGTTCTCCTCTTCAATCCTCGAAGCTGCGTACGCCCCCCTGAAATCTGTTCATGGCGTTGGACCACAGCCACTTGATCACCCGGGCGTCGTTGTAGCAGTACGCGAGATTATGGTTCAGAGTTGAGAAACAATGTCGCTGGCAGGTTGACTTCATGGCAGACAGTTGGCCCTGGTCGAATTTGGGCTGATCGATGTTTCCCCAGTCGAAGGTCGCCCCATACATCGGGAAACAGGGAGCGACGGTGCCGTCGGTGCGGATAATGACATTGTTCTGACCGGCACGGCAGTTCCATTCCGCAAAACGCAATTCACCATTTTCCTCTTGCACAATTCCAGGCATCGAAGCGAGCAGTTCTGCCTGGTGTCCGTTTCCCTTCGTGCCATCTCCGTTCCAGCCATACTCCCGCAAATCGAGCCCGGAAGACATGCGCACAAAGGCCTTGATCTCTTGCAGGCGTTGCACCGAGTTCACCATCTGATAACCGGATTTGTTTTTCTCGATCAGCCAATCGACCAGAGAGTCGATCTCACGCCAGTCTTCCGGGCGAATGTACGTGGGGTTGTCATAAAGATGCTTGAAGTGGTCGTCCTGCTCGAGCATCGGCGTTTCATTGATGTGATAGTCCGTGGCAATACGATGGTCGTGAGCGTATTCGGTGAGCTTTCTGACATCCTCCGTGTTATTACGGCAGATATTGATGTTGAAAAAGACCAGGTAACCGTCTACGTATTGCCTGCGCAGGATGTGTTCCAGATTTTTCTCTGCGGGAACGAAAGCTTTGGGCAGGCTCGGCTGCAGGTCCCACGAGTCCAGCGCGAAGTTGAATACGGCTACGCCGGCATCGCCCAGGCGGTCTGCAACGTCAGGTCGCAGCAAACGTCCATTAGTAGCGATATAAACCCAAAAGCCCTTCTTCGCCGCGTAATAGACAACCTTATGCACGAACTCCGGTCTCAGCAGCGGCTCGCCACCCATCAGCGCCAGTACCCGGCAGCCGTTGTCGTGCAGCCAGTCGATCGAACGCCGGGCCACATCCTCGGTCATGCCCTTGACCTTGTTGTTGTAGGACCAGCAATACCAGCAATCGAGATTGCACTTGTATTCGACAAACAAATAGGCGGTGATGGGGTGGAACTCGCCGGGCAAAACTCGCGATCGAACGTAGGGACCCAGCCATCCGCGTGAGTAGCGGTAGACATCCTTTGCACCCCACTTGCGCTTCTCCGGCAGAGTCTCGGGACCGGGATCGCCCAGACGTTCCGGGAATTGCGGGAAGACCGGTTCAGGAAGTGTGAGGCCTTTTGCTTGCGCCGGCGCCGGTGGGCGCTGGGTGGAATTCATCAGGAGGTCGTGGATTGCTACGTCGATGCGGAATTTGGCGGCTGTTGCCATGGGAATCGCCTTTCAAAAGATTTCGCAGGGAAGCCGTCTTCCCAAACTATTTATCTCTGCAAAAAACCGTCCCAGTGGTACCCTCGAAGGTCGGTCCCGCGCGATGATTCCCCGGCGGTTTCCTGTCTGCCTTCGATGCTTCCATACTGGTTCGGTTGCGCTCCTTCTTTGCTTGTTACCGGACCTCATTCTTGATTCTTGCCAGGCCCTTTCCTTCTGTGCTCGCGACCATGGCTTTTGACCACGCCGAAGGGGATTAGGGACCCGGCCCCTGCAGACCTGGTCCCAAGGGGGCTACGCCAATGAAGCAGCTACACACTACTCAGCCTTTCGGCCTTTCGCATTCGTGGCGCGCAACTTCTGCGTTTCGGTTGCAGGCATGGGATGTGCCAAAGTGATGACTAGTACCTCCTGTGCTCGAAGTGATTGAGGGAATGCAGGTTGCGCGCGGAGTGAGGAGGCGCCAGACAGCGACCGTGTCAACACCTCGACACGTGTTTCGACAAATGTCGAGCGTTACGACACTCGGTCATCTTAGGTGAGAAGGAGCACAAACCCTCACTTCCCAGCTGGCAAGAGGGCGAAGAGGAGCCGGTGTAGACTGCTGGCGGGGAGAAAGCCAGGGAAATTCAAGTGTCGTAAACCCTGGCACTTGTCGAGAGAAGTGCCGACAGTCTGACACTCTCCCAAACATATCGCAGGCTTGCAAAGCAAAGCCCTTCTGTCTTCAATCAGTTGCCGCAGTTTCGGTCAGAACGCGACTTGGCAGGTGCGGTGCACTATACCGAGCGTGGAATGAATCCAAAGGAAGTCGAAACTACTCTGTTATAAGTTGACAACGATGCGCATTCTTCTCCTCGACGTAGGTACGGAATCTACTCAGGAGGTAAACCACGCCTTATCAGGTCAAGGCTATGAAATTACCTCAGAACGCAGCTTGACGGTTGACGAGGTTTTCGCTCTTTCCCCGGACGTCCTGATCACAGAAGCAACACCATCGGACCTCAGTTGCTGCGGTTTGATCAGCCAAATCAAGGCAGGTCCGGATCCGCAAACTCTCAAGATTGTGATGATCGTTCACGGTGGGGCGCTGGAACGCGCCCGCGCGTTGGACTTGCGCGCTGACGACGTCATCTCCTTTCCGTTTGAACCGTTGGAATTCGCGGCCAGAATCAGGGCGCAGTTTCGTGAGAGACAACCCGAGCTGGAACTCGAAGCAAAGCTGAAAGATGCACTGCAAAAAGAGCACCTGGCGGAGACTGCTGTGGAAGCCCTGAGTGGCGGCATGAATGCGAAACGGCGCTTCGGGCTAATTCCGGCGATTTTCATCCTCAGCGCAGCAGTCATTCTAGCTGCACTCGCAATGGTCATTTCGAACCGGCGCGGCCGGAAGGTTACGCTCCAACTCAAAGCGGAGGTTGCACGCCTGAGCGGTGGAATTCTGCAACAGGACGATCTCTTGCGCCGCGCAGAACAGGCGCGCACGTCCCTGACCGCAAGCGACGCGCCGGGAATTCGCGAGTCATTGAAAGCGCAAACCGAAGAGATCCGAAAGAAGATGGCCGCGGACGGCGATGGCGAATCCCTCAAGAAGCAGCTTCAGGAGACTCAGGCTCGCCTGAGCCGGCTTGAGAATGAGGGGCGAGTCGCGGAAACAATTGTTCACACATACGGACCGAGCATCTGCTTGTTGCACGTGGTCGTGGAGTTTCGGGACAAAGACTCCGGGCAGTTGATTCGTATGTCCGCCGATCCCACGGGTAAGGCGCAGGTGGACGACAAGGGAATGGTATCTCTCGAAACAGGGGGGACGGGGCCGCCTCTGCAGATTGACGTCTTTGGCACAGGATTTCTCGTAGCGCGCGATGGACGTCTCCTCACGAATCATCACGTCGCGGAGCCTTGGTGGAGTAATGAGGAATTGAAGCAACTCCTCGACCGGGGTGCTTCCGCGTTCGCTGCGTCTTACACGGTGTACTTCCCCGGCACCTTTCAAGGCATCGCGGCCAAGCTCGACCGGATTTCAGCACATGCCGATTTGGCAACTCTCAAGTTAGAGACTCCAGCACCGCCTCACGCCGCGCTCCTGCAGCTTGATGATCGGAGTGAAGCCAGCGTATCGGGCGATCCGGTCGTCCTGATTGGCTACCCTACCGGAATCGAAGGCATCCTCGCCCGTGCCGGAAGCGACGTCACTCAAAAAGTGGTGGGAAACGCCCACGAGGTAACCCAAATTGTTTCGCAGTTGGCAGAAGAACATCTCATTCGCCCAACGACTACCCAGGGACACATCGGAGATGTCTTAGTGGACAAGATTGTTTACGATGCCGCGACAACCTCCGGCGGTTCCGGCGGACCGCTCTTCAATCGCGATGGCAAGGTCATTGGCGTGAACTTCGCCACTCTGACTGATTTTGGCGGCTCGAACCTGGCAGTCCCGGTTCGTTACGCCAATGAACTGGTGAAGTAAGGCATTCAGTCAACCAGTTCGACCATCGGCGGAGCTACGCGCCACATTTGGCACTTCCCATGCTGTATCTCTACGGGAATGCAGACGAAACTAAGGAGTCCGGTGAAACGCAAGATCCTGTCTCTATTCTTGTCATCCTGCCTCTCCGTGATCGCTGCTGCCGATTCCGCGCCCAGCAATCCTGTGGATACCACTCAACTTATGGCTTGGCTGACTGCCGGAATATCCGGCAGACGCCTGATTCGCCTCGTTCATGAAGGCGGTTTCGGTGCTGCTCCGACCGCAAGTGAGATCCAGCAGCTTGCCGCGGCGGGCGCCGACAAAGATCTGTTAAGTACCCTCACCGAGCTGAACCCGGTGGCCATCAACGCTGTGAGAACTCCCGTCCTAAAAGGGCTGCTGCAGGCAGCCGAAGACGTCAGGGACCAACGGTACCATGAGGCCGAAGTCCAGTTGCGAGCGGCCCTGCGGCTTGACTCCGATAATGCAGCGATTCATTTTGCGTTGGCCGCAATGCTTTGCCGGCAAGAGCAATGGGACGATGCTTACGACGAACTGATGAAATCGGCTAAGCTCATGCCAGACTTTCCCGAAAACCACAGCGGCCTCGCCTACGTTTTTTACCGCGTGCACGATGGTCCGAATGCCATCGCTGAGGCCCGAACAGCGCTGAGTATGGATCCGCAAAACGCGGAGGCTTATCAAGTCCTCGGCCTTGCCCTTCAATCGAATGAACAATATGCTGCGGCCACCCATGCCTTCACCGAGTCTCTAGCCCGCGATCCTGACAATCCCGATACTTATTACGACCTGGGTGTTGCTCTGCGAGCCGACGGCAAGCTACGCGCCGCGCAGGCTGCATACCGTGACGCCATTCACTTACGGTCAGCCTCTCGGCAAGCGCATAGCACTCTGGGGCCGCGTCTGAATCAGGAAGGCAACCTCGACAACATCCGTTGAATTTCGGTCACTCTCGTTGGCCCTCACTCTGGCATCTGCCTTGCTTTTACTTTGGTTCTCGAGCGGACTGTGATGTTGAACATCTCTATTGTTGACAGTCGGACGCGGCTAAGGCTGGTTCTCGAAGGCACGGTAATTGCGCCCTGGGTCGCGGAATTGCGGAGAACGTGGGAGGCGATCCGTGCGGAACTGCGGGGCCGCAAGCTGGTGATCGAGTTCCGGAACGTGACCCTTATCAGCCAGGAGGGTGAGAACGCTCTACTGGATCGGATGAGGGAGGGAGCCAGATTCAGTTGCGACGGGGTGTTCACCAGGCAAGTAA
>WNFC01002079.1_pt1 | contig 28548 bp, 22 predicted proteins | sample 5400541 | NCBI WGS metagenome assembly WNFC01 (sample SAMN13153342, study PRJNA577476) | soil metagenome | isolation source: 120 cm saprolite under Douglas fir tree site 2 hole 2 replicate 1 | place: USA:California | collected 2015-04-18
GCCTATTCGTTCGCGGCCAACGGAGAGGCCCAATACGTCACCACCTATCCGCTGCCGGTGTTGCAAGCGTTGATCGATGAATCGCACCTGCTCGGCCGCAAGACCGGCTGCCACGTGTTCGGCGGCGAGGGCCTTAAGAACGCCATCGTGGCCGGCTGCGACACGGTGGAGCATGCCTACGGGCTGGTTCAGGAACAGGCCGACACGATGGTGGCCAAAGGCCTGTTCTACGACCCGACGCTAGTGCGTTACACCGAGCCCTACATGGACGACAACGACAACAAGAACACCGGCGGCAAGTACCGGATGATTCCGATCTTCGAGAAGGCCGTCACCATGGCGGGCAACACCAAGGGGCTCAGGATCATGGTCGGCAGCGGCGTCGACGGCGGGACCTTCCCGCACGGCACGCAGGCGCTGGAAGTCGAGTCGTTCGTGAAGCAGGCACACATCAGTCCGGCGCGGGCGATCCAGTCCGCCACCATCGTCAACGCCGAGGCGCTGGGGTGGCAGGATCAGATCGGGTCGATCGAGAAGGGCAAATACGCCGATCTCGTCGCGGTTTCCGGCGATCCGCTGGCGGACATCGCCGAGCTTCAGCGCGTCAAGTTCGTGATGAAGGGCGGCAGGATCATCCGCAACGATCTGACGCAATACGCGGCGCCGTCGCGGTAGCTTTTCGTTTCGCCGTCGTGCCGAACTATATCGCCCAAGTCATGGCCGGGCTTGTCCCGGCCATCCGGAAACTCTAAGCCGAGAGCCTCGACTTCTGCCCTCCTCAATCCTATGTTGTGCTAATGACAAGGCTCCTTGACGAAGCATTTGAGGCCGTGCGCCGTCTGCCGTCGCGCGATCAGGATGACATCGCGCGCGCTATCATGCAGCCCGCGGGCTCGGATCTCGCAGCGCCGGTTCCCCTTTCGCCCGACGAGCGCGAGGCTATCGCTCGCTCCAAGGCGGCAGCCCGCAGTGGTGAATTTGCGACCGATGAGCAGGTGCAGGCCGTCTGGGCCAAGCATGGCCTATGAGGCTGCGTTAAACGCTTCCTGCCGTTGCCGACCTCGCATCGATTCTGGATTACGTCGCTGACCGCTCGCCTCAGGGGGCCGAACGCATCCATGCCCGAATTCGCGCTGTCACCAATCTGCTCCTGCAGTATCCGCTGGCTGGCGTGGCGACCGACGACCCCACCATCCGGCGTATGACGATAACGCCGTATCCATATCTCATCTTTTACGAAGCGACCAACGACGAGATCATTATTCATGCCGTGCGCCACGGCGCACGGGACCCCTCTAATAATCCCGGATCGGCATGAGGACGATGTCCCGAGAGTTCATCCCGACGTCCGACGTTCCCGATCTTCGAGAAGGCCGTCACCATGGCGGGCAACACCAAGGGCCTCAAGATCATGGTTGGCAGCGGGGTCGACGGCTCGACCTTCCCGCACGGAACGCAGGCGCTCGAAATCGAGTCGTTCGTGAAACAGGCACACGTGAGTCCCGCGCGCGCAATCCAGTCCGCCACCATCGTCAACGCCGAAGCGCTGGGGGTGGCAGGATCAGATCGGGTCGATCGAGAAAGGCAAATATGCTGATCTCGTCGCGGTTTCCGGCGATCCGCTGGCGGACATAGCCGAGCTTCAGCGCGTCAAGTTCGTGATGAAGGGCGGCAAGATCGTCCGCAACGAGCTGACGCAATACGCGGCGCCGTCGAGGTAGCTGCAGGACCCCCCGGCGGGAAACGAGGGGTCGTTTTCGTGGAACGCACCGGTCTCGCATCCGGTCATGACCTACGTGGTCGGCCGGATGTTCTGGTTCATGCGGAATAGGTTGTCGGGATCGTAACGGCCCTTGATTTCGGCTAGGCGCCGATAGTTCGCGCCATACGCCTTCTCGACGCGGTCATTTTCATCGCCAGGCATGAAATTGACGTAGACGCTGCCCGCGGCGAAGGGCGCAGTGGCCTCGAACAGCTGGCGGGCCCACGCGACGCAGGCCAAATCCTGAGCCTTGTCGCGCCAGCGCGTGTGCGCATTCATGATGAAGTGAGCGTCGCGGTTCGGCCACGCGGTGGCGTTGGCAGCGACGCGCGCCATGGCGCCGCCGACATGGGCGATAAACACCTCGCATTCCGGCGACGGCAGTGTGCGGACGGCGTCCAGAATCGCTTTGATCGCCCCGTCGGAGAGATCGGTGAAGTCGTGGCTCTTCCAGTAGTTGCGCGCGCCTGGCGCCAGTAGCGGATCGAACGCCGCCTGCCAGCCGGTGAATGGGTGAGGAGAGATCACGTCAACGACCGGCCTGCCGAGAGCGCGCAGGGCTTTGACGGCCTTCTCTCCTTCCTTCATGTCGCCGCTGTAGCAGGCCGCAAAGATGAGCACCTCCTTGCCGTGCCATTCAGTCGGCAGGAAAGGCAGCGGCGGAGCCTTGCGCATCACGACCCAGATTGTGAGCTCGTCCGGCGCTTCCCTGGCGATGCGCCTGAACTCCGACAGGAGTTCGCCCGCGTTCTCCAGCGGGTGCACGATGAGGCCGGATAGCACCTCGGGACCCAGCGGATGCAGCTTGAACTCGAAGGAGGTCACGACGCCGAAATTGCCGCCGCCGCCCCGCAACGCCCAGAACAGATCCTGGTTCTCCTTCTCGCTGGCGCGAACCACCTTCGCGTCAGCCGTCACCACGTCGGCCGAGATGAGACTATCGACGGTCAGCCCGAACTTGCGGGTGGTCCAGCCGAAGCCGCCGCCAAGCGTGAGGCCGGCGACACCGGTCGTCGAATTGATCCCAAGCGGCGTGGCAAGCCCGAACGCCTGCGCCTCCTTGTCGAAGTCCGCGAGCGTAGCGCCGGGCTCGACCCGGGCCGTGCGGGAAGCCGGATCGATCCACACCGACTTCATCAAGGAGAGGTCAATGAGGAGACCGCCGTCGCACACCGCATTGCCCGCGATGTTATGGCCGCCGCTGCGCACGGCAAGGAGCAGCTTTTCGTCGCGCGCGAGCTTGACCGCATTGATGACGTCGGCGGCGCCGAGGCACCGCACCACGAGGCCGGGCCGTCGGTCGACCATCGCATTCCAGATGATGCGGGCGGCGTCGTAGCCATCCTCTCCAGGCAACGCGACAGTGCCGCGCAGCCTGCCGCGCAAGGCTGCCACGGTGTCTTGTGGGATGCTTTTGGTCGACGCCTCAAGCGTTCGGACGGTCAGATCGGTCATGCTCGCCTCCTTAAGAATTGGGTTGATCAACGGACTTTTGTGCCCCCAAACCTGCGGCCAACGCGGTTCGCCTGCGGCTTCAGGGGTTTAATCCACCGCGTGGGGCCCGGACCTCCCACGTCCGCCCGCCAGATCGCCAGTGCACAAACTGAATCGAGCCGGTATAGATACTGAACTAGCTCGCGTTGTCCGCGCCGGCGTGCATGGACGCCGGTGGAGGGCGATGCGCGATCAGGCCAACCGGCCCACCTTATCGATCGGCAAATATGCCTCGGGCTGTGCGACGGTGCCCAGATTACGGACAGGATAATCGAGGCTCCCGTTAAGTATTTCGCCGGGATTAGCTCGTGTAGCTTGCGCCGCCAGCGCGATTGTTGAAACCAAATCTCCGCCGCATGCTACGAAGAACCATCGCGGAATTGCAGGGAGAGAACTGCTGCAAAGGCTTACTTCCAAAGCGTTGGATGAACAGCCACAGAATGTCGCGGCGGGTGTGAGATGGCTCACACATCTGTTGCTTTCGCTTGAGTAAGTTGATCTCCAGGGTGAGTTCGCAATCGATGGGCGCTACTCAGCACGCGGGCATTCTCGGCAAGCTGCGCGCAACGTCGAACTGATCGCCTGCGACAACGTGAGGGCGTCCTATGATCGCTTGGAAGTTGAATTCGTTCGGTATCCTCGCTCTAGCGACAGCGAACGCTGTTTGCGCGGAGCCTCTGCTGGTGACTTCGACTACACCTCTCGGCCTTCAACCAGATGGTCGCTATCACGTTCAACTCCAGGGCAGCTTTGACAGCCCTGCCGATGTCGTTCCTACGGCCATATGCGATGGCAAACCGGTGCCATCTGTAATGCATGCGGCAACCCAGACTATGATCGAGATTTCCATACCGCTCCAGCGCGTTCCGCTACTCTGTTCCTTTATTGCGCATCGTCTAACCGACGGCGCCATCAGCCTTCCCTCAATCCAAATCACCTCTTCAGGCGACAATCAAATCAGAGGCTCCGTTGATAGAGGTAGAATCGGTACCAAGCACGGCATGGAACTCTACGGATCCTTTCCGGATCCGCAATCGCTGAATTTGTCGATCTACTGTGTCCAGGGCGGAGACATCAACCGAACAACGATGCCCTACAATGCAGAGATTCAATTTGATTTACGGTCGCCGACGCAGATCAACTTGACATTCAACGATGTGCCGGGGGTAGGCGCGCGCTGCTCATTCACTCCCATCGATGCTTCCGGCCGCGCTACGGGACCTCTTTGGGGCCCGATCGCACTCAGCTCGAACGATTCCTATATCACCGCTAATTTTGGCGCCTACCATTGGCCCCTTGGGGCTGCCGTAGGACCGGATGCGGACGACGCTCTCATGCCGGGACAGCAGTGGCTTGCCCGTGCTGGCTTCAATATTGCGCGTGTGTGGATGTCTCCGTTGCTGCGGACGCGCATTAGCAATGCCGCCAACCCCTACCACCTCAATCTCGATGTCTTTGCGCAGCAATGTCCTGTCGTGCCCCAGCCCTGCACACCGGGGTCCGATTGCAATGCTTCTCCGCCATTCTTGCCCTGCGCCGCGCGCTCTTCGGCCTATCAGAAGCTACTGAGTTTGCCGAACCTTGGCTATATTATTCTAACGACTGGGGATTCGGCGTCGTCGGGCGACTTCGGTACTCAACCGAAGCTCGCGGATCCGAGCTGGATCCAAATTGCAGCCAACAGGGCGAAGGTCGTCAGAGAATATCGCGATCTCGCGTTGGCGCTTTATGAGACGCAACGCAATAGTGGGAAGCACTTCATTGTCTCAAGCTGGGAAACAGACAACGCCATCTGTTCCGACGCCACCTCCTGCACCAACGCGACTGGCCTCTTCGAGGCGTTTACACAGTGGTTCATGGCTCGGAAACAGGGCATCCTCGAAGCGCGAACGATTGCCCAAGCAAGAGGCATCACCGGCGTCACGGTGAGCGACGGCATCGAGTTCAATCGCGTGCGGGAAACTTACCCGATGGTCATCGACAAGATTATCCCACAGGTCATGCCCGAGTACATGACTTACTCGGCCTGGGCGAGCTCCGGCGGCGGTGACGTCAATAATCCGAACGTGGGCGGACAGCTTGATCACGATTTGATCGTGCTGGCGGGCCGCTTCCCCGGCAATAAACCGCAGCTCATCATCGGGGAGCTTGGACCAGCAAACTACACCGGAGAGGATCCAAGCACTCTGCGTGGAAGAAACGAGGCCTGGCAATTGGCTCAGAACGCACGCGCGGCGCAGCGCGCCCAGTTGCCGGCCAATATTCTGTGGGCTGCATTTGACAATGCGCTCGATCCGAATAACCCGATGAGCGAGGGCTTGCTTTCCTCGGACGGCAAGGAACGGCATGTAGTTAGCACGTTGCGGGCCGAACTAATTGCCGGTCAGCGAGAATTGCAAAGTTCTCCCCAAGCCAGAATTGGCGGCATTAGAGTGACCAAGGCCTCGGCCGACGGGCGGGACTGGGATCTCTTCGAGATGTTTATTGATCCCACCTATCGGCAGGGCAAGTTCCCCGCCTCTCTTTCTGGCATGGTCGTTCGCTGCAGTTATACCTGCGCCGGGTCATCCTGCACGGCAACCAATATGACAGTGGACGGGAGCGAAATCCCGGATAGTCCCGCGCGTGCGGATTCGCAGTCCGATTTCAGACTTCCTCATAAGGGTTGGGCGCTGGTAAATGGTCAACCCCTTGAGCGCTGGTGTACTGTCAGCATCCCTGGGATGCTTACTCACGGACCAAAGCGGCTGCCACCCTGAACCCCGACTTTGAACATTCGCTGAACGGCGGGTTCGGAGCTTGTCGTCGTATGTAAGTACGTGCAAGCCGAGCCATCGAAAGCCAAATCCATCATTACGACAGGCTCTGGCTCGCAACTCGCTTTGTTCCTTTGGTAGCCAGGACTGTCGCCTCCGTTAGGAACTGGGTTGATCAACGGACCTTGTGCCCCTGCGGCCGCGGCGACGCGGTTGGCTTGCCGTTTCAGGGCTGATCCGCCGGTGGGGGCCAGCACCTCCCACGTGCGCCTGCCAAGTCGCCAGTCCACAAACTGAATCGAACCCGGTATAGATACTGAACTAGCTCTCATCGTCGGCGCCGGCGTACACCAGCGGACGCCGGTGGATGGCGATGTGTGCCCCAGGGAGCTACCCATGACCGAGAGCAGTTACAAACAGTTCTGCCCCGTGGCGATGGCGGCGGAGATCCTTGGTGCCCGGTGGAGCCTGGTTCTCATCCGCGAGCTCGTCGCCGGGTCGACCCGCTTCAATGAGTTGAGGCGTGGCGTGCCTAGAATGTCGCCTGCACTTCTATCGAAGCGCCTGAAAGATCTCGAAACGGCGGGAATCGTGACGCGCTCTCGCGTGACCGGCGCGCCGGACCTGTTCGAGTACCGGCTGACAGAGGCGGGACGGGGTTTGAAGCCGGTCATCGAAGCCGTCGGCATTTGGGGGCAGAGGTGGTTGGAGACAGAAGCGTCGTTGGAGAATTTGGATCCCAATCTTCTGATGTGGGATATGCGGCGCAACATCAACCCCACTCCCATGCCTCGCCGCCGCAACACAATTCAGGTCATCTTCACGGATCTTCGAGAAGCGCAGCGAAACTGGTGGCTGATCGTGCAGCCTGATCAGGAGGTCGATTTGTGCTCGGTCGATCCGGGGTTTGACGTTGATCTTTACTTGTCGACGAATCTGCGGACCATGACTGAAATATGGATGGGTTACACGACGATTGCGCGCGCCAAAGAACAGGAGAGGCTCATCATTACGGGGAGCCGGCAGCTCGAAGCCGATTTGGGATCCTGGTTGAGCCTAAGTCCGTTTGCCAAAGTCAAAAAGCTGGTCGCCTAGAGCGTGATCGCGAAAAGTGGACACCGGTTTTCGGAAGAGATCATGCTCCAACAATAAGCTGGAGCGGGATGACGATTCGAAGAAAAGTCATCCCGCTCTAGCGAATCTCTAGCAGCAGCGGAGGTTTGCCGCTTGGCCTTTTTTGCGCGAGCGGGCCGGCAGTCCCGCCGCGAGCGGCAATGGGCCATAGAGATGGGGAAACAGCGCGCCGCCGCGCGAGGTTTCCCATTTCAGAGCGCCGCCCAATTCCTCGGCCTCAACCGCAACCAGGACGAGGTCCGACATGCCGGCGAAATGTTTCGCCGCCGTATCGGCGACCTGGGCGGCGGTCGAGAAATGAATGTAGCCGTCGGCGAGATCGACCGCCGAACCGCGGAACGCGCCGTTGCGATCGGCCTGCGCCCACTGTGCCGTTTCGCAGATTTTATAGATCGTCATCATGCATGGCTAAAAGAATGCCAGGTCAGCTTCATCTGCCGCCGACCGGGTGCCGGCGGTAGTACGCGGCGTCCGCTTCCGACTGCTTCCAGCTCGGATTGTCTCGCCATTGCGCATGATGCGCCCTCATGTCGGCGCCATAGCGGACGCGAAACAGCAAAGTGCGGTGCGGCCCGTTGGCATATTCGTGCACCTCGCCGGCCGGATGCACGACGAACATGCCCGGCACAATGTCGATTGTCTCGGACGGCGTACGCATCTTGCCGCCGCCCTCGAAACAGAAATAGATTTCAGTGGCGTCGGGATGGCAATGATAGGGGCTGACCTGGCCCGGTTCCCAGCAGGCCACCGACACGTCGCCTGCGCCGGTGCGGTCGAGGATCTTCTCGACATGGCGCTTCGGGTTCCATTCTTGCTCCCGCGTCAGATTAAAAACACGCATGAAAGTGCTCCTGTCGCATCGTGGAGTAAACCGCTTTTCCGGAGTCATGGCTGGGCTTGTCCCGGCCATCTACGTCTTGCCTGCTGAGGGGCTGCAAGAAAGACGTTGATGCCCGCGACAATCCCCGGATCAAGTCCGGAGACGACGGGCATGACTCTGGAGAGGCGATTGGGATCTCGTTGGGAACGCACTCTAGCCTTGACGATAGGTCTTTCACCATCGATACGAGAGGCCATAGCGTCACGGCCGATGGGGAATTGGGGAAACACGAATGCTGCCCAAGCCGAAATGTCAGGTTATCGCGATTGAGGAGCACTATTGGGACGCCGAGTTGGCGTCGCATTTTACCGGCATCGAAGCCGGCCGGCCCGGGGAGACGCAGCGGCGTCTCGATGATCTCGGCGCCCTGCGCGTCAAGGAAATGGACGATGCCGGCATCGACATCCAGGTGCTCTCCCACGGCGCGCCGTCCGCCCAGAAAATCGGCGCCGACATCGCGGTCGGGCTGACCCGGCGCGTCAACGACCGGCTGCATCAGGCGATTGCGGCTCATCCGACGCGGTTTGCAGGCTTTGCGGCGCTGCCGACTGCCGAGCCTAAGGCCGCGGCCGACGAACTGGAGCGTTGCATCGTGACGCTCGGCTTCAAAGGCGCCATGATTCACGGCCTTGCCCACGGCAAATTCGTCGACGACCGGCAATTCTGGCCGATCTATGCGCGCGCCGAAAAGCTCGATGTGCCGATCTATCTGCATCCGTCTCTGCCGCATGCCGGCGTGACGGAGGCCTACTACGCCGATTACGCCCAACAGTTCCCCATGGTGGTGCGGCCCGCCTGGGGCTATACGGTCGAGACCGCGACCACCGCGATCCGCATGGTGCTGAGCGGGGTGTTCGAAGCCCATCCGGGCCTGAAGATCATCCTCGGCCATCTCGGCGAAACCTTGCCGTTCCTGGTCTGGCGCATTGACCAGGCCCTGGCGCGGCCCGGGCAGAAATCGCTGAGCTTCCGCGACGTCTTCTGCAATAACTTCTACATCACCACCAGCGGGAACTTCTCTAATCCGGCGCTGTTGTGCTGCGTTATGGAATTGGGGATCGATCGGATCCTGTTTGCAGTCGATTGGCCGTTCGTGGAAAATGCGCCGGCGACTCGATGGCTGGAGGCGGCGCCGATATGCGATGAGGATAAGGTGAAGATCCTCAGCGGCAATTCGAAGCGGGTGCTACGGATGTGACGCCTCAGAGGACACGATCTGAAGATGCGAACATCTCACCAGGCGCCGACCCAATCGGCAACGTCATACACCAGCGAACCGACAACGCAGGCGGCGAGCGCAGCCCACAACAACGCCAGCACCAGGGCTCGGTTGGTGCGCAGCAAAAAATTAAACTGGTCATAGTGATTGGCGTGCCAAACCACGGTATCCCCGCTCAAGTCCAGTTTTGACTAACCAGCCCCGCGTCAGAAACAACGCTTGAAACGAGTATTTGTTGCCGAATTGAGGACGGTAGCTCTTCATTAACGCAAGGCTGGATTGCAATCACGTCGCATCTCGCCACGCGATTTATTCCGTCTGCCTTTACGCTCTGGGATGCGGCGGCAGGGGACGGTCCGGGGCTAAAAAGGTCACTCGTGTGAGAAGGCTTTAGCTAAAGGTATCATACGGCGCTTGCACGACCCGATGCTTCCGATAGGAGCACCCGTTGATCTGGGTCAGCACTACTCGGAGTCATGGCCGGCTTGTCCCAGTTATCCACGTCTTTTTCCCCCCTCCCTACCCTCCCCCGCCTGCGGGGGAGGGTAGGGAGGGGGGAACGACGTGGATAGCCGCGACAATCCCGGATCAAGTCCGGGGACGGGCATGACGCGGGAGAGGCGATCCGATTTTATCGGAACGCGCCTTAGGACAATCCCGGAATCGATATCCCAAAGGTCTGCAGGATCAGGAACGCGTTGAGGGCCAGCACCACGGCGGTTCCCAACAGCGCGGCCGCGTTGGTGGCCCGGCCGTTGGCAAAGGCGCCCATGATGGCGGGGCGGCGGGTGAACATCAGGAGCGCGATCATGGGGAGCGGCAGCGCGATGGAGAGCACGACCTGGCTGATGACCAGGGCCTTGGTGGCGTTGACGCCGAGCGCCACGACCACAAACGCCGGCGCCATGGTGACGAGGCGGCGCACCGCTATCGGAATGCGGAAGCCGACAAACCCCTGCATGATCATCTGGCCCGCCATGGTGCCGACGGCCGAGCTTGAGATACCGGAAGCAATGAGGGACAGCAGGAATAGGGTGGCCGCGGCTCCCCCTAGCAGGGGTGTCAACGTATGGTACGCGGTTTCGATCTCCGCCACATCGCTGTGACCGGCGTGGAAGGCGCTCGATGCCATCATCACCATCGCCATGTTGACAAGGCCGGCGACCGCGAGCGCGACGACAACTTCCTGATTGGAGAAGCGCAGCACCTGACGTGTCTCGCCTTCGCCGCGCACCGGCGTGCGCGCCTGCGTCAAAGCGGAGTGCAGGTAGACCGCGTGCGGCATCACGGTGGCGCCGATGATGCCGACTGCGAGCAGCAGCGCCTCGGCGTCCGCGAGCTGCGGCACGACAGCGTGAAACGCCGCCGCGCCCCAATCGACCGGAGCAATGAACATCTCGATGAGATAGCAGAGCGCGATGAGGCCCACGAGGGAGCCGACGATAAGCTCGACCGGCCGGAACCCCCTGCGCTCGAACATCAGGATGCCATATGTGATGCAGGCGGTGACGGCCATGCCGACCAGGAGCGGCGTCTGGAACAGGAGCGCGAGCCCGATCGCGCCGCCGAGAAATTCTGCCAGATCGGTCGCCATCGCGGCAATTTCGCTGACGATCCACATGGCCCACACGACCGCCGGCGGAAATTCATCGCGGCACATTTCCGCAAGGTTGCGCCCGGTGACGATGCCGAGCTTTGCTGACAGCGCCTGGAACAGCATCGCGATCAGATTGGCCGCCAGCACCACCCAAAGAAGCTCGTAGCCGTACTTGGCGCCGGCTTGGACGTTGGTGGCGAAATTACCCGGGTCGATGTAGGCGATCGAGGCGACCACGGCGGGCCCCACGAAGGCCAGGCGGGCCGAAAGACCGCTGCGTCGGCCCGCCAGCACGTCCCGTGCAGCCGCGATGCTGCGTGCGGTCAGCGAACCGGGGCCCGCGATCGCTGCGTCCCACGATCCATCTCCGTCCGGCAACCTGTCCCGGGTTGAGCCGGCTTTGCGGCTGAATTGTAGCATAGGCTACATCATAGATATGATGCGCCTATTGTCAATGGATACTACATTTTACTCAGTCTGATCAGTCGCGCGCGCGGCAAGTGTTTCGTCGCGGCGGGCCGGCGAAGATCGCATCCCGTTCGATCAGGGGTCCGCCTATGTATGTGGCGGAGGAACACTCAAAGCACCGGCGCGAGGGGCCGCTTATGACTGAGGTCAGACATCACCGTCCCTGCTGTCGCATCTGCTGCCGCCACCTCAGAAACTCTTGGAACAGCGCGGGATCCTCCAAAGCTAGATCGCGCGGAGCGGCCGAACGCCCGCCCCCGCCGGTAGCCACCGTCTGACGAGGGTCCGGTCGCGCCGCGGTCTGGGCCTGAGCCTCCGCGCGCCGGCTGTCAATCCACGCCTGCGCGGCTTCGAACCGAGGCCAACCCGGCAATGTGGCCTCAATATTGACCTCACGCCATTTCGAGTGGCGCGGCGGTTTCCCGAACTCGCCGATGTTGGAGAAGAACGCCTCAACAAATCGTTGCACTCTCTGATAGCGATCGACATTGGACTTCGGCCAATTATACGAGATCAGAACTGCACTGACCGCGATCGTATCGACGGGCTGACCAGTCGGAACGATGTCGGGATAGTCTTCATGGGTAAGCTTGGTGGGAAGATAATCGGCAAAAAGTGTACTGGGGTACGGCAGCGGCACGAAATGCAGGCCGTCGGCGGGGCCCAGCCTGGACATCGACCGCACCGGTTTGCCGGCGATCAGAACCGTAGCGGCAATCTCGCCCCTCTTGACCTTTTCGAAGGCTTCGAGCTGCGACATGCTGACTTCTTCGACCTCGACATCGAGGGCCTTGAAGACGTCGCGCATCGAGTAGCTCGTTCCGCTACCTTTTGCATCGAGATTTACCTTCAGGCCCTTCAACTGCGTAACCGAGGTGATGTTGGTGCGCGCGACGAGATGCACCTCCTCGGTGAACAGCTTGGCAATATAAGCGATCTTGCTGTCGGTTTGACCCATCCGTTCGTTCGAACGGCGGAAATTGTTGAGAATGCTGGCTTGCGTGAGGCCGATGTCAATGCCCTTCACATAGCGCACGTCGCGAATGTTGCGGGGTCCACCGATGCCGACGATCGGGAGAATACGGAGATTGTCGCCGTCGCTGAGAACCTGCGACAGATCGTTGGCCATCTGCAGATAGGTGTCGTCTGAGCTCGGGCTGCCGGAGATCAGGCCGATCGTGTTGGAGTTGGGCTGCTCGTTCGTGTAGACGCCGCAGGCCACAAAATAGTCGGCGGTACCCCCCAGGCGTTCGAAATAGGCCGACTTTTCTTCGAAGTTTTTCGTGACAGGATTGATCCAACGGTAGTCAATCCAGCCTCCGCCCTTCTCCTTGGTTATGGCAATCATGTCCTGGACGATGAATTTTCCATCCTGATCCTTGATGTCCCAGATCATCTTTCCGGTTATTGCGGGCGTGACCGCGTTCGCGTGATTGCGGCCAGTGAAATCGACAATGAACACATAAAGATCGCGATCGTTGAATTCTTTCGCTCCGCTGTTGATCGTCTTGACCAAGGGATCGAAGCCATCCTTCTTGAACTTTGCCTGCGCGCGCTTGACCATCGCCACGGCTTCCGCCCTGGTGCCAAATTCAGCACGCGAGGAGGGCGCAGAGGACACCAACGTCAAGACGGCGAGGATGGCTACAAAAACACAACGCATTGCGGTCCTCCCAGCGAGTTACGGCCACTTGAGGGCTATTCAGACGTCTTCGATTCGCGCATACCTGTTGCCGCATGTCTTGAATAGACATGCGCCAGTGTTCGGCCTAAAATAAATGGGTATTCCCCTTCGGGGACGATTGAGCGACGAATGCGGCGGAAATATGGAATGTATTTTGGAATTCGTGGGGTATAGTGATCAGAAAAGCGGCGATTGTCGCGAAGCCGGCTTCGCTGCCTCATTGCGGTAAAATCAATGAAAATATGCGCTCGCTTTCGCGCAAAAAATGTGCATACAATTCGACTCGAAATCCCGCAAATTTGTGCCAAAATATCGACACTGTCGCGGTTAAATGCGGCGGAACGGAACGCGGGACTTTTTTATTTGTCGGCACGCGGTTTGAGGAAATCGCCTCCGCGCATTTTCGGGTGTGAGCGCTCATACTGCGGCGGATAATACGCCTCGTCACCAAGCTCTATCGCTGCGTGCCAGGGCCAGCGTGGATTGAACAGCATGCCGCGTCCAAGAGCGACCAGGTCGGCCTGACCGCTGGAAACAATTGCCTCCGCGTGGCGCGGCTCGGTAATCAGTCCGACCGCCATGGTGGCGATGCCGGTTTCACGGCGGATGCGCTCGGCGAACGGAACCTGGTACCCCGGTTCGACTTTCAGTTTCTGTTCGGGCACCGCGCCGCCGCTCGACGCCGTGATGAAGTCACAGTTGCGCCTCCGGAGTTCCGTGGCCAGTGCGACGCTGTCGTCCAGCGACCATCCGCCATCGACCCAGTCGGTTGCCGAGATGCGTATCCCGAGCGGCTTGTGGTCCGGCCATACCATACGGATCGCCTCATAGACTTCGAGCGCGAACCGCATGCGGCCTTGACGCGAGCCGCCGTAGCGGTCGGTTCGCAGATTGCTGAGCGGCGACAGGAAATTATGGATCAGGTAGCCGTGCGCTCCGTGAATCTCAAGCACGTCGAATCCAATGCGATCCGCGCGTTTCGCCGCATTCGCGAAGGCGGAAATCGCGCGTGCGATGCCGGCGTCGTCCAGCATCTCGGGCGTATTGCGCCCCGGATAGGGATTGTCCGACGGGCCGTAAATCGTCCAACCGCCATTCTCCTTCGAGATCGGCCTCTGGCCCTCCCACGCGGTGGAAATCGACCCCTTGCGGCCGCCGTGATAAAGTTGAATGCCAAGCTTTGCGCCCCCGTATTTGCGACAGAACGCAACGATGCGCGCGAGCGCTTCCTCGTTCTCATCCGACCACAGGCCGAGATCATTCTTGCTCAGTCGGCCGGGCATTTCGACCGCTGTCGCCTCAGTAATGAGCAGCGCCGCGCCTGACACCGACAGGTGGCCGAGGTGCATCATGTGCCAGTCGGTCGCGCAGCCGTTCTCCGCCGAATACTGACCCATTGGCGACACCACGATGCGATTGCCAAGCTCGAGCCCGCGCATCTTGAATTTAGAAAAAAGAGCAGACGACATACTGCCTCTCGGCTCACGCGACGACCATATGCGCCACTTTACCAAATCGCAATTTTTTTTGGGCGATTCCAGGACAGAGTTACCGACCATGGTGAAACAATCGCTCGACGAACGACGCGATCTGGACAATAATCGAATTTGCACTTGCCGGGTTCGCGATCGGCAACAGTTCACGGCTTATCTGGAAATTCAAGCAGTGATAATTCCAAGCGGTGATAGTGTGTGGCGCTCAAACGCGAGCCATTAATGAGAGCAAGAGACCGGGGAGGACCATGACGCAGGCCGTGATCGCGCACGAAGTGCCTTGGTATCGTTTGCTCAGCAAGAGCCAGTGGAGCACGCTGATCGCTGCCAATCTCGGCTGGATGTTCGATGGTTACGAGACCTACGCGGTGCTGCTTTCGGTCGGCGCCGCGTTGCGCCAACTCCTCGATCCATCCCAATATGGCCAGATTCCCGCCTATGCCGGTTTGGTCATCGCCATGACGCTGCTGGGCTGGGGCATCGGTGGCCTGATCGGCGGTGTGCTCGCGGACTACCTCGGGCGCAAGCGGACCATGATGCTGGCGATCCTCGCCTATTCAATCATGACGGGCCTGAGTGCATTTGCGTGGGACTGGGTTTCGTTCGCGGCTCTGCGTTTTTTAGTCGGCGTCGCCATCGGCTCCGAGTGGGTGACCGGGACATCGATCGTATCGGAGCTGTGGCCCGACCGGGCACGAGCGCGCGGCGTTGGGCTGATGCAATGCGGTTTCGGCATCGGATTTTTCCTCGCGTCCTTCACCTGGCTGTTTGTCGGGGCGCTGGGTCCCAATGGGTGGCGCTACATGTTCATCATCGGCGTGCTGCCCGCCCTGATGACGCTTTGGGTACGCCGTGCGATCCCTGAATCGGAGCGCTGGGAGCGCGTCAATACGCAGCGCCGGGCGGCGGTCGAACGCAAGCGCAGCGGCGAAACGCTCGGCGCCGAGGAGCTGGCGCTGACACGCATAACCCTCGTCGACCTTTTCGCAGACCCGGAGGTTCGACGGCGCATCATCCTTGCCTCGCTGATGTCGCTTGGCACCACCTTCGCGTTCTGGGCCATTGGCGCCTGGATTCCGCCCTATGTGGCCGCGGCGGCCATCAAAGCGGGACTCGACGGCCAGCTGTGGTCGAGCTATGCCGCTATGGCCAACACCGGCGCATCGGTCATCGGGTATGTGGCCTTCGGTTTCCTTGCCGATGCGCTTGGGCGCAAGGCGGTGACGATCTTTTATGTCGTTGCAGCATTCCTGAGCGTGCCGCTGACGTTCGTGTGGGCGGATGGACTGCCCGTCATGGTCCTTGCTGCTGCGCTAAGTGGCGCATTCGTCACCGGACAGTACACCTGGATGGCCGCATGGTTGCCGGAGTTGTTCCCGACCCGGGTACGGGCGACCGCCGCCGGGTTTGTATTCAACATGCCTCGCCTGATCGCCTGGCTCGGGCCGATCATATCAGGTTGGATCATCGCGAATCTGGGCGGTTTCAGCCATGCCGCCGTGGTGATCGCGCTGGTCTACATCGTCAGTTTCTCGGCTGCTCTGTTCCTACCGGAGACAAAAGGCAAGCCACTGCCGGTGTAGTTGTTGCCGTTGCGAGTTCCGTTCTATCTGATTTCAGCGGCGCAAATCAATCTCGGCCGGTTGCCCTGTATTTTGCACGCTCGTTATCACTTTGACGCGAGCGTGCAAATATGCTCACGCTTACCTGAAAGGCGGGGGGAATTTGAGGATGCGATGGCGGCGATCGGAGCGTCCACCAAGGCGCACAAGGCGACGGAACCGGGCGTAAACGGCGATCTCCCCGCCGAGCTTACGCAGGCGCGCCGTTTCGGCAAGACGAGGTCGGCTCAGTCGACCGCGCTGCTCGAAGATTATGTGGAACTCATCGCCGACCTTTTGGCGAGCGCAGGCGAAGCGCGCCCGACCGACATTGCGCGGCGGCTCGGCGTATCCCATGCCACCGCCATCAAGACGATATCGCGATTGAAGCGCGCCGGCATGGCCACCGCTCGTCCTTATCGCGGCGTGTTTCTCACCACGGCCGGCACCGCTCTGGCGCAGCGGGTGCGCGCCCGCCACCGTCTTGTGGTTGACGTCCTGCGCGCGATTGGCGTGCCGGCCGAAGCCGCCGAAGCCGACGCCGAGGGTATCGAGCATCACGTCTCGGAAGTAACGCTGAAGGCCTTCGCCCGATTCTTGCAATCGCGGGAGGAGAAGTAAGACGCTTACCTAGCGGTCTGTAGCCCGGATGGAGCGAAGCGTAATCCGGGACGGTTGTTGCCAAAAACCGATGCACTTCGCGGATTACGCTGCGCTCCATCCATGCTACGACCGCTGCCCATGCAAATCCACCGCGACCACGTCGATTGGAGTTGGCAAGGTGCCCCAGTGCGCCTCGGTGTCACGCGCATGGGCGCCGGCCCCACCATTCTGATGCTCCCCGCTCTGAGCTCGATTTCGACACGCGGGGAGATGCGGCCGCTGCAGGAGCGCCTCGCCGCCGCGTTCACGACGGTTGCGATCGACTGGCCCGGGTTCGGGGATGCGCCGCGTCCTGCCGTCCGGTGGCAGCCGGATGCCTATCGGGCATTTCTCGCCAACGTGCTGGAACAAGCGGTCGAACGCCCGCTCGCCACCGTCGCAGCCGGGCATGCGGCCGGCTATTGCCTGGCTGCCGCCCGCACACGACCAGGCACGACGGGCCGGCTCTGCCTCGTCGCGCCGACATGGCGCGGTCCGCTGCCAACCGTCATGGGCAAGCGGCACGCGGCTTTCCGTCACATCGCCCGCGCCGGCGATCTGCCGGCGATCGGGGACCTTATTTATCGCCTCAACGTCAACCCATTCATGGTGCGGATGATGGCGCTCGGCCATGTCTACCGCGACCCCGGGGCGCTGCCGGAACGCGTCATGGCCGAAAAGCTCGCCGTCACCCGCGCCGCCGGCGCCCGCCACGCCTCGATCCGGTTCGTCGTGGGCGAACTTGACCCGATGACAAGCCGCGAGGAATTTCTCGATGCCGCAAGGCAGGTGACCGAGCCAATTCTCGTGATCTACGGCGCTGACACGCCGGCGAAATCCAAGGCCGAGATGGCGGAGCTGGCCGCCCTGCCCAATGTCCGCGCCGCGCTGCTGCCCGCTGGCAAGCTTGCGATTCATGAGGAGTTTGCCGAGGAGGTTGCGGGCGCGTTACTGGGGTTTCTCGGCGGCGGCTGAGATCGGGCTGAAGAGGAAGCATAGTCTCGACGGACCTAGGCCGACAATCCTCTCAGGCTTGCATATAAAGTATGATAAAGTATGTACAGTCTGTTGAGAGGAATCTACCCATGTCCGAGATCGAACGTATGACCGTCACTCTGCCTGCCGAAATGGCGGCTGCGGTGAAGAGCGCCGTCGAGGTCGGCGACTATGCGTCCACCAGCGAGGTCGTCCGCGCCGCGTTACGGGACTGGAAAATGAAGCGGGCGCTTCAGATTGAGGAACTAGCAGCGCTGAAGGCCGATATTGATGCAGGATTGGAGGATGTGGCGGCCGGTCGGGTCAAGGATTTTGACGCCACTCGCATCGCCGAGCGAGGGAGGAAACTATTAGCCGCCCGCTCACCTTCCGTCTGACCGATACAGCTGAAGCGGACCTTGCTGAAATCTGGGCCTATGTTTCCTTCGAGGCGTCGGAGGCGACAGCGACGCGGCTGCTCGACAAGATCAAAGATGCTTGCCAGCCGTTACGTCACTTTCCATTGTCAGGCGTTGTGAGGGAGCAGTTTGCTCCCGGTTTGCGCGCGCGTTTTGTCGGCAATTACGCCATCTACTATCTTAACGATGAACGGGAACTGGTGATAGTTCGCGTGTTGCATGGTGCGCGTGACGCTGCCGCCTTGGCTACAAAAGGCGGTTTTGCAGAACGGTGAACATAGCATCATCATCGAGCGGTATCGGGACCTACCTCGTCTGACACCAGCGCGGGGACGGCGCCCCGCGCCGGAACACCACCTCAGTTGGGCGAAGACACGACGACGATCCTCGCCATCATGCCCCCGTCCTCGTGCTCGAGGATGTGGCAGTGATAGACGAATTCCCCGAGCTGGGAGAACGGGATGTTGAAGACCTCCGGGTTGGTCTGGCAATGGCCGCTGCGCCATTGCTTGATGGTGCAGACGCCGTTCTGGTCGTTGAAGACCTGATCCGAGATGCTGGCATCGGGCGTCGCCACCCCCAACGGGAAGTTATCCTGGATCACCCCGCCATTGCTGCCCGTCATCACGAATCTCGACTGATGCATGTGGAAGTTGTGGTTCTCAGTCGCGAGCTGGATCAGTTCCCAGGTCTCCGTTACCGGCGTCTGACCTGGTCCGAGCGGCAGGCAGACCGTCGTTACCGACGGATCAAATTGTGCGAGTTGATCCGGGGCAGGTTTCTGCGACCCTGGCACCACTTTTCCATTCTGATCGAGCTCCTCGTAGCCGAGAGCAAACGTGTTGTTGGTCGCGACGTCCGAGAAGCCGAAGAAGATGCGCCGATGATGGCCCTGCGGCAGCGGTACGCACCCTGCCGGCGCCGCGGCCGCGGTCGCTCCTGGAACCGCGGCGCTGAAGATGCCGCCGGGCTTGCTGAAGACGCCCGCCGCATCCGTGGAGCCGCCGACCACGACTTGGTTGCTGGTTAACTGGCGCGCTCCAGACTGATTGAACTGCACCTTGGCGAGATCGACCGCCGGCCACGAATCACCGGAGCCCATGGTGAGTCCGACCATCTTCCAAGTGGCGGAGGCGCCGGCTGGAGGCGGCGTGATCACGCCGCTCGCGTTGCGGTAAGTCACCCAAATCTCGGTGCGAGAGCTCGGCATCATGACGATTTCGTTGACGCAGACCGGGACCGTCGAGCCGATCACCGGGGCGTTCGGGCAGGCCACCACCTTGAATCGCCCTCCCGCCATCTGGACCATGGAGCCGGTCGTCGTGTCCTGGGGAAGATGAACCGCGACACCGTCGATGGCGATGAGCTGCACCGTCATCGGCGTCTGCGTCGCGTCATTGACGAGTTGCAGATCCCAGCTCACGCTGCCGGCGCCGGTTCCGACGCGCCAGATCTCGCCATCCGGCTCCGTAACCGGAATGGTGGGGAATTGCTGCCCGTTGACGGTCATGTACCACTTTCCGCCCGTGTGGTTGTTGCCGCCGTCCGCGCTGTTGTCCGCGCCCGGGCACGAGCCGTGGCGCACCTCCCCGGGGTCGGGGAACTGCGCGCAGAAGTCTGGATCTTCCTGATTCAAGACTTCGCCATTGACGACCGGCTGCGGACCGCTGTCAAAGCCGATTGTGCCGGCGGCAAGAACCTGGATTTCCTTGAGCATCAGATGCCGGACGTTCGTGTTCGGCCACGGCGTATTCGCTGCATCGCCGCGCACATTGTCGCCGACGCTGCCGATGGTGATGAGCCCGGACATGCCTTGGACCAATTGGTTGAGCGCAATGCCGTGCACGTGCGGGTGAAACCAGAACAGGCCGGAGGGATGGTTCGCCGGAATCGTGATCCTGAAATCGACCGTATCCATCACGATCGGCCCGTGCTGATGCGTCGTCTGCGGCACCGGAATGCCGTTGGCCGAATTGAAGATCGACACGAAGACGAAGTCGCCGAAGGTCGGATCGCTGCGCGTCGCTGCGCGCGCCGGCGTGAGCACGCCGTGCGTATGCAGGTTGGTTGGATTGAGGAAGAGATTGGCCTCGCCGGGATCGGTCACATGCCGCAGCTTGTTGGGATCAACCTTCGGCAGCCGGTTGACGAAGCGGATCTTCAGCGTGTCGCCGGGCACCAGGGCAAGGCGGGTACCCCCATACGGAGATACCGTGCTGCTGCCCGCCGGGCAACTCAGTCCGGACGCCGGTCGCGGGCAGATTTGATAGACCCATCCGGTCGGATGGATGACCGTGCTTCTGTGCGGCGGCGTGAACGAGATGGTCGGAATCGGTTGCGGCATCGCAACCATCATGATGTCGAGCACGCCGTTCTGGCTTGTGAAGACAGGCGGATCGACGAGATTGGCGGCGTTTGCGACCCCACCTCCTGCCCACAAAGCCACGATTACGCTAGCTGCGCCAACGGATCGACGCAGCGACGCTTCAAGCGCTGTTAGTCTGTTGGACATTAGCTTCCTCCCCGCGCTGGTTATGCCGGCAGTTGCCCGAGACCAATCACGCGGAAATCGGGACTGCCGCCTCGGATACCGGGTATTGCGAATACCAATACCGGCTATTTGCAAATACCCGTATTACGAGTAATAAACTCAAAGACACCTTTGCGACATTATTGTGGGCCACTGTGGGCCGTCGCGAGGACGGCGGTCCAAGAATCGCAGAATTCGTACCGCTGTGGTCAAATGGAGACAGTTGGCCGGAGACAGTCGGCGCAACGAGGGGGGAGACAGATGTGGCAGGGAGTGAAATGGCTCTGCGCGCTGGTCGCAGTGTCCTGCTATTCAGCACCTGATATCGCGGCCATTCAGGCAGCCTACGAGCGCGAGGCGTCCGCTGGCAGCACGCTCCACGACAAGGGCCTGCAGGTCCTGCAAACCAAATGTCACGACGACAGCGCCGATAAATTTCTCTGCGAGGTCACGTTCATATCGAAAAGCGATCCGACGGAGCGCCTGTATTTCGACATCGTCGCCGTTGCCCGCGCCGGCGGCAGCTGGGAACTCAAGAGCGGACTATGCAAGCGGTGATACACCCGTCCAGCCGTGGGGAAACGCCTGTGACCTGACCCGGTAGGGTGGGCAAAGTCGCCTGACCTGGCGCGACTTTGCCCACGCGGTCAAACGGCGAGGTCGGACGGCGTGGGCAACGCGCCCATATGCTCGCATGTGTGCTGCAACGTCACGGGGCAGGCGCGTTGCCCACCCTACGAGCTCTGTGCAAGCGCTGACACACTAGTTCAGCGAGGGCGAAAACGCCTACGACCCCAGCAGGCAGCGGTTCATGAAATCCCGGCGCTCCGGACCACGAACTTTTTGTGTCACCGCCTGCTTGAGGCAGGCAAGGCGCGCCTCGCCTACGCAGACCGCGATGTAGTCCGGCGTCTCGGATGCCTGCACCCCCCTGGCCGCAGCATCCTGACCGCAGGCTTGGCGCTTCTTCTCGATGGCGGCAGGCGCTTCGTCGGGTTCCGTCGCGGCCGGACCGACCGGCGGCGCAATCCCGCTGATGGTCAGCTTGCCGGCCGGCGAAACCGCACCGGTCCTGGGTGCGGGCGGCGTGGCTGGCCCGATCGGCCCGGCTGGCGATCCGGAAACGAGCGCGGCTGCGCCCGGCGGCGGCTTAGTGGAGGTCGTGGCGATTGTGACCTGCGTATTCGCCGACGCGGTGGTTTCCGGCAGACCGCGGTCGGCCACGGCTTTGGCTTCCAACGCATTGAGGGCGCGGTACGGATCGACGAGGCCATAGCCGAACATCGGGTCGCGCCCGGGCGCGCCGAGATCCCGCGCGGTCGAGAACAGGACCTCCTCCAGCGTGGCGGGGTCGATGCCGGGATTGCGCTCCAGGATGAGGGCAGCGACGCCGCTGACATGGGCGGCCGCGACCGATGTGCCGGTGGTGAAATTATAGCTTGCGCGCGGCGCCGCCTCGAGCACGTTGACGCCCGGCGCCGCAAGCGCCACGTGAGCACCCTGGTTGGCCTGCGGCATCAGCTTGTCGCTTTCATCGACCGCCGTCACGGCGATCACGTTCTCGTCCGCTGCCGGGTAAAGCGGAGGCGATTGCGGCCCCATGTTGCCGGCGGCTGCGATCAGCACCACGCCCTTGTCGCGGGCTTTCTTGAGCGCCAGTTGAAGCAATGGATCGTAAGGCCCCGCAAAGCTCATATTGATGATCCGCGCGCCCTTGGCGATGGCCCAATCGATGCCCGCGACGATGTTCTGCGTGGTCGCCTGCTGCGGATGCTGCGCATCCGGGCTGAACGCGTGAATGGCTAAGATACGGGCGCGCGGCGCGACACCCAACAACCGCCGATGGGCCGCGATCGCACCGGTCATGCCGGTCCCGTGCTCGTCCGGTTTGTCCGTCGCGGCCACGGCATCGAACTGTCCGGCGATCGAGCCTGCGAGATCCGGGTGGGCGGCATCGACCAGGGAATCAATGACGGCGACGGCCACATTTGCCCCCGCTGCGATGCCGTGGGCATCGTGGAGATGCAGTTTGTCGATCACGTATTGGGCCGGGTCGCCCTTGGGCGGCGGCGCCGCCGCGTGGGCGTCCTGCTGTAATTGAAATACGTAGTTCGGCTGTGCAGTGCCGATTTTCTCGGCTTCGAGCATCCGCACCGCGTCAGCCACCTGCCCGTTGGCGACGCGAAAGTGAACGAGCCTGCCGCCCGACAGCGCCAGATTTTGGGAGCCGATCGGGGTCAGCCCTAGCCGTCGTGCGGCGGCGTCCAGCGCCTGCGGCGATACCTCCGCGCCCACATGGACGACCATTTCATTGGATACAAAGCGGGTTTCGCCGCGCGGCGGCACGCCGGTGAAACCGGCTTCGCCGGGAAACGGCCGGTGCGGCAAACCGTTGCGGGCGATTGCATTGATGGCCGGAGGTCCTGACGGAACTGGATTGCGCGGCGATGTGCGTCCGAGGCCGGCCGGGCCATGCTCCAAACCATGCGGGAGTGCGCGGCCTTGTCTTGAGCCGGCCGGGCCGGCCGGACCATGCTCCAAGCCATGCGGGAGTGCGCGACCCTGCCCTGAGCCGGCCGGGCCGTGATCGGCACCACGCGGAAGTTGCTGGCCTGGCGTCGCACCCGGCGGATGGTTGAATCCATGACTGCGCAGCCCTGCGAAAGTGGTGTGAGGCGCCCCGACAGCGCGCGGCCCAAAAGGCCTCCCCGCAAACGGCCTCGCAGGCGCCGCCGCGTCTCTGCCAATCCTGGCGGCGGACGCGCTGTCTCCATGAGAAAGACCTATTGCCGGCACCACGCAAGCAAGGAAACACAGATGTCGCACCATCAGCATGCAACGCTCCTTACGTGCTTGCAGCCGCCTCCCGCCACTTTCCGCATTAGGACGGAAATGCGTCAGCTTTGCGTCGAGCCGTCAGGGGTGGTTTGGCCCGCTGCGCTGACCGGCGCGCGGAGGAAGTGAAACATTTGCAACCTCATCCTGAGGAGCGCGCACCGAAGTCGGGCCTGCCCGACTTCGGCAACTAAAGAAGGATCGAAATCGGCAACAGCCGATTTCGATTGCGCGCGTCTCGAAGGATGGCCGCGAGTCCGTGCCGTGCGTCCATCCTTCGAGACGGCCGCCCAAGAGGGCGGCCTCCTCAGGATGAGGTCAGAATTGTTTTACGCGTCCTAATTCGCCATCAGCACCGGCAGGGTCGCATGCGCCAGGATGTGGCGCGTCGCGCCGCCGAATATCATCTGGCGCAGACGGCTTTGCGTGTAGGCGCCCTTGATGAGGAGGTCGCAGTCGAGCGACTGCGCGGCGGCCAGTATGGCCTCTCCGGTCGTGCGGCCCTCGAGCCCGACGGTCATCGGCACCGCCTTGAGGCCGTTACGCAGCAGGTACTGCGTTGCCTGGGCGGCACTCGGTCCCGGCACTGCGGCTCCGCCCTCGACATGGAGTACCGTTATGCGCTCGGCCTTGCGTAGCAACGGCATTGCGAACGCCGTGGCGCGCGCCTGCTCGGTGCTGCAGTTCCACGCCACCAGAACGTTAGTGCCGAGCTGGACAGGCGGCGTCGGCGCCGCGATCAGAATCGGGCGGCCGCTGTCGAACAGGCCGGACTCGATCGCCTTGTCGTGCAATCCGATCGAGTTGGCTTGCGACCGGCTCATGACGATGACGTCGAAGACGCGGCCGTAGCTGCCGACGAAGTCTTCCCCTTCGGGAGCATCATCGAGCCAGCCATACGACGGCGATGCGACAGGGGTATCGCTGCGCGGCACCGCGTGCTCTCGCATGAATGCTTCGAACAGCGTGCGGGCGCGGCGCGCCTCGTCGAAGCTCTCCTCACGGAGCGTCTCCAGCGGAATAGCGCCCGCCATGTCGACGGCGATGAATTCATTGACGCGGAAGCGCAGCGCGAAGCCTTCGATGTAGCTATCGAACCGGCGCGCAAGCAGAAGCGCGGTTGCGAGGGCCGAGCGCATCGACTCGTGAGATTCCGTCGGAACCAGAATCGTCTTCATGCTTATCCCCCGCCTCCCCGCGACAAACGACTGCGCCCCCCGGCGCTGCGCCAATACCTTCAGGCGCGTTACCGCTTGACGATCTCTCGGATGCCGCGCGCCATGGCAACGAATTCGGTCGCCATCATGATCGTCATGCTGGTCTGCTCGGCGCCGACCTCGGTGATCATTTGCATACGGCGCCGTTGGCGACCCGCCCGATTCTGCACAATGATCTCGCAAGCGCGGCGCAATTGCCCGGCCGCTTTAAGCTCCGCCTGCGCCTTGATCAAGCGTGCCGGCTTTTCGCGCAACGCCTCGGCCTCCTGGGCGATGGCGCGTTGCATCGAGCCCAAAATTTCGACGTTCTTCATCTCGACCCCGGAGCCCCACAGCCCGACACGCAAGGATTTGACCCCCGTTTCCCGGATCGCGTCGATACGGGGCAAGCATGCCGATTCCCGCTGCGCTGACAAGGCGGGATAACGCCTCACGTGCCAGGGAAGCTGGATTCGTTCTGGCCGACGCCCGGATAGCGATTACACGGGCTACGGCGTCCCGCCCACGTTGAGACACGATCCACCGCATTGCCGGATTTGTCCCCGCTGACCTGGCTTAACGAATTCCGCCGGCGCGATCGCGAACCTTGCGAGGGACTGGCGCGACAAAGGAGAAGGCCGTAACGCCGCCGAAGGGCTGTAACGCCGCGGGGCCGCCACAATTGGATAGTTAAACGCAATTGAGGTGGTTGGTGCTTTCAGATGCCCAGCGGGGGGCGAGGCGGGACGCCAGTGTGAATTTTGGCGCCTGCGGTGGCAGAAAGCACGTAGCTATGAGCACCTCCTCGGCAAATTCGGACGACAGGTTGGGTGACGTCGCCCAGTCTTTCCGCTGCGCCAAAGATGAAGGTCTACTAAGCGCCCTGTCGTCAGTTCCCAATTTCCCATTCGGGGATGCAACCAGTCATCGGGTTGACCGCAAGAGCGACGATCACGTGCAGCCCGCGACGACGTTATCACCGGAAATGGCGGGTGACAGCGTCGTCAAACGGCCTCGGATGACCATCATTCCACCCGATGGGCGGCACGTCCACCGGCCTCACGGTAATAAACCACGTCCGCCCGACCTGACCCCCGCCTGGGTCATTCAACCCCGCGGCTACGTCGATCTGGGAAGGCCGACGCCGAGGTCGCGGCGGCGCGGTTATGGGTTGAAGAAATTGCTGGTCACGAGCGCGATCGTCGCAATGGTTGGCGGCGCCGTCGTGGTTGAGATTTTGATGCTCGTTGAGGATTCGGATTTTCCGAGCCTGCCGCAGTTTGTGTCGGGCGCCCCGCCGCGCGCGAAAACTGCGCCTGCGCCGACCGACTTCAGAGCCATCATAAATCTCAGCGAAGTCGAGCGCATGACCCAGGCGGTATCGCCGCAACCGGCCGTGTCGTTGCAACCGATGGCCCAATCGGAAAATCCGCCGACTGCGAGCGGGATTGACGTGACGTTGCCGCCTGACTCCGCATACGAGAAAATGGCCGGCAAAGTTGCTGCGACACGGCAGCCGCCGTTGATTGCGATACCGGAGCTGACGCCGCTCGTGGCACCGGAGCTGACACCGATTGCGAGACCCGAGCCTCTCGCGATTGCGACACCGCAGTTCGCTCCGATTGCGAGATCGGAGCCGACGCCGACTGCGACGCCGGAGCCGCGGTCGATCACGACATTGGATTCACCTCCGATCGCGAGACTGGAGCAGGCGCCGAAGTCACCTCCGATTGTGAGACCGGAGCGGACGCCGGAGTCACCTCCGATCAGTCAAGCGCCGCCGCGCATCGGCAAGGTTGGCGCGGCCGATCGCGCTGGTTTGCTCTTCGCGGACTCCAACATCCGCAACCTGACCCGCGCCGAACTGCAAAGGCTTTCCGCCGACCGACTTCACATCGCTCGCAACGAGATTTTTGCCCGCAGAGGCCGGTACTTTAAGGACGACGCACTGCGCGCCTACTTCGAGCAGTTTCCCTGGTATCAGCCGCATGCTTGGGAGGTGCCGCTCACCCCGGTCGAGCAAGCCAATGTCGGCTTGATTCAGTCGGTCGAAGCCCCTGCTGCCGCGTCCCGCGGCATCACGGCGCCTGTCCCGGACGAAACGAACATGCAGAATAGCGTCGCCTTCGCGGATCCCGGCCGCCGGTATTTGACGCCCGAGGAGCTTCAAGGCCTCTCCGGGGATCAGCTCGTCATTATTCGCAACGAAATTTTCGCCCGCAGAGGCAGGTATTTTAAGGATGACGCGCTGCGCGCCTATTTCTCGCAGTTTCCCTGGTACCAGCCTCATGCTTGGGATGTTCCGCTCAGCCCGATCGAACAAGCCAACGTGAAATTGGTTCAATCTCTCGAGCAAACTGCGTCGGCGTCCAGGCCGGCTGCAACGAGGGCCGGGCGAGTTCCGCCGATGTAACAAGCCCCCACCCTACGTGCAGGCGGTCACGCGTGTTACGCGCGCCGGTGCTTGTCCATCATGTTGATGGCGCGCCGTGCCGACAGAATCGCGCCCTCCTGCCAGGCGCCGACATGGCTCAGATGTTCACCCGCAAAATAGAAGGGGCCGTCAGGCTCGCTGAGCACCGCATAATTCGGGTCGTGGTCGGTCTTGTAGCGCGCCGCGATGCCAAGGCTGTAGGGCACTTTGGACCACGTGATCGCCATCGGTCTTTCGAGTTCGTGGCCGTGGCCGGGGTGCAGGCCCTCAATCGCGGCCCGGCTCAATGCGAACTGCTCTTGCAGCGACTTCGGGGCAAGCCCGTCAGCGTCGGCGCGGGTTGCATAGCCGCCGAGCAGGATGCCCTTTTGGGAAAACAGCCGATCGCTCGGATACCAGACCAGCACAGTCGGGGCCTTCACCCATGAAATGCCGCCATAGATCTCATCGTCGATCTCCCAGAACCGGCGCGACTGCCAGGCGATCTTGACCGCGTCGCCGTATTCGATGCCACGCATCGCCGCCCGGTACGTGGACGAGAAATCGTTGTCGATCGGTGCGAGGACCTTGAGCGGTATGGTCGCGATGCAGTAGGCCGCCTCGACGGCCTTGCGCTGGCCGGACTCTTTGTCCGTATACGCGATGGTGACCCCATTGTTGCGGCGCTTGATCGCCGTTACCTCGCTGTTCAGACGCACCACCGGGCCGAGCTTATCGGCAAACGCCATCGGAATGCGGTCCATGCCGCCGACCGGCTGGAACATGGTGGCCTGGAAGTCGAAGCCCTCCTCGAACAGCACGGCGCTCCACAGATCGATGTCGAGGAGCGTGCGCAGCGCCACCGGCTCGCGGCGCTCGCCGGCCTGTTCGCCCGCCTCCGGCAAGCTCTTGTAACCGGATCGCGTCGATCCCTTGAATACGAGGTCGGGCGTCAGATCCCCGTAGGTCTGCAGGAACGCGATCATGCGCTCCTTGTCCTGCGCGGTCAGCTCTTTATCGAGCGCGCCGCGGTTGAGCGCCTTGCCGAGCAGCTCGGAAATTTCGCCGCGCACATCGTTGTGGGCCTGGCGCATCTCGATGGGCTTGCCGCCGTTCGCGGCCGGATTGTAGAGCCGCGCACCGCGGCTGGTGTTGATCTCGACCTCGAGCGCGACGCCGAGGTCCTTGCAATAGCCGAGGACCGCCTGATGGGCGCTCGGGATTCGCGCCGGGCCCGCGTTCCAATACATCTCGGGATCGAACTCGCAGAGCTGGCGGGTGCCGTCGTTCATCTCCAGCCGGGTGCCTCGCCTTATGCACCAGTTGCGGCGACCGACGCGGTCGCGCGCCTCCAGGATGAGGCAATCGTAGCCGGCGTTGCGGAGCTCGTAGGCCGCCGACAGCCCCGCCACCCCGGCCCCAAGAATGACGACCCTGGTGCCGTGGGCCT
>WNFC01001028.1_pt1 | contig 28547 bp, 37 predicted proteins | sample 5400541 | NCBI WGS metagenome assembly WNFC01 (sample SAMN13153342, study PRJNA577476) | soil metagenome | isolation source: 120 cm saprolite under Douglas fir tree site 2 hole 2 replicate 1 | place: USA:California | collected 2015-04-18
AAGAACTACTTTTTGCACTGGTTCAAAAAGTAGTTTGACAAGTAAAAGACTTGTCTTTTTCATACTTTTTTAACTTTTTTACAAAAAAGTGTAAAAAAGTGTAAAAAAGTATTTTTAAGTTTTCCTGATGCAGCCAATGTGGCACCATCATCGCGTCCTCCACTGCATCGTCGGCCGCCCAACCCCAAAAAGGACCTCTTAAGCAACTTTGTGTGGAAAAAAGTGTTCGCCTAATCAAATCTTTTGTCTTGTCCCTTCCTTTAAATGTTCCATCTCATCATCGGCGCATCAGCGATATGTCACCAGAGCCGGAGTCTTTTCTCCGTGTCACTGCTACACAATGCTGGAGATCACTGATCAGGCGCTAGTGCGCATGAGGTACCTGCGGCCTTTCCCCTCTAGTGTCCGAATACCTCAGCTTGGAGGGTGTCTAGAGTCTGCATGTCAGTCTGTGTACTTTCCTAGTCTTGGAGCGTTAGCCACATAAATATCGTCGCTCATGCCTGCGACTTAGCCAAGCCTTGTGGTATCCACCCCTCGAGCCCACTACTTCACTACCCCAAATTTTCAGTATCATCATGAAGCCTGTTCTTGCTGCCGCATCCTTTTTTGCAATCGGCTTGACCCTGGTTAGCGGGGGCGCAGGTAAGCCTTGCATCCCTCACTCCCTCCCTGCATCATACTGATCATCCCACGAACAGTCACTGTCAGATCGCCCGGGGCTCTGTCTATCAGTTGCGGCGACGGCAGCCAGATCCTGGAACGAGGTTTCGTCGAGCACAATGGTAATAGAATTTGGTTTATGTCGGCCACTTGTCGTCAATCCGACAATTCTGCCAATAACACCAAACGCGCTGCCATTGACGAACGCCAGTCCATTTGCACTGACGGTGACTGAGGGTTGTCTGGTCCTCCCACTCCAGGAGTTTCTCGACCAGTAGTAACTAGTGACTGACTGAGAATGTCTACACAGGTACTATCATTTGCGAGGACGTGTCTAACGCGCAGAAATACATTTCCGACTGCAAAAAAGTCATCGAGGAGTGTCGTAAGCTTCCTAGTTTATATTCTGCTTCATTGTTTCTGTAAGAAGCGCATTACATTGCCTTACAACGAATTTCTTTTGGATGGTTAGGAAGCACTTTGACGCTAGCTGGCGGGATGATCAAGGACAACACAAAAAGCTTTGGACCTATAACAATTGCCCGATTTCCGATAAAAGCACGCGATTTCCTTATTCGATATCGATACCTTCCTATTACTAGCAGTTCGTCACGGTGAGTGCCTTTCAGCTTTCAGCACAAGTTGTGTACGCCCTTATATAGCAACTAACCACCACGATGCGATAGGGGTACATCGGCAGTGACGTCACGGCTAGGACCTGCCCTGGGACGACAAGTGGAGGCGTCTGTGATGGAAGCCAGACAGCTGGTCAGAAGTTTCGGATCGTGTAAGTGTAGCATGTCTACTGGCGAGCCTTCTTAAACGCTTTCATTTCACTCAAACCTGATTTCAGAGTAGGGTGACCAATGACTCCTCCGGCTTATTGTCCAGAACATCATGACGCTCCGAGTCTTCAGCAGCTAAATAACTCGTGGTTTTGAAAGGACCTAGTTAGTACTATTGTTTTTTGTTTTTGGAAGTTAGGCGTAGAATCCCGATTAATTGTGGGTTGAATAAAATACTGGGAAGTCACTGTATGGCAGTGCAGTGTTTGCACCTTCTCACCGAAAACTGGGTCATGGGGTACATCTTACTTGTAATTATTCGCATGAGTTGTGGGGAAGAACTTAATCCGGTCCGAGAGTGGTCCGAGCCAACGATTTGAAATAAATTTCTCGACGATGCGGTCACGTCCGACTGGCCTGCGACTGCCCCAGAGTTTGTTAAGCCGACTCGATGAAACACAAGGTGATCAGAATACATAGATATAATGCCTGAGTCTTGCTCAAAGTATTACATTAGATGCAACTTCTACACCGCGGCGTGGCCGCAGTGGTCTGCACAGGCCAAAAGTCAGTCGAAAGGAAGCCCGGAAGCAAGACCGCGAGGGGAAGAAACGAAGAAAGGCTGAATATTTCTCGTCGACGGTTACCAACGCAAAGCGTGTCGCCACTTCTCCCCACCCCGAATTGCCCCCGTCTAAGAGGACGATGGTGGCCGAACCGCCGCGACCTCAAAGTTTAGATCAGCAAGTCAGGAAGAGTCTCCCCAGTCATTCATCTGCCTTGGAATCAAGGGACTCTCGACTTGTTACTTCTACGAGGACACCTTCATCCCGTCATTCGAATCGCTTTACTTTACCTCCCTTGCCGCGCAGTCAGCAGGAGGAGGACGAGGACAGGTATATTGCCCTCCTCGAGGCGAAGCTAACTTCCGGGAAGAAGTTGAAAAATGGTGATGGATACCTTAAAGACATCGAGAACGATGGGCTCGGCGGTGAGTAGTCCTACTTGTGCCGTGCATCGCAGCCTCGAATTACAACCTTAGATCTTTTGGGTGATCTTAATGCCATCACTACCTCGCGTTCTGCCAAGGTATGTCCTAGGCCACCAGTGTCTATTGAATGCTCATATCATTCTACACCTCCTGAAGCACCTCGATAACTCCTCTCATGGTCCACGCCCTTCCTCTGGATCAGACGCTGTTGAAAGTGAACAAAGCGAAGATAGCGATTATGATGAAAGCAGGTCCACTGGACTCGACGAGTGGCATGGGCTTCAAAATACAAAATTTGATCGAGCTTCTCCCGATGAGGAGTTACATCCTGCTCCATTATCTAATTCTCTGCCGATTCATGAACAATCCTCGTCTGGTACGTATAAATCACCCTTTAGAGATACCGTGCTTTACCTAGTCACATAGTCGGAACTTCAAGCTATGTCCCGCCTCATCTCAGAGAGAAACCCGCGGATACTAAAGGGGCAGAGGCCAATGTCAAGTTGACCCGCCAGCTCAAGGGTTTGCTTAACAAGTAGGTTTCTTTCGTCCCCCACATGAATGGAAACTTACACGGATATTGAATAGGCTTAGCGAGCAGAATATCGCCACAATACTCGATAGTATCGAAACCTTGTACCGTGAACACCGTAGACATGGTGAGATATCCCATCTGATATTCTTATCCCCCGCTTAATTTCGCGTTAGATGTTACAACATCAATCACATCGTTCATCATTGAGAGTATAACTTCTCACTCCGCGTTGCTGGACTCCTACGTTATTCTCCATGCTGCCTTGATATCCAGCCTGCATAGGATTGTTGGTGTCGAGCTTGGTAAGAGCACTCTCTTCGCCACGAGGTTCGACTAACTCTCACGTCGAGCTGCCTTTTTTGTGCAGAACGTTGTCTCTTCCTACGAGTATCATTATAGCACCACCTCTGGTACTCCTGGCGAAGCAATAGGCGAGTCATTGGGAAAGGAATGCTCCAACCTCATAGTCCTCCTTTCAGAGCTTTACAACTTCCAAGTTATCTCCTGCGTCTTGATTTATGATATAATCCGTACTCTTCTATCTGCGGAGTTGTCAGAATTCGTTGTGGAGCTCTTACTCAAGCTCCTTCGTAGTAGGTACCAATATTCTGATCACCTCATTGCGGCTGACTGGCTTCGAGACTCAGGGCAACAATTTCGACAGGATGATCCGAGCGCACTGAAAGATATCGTCCAGATTGTCCAGAGTAAGACGTCAGGAGTGGAAAAGACTTCAACGTACAGTATCTTTTAATCTTACTATCTCCGTCTAAACTCTCTCCGTAGTTCGAGAACACGCTTCATGTTAGAGATGTTGACCAACTTGAAAAATAACAAAACCAAGCGAGCGACGGTGCAACAAGTCCGAGGAGATACTACTGAGCGTTTGAAGAAGTTTCTGGCTGGGCTCGGCAAAACGCGACATCGTGAGCTGTTCCGATTAGGTTTACCGTAACGTAAAATTGACTCCCATCGTCCAGTGGTCCCGCACGACCCGCTGCGAGTGAGCCTAGAGGACTTGCACTCTGCGGAAACAAGAGGCAAATGGTGGCTCGTCGGCGCGGCATGGAACGGTGACCCACTCGTGGAGCGAAAGGTGGGGTCCAAGTACGCATCGACAAGGCAAGATGACGATCTGAATGCTCTGCTGAAACTCGCCAAGAAGCAAGGCATGAACACTGACATCCGACGGAGTATATTTGTTGTTCTGATGAGCAGTGAGGTATGTCAGACTCGGGGCAGTATTTACAAGTTTGCTAAAATAGAACAGGACTACGTCGATGCCTGTGAGCGGCTCGCCCAGCTGAACTTGACAGAAGTACAACAGCGCGAAGTGGTCCGTGTGCTTGTGAACTGCTGTGGCAACGTCGGTGTTCTCCCTACCGTTTGATGGCTGTTGCTCATCATAGCCCTTCAAAAACTACAGGAAAATGCTTATAACCCTTATTACACTTTCGTCTGCCAACATCTTTGCCGAACCTCCCACTCGTATAAGATAACGCTTCAGTTTTGCCTTTGGGATTTCTTACGTGACCTCGGGGAGGATTCGGTTGGTGGCGCAGAAATCCTCAAAAACCTGAAAGGCAACGAGGATGGGTTCGAAGTGAAAGATGTCTCTTCAACCAAAGTGCGTAATATTGCGAACGCGTACGCATGGTGGATTGCGAAAGACTGTGTAGCGCTATCTATATTCAAGGTTCGTTCTATCGATTCCTCAAAACATTCGTGTAACTGAGCTGCCGCTCTCAGCCTGTAGACTTTACGGTACTGAAGCCCCGAACACGCGATTTTCTCTCGCACCTCTTTCACCAGCTCTTCGCAAACAGCCAGGTATCGACCCCAATTTCGAGCGGTGAATTGCCGTGCACACGTACTAAGGGCCCTCTCGAAGAAATCTTTATCAAAGCAACACGGATCCAGGCGCTGATCATGGGCCTCGTGTATTTTTTAACAGAGATGAAGAAGGCTTCTGGAGAGGAATTCATTCAATGGGCTTGTACCGTTGCGATAGATACTCTAAGAACAGGGATGGATGTCACACTTACGCTGTAATTGCGATATGCTTATGACTACTCCGAGGGACCTTTCTTGAACGCCACGGTGGTGTAGACACTCCCAGTCTTCCCTCCGAATGAGATGGACGGGTGTTTGACGCGCGAACTGCATGTCTCTGGTCAGCCTTTGTCGAGGTACAAGAGAACCAGCCTGACTGAAAACAAAGATTTGTTTCCGGATCAATGAAGCTCGCCTTCAACTCCTCTTCTGTGAAATTGCACGCTGGGCGCAATGATCAGCAAGAGGATAGGAGCAAGATCACGTTGTAACTTACAGGTGATCAAAAAATATCCATTTTCCTTCAGCAATCTCGAAGCGCGTACTGGATACGCCGCCACGGGAGATCTCCCAGACTCATCCTTCTCTCCAAGGGCGATCGCGTCGTAAGTGCCCTTATCGAGCAGAAGGTCCCACCCTCCCAGGGCGTCAACGTGTCCGGGGGCAGGAGGAGGCAGCTCGGAGAGAAAATCGCAGACGTGGAAAGCGATCCCTTCGCTGTTCCGCGTCCGAGCGACCATGCGGGCGAGGTTGACGGCGTCCGGGCTATAGTCGAGGCCGCTCAGGCAGGGAGGCGCGTACCCGGCCTCGCGGAGCGCGAAGAGCAAAGTCCCATTCCCGCTCCCGATCTCGAGGATTCGAGGATCGGAGGATGCGGGCACGCTTTCTAGCGCCCAGTCGACCATCTTCTCGACGCTGTCTTGACCAAACCTGCGATTTATCCACATCGAAGCGTGTGTCGTGAAGATTTTGGAAAAAGAAAAAAAGGAATGAAAAATTGGCTCACCAGACTTCTCCCTCATCCCCGGCCTCTTCAAAGTTTGCAACTTCCCTCTCATAGACGTGGTCCCAGCTGTGCGATGTGAATGTCGGTCCTCAAGCGCGAGCTATCTTACATACTGAGCTGTGGTACCCAGTTTGGACGGCTCGAATTCTTCCGCGTCCATGTCTGAGTTTGTCCCGTAGTGCCCTGGAAATAGAGGCGAGGAAACGCTATTGAGCGGAATTGATCACGGATTGATCCCGGTGTGCTTAGTCATCAATAAAGGTCGGACCTCCGCCCAAACGTTCCTTCTTGGTTCAAGGAAAGGAATTGGTGGGTGCAGCATGAAGTATATGGGGATGTTAGACCTTAGACCAAAGAGTTGCCAAGGTCGAGACTCCCTGCTCTTTGAAAAGAAATGGGATGATCCGCCATGCTTTTCCACGACCGTCATAGACGAATGGTCGACGGAGTAGGAATATTCAACTCAACTCGGCCGGGGTGTGAGGTATTCATATGAATGGTGATTGGCGATGAATTATAGTGTCTATACAGTAATACGTCTAACGACTGCAAATGAACTTTGTGCCAGGGTTAGCAAGAATGACGAAAAAAGCGCGATGTATGAACATACCCAATCCTACGAGGCAACGCACGATACTACCGAGCCCGGAGCTCCTTTTCTAGCAGATCCTTAGCTTCGTTGATCTTGCTAGCAATGTAGGGAGCGCCGCCCCGGTCTGGGTGGTTAGCGAGCATGATATGACGGTGGGCGTCCTTCAATTTTACTTTGAGCGTAGGGCCATCCCTGTGAGAAGGTTCATCTAGAACGGGGCGAAGGGGGACGACAGATAAATAACACACTTGAGACCAAGGATGGCCAGAGCCTCTTTCCTGTCCATTTTTGCTTTGAAGCCGCCTTTGACCCATTGGTCTGCGACGCCCATAGCACTGCGACGGAGGAAATGACGGCCGGCGAGACCAGCAGCAATGGCGCCGATTCCAATCAAGAAGGGAGTCGCCATAGGAGTTGAACGTTGAACGGACAGTACACTGTCACGATCGTTGTAGTACTGATAGTGTGCCGACAGACCACACCTACGATGGCGGCCCGACAGCGCGGGTGGCGCTCACGTGGCTCGGTGGCTCTTCTCTTCACTGGGAAGTTTTGCTCGCCAGTCCTTCATGAGCTTCATTGATTACAACCCCCTCGCCGACTCTTTTGTCGGTGCGATAGGCCGTAGGGTCGCTGCGGTTGCTTATTTATGATCTACAGAGGCTGAGAAACAGCGCTACCGGCGTCCGTCCACCCCAGCCACGCAACCATGTACAGTGGAAAGCTCAACGTACTCCACATATCTCAGCGAAGTTTCATGTCGACTGATGTGGACGTTTCTCTATGTTTTGTACAGGGTCTGGCTGTCTCGGATATACCGCGAAGAGGAAACCACCTAATAGTCATCTGGCAAGAGATGAGCCCAAGCGACTGTCTGGGTCACGGAGCGCATCCGAGTCAAATCCCGGAATTTTGATTCCTTGCACGACGTCTGGTCCAGATAACCAATCTTCCTTTACTTCATCGTGAGTTGCGCCCACTTGCTTCCGTGTCTACATTCCGACCTCAAAGCAGTTTTAAGGGCCGCAGATCTTCTCTGTTCTGCGCAGTATTTTATTCGGAATACCCTTGTCTTCAAGCACACGTAAGGCGTGTTGTGGCTGCGGATTGTCGTCTACGAGCCTACTAATTAGTCGGCGTACGCAAAGAGCCTGTGTGTAACCCTCAACCCTCGCCCGTGGGTATCTCTGCGATCACGAAGGGAACCATGCGTGTGATTAACTGTCCCGTTATGGCGACGGATTCGTGTGTCCGTCGAATCTCCAAGGGTGCGTGCGGGGGAAGGCGCTACGATACCGTCGTGATAAGTGTGCTTCTGTTCTGTTCGGACGTTTTTGAGATGTTATTGGCGGACGTTAATACGATGTGGGATATCGCATCCATCATGCGCCCAGGTGCGTTGGGGTCTCGTGATTATGTTGGCTTGATGGCACATGCGTGGCATGGATAAGAGCGCACAAATAAGGAATTCACGCTTTTGTGCTGGCCACCACGGCCGTCCGATGGACGTCAGCCAAGCCACGAGGATGGGCGAGGCCTTCCTTTGCGCGCTCATTCCCATCGATAACGCACTCGCCGTCTTGCTCTGTTACGACGACCATCCCCCCCATCTTGCCCACCTCTCTCTTTCAATTCTCCTCAGATCTTCAATTCCTCCGTCATCGTCGTCGACATCATGCCATCTCACAAAGAATCCGCAGTCGCTCAGCCCCTCTTGTTCTATCAGACCCTTATCGACGAGCCCATCGACAGCATCGAAGCCCGTATCGTGCACGAAAAAGAGCTCGAAACGGACGATATCCACTGGCTCCTTGGGACCGTCGATGCGAACTCTCCCCGTTCAGTGGGCATCTCCCCGGCTTATTCTCAGTCGGGTGGCTTGCCAGCCCTCGCTTGTGCGCACGACACCCGCGTTCTCATCGTTAACTTCCATAGCACGAGGGCTTACCGCGATGGTAACACGGGTGGCAGCGGCACTCAGCCACGGAACGTCGAACGACGCAACCAGCTAGAGGAAGACCTCTTATGCAACCCCCTCCATACTCTCTATGCCTTTGACCTTGCACCGCTTGCGCTTTCCCTCCACCTCCACCTCCACCTCAAAATTACTGATGCAATCGATATACAATCAGCAGTTCTCGCCCCCGACCGCTCTGTTCTGGATGCTGTTAAGCTGGTCATTGCTGACGCGTCCCCCATCTTTTCAGAGAACATTACTACTGCTTTTGAAAGGATGCTTCATGAGTCCAACAAGCACAAGGACTTGATAGATCTAGTGCAACGGGCATGGCTTTCCAGTTTTATCGGTCAATATGACTTTGGAGTCATAAAAGATATGTTTTATAAGGCCCCCAGGATTGATATGAACAAGTTCTCGGACGACGTGAGGCATCTCTTTTATCTGATCAACTATACAGTGCCGCTCACCATGTTACTTGAATAAGGAATTGAATGTCTTGCAAAAAATGGCATACGACATGCTGAGACAAGACAATTTGAAACCCCAGTCAGTCACCCATGAGATCAAAACAAGATGGGACCGAAAGCAAGAAAAAATGGTTGCACAGTCCCAGCGCTATGCAAACCGGATAACTTCCAATGCCGCAGTAAGCATTTAACTAATTTAGACATTTTTTTCTAACCTCCTCTTTTTCAGAGGGTCAAAGTCACCTTGGCTCATAGCTCTTCTACCTCCTATTCTCTTCCTGGTGGTGCCTCTCGAGTCCGTGGCAAGTCTGCCCCTATAGATGTGGAGCACGACTTGGAGGGTAAATCTATAACATCTATAACATCTTTTGGGAAAGAAGCTCCCACTCGGGCAGAGTCTGATCGCGCCCTTGCTATCTTATCTATGCTACAAGGGACTCTACCTCTTCTAGACAACCACTGGATGAGGGCCCTCTGGCTCCCCTCTCAACCTGTAAATTGGCCTGATTCCTTCTCTCCTTCCCCTGATTCTCCGGCTATTGAAATTCAAGAACATCAAGATGCACCCCTTAATAACTCACAACACACTGCCCTCACTAGCATGCTTTCTTCAGATACTCCGATAACTCTTGTTCATGGCCCTCCTGGCACTGGCAAAACCACTGTTATTGCAACCTATGTACTTTCTGCTATCCATGCTGAACAAAGAGGTATCTGGTTAATGGCTCAGTCTAATGTTGCTGTAAAAAACATTGCTGAGAAGCTAGCTAAGCTTGGATTCTTCAACTTTAAGCTATTGGTCTCACAGAGTTTCCACTTTGAATGGTGAGTAGTTGACTTAAATAAGGTGTTATTATCTGAATGATGTTTTGTAAGGCACGAACACCTCTATAAGAAGATTGAAAAAAATATCATTCGTTCCGATAGGCTACCCAAATCTGGTTCCCTGCAGAAGGTTCTTCAGGGCTCGCAAGTTGTATTATGTACCCTCAGCATGATATCAAATCCAAGGCTACAAGACCTTGGATTCACGCAGGCTGTGCCTGTTATCAATGTCCTCATCGACGAGGCAAGTCAAATTGAGGTGGGACAATATGTCCCACTGATCAAGACATTTGGCAACACACTCCGGAAGCTGTGCTTCATCGGAGATGATAAGCAACGTAAGTCGTCATTACAGTGTCTCAGGCCAAAGCCTGACTTTTTCGTAGTGCCACCCCATGGCCAAGATGATCTTGGCAATCTAAAATCCATCTTTGAACTTGATCATTTGAAGGATTCTCGCGGCTTTTTGGATACTCAGTGTGTGTATCAAGTCTCGATGTGGTGCGCGCGACTTGCTAATTTAGCTCTCAAGACCGTATGCCACCCCAAATCGGGGATTTTATATCCGAACATGTGTATGATGGCAAACTCAAGTCAAACCCGTCACATGTTGTCCCCTCGAGTGTTGTTGCCTGCCATTTTGTCGATGTGAATGGTTCCGAACAACTGGATGCCGACGGAAAAAGTTCATTCGTGAGTGCGGCTCTTGTCATCGCACGAGCGATACCGACCGGCGTGACCACGTCTCGAATGCCATCTCCAGAACCCGAAAGAAGTCGAGGCAATTGTGCTTCTAGCTCGACACCTCCAAGACGAGAATAAACCCTATCGAATAATCACCCCATACGATGCACAACGAAGCGAGCTCGAGCACGCGCTTCAAGACGAGGACCTTAACTGGCACGACAAGTGCTTCAATGTTGATTCCTTCCAAGGTCAGCGTCTCATCTCAACGCGCGCGGAGTCGCTCATCACTAACACCCTCGGAAAACAGGTAACGAGGACCACGTCATCATCATCTCCCTGGTCCGCTCCAAGGCACTCGGGTTCTTGAACAGCATGCGCCGAACCAATGTCATGCTGACCCGGTGCCAGCGCAGCATGTACATTGTATCAAGCAGGGCCTTCCTCGAAGGCAAAGGGGCTGACTCCCTGGTCGGAAAGATGGCTGCAGAGATGGGGAAACGGCCTGGCGCGTGGCTCACTCATAAGGATTTCGAAGATGGTAAATTTGAGTAAACTTCAGGTGTGGGACAAGTGCCAGGAGGGGGGGCAAAGTTAAAGCGCGCGAATGAGCGCGCGCAGATCTCGTGAGGTATTCTATTTAGTGCTACGTCTTGTACGAATGAGCGATGACAGAATGGAAATAACTTCACAATCGAGCGACTACGGGAGCGTCTGTATCTACCGGCTCTGGCGAACAAACTTCTCTCATCTCGCGGAGTGCGCTCGTGATCGCGCGTTGGAATGTGGCCGTGGACGTCTCCGCGCATGAGAATTTTGATTCGACGCTGAACTTGATGAGGTCGGGCCCCGAGAGGTCTACGAAAAATCGAGGTCGTTAAGTGGTATCCTATCGTGGGTTGAGAGGGTGCGACTCACAGTTGACACCGTACCCGTCGTGATACGGTGCGCCGAACCTAGATTTCGAAGCATTCAGCTTTACGCTTCGTGAGGAGAGAGGCAGGCAACGCACCCCGTTCCGCGGAACAGTTCCCCCGCACTGAGCGCGCTCGTGCTCAGCTTCCACTCCTGACTCCTGCCGAACAGAGCGTCGTCAAACAACGCAGCTTGCTCGTCGGCTTCGGGACGCATCATGAGTCGAAGGCCGAGCAAGTGTCGATCGATCCCGCGGCCGGTCGCGGCCTCACGCGCGAGGGATGTGTGCGTCTGAATAGCACGACGAAGGAGCGCGAGCTTCGTCGCAGCCTTGATAGTTCGTCAGAACAATCGGAGGTACGGAGGATGGGCAACACACGGTGGCAGTTGTATCCGTCATCGATAAGACCCATGCACGGCTGTCTTCGCTCAGAGTACGGATCGTCTCCGTGCGAGCCTTGTCAAAGGCACGCGTAAGAGCAGTCTCGTACGTAGCCGTGAAGCCCCCGCGTGTGTTGTACCAGGCCAATTGAAGCGCCATCTGCACGTACGCGTCCGGGGCCAAGCCGCCTGTATTCGCTCAACTAGGTCAGCATCTGACAAGGGGCGGTGGAACCCAGATGTACCTATGGACTTGATCCAGTCTGTGCCATAGTCTGAGAACCAGAGAACGCTGTCGTCCGAGTCGGATATGAGGCTTTCTGCGCGAGACTCAGCAGCGATACATTCCGCCTTGATACGTGCATCCGTGACCCAGTCCAATCTCACCCACCCTGTACTATCGAGATCACGCTCGGAAAAAAACGAAGGGGGCTCCGGCGACGAGAACGACTCGGGAATGATGGACTGTGTGGCGGCGTAATCGGCAACAATGCTGGGCACGAGGGCGTCGCAAGGTGAATGTTCACCCATTGCCCCGGCGCGGGTGTTCGTCTCGACGATGATGGTGTAACCCTTATCGAACCACCGGTTTCGGGCATTGATCGAGGAACGAAGGTTGTGCAGGTGGCAGTCGATTTCCTCGGGCGAGTTGATCGGCGGTGGGGAGCGTGAGGTGTGTGGATGGCCATGTGCGTGAAGACCGAGGGTGTGGGAGTCAAGGCTAACAGCGAGAATCGACTGCTGGATGACTTCGAGGGTCTTCTGATTAGTGGTGGAGAGAGAGAGGAGATATTGGAGATTCTAGATAGAGTGAGCTGCCGCATGGGCCCAATTGGGTGGACGAAACGCACTTCTGTCCAGCGATCCCGGTGGTCCGCACTCAGTATGCCAACGGGAACGACCTCCTCGCCGGCTTGTATGCGCCGCGTTGCATCTTGGACTACGCTTCTCAAGCGTTGCTCGATAATATCGACGGAGAGTAATTTTCGATTCTCATTGTAAACTTCGACCGCGTAAGTCCAATCGTTGACCATGACAAGAATTTTTCGAGAATTGGGTACGTGGGGTGGGGGTTGAGGGCTCAAAGAATCGCAGTGGAGCTGAGGGATGCGACAGGTGTTGAATATCTTTGCAACCGTCTCCTGGAACCATAATCCTGGACGAAAACTCAATTAGATGACAAGGCCGGCACATATCAGAAAACAACTCACCCGTACGAGTGGTATTAGGGTAAATCTCTTGTCTACAGTCGAACAACAATTAGATTGTTAATAGGACGCGGCCCTCGCCTTGCTCACCGCGCTAAATTGTCCCTGAATTCTAGATGTCTAAACGTAAGCCATGCAGCACGTCTGACTTGCCAAGGTGTAACCTGTACAAGGCTCGAAATTATAGGTTCACGTAGGACGTGTTCCGGGATGCGGTTGTCGTTGAAGAACGCGAGCCACCAATTCGAGTGAATCAGGAGCGGCAGGCGCCATTCGTGGTACGCCTTTTTCGGCCATATATTATCATCCAGCCAGTTACGGGGAGAGGATCTGTCGAGAGCTTTCCTGTGCGCGTCAGCGCCGACGGAAATGGGGACTTTCTCGAGGACTTGCCATGCAGACGCTCTTGACACTTCGCGCCAAGACCTCTCTCAAACTCATCGGCCCAGCGCTGCCTTTCCTGCAGCGCAGACCGCCATGAGGAACCTCCGCGCGCCTCATCTTCCTGGAGCAGGGGAACCAAGGACCGCAAATACTTGGACAATGTCTGGTGAAGGTCAGGCACGGGGAGACGTGGTAAGGTCGGAGGTCGGTTGGAGGTGGCGCTGAAGGCCCTGGCCCTGCGCGATGGACCAGACAAGGCCATGTAGTGATTGACAGAAGGAGCGTGTGTCTTTACTGTAGACGAGATGGCATGATGAGAGCAGGTCGCTCGGCGGACCTGCATGAGCTGAATAATGCGACGGTTTTCGGCCGTCCGGCTGGAAAGGCGTTAGCGAACGCCTCGGACACGGGAGGGAGGGTTCGCACGCCAATTCCACCGCAACCCCGCTCACGCGCTGAGCCGATGCAACCTCCACCGCAGCTCGTACAATGGCTTAAGCAGAGCTATCCAAAACCCTCCGTGGACGAGGTATTCGTATCGGTGTCAACATCTTGTAGCACGCGCGTTGACGAAGTCCCCTTCACCCTCGTTAGAACTGGCTTTCGCAATGCTACGCCTGGGTGATCGACGAGCACAATCTGAACCCTGCCACCGATATGGACAAGATACGGGAGCAAGTCGAGTCTCAGCTCCTAATGTCAGACCTTACAGATTCGATGGTTCAGGGTACTGGACTCCGTCCCGACCTCGCCAACCTGCAAAAGGGCTCGTTATCCGGGCCACCTGTCCTGGTGCAGATCGAGGCCTTGACTGAGATAGGTCACAGCGCGTTCAACCTCATGAACGTCCGCCAGACAAAAATCGACCGCGCCGATCTCTCTGGCCTCGTACATGGTGATAACGAGGACGAGGCGGACGAAGGGCCGATTCCCAACTACCCACGCTCGATGCTACGGTTTGAGCTCAGTGACGGAACAATAAAATTGAACGCGATAGAGTACAAAAAAATCCCTCAACTTGATCTCGAAAACACCCCGCTCGGCTTCAAGGTACGCCCTTCCCAGACCCGGGAGGTGGCCTATTGAAGACCTTACTCACAAAACCCACTAGATCCAGTTGAAGAATGTGACCATCAGACGGGGCATCGCCTTCCTTGAGCCTAGGAATATAGTTCTCAAAGGTTACCGCGTGGAGGATCTCGACATCAATCGCGACAAAACGTTTCTGAGAGGACTCCGATTGCGCTTGGAGTAGGTTTCCCGCAACCGTCGGCGTTCCCAATACTGACCGTCGTGTCAGCCCAAACGCTCAGCATGACCCGGAGACTGAAGGCGAAGGTGAAGGTGAAGGCGGCGAGGTTCAGGTCCCTCCTGTTGCTGCCCCTGCCCTTGTGCCACCAGCAGCTCCTAATGTACCCGCACCCATGCCTGTAGACCTGCCAGATACACGACCAACAGCCCGTCCAAATGCACCGCCGATTCCAGGTCCATCCAGTGGCGCCATTCGACCACCTCCCCCTTCCACAGTCAACGACCCGCTCCCTCAACCCCGACCGCTGGCGCGCAGTGGGCGGCAGCCTGGCCCCTCTGCACCATCCTCTTACCGGACTGCGTCGGCCACCTCGCCGCACTTCTCGACACCTGGCGCGACCATGGTCGCCCCGTTGAGGCTGTCACCAACACGGGCTCCCACAGAGCCGCTGGCCGATGAGCCCTCGGAGCCCGGCTCAGAGTACTACTTTGGACACGATGGCATCGACGCGTCGTTTCTCTCACGCGCCGCCAGTGAGCTCGAGCGGTCAGAGGCCCAGCTGTCCCAGTCTTCGCAACAGTCTCTCTCTCAGCTGCGGCAGCCGCAGGGGGTAAACTTCGTTGACGACGAGAACGACGATAAGGAGAACAACTTGAGAGGACCCGGAGTTGTGAGGCGTACACTACAACGGCAAATTCAAATCAGTGGATCCGTGATTGACCTTTCGGCTGAGATCACAGAAGGCGCACGCATTCCACGTCCTATTGACGACGACGACGTAATTAGTATTGGGTCAAATGATTGACCTTGGCATCAATTTACAACAGCATTTAAGTAGGCCTACTCGAATGCTCTTGTACTGTTGTAAATCGATGCCATGTCATTCGGCCCTCTTCGCAGTAATTTACCCCCCTAGAGAGAACTTAGAATAGGACCCTTTTAAAACCGGTCTGCTCTCAAGACTCAAGGGAATGGCACGGTCCACAGGCCGTGTTGGTGTAGGGCCTCGAGTGCTGATACACCTTTTATATGGTCTTCGGTAGTCAATTGAGAGTAGAAGACGCAAATGTTGCGGCAAAAGCGCCGCGAAGGGAATATCCTCCCAGCACTCTTGAAGTTAAACGAATTTATGGAACCGATACATTGCCGGACGTGAAGACGCGCCATCTAATCATTAATTACCTGGGTGTGATGTGGACAAGTATAGACGATGTGAGGATGCTGCAACGGGATAGGATCTCAGCCAAGAACATCTGCCTTCTGCTTTTTCTTCTTTTTCGACGTATTGGTGAAGCTACGCCAACTATCCACGCGCTGTTCGCGGGTTTCTATGAAGCAGAGATGAGAATCAACTAGGGCACTCGTACGGAAGGTAAGGGCATCACCTTCCCACTGGGCATCATTTTCGGCCTTGCGCTTCTTAGCCGCCACTTCCTCTTCCTTCTTGCGTGCTTCGAAGCCTTCATTGGCGAGGTTCATCTTAATGGCTCTACGATCAAGCGTTTCGTCGAGGATAGCCGTAACGTCCGGACGTCAATTGACGCACCTTCGTCTCCGCAACTCCTCTTCGATTAGTATTTCCTTCGATTTTTGCCGGAGTTGAGCCTTGAAAGGTGGTGTGAGACCCTCGAGCTTCGGGTGGTCGTCTGGTGTAGAAGTTGGCAAGGACAAAGCCTTGAGTAGAGTCGAACGCGCTTGATTGATTGCAGCATCGAGTTCCTCGCGCTTCGGGGTGTCTCCGAGTTCGCTCTCGGCCTTCAACGTAGGGAAAAATTAGGCACTTGTCAGGTTACAGAAGGGGAAAGTAGATGCACCTTCTTTAGCACGTCGAATGCCTCAGGAGCTCGGGAATGTGGGCACTTGTCAGGATGGATGACTAGTCGTTAAGAACGTACAGAAAGTGGCGCATCAGCGAACACAGGTCTACGTTTCTCGTCGAGAAAGGCAGCTCACAGAGAGAGAGCTGCCGGTATTTCTTCTTGACGTCTTCAGCCGTAGCAGATGGCTCTAAGTCTAGAATGTCATATGGACTGCAAAATAAAGTCACGAGATATAAGCTCCGTCGATGATGAGAAGAAGCAAAAACGGACTTGAGCTTGAAGGCATTGAGGATACGCTCAACCTCTACGTCTCGCTGAAAGGCCGATGCTTCACGGTTGAGAAGACGGTCTAGATCGGCGTCGGACAGCGCTGGAGTGGGCGTCGACGACTTTGCGGGGGTGTTGGAAGCAGAGGGAACTTTGGACATTACTTGAAACTTGGGTTGGGCTGGCGGCTCCAAAGTGTTGCGTCAGGACGGGCCGCATGAGACTTTCTCTTTCTGGCCAAACCATGGCTACTGGCACCGCACTACGGACGCTAACACGGCCATTGCGAACTGACATTCTCCTTCTCTGCCGTACGCCCCATCTCTTGAGACTCGCCCCGCCTTTCTATCTGAATTCATGTCGCCTCCACCCGCGACTGGACATCTCACCTCCTCCGTTCTGGACGAACAGTACGGCCTCACGTAGGACTTTGTCCACGCATACGCAGCCTCCACCAAAGTCTCCCCGTGCACGCGTCGTTTCTGCTCGTGAGCTATATGCCCAACGAAACCGGAGTTTATTCATGTATACCTCTGCCGTAGTGCGTGCGTCCTTGCTCCGGCCGCGCGCCCTCACCATATCTCTAAACTGGGGCGGACGCGCAGGTCATCCTCGCCGTCGGCGTAACTTACGCCGCCGTACCGCTCTATCGTATGTTCTGCGCCGCGACCGGGTTCGCCGGCACCCCCGTCGTCGGCACGGGCCGTTTTGAGGCAGAGCGCCTCGTGCCCGTCGAGGGCGCCAAGCGCATCAAAGTGCACTTCAACGCCGACAGGAGCGAGCAGCTTCCCTGGACGTTTACGCCCCAGCAGAAGTACGTGACCGTGTTGCCGGGCGAGACTAGCCTCGCGTTTTACAAGGCGAAGAACAACGCCGATCACGATGTGATCGGCATCGCGACGTACAACGTCACCCCAGACCGAGTGAGCGATTAACTGCGTGGGTCAGAAGGGGGCAGGAAGTGACAGACTTGTTTGTTGCTGTCGTAGATTGCGCCGTACTTCGCCAAGGTGGAATGCTTCTGTTTTGAAGAACAGAAGTTGTTGGCCGGGGAAGAGGTCGATATGCCCCTACTATTCTTCATCGACAAAGACGTGTTGGATGATCCGGCGTGTCGAAATCTGGATGACATTGTCTTGTCGTACACGTTTTTCAAGTGGGTTTCCGTTCTCATTATTTGGATTGCTATTATCAGAGGCGCTCACATAGTCACTCAGGGCGAGACGGAATGCACAAGGCCAACTGGAACCCGATGCGTCCGAGGATGTAGTACAGGCATCGCAAGGCTGGTCGGACGTAAAATTTGTTTCAAAGTCATAAGTCTAGATAGACGCGAAATCTCCTTTCCAGCTGTTTGAATTGGCATTGTCACTCTAAGAGTGCCGTGAATATCGTACCCTCTGAGTTCGAGCTTCGAGCCTTCGTTTGCATGGAGTCACTGACTCGGCGGATACAGTCCCCAGCGGGCCGTGACTTCCATCTACTAGCTTGCAGTGAGAGATAATTGAAGTCCTACATCACTGTGCATTTCTTTACAGACCCCCTATTCAAGCTACTCGCGTCTCCAAAACTTCGAATTATGGCGGTTCACCCCTTGGCGTCTTATGCTCTAGCACTCCTCGGCGTGATGCGAAACCAGGAGGACGTCATCGAAAATCCGCCATTAGGAGCAGCCAGGCCCATCGGAACAGAAACGTCCACTTTCGATGTGCCAGCCCACAAACTCCTCCAGGCAGTGATCGAGCACTCCCCGTCTCCGGAAACGGTAGCCCAACAATTTTTGGCGGAACTCACAAAGTATCATGGTAATTTATCTGAACACTTTTTTGATGCAAGTCGATGGTCTGGGCAGCGATCGCTCCGTCGGTCCAGATGACTGGGCAGCAATTGTGCATCGAGACCTCAAAGAAAGTGGTGGAAACGTGTCGTATCTCACAGCTCTCGCGAGTTACTACTTTTCTCATCTCGTCATGGCAAGTAAGGCGTCATCTCTGCCGAATCCTGTGGCTGAATCACCGTTTGTCCCAAGTCAGAAACCCTGGTGGTAAAACGACGCCCCAGGACAGCACATGGGATATCACCCCCAGCCTAAGGCCAGTAGAGGAGATCGAGGTATTGTTGCAGTCGTCTATTGTTCATCAAAGTCAAACTGCCTTGAGAGACATCGTATGTTTTGATCCACCGCGCGGCACACCTGCGACTGTGGAAACTCGACTAAGAACATAGCTGTTCAGGTCTTACTTCGAGACGGGAGTCGTTGTCTTGCTACGGGTTTCCCATTCGTCGGACCTGGGGCTCTCAGACCCCGCTGCGCACACATCATCCCGTTCTCCGTTCATTCAAAGGGTAGAACCGAGTTTCCCAGGCACATCATATCTTTCATTGCGCATTTTACACGCGCTCTATTTTTTTTCAGACACACGTGCACCCGTGCAATCGAGATTTTTACGGGCCACACGATGCGGGCAGAGCTCGTTCAGCAAACTCATAAACCACCCCCGCTAATGCCATCAATATTCAAACTGATGCCCATGATTCGATGGATCTGAAACTGGCCTGGGGCATCGAAGCCAAATTGGTCGTCGATAAGGTGAGAGAGAGGTCATGAAGCTTGCCAGCGACCCTGATCTGGCCCCTGACTGATATCACGTCGTAAACAGTGGAATTATTATTTCCGATCCGTTCTACCAAAGGATGTAGCTTGCTTCGTCACCCTCCGCGACGAGGACGAAATAGAATTCGGAAGGGGAAACGGCGGGAGTGCGGTCGAATTGCCTGATCCCAGGTTATGCAATCTTCATCTAGCCGTCGCACGAGTCTTTGCGGCCTCGGGGTCGCAGAGGTGTTCAATATTCAATAAGTATGCGGATGATATTAATATGTATGTATGTATGAATGAAAATGCACAGCAGCAGCGTAAATGAGTGAACGAGAGCAAAGCAATAAGTGCAGATGCGATAATTGAAGCAAGCTACATGGCTGAATGAGCGATGAACGATTAGAAATATGCTAGCTAGTAACCGGTGCCACCAGGGCCAACTTGAACTGGAGTCTTGCTCCTGTCGGCATATAAACTCGCCTCGGGGACACTCCCGTCGAACTTCCATGCAGCAAAGCCCCTCACGCACCGAACAACCTCAGGTTTTAGCGGATGTGGCGATGCGCAGCCCAAGAGATCTTTTTGGCTCTGTACGTGTTTGACGGTCTTGAGCCAACGTCCAGCGTCCGAATCCGGTTCGGGCCGCGGTGGCAAGCGGACAGTCCAGTGCAGACGTTCTTGGGTATTCGATGCCATGTCAATGCGTGATCGCATGTCACTGCCAAACACATCCGCATTAGTTTGGGGGGGGAGAGAACAACGCACGGCCAGAATCCTTACCAGTCCCAGTTTGACCAGTAATTTTCAAACTCTTCTCGTATCGTGTGAACACTCGTCTTCCCTGGCTCGTCATTTAGACGAGGTATTCTGGGGTCATTACCGTACAACTTCTTGTAGGCACCCCAGACAGCCTCTTTACAGCTAGCTACGATGGCCACCATCCGCGATAGATGCATCGGAGCGTGCGAAGGTATAAGATGGGGTGGTGCGTCCCTGGCTGGCATCCATGTCACAAAGGACTCGGCGTCGTCCTTGACAGTAGCGTGCGAAAGGTGCCGGAAGGGTTCAGGATCGATCATTTGCTGGGATGCTTCAGAATAGGAGGGGTAGAACGTCGAATCAGGACTGATGAGAATTTCGAGCGCAGGTAGGGCTTGAAAGTTTTGGAAAATGGCTGATAGATAAAACGGCAGCACCGAGGTGATACTCGATGATATCCACCGTGAGGTGAGCATGTCCTGCCAAGCTTGGGCCAATTTCGTGTGATCGAGAGGGTCAACTGCATACTGCAAAGATGACAGGTCGGCCTCGGAGCGATTCCGGTCATGCGAATTATTAGAATGCACAGAACCGAACGGAGAGGGCGGCCGAAGGTTTTGGACATTGATAGAACGGGTATCCGGAGTACGCATGCCATGTGAGTCAGACCGTGGGCTCGGGGGGGGGACAAACTCTGATTGAGGGCGACGGTGTTGCACTGGAGGCGCATTCTGATCGGATTTTGAGTGAGGAGGCTTGCGACCGGGGAAAAGAAGATCTTCGTCGATGACCTGACAGGCCATAATTTAAATCGTAATATGTTGAAGCAACCCATATGGCATACCTCCAGAACACCTCCAGGTTTCAAGACGCGATTGATTTCCTGTGTGACGGAAGGTGAACTCATGAAAATTCGTGGAACAGATAAACCGACCTGTAGAAAAACGTACCACTGGAAGTTTAAATTAGTTCACATTCTATAAGTAGCACGGCCGTACTGACCTCGGTTTCCGCGAGATTTAAAGAGCAGTAGGATAACCGCACCATGTCGAACGTATTACTCGGATAACTAAGGCGAAGTTCCATCCTACGGCGATGAGGTGGATCGAGGAACCAGGCGAGGAGAAAGAGACCTACGATGGATCTCCACGAACGTGTGTTACACGATCGGCGAGGCCCAGTGATCGAATGAGGGCGCCCATTCCATCCTTGTACATACCGAGAAGGCTGTGCGCAGTGATTCGACATCTCTACAGTGGAGGCCACAAGGTCAGAATCTGAGCGACGAGAGCGCAGCGAATTAAATACACACGGGCCATTTCTGCGCAGCGTGGACAGCCCAGGAATCGAAGCCGTTGCCGAGAGTGAGTACGACACCTGGTGGGACGACGGGTTTGTGAATAGTGATGCCGCCTAGTAGGCGTTCCAGGAACATCATGTCCCAACTGTTGCTGTGGCAAAAGCAAAGCAGCGACGGGGCGCATGAAGACGCGGAAATATCTGACATGATAAAGGGTACGCACAAGTCGGCGAGAGTGTTCGAATATTGGACTGGCATGCGAAATGTCCGTGTTCTCTGTGAGGGAGGTCTTCGAAGACCATAGCCTACATCACGATACAGAGCGGGGCTCTGATGCTCTTGGTTGGATGGGAGGGGGGCGTAGGGCTGCCGTCGTCGATCGAGGTGCTTTGAGAGCATCGGCGAAGAGGGGGAAAGAGACCCCCCGAGATTTGCATTGTGAAGAAAGCAGGCTAAGGCTACTTAAGGCAAGGCGGACTCGTATGAAAGCCGCGCTATGCAATCGAGGTTCTTACGTGAAAGGCAATTCCAATACATTCCATCTCTAATCTGGCATTCCCCGCCCCACTCACTCCCTCCTTGTCTCACTTATGTCCGCCTTACTCCTTCGACTACGCAGACACTCTCCCTCTTTTCTGCGCCCTCTTAGATCCTATTCCGCACACACACAGAAAGAGCTCGATCCCCAGCTGGATGGATATCCCCAACTACCCGACATTTCAAGGCAAACCTTACCCCCCCGTGGTTGGTGGGATAATCAGATGAGACGCAACTTTGGCGACACGGTATGCCAATCTTTTCTTTTCTTCCAACGAGCATCGTGCTTATTCAATGTCAGATGCATGAGCGCGAAGAGATGTATTCCATGTGGGGTCCCGATATTCCCCACGTCAATCCCGCCACCGCCCTGCGCCATTTCACTATCGCCGTCTCTGGCTTCGTCGCGTTTGGCCTGCTTTGCAACTACGCTCTCGTGCCAGAGCGACCTGCCGTCCCACGTCAATTTCCTTTCGATGGCCTCGTGAAGGAACTAGGCGGGTTGGAAGAAAACAAGGTGAGTTTTTTTTTCGCTCCTCCGCTTCGTGTTGACCCCATTCCAACGGTTTCATCGGACCTCTTTCCAGGCCAATGCAGAAAGCTTAGAAGGGGATGAATAGTTCTATTGTAGTTAACTTGTCAATACATGAGATTACCCCAACTTGTCCTCGTTGCAGTTAAGCCCGAATGCTCCCACTAATTCACGTTGTCCAAGGCGGTGGTGACCCAGTCCTACCCTCGTTCCTACGAACTCCCCACAAGCTTGTTCGATCCCTCGAATTTGCTTCGAGCTTCTAGATCGCTGTTCAGTCCTGTGACGGCAGGTCGCTAATTAGCCAAATAATTTTTTAGCCCATTATATCCGAAACGCCGTCTTCATGAACCGCATGGCCGCTCGACGACTGCAAGCGCCGTTCAACGATCATGCGTCTATTCGGTAAATTCAAATATCCAGAGCGTTCAGCACTTGGCACTGTAGAGCACAGTACATTACTGTAATGTAGAGCTCAGGGTTGTGTCTCTGCACGTTTATTATTTCAATCATTTTCGCAGGGCCAAAGCCATCCTGCCATCCGGCCGAAGGTGCAGCGTTCACGCAGGCCGGCCAGGGCCTCTTTCGTCTCGTCTATCAACGGCACTAATGTGGTAAAGGGAGGCACAATAGTGGCACAATTCTGACAAGCCGGCGGCGACTTGCGCCCCCTTCCAGACCATAGGCCATTAAGTCTATACACCCGTATATGTCCCCAGCCGTGGTTCTTTCCCCAGTCTCACACTTTATTGTTTGCTTCGAATTGAGCTATTGGCCCCACTTTAAAGGTTCTCGTCTGGCAAGCACCACACGGCCCACAGCCCACAGGACCACCATGGGTCTCTCTGTTCCGTTAATATTTCGGAAGCGTAGGATTTTTCTTTGCTAATTCATTATCGTCACGATCCGCCCTTGGTATGTATTACTGTTACTGTCTGTTGGGTCTTGGACACAACATTTCCGACAGAGTGGTACTGTATTGCTCTACCGACCTCGTCTATCAATTGGGACATATTTACCCTTTTCAGCCTTCCCTGTAGCCTAATACCACATGGCCGCCCGAGGCTCTTCTAGTTCAAGCCCGTTACACTACCAACCGACCGAACCAAATCACCCGCACTAGCACATGCAGCGGTTACAGTAGTGTTACTGTACTGTATTGCGCCGGCTTGTAAGTGTCTACCGGTGCCGCGACCATTTGTTTGGACAAAGGAGTGGACTTTCGGGAAAATTGTTTCCAGGGGGCTGGAAGCCTGGAACCCCCTGGACCCTGCCCTTTGACTAATCGTAAGTGAGACAGGATCGACGGATCGGGACTCAAATTTGGCTTGGTCATCTTGGCATGCCGATTGCATTGTCATCTGCCGTGACGGCCCATACCAATACGCCCAAGTAGAAATATCGGTTATCAATCGAGCTTTGGTTGCATGAGGGATAATCACCTCCTAAGAACTGTATCAGGTGGGTGTTGTCAACATTGTCTACGTAGAAAGGTATTTCAGCAATGGCTCTGAAGGCGCCACCTGTCAACTGCTCTATTTTTGACCTCGCAAGTTGCTACTGCCGTGTTTCTCAGGTACCACCGAGGTCGGCTGAACGACGCTCCGAAGGCAAAGGCGTGACGGACGGCCCACCACGGACTTTAACCAAGAGGTTTCAACTTACAATTGATTGAAGAGAAAGACCCCAAAAAACCATTGTATTGTTTTGAGCTCCGTAGAAAATAAGTCACAACCAGATAGGAGATATACTATGTCTGTTCTGTATTCAAGGTTTACGGCACTGACACCCCTTGAGATCCCCGTCCTCTGAAGGCGGGTCTGGCCCGCGGGCGTGACGCTGTTCCCCCTGGCGGAGGCGGCGTCTGCGAGCGCAGGTCCTGTCCATCTGCACTGTCGCTGTCGCTGCCACTGCTACTGCTAGCAGTGACACTGCGCTTGCGCTTGCGCGAGGGCCCTGCGCGCGCACCCCGCGCACCCACTCTCCCTCTCCCTCTCCCCCTTCTCCCCCTCCTCTTTCCAGCGTCACCTACCGAGCTCCCTCCGCGCGCCTTGCCGCGCCTGGCGGCCGGCCGTCGAGGCGGTTCGACGTCACCTTCCGAGGCGGTAGATGAGTGTTCGTCCTCTGTGCCAGCGCCGTTGTCGTCGCTCGTTGTCTCAGCCGCTGCCGCTCTCCTCCGCTGCTCGCGAAAATCGTTGACGACCTGCTGCAGACGCTTGCTCGCATATGCTTTGCGGTTTCGCGGGGCCACCACGCCACCGGCCGAGTTGACGCCAAAATATTCGTTCAGGTTGCCTTGTTGGTTTAATGCTTGTGCCTACAGCGTATGATACGAAGGCACGGGCGTCAAAAATGGATGATCTTCGTGGCGTGCGAGGCCAAGACACACCTGGTTGCGCTTTTGTATCTTCTGGATAATCGGTAGTAGAAGCTCTTCAACCTTGGATGGGTTCCAACCGAGCTCTTGCAAGAGAAAGCTTCGTGTTTCATGGGTCAGCTCCGATATCATCGATCCTTGAACACGCTTACCCGCGTAGCCCATCAAGGTCTGGGAGTCCCCACTTGAACGGTTCTTCAGAGTCATCAACGGTGGGATGGTAGTAGGCATCCCGCTGAACGTCATCAGCGCTTAGGGAGCAGTGGAGAGTATTTCGTACACACCACAACAGGATTAGGCCAGTCATCGGGAATGTAAAGAGTTTTGAATCTTTTCTTCTGTCGGTGTGAACATCATGGATGAATTCCCACGCAATACGCGGCAGAATACAGCGACCTACAAAGCGCCGTCGAAAGTTGCTTTGGGAGTCCTCGGTTTTGTCACGCCCAGATTGCACCCGTTGCCACCAGTCCTTGAATTTGTGCAAGCAGTCGCTCCCAGGAAACTCTTTCAGCAGTTCCATGGCAACGACGGGGCCGACTCCGGGGAGGCCCTCGACGTAATCGCTACCGAGAAGGTATGCGAGCTGCACGAGTTTCTCGCGGTCGATACCGAGCTCGCGCGCAAAGTCGGCGAGGAAGAAGCACTCGACAGTCTTGGATTGGTTGAACATGTTCTTGTACACCCGCGGCCCGCCGAAAAGGAACACGTCCGAGTCGTCCGTGATGATGCCTTCGACGAGGCCGAGCTCGACAAGCGCCGCGCACTGCGCTTCCGCCTCCATTGGCGCCGTGATGTAAGGGATACCGAACAGGCGGAGCATCACCTGCGCAGCAGTGAATATTCAGGAGACAACAGGCACGCATCACGAGATCTGACCATGATTTGGGCGATCATCTGTTGAGTGATATCCTCAGAGTCGCGCATAGCCGCTTTCTTCTGCTTGTTCAGTGTCTTGATCTCTTCGTCGATCTCATGACGGACGACGTCGAGATCTTTTCCTTTGACTTGGGATAAAAAGCGCGCAAATTCGCCTTCCTCGCATGTGGGTCCATCTCTTGTGCGGCATCCCAAGAGTCTTCAATCGTAGACGCCTTCGATGCTGCGGTCTCCGTAGCGGGAAGCGCCTCTGCAACGGGAGATGGCGAGCGAGACCAATCGCTTATCACATGCTCCTCTTCAGATTTTTCAGAGTCAGGAATGAGGACATGCTCGTGGGTAGGGTATTGCACGACAGATTGCGGGGATGGTGTTTTGGTGATAGTAGTTCGTCTAGCCAGGAGATCATCATCGTCAAAGTGCACTTTTGTCGCGCTTCGAGGGGTTGAAAGAACATCCCTAGATCTCGGGGTTTCAAGGGAGGCAATAGGCGAGGATAACTTGTTTTTTGGTATTGAGATAAGAACAGGTTCCATATCTTCGTCTGAGTCGTCAACGTCCTCAACTTGTCCCCCCACGAATACTACCTGGCGTGACTCATCTGCCCCTATTGAGAGAGGGATGCGCCCTGGCGAGACATCGGTCATCTTCGGAGTTGTGTGGGGGCCATCAATCGGAGAGATTGCCTGCGCGACTCCATCCATTGGATCGAGATATTCAAGCGGGGCATCCTCGCTGAGATCAGGCGAGGGAGAAGGGTGGTCAATTAAAAGCTTCGGGGCGTTGAACACAGTCCCTTCCGGAAACGAGGATGAAAGCCTTCCAGTCATTGAGATAGACTTGGGTGTCGGTCCTGCGTTCGCAATCGCCAACGCAGTTTCGAGACGCCCCGGGACGTTAAGGTCGTCGCCGTCGGAGACCTCACTAGCCAAATTTTCTGACAAATTAAGGCTGCTTCCTGCGGTAGAGGCGGCCTCCACAGGCTGCCGCTTCTGAAACTCGTTTCGAGAGGCTTCAAGAGCGTGCTGCATGTCGGCAGTTTCTTGGGACTCTAGGGACTCCTGTAACGCCAGCTGGATGATAGGATCGTCGTCACCGGCGACCGGTAACATGGGGAAATCTTCATCAGAGTCAGCGTCAAACAACGGTTGAGCTCCCCGCTTCATTTTTTGGGACTTTGTCGAGAGTGGTGTGGAGATTTTCTTCGGTGTCCTACGTTTACCGATACCAGCCAAGGCCATGTGTCTGTGGAACTCGTGTTGATCCAAGTCGGGTAAAGGCTGTCCAGGTCTGCAAATATCACGGTGAGACTATGACGTCTGTAGGGGAAAGAGATATAGGGCCCGAGACGAACATTGGGACCTCTTCCATGTCCAAGTCGCTGTCTCCGGGTTTATCTTTCGGAGAGGCCACGTCCTGGTCAATTTGTATGGGATTCTCTTTGCTGCCGTCGTCGCGAATGCCCAAAATCCATCCGCCGTCCCCGTCCATATTCTTGATGAGGACGTATTCCCTGTTCCGCTCGCTCGCTATCCGCACGGGGATCGAAACGTGGGCCTGGCCGATGGTATCGGTGGTAACCAACAGCTGCTGCGTGAGCGCGTTCCGCTGCTGCAGGTTCTTGATCTGCTCCTTCGAAAAGTCGAGCGGCGTGCGAGACTTTTTCAGCATGTTCTGCAGGCGCTTGTACGACGTCTGGCGGGACTTGAGACGAAGGTCGCCGACGATCTCGTACTGCACCTCGGTGGGGAGCTCCCGGAAGGCGGGCGAGGCAACGTCAATGTCCTCGGGGCGCATCTCCTCGATGAACGCGCGCAGCTCTTCCTCGGTCGCCAGGCGCGGATCGGGCACGGCGGTCCGCGTCGCCTTTGCTACGCGCTCCTCCAGATTCACATCGGGGAGCCGATACGGGTCGTGGTCGTGCCAGCGGTTCTTGGACTTGGAGAACGGGGACGGGCCCGGCGGTGCCGCCGTCGCCGACGCCGACGCGTCGCCATCTTTCCTGCTTGGCGTCTTGGGCGTCCGGGGCGGCGCGTCGCCCATCAGGTCCTCCAGGTATACCGTATTCTCGTCTATCACGACGGGCCCGGCGGCAGGTTCCTTGCCCTTCCCTTTCGACAACTTGGACTTTTCAGATCTGCGAGGGAAAAGGTTTGTGCGCATGAGAATGGTCCGAGTTGTTCATCGGGGAGTCCGAACTAAACGCACGTTTGCGCCCGTGCATGGTTGAGGGCTTCGCGCCTCATGTGGGCAGCGAGGAGCCTCTCTGCGACCTTCGCATGGCTGAGGGCCGCGCCGCTCTTCTTCCTCTTGCGCTCGGCCTATAGTGGAGGCGGGTGGAAGACGGAAGACAAAGTTAGAACAACGATCGCGTGTGCTTGTGCTTCCTTCAGGACGCACGATGGTATTCCGCTTCAGTGCAGGGGCACCTCCGTCGAACACGAAGACCGGCTTGATTCCGTAGAAGAGGAGTTTGGAGATCCGACGGAGGAAGCCCAAAACGTGCGCGTTGACCAGGGCCCTGCCCTCCTTGTCACGCATGGTGGCCTGGAATTGGTAGATCCAGATGCTCGAGTCGATGGCAAGCGCTTTGCCCTCCATGGTTTCCAGTCTTTTCAAGCTCTCAGTATATCTGACGGAGAAAGGGGGAAGCCGCACAATACTGGCCGACCTAGTGGGGTCAACAGATCCCACAGAGACTTAACACCCATACCGAATTAAAACTTGAACAAGTTTCGGGTGGAAATACAAAGCATGAATTCAGCGCGCTCGACGCTTCGCATCATCGCAGAGCGAGTCAGACACGTCGCATTCCGGCCCGGACGTCAATAACTTATAATTATAATTAACTATAGTGACTGTACGGTACATCAAAACATAACCAAGGTATAAATCAGCCACAAGGCAAAAAGCCCACTACTATTGGGAAATTAAACTGGATACATGTGCTTTTGCCGAGTGAAGAAAACATGAGGGGGATACGACGATACTCCTAA
>WNFC01003725.1_pt1 | contig 28535 bp, 31 predicted proteins | sample 5400541 | NCBI WGS metagenome assembly WNFC01 (sample SAMN13153342, study PRJNA577476) | soil metagenome | isolation source: 120 cm saprolite under Douglas fir tree site 2 hole 2 replicate 1 | place: USA:California | collected 2015-04-18
ACGATCGGCGCTAACGCATTCAGGCAGAATCTTGGGTCCGGATGCTCCTGCACGGTCAAGGTGGGCGATATTTTGACCATCGAGCCGGGCGCTACGGTCGGCCCGATCGGCCAAGGCGTGAGTGCTCGCGTGGCGGCGGGTAATGCCTCCGATTCCACCGGGACGTGGTCCACGCACACCTTGAGCGACGCACGAGTGACGGTCGTTCCGGTAGTCAATTGGAGCGGATGCGTAGGCAGGTGTTCGGTGCCGGTCACCGGGTTTGCGGAAGTATGGATTTCAAGCACCACTGGCGCGGACATCAACGCGGTATTCATTCGCCAGGTCGCGGAGGGCACTCCGGGCACTGGCGGAACCAACATGGGCGCGGTTCATGCTCAGCTTACGCAATGAATAGTAATTCCTCTGCAATAATACTGCTGGCAACGATGTTCGAGGCGAATCAGCCGTGACCGTAGCAGCGTTGATCATAGATGACTCGCCGTTCGCGCGGAAAATCATCCGCCATCATCTGACCAAGCTCGGCTTCCATGTCGAGGGCGAAGCCGAGACTGCCGCGCAGGGCCTCCGGCTCTTCAGAGAGCTCAAGCCCAAGCTGGTCACGCTCGACGTGATGATGCCCGAGCGTGAGGGCATCGACAGCCTGGCCGCCTTCCGAACCATGAGAAAAGAGGTTCCAGAGACTGCAATCGTGGTCGTGAGCGCGGTGCCCTTCGAGAAGACGCGCGATACGTTCTTGAATGAGGGCGCGACCGCCTACGTGATCAAGCCGTTTAGCCAGTTCTCTTTCGAGCCGGTGCGGCAAAAGTTGCAGCGAGCCTTTCCGGCCTGGACTGCATAGCGGAAAAGCAATGAAGAGAGCAGTAATATGAATGTTGATTCGCACGACATCGCCAATGACAGTTCGATCGATCAAAAGGCTGTTCAGGATCTGCGCAACGAGGGCGAGAACCTGCTGAGCGACCTGGTGGATATGTTCATCCACGAGGTTCCCGGCCAGTTGGCAACGCTCGAGGCGGCACTGGCAAAAAGAGACGTCGGCGCCGCCAGGCTAACCGCGCATACGCTCAAGGGCACCGGCGCCAACTTTGGCGCTGCGCGGATGCAGGCGCTTGCAAACGCGATCGAGGAAAAGGCCCGCAACGGCTCGCTCGACGGCGCGTCCGCGACCGTCGTCGAGTTACGCGCCGAGTGCACCAGGGTTCGCGACGCTCTCAAAGCCGTACGCTGAGCGGAATCGCTGGAGGCTAAAACTGCCCCCCGGTTCTCTGATCGAAATACGCACGACACGCTGCAAGCTCATCGCGGCGTGGGAAACGACGCGCTACTTCCTTATTAATCCATAGCGAAGCGCCCCGGGCAGGCGCGCGGCTAGCTGCGCTTGCTCCGAGCGCATCGCGCGCGAGTTGCCGGAGCGCGCCGAAGGCGTCATGATTTGCGCCGTCCGGGCCCGCGATCGCGTGCCCCGCTACTTCAACGCGTGGGGTGATGCACGATGAATGAACGGATGCTTCTGCCAACTACGGTGGTTGGCAGCTATCCGCAGCCCGACTGGCTAATCGACCGTGAGAATCTCGCCAAGCGGCCGCCGCCGCGCGTGCGTGCGCGCGAGGTCTGGCGAATCCCCGAGCCGTGGCTCGAGCAGGCGCAGGACGACGCGACTATCGTTGCGATTCACGAGATGGAAAGCGCCGGCGTCGATATCATCAGCGACGGCGAGATGCGCCGCGAGAGCTACTCCAACCGGCTCGCCAACGCGCTCGGCGGGGTCGACCGCGAACGTCCGGGCAGCGCGATCAGCCGCAGCGGACGCCCCGACATCGTGCCGCTGGTTTCGGGTCCGATTCGCAGGCTCGCGCCGGTCGAGGTGCGCGACCTCACCTTTCTGCGCGCGCACACCACGCACAAGGTGAAGATCACGCTGCCCGGCCCGTTCACGATGACCCAGCAGGCCCAAAACGCCCACTACCCCGACGAGGACTCGCTTGCGATGGCGTACGCGGAGGCGGTCAACGAGGAGGTCAAGGATCTGTTCGCGGCCGGCGCCGACGTGGTGCAGATCGACGAGCCTTACATGCAGGCGCGCCCGGAGTTGGCGCGCCGCTACGGGCTCAAGGCGCTGAATCGCGCCCTTGAGGGCGTCACCGGCACGACCGCGGTGCATCTCTGCTTCGGCTACGCTTACATCATGAAGGACAAGCCGGCCGGCTACTCGTTTTTGCCGGAACTCGAGAACTGCCTCGCCCACCAGGTATCGATCGAGGCCGCGCAGCCCAGGCTCGATCTGTCGATTCTGAAAGAACTGCCCTCCAAGACCATCATCCTGGGCGCGATCGACCTTAACGATCCCGCGGTCGAGAGCGCCGCGACGGTCGCCGGCCGTATCCGCGCCGCGCTCGAGTTCGTCGCGCCCGAGCGGCTGGTGATCGCGCCCGATTGCGGGATGAAATATATCCCGCGCGACCTCGCATTCGCGAAGTTGAGCGCGATGGTTGCAGGGGCGCGAATCGTCCGCACCGCTCTCGGCTGATGCCGCGGTGTGTGAGCGTGCTCGAGGAGGAATGCTGATGAATCGAGGAGTGCTGCTCGCGGCCGCGATACTGCTCGGCGCCTCGTCTGCCTCGGCAATACAGTTGCCGTCGGAACGCACGATCGGCCGGATCGAGGCGGTGTTCGAGTTCCAGGGCGCGATGCCGACGGGCGTGACCGTCGCACCCAACGGACGCATCTTCGTAAACTTTCCGCGCTGGGGCGACGACGTGCCGTTCACGGTCGGTGAAATCCGCGGCGGCCGTCTCGTAGCCTATCCCGATGTGGAGGTGAATCGGGCGGACAATGCGCGCCCGGCCAAGACTTTCATCAGCGTGCAGAGCGTAGTGGCCGACGCTCGCAATCGCCTGTGGGTACTGGACACCGCGGCGCCGAATTTCAGCGAACCGATAAAGGGTGGCGCGAAACTGGTTGCCGTCGATCTCGCGACCAACCGGATCTCCAAGACGATTGTCTTCAAGCCCGACGTCGCTTTGCCCAAAACCTATCTCAATGACGTCCGCTTCGATTTGCGCCAGGGTAAAGAGGGCATCGCCTACATCACGGATTCCGGAACCGGGGCGCTGATCGTGGTGGACCTAGCCTCGGGCGAGGCCTGGCGCCGGCTTGCGAATCATCATTCGACCAAGGCCGATCCCGCGTTCGTGCCGATCGTCGAGGGAGAAACGCTGATGGTGCGGCCGGCGGACGGTCCGCCGCAGCCATTCGCCGTTCCTGCTGACGGAATCGCGCTCTCGGCCGACGGCGCGACGCTTTACTATTGCCCGCTATCGAGCCGCCATCTGTTCAGCGTGCCGACGGCGTATCTGCGCGATCGCTCGGTACCCGAAGAGCAGGTCGGCTCGGCGGTGGCCGACCTAGGGGAAAAAGGAGCCTCCGACGGACTCGAGGCCGACGCGCAGGGCCGCGTCTATGCTGGCGACTACGAGCACGACGGAATCCGCCGGCGATTGCCCGACGGCACCTGGGAGACGATCGTTCACGACCCGCGCGTGCTATGGCCGGATACGCTTTCGGTCGGGCCCGACGGATGGCTCTATTTCACCGTTAATCAGTTGGAGCGGGGCGCGCGCTTCCACGGCGGCCACGATCTTAGGCAAAAGCCGTATACGCTGTTCCGCGTGAAGATCGGCGGAAGCCCGGTCGCTCTGAAGTGACCTCGGGACGCGAGTCGCCGTGAGGCCGTCGCGCGGCTTGTCTCAGCCCTCGGCCAGCACCGCGCGCGCCGCCTGCTCGACCACCGTGCCCTTGAAAAAATCCGGATTGTTGCCTGCCCACAACCTGACCGGATTGGCGAACACGAAATCGCGGAAGTCCGTCTCGCTTATCAGTTCTTCGTCCACCAGTTCCCAGGCCTCGGTCAGCACCTTGGTCATGTCCGGAACGTCGAAGTGGCCGATATCGGAACCGAAAACCGCGTTGAGCCGGGCGCGGTACGGGTTGGCTTTCGTATTGAAGGCCCAGGCGTTGGCCGCGTCGTCCGCTTCGCAGCCGAAATAAAAATTGGGGATGAACAGATCGCGGATCTGTTCGGCGCGCTCGATTGCGCAGGCCTCAAAGTCGTCAAGCGACGCGTTGGGGTCGGCGGTCCGCGGCGAGTACGACTCGCCCTCGAGTTTCCATCGCTCCAGCTTGTCGGCGAGCGCCTTGCCGCCGTAGCGCTGGAACAGATGCGCCAGCATCTCGCGATTGAGATTGGCGGGGTCGATGTCCTCGAGCGCCTTGGGATTGCGTTTTTTCCAGTGGCCAATCAGATCGCTGTAAAGCCCGCAGGCCCATCCCACGCCGCCCTCCAGGAAGGCGAACTTCAACTTCGGAAAGCGCCGCGTCACGCCGCCCAGGAACAGCGCCTTGCAAATCGCCTCGCCGGCCACGCCGAAGTGGCCGATATGATTGTACACCGCATTCGACGGCGAGATGCGCGTGCCGACACCCTTGGAAACCGTATGAAAGGTGGGTACGACGCCGAGCTCCTGGCACTTCGCCCACACCGGATCGTAATCGTACTCGCTGTCGAGCGCGAGCATATCGAGCCATTGCGCGTATGGATTGGGCTCGCCGCCGGGACCGACCGCCGCGCGAATCGGACGGCGCAGCAGGCTCGGCATCATCGCGACCTTGAGCCCCAGCGTCTTGACCGCGTACTCGAGTTCGACGATCGCCTCCTCGGGCGTATACATCGGAATCATCGCCACCGGCGTTAGCCGGTCGCTGAACTCACGGAACTGCTCGGCCGAGTACCGGTTAAACGCGCGGCAGGTCGCCTTGCGCGTCTCCTCGTCGGCGATGAACGGGATGCGCAGCGCCGCGGTCGGATAGAGCACCGCGAAATCCATCCCCATATCGCCCATGCGCTGGTACAGCAGTTTCGGCAGCATCGCGGTCGCACGGTCGAGCGTGTTCCTGGTCGGCACGCCCCACCATACCGGCTGGTCCAGCCGGCGCTCGCGCCGTTCCTTGAGCGGGACCGTGAGATGCCATCCTTCGTACGGCCGGTTCCTGAAACCCTCGGCCGCGCGCGTTCCCCCGACCTCTTTCAGATAGTCCATCAGATCCGGCCCGAACTCGACCCAATGGCCGTCGGAATCGATCACCGGATGTTTCAAGCGGGGCCGTAGGGCAGCCGATTCGGAACCTTGATTCCCTTGCTTCGCGGACATCGCGCATTCCTCCATCTAGCCGTCATCTAGCCGCAGCCGGGCCACGCTGTCCAGACTCGCGTGCACTCGTGGAACTCCACACCGGGCGGAAGCTGTGATAGATGGCTCCCACGCGGCAAGCGCGAATTGGCTCGCGGAGGTGATAAGCATGGCTGGCGCAAAAGCGAATTCCACGATGCTCGCGGGATGCCGGGTGCTCGATTTCACGCAGTATCTGGCCGGGCCCACAGTTACCCGGCTGATGGCGGAGATGGGCGCCGACATCATCAAGGTGGAGCTCGCGCCGATGGGCGATCCGTCGCGTCTGCTGCCGACGATCAAAAACGGACGCAGCGGCTATTTCGTGCAGCAGAACCGCGGCAAGAAGAGCCTGTGCCTCGATCTCAACAAGCCGGAATCGCTGGAGATCCTCCGCGCGCTCGTAACCAAGGTGGATATTGTGGTCGAAAACTTCGGCCCCGGCGTAATGCAAAAACGCGGCCTCGACTACGATTCGCTCAAGCCGCTCAATCCGCGGCTCATCATGGCCTCGCTCTCGGCCTTCGGACGCAAGAGCCCGCTCGCGCACAAGACCGGCTACGACATGATCGCGCAGGCATTCTCCGGCATGATGCACATGACCGGGGACCCGGATGGATCTCCGACCTTCGTCGGAATCGGTGTCGCCGACGTGGGAACCGGAGTACATACTTTTGCCGCACTAGGATATGCACTGTATAATCGGGAGAAAACCGGCGTCGGACAGTTTATAGACATCGCGATGATCGACGCGCTCTACCACATGCACGATTTTGGCCTGCAGAGCCATTCCATCACCGATGGCGCGTTCATCCCCAAACGGATGGGCCGATATCACAACCAGATTTGTCCCGCCGGAGTATATAAAGGGCCTCAGGGCTGGATATTTATCCTGGTGCTCGATCGCCAGTGGGCAAGCATGACCAAGGCGATGGGCCGGCCGGAGCTTCGCGACGATCCGCGTTTCGCCACCAGCGCGGACCGGGTGAAAAACAGCGCCGCGCTCAATGCAATCGTCGAGGACTGGCTATCATCGATGCCCAGTGACGACGCCGCGGTGGCCGCGCTCGAGGAAAACCGCGTCGCCTGCGCCCCGGTGCTCTCGGTCATCGACACGATGAAGCATCCGTACTTCAAGGCGCGCGACATGGTGCGCAAGGTGCGCGATCCGATCCTCGGTGAGGTGACGATCCCCGGTTTTCCGCTGAAATTTTCGGCCTATCCGGATCTGCCGGACATCCAAGCTCCGCTTTTGGGCGAGCATGGCGCACAGGTGCTCAAGGAAGTGCTGGATTACTCCGACGCGCGGATTGCGAAGCTCAAGGAAGGCGGAATCCTCTTCAGCGAGAATCGATAGTCTGTATTGTCGAGATTGCTGGATATTAGTCGGAAGATCCAAGGAACTTGCGCTGGGCGAGGTTGGGCGAGTCTAATCTGCAATCGTGGGCTCCTTCTTCGATTTCGCCGAGGTCTGCCAGTCGCTCAGCCAGACCAATAGCCGCCTCCAGATAGCCGCGCTCGCGGCCGACTTTCTCGCCCGCCTCGCGCCCGCGGAGGCCGCGATCGCCGCGCGTTTCATGGTCGGCCGCGCGCTCGAACAGGGCGGCGAGCCGCGGCTTAACGTGAGCGGCCGCGCGGTGTGGAAGATCGCCGCCGCGCTCGGCGGCGGAGAGGACCAGGGCGAGGACATCTTCACCGCCGCATCCGACTTCGGCGAGGCGATCGAGATGGTGATGCGGTTGCGGCGCGACGAGCCGGAGCCGACGCTCGCGCTCGTCGAGGTCAGCCGCGCGTTCGAAGAGATCGCGGAGATCGAGGGACGCAGCTCGCGACGGCGCAAGCTCGAAGGGCTCAGCGATCTCTTCGCACGGATGACCGCGCTCGAGGCGAAATACGCCGCCAAGGTTCTGATCGGCGAGATGCGCCACGGGATGAGCGAGGGCCTGATGCTGGAGGCGCTGGCGAAGATGGCCGGGCGTCCGGTGGACGAGGTGCGCCGGATGCACATGCTGGAGGGCGACGTTGGGCGGCTGGCGCAGTCCCTGCGCCAGCCGCCCAACGTCGCCGCGCGCGGCGACGGTGCCGGAGCGGAAAGCGTCGCGGGGGCTAACGGCGAAACCGCCGTTAGTCCCAGCGACGGTACGCCTGACGCGGCTTTGGCGGCGGCGGGCGCGCTCGCGCCCGCCGCCGCCAAAGCCGTCGCGCACGCGCGGGCGCTGCGCCCGATGCTCGCGCAGCCCGCGCGCGCGGTCGCCGACGCGTTCGCGATTCTCGGCCCGCGCATCGCCATCGAGCACAAGATCGATGGCGCGCGCGTGCAAATCCATCACGCACCCGGCGGCGTGCGAATCTTCTCGCGCCGCCTAAATGAGATCACGCCCGGCCTGCCCGAGGTCGCCGAGGCGGCTCAGCGCCTCGGCGACCGCCACGCCATCCTCGACGGCGAAGTGATCGCCGTCGACCCGACTGGCCGGCCACTCGCCTTCCAGGAGGTGATGCGGCGGTTCGGGCGCGTGCGCGAGGTCGAGCGTCTGCGTATCGAGCAGCCGATCCGGTTGTTCGTATTTGACCTGCTCGCGCTGGACGGCGAACTCTGGATCGACCGGCCATACGAGGAGCGCTACGGCGAATTGGCCCGGCTCGCCGAGGGCGCCGGTCTCTTGCTTGCCGACCGAGTCGTGCCGGCGGCTCTAGAAGAAGGGGAGCGTTTCTATGCGGCCGCCGTGGCCGCCGGTTACGAGGGCGTGATGGCCAAGGCGCTCGCGAGCCGCTACACGCCGGGCGCGCGCGGTCGCGGATGGCTCAAGATCAAGCACGCGCACACGCTCGACCTCGTGATCGTGGCCGCCGATTGGGGCTATGGACGGCGCCATGGATGGCTCTCCAACTATCATCTGGCGGCGCGCGATCCGGAGCGCAGCGGTTTCGTCGAGGTCGGCAAGACTTTCAAGGGATTGACCGACGCTCTATTCGAGCAGATGACGGCGCGGCTGCTCGCGCTCAAGACCGACGAGACGCGCGCCACCGTGTTCGTGCGGCCGGAGGTCGTGGTCGAGGTCGCGTACAGCGATATTCAGCGCAGCCCACAGTACGAAAGTGGGATGGCGCTGCGCTTTGCGCGCATCGTGCGGATCCGCGACGACAAGCCGGCCGCGGAGGCCGACACGCTGGCGGCAATGGCGGATGCGTTCGAGCGGCAACTCGTCCGGCCGCTGTGAGAGGCTGCGCGAGGGTTGATGAACAAGACGTTGCGCGGGTCGGCAAACAAAACATCCGACAGCGGTTCAAGCGCCGACATCGGAGGCGTGCCGCGAGGGTTGGTGAAAGAATGATCATACAAATTTACAGCATGACCTCGATCGCCGACGCGATAGCGACCGCCGAAGCCGGCGCCGACCTGGTCGGCGTGGTGGTGGCCGAACCGGGAGTAGTTGCCGAGGGAATCGAAGCTGCGGCAGCGCGCGACATTCTGGCCGCGGTGCGGCCGCGCGCGCGTGGCGTGGCGCTCTCGCTCGCGGACGATTGCGACGAGATCTGCGCGATGGTCGACGCGGTGCGGCCGGATATCGTGCATATCGCCGCACGCGAGATCGAGCCCGAGGACTGCGCATGGATTCGCAAGCGGGTCGCGCCGGTCAGATTGCTCCGCGCGATCGCGGTGCGCGCCGGCGAAACGATTGCCGAGGCTGACGCGCATCAGGAGGCCGCCGACTACCTGATGCTCGATTCGGGGGCGAAGGGCGCAACTGGCGAGACCCACGACTGGTCGGTTGCCCGCGCAGTCGTCGAACGCTCGCGCATCCCGGTGATTCTCGCCGGCGGGCTCTCGGCGGACAACGTGGCGCGGGCGATCGCCACCGTGCGGCCGTGGGGCGTCGATTCATTCACCCATACGGACGTGCCCGGAAATCGCGGAAAGAAGGATGCGGCACGCGTGCGCGCGTTCATCGCGGCAGCGCTGCGCGGTTTCGCGGATGCTATCGCGAGCTAGGCGTCCACGAAGCCGAGTTCCTTCAGCCGCGCGCGCGCTTCATCGGCGTCGGCCGAATGCACCATCAGGCGCGACGGCACCGCGCCGGTGCTGCCGAGCATCCGAGAGGAGTCGTCGTCGAAGATGAAGGTTTCGATTCCACTGCCGTCGAGCAGGTCGTGCGCCATCTGAACCTGCGTCGAATCGATGCTCGTAAAGACTTCGGTCAGGTCGTCGGGATTAAGCTGGTCTGCCATCGTGAGAGGTCCTCAAGTTTCGCAATCGCCCCGCCTTGCGTGGCCGGACGAAACCGTCAGTCGGGCGCGGGCGCGGAAGCGATTCCTTTGATCCGATTGTACAGCACCGCGGCAATGCCAACGACCAGCAACACAGCGATCGCGCCATCAAAGCGATGGAAGTACGGGCCGAGCTGGTCCCAGTGCTGTCCGAGCTTCATCCCGGCCCACGCGAGCCCCAGGCACCAGAGGTATGAGCCGAGCAGCGTGTAGATGGTGAAAGGCATCAGGCGCATCCGCGCGATCCCCGCGGGCAGCGCGATAAAGGTGCGGACCACCGGCAACAGGCGGCTGATGAACACCGCGTGCGCGCCCCAGCGGTCGAAAAAACGATCGGCTAGTTCAACTTCGTGCGGCGCGATCAGGATGTAGCGGCCATATTTCAGCAGCAGGCGGCGTCCGCCGCTTAAGCCGACGAAGTACGCGACGTACGATCCGAGCAGGCATCCTATCGCTCCCGCGATCGCGACCAGGTTGAGATCGAAACGGCCGGTCGACACCAGGTAGCCCGAAAACGGCATCATAATTTCCGAGGGCAGCGGCACGCAGGCGCTCTCAATCGCCATGAGCAGCACGATTCCGCCATAGCCCATCGTGGAGATGGTCACGACAATGAACACGGAGACCGCGGTCATCAGCCGATCGATCATCTTGTTGCGGTCCTGATCTGTGTTTGGCAAACGGGAGCGCGATTCATGATCGAACAGCGTGCCATGCATGGGCGGGCCGCGCCAGCCTCAAACCGCGCGGGCACGCCGTCCGGGGATGCGGCGCGCCTGACGCCGCGGGGTCTGCTTAATCGTTTAACCGTTTAACTGTATATATGTTGATTGGCGCACTTGTCTTGGACCCCCGATCGGGCAAGACTGCCGATCATAGAGACGATTCGCGCGACAGAAGGAAACGCTCATGGCAAAAAACACGCTCTCCGTGACCGACAACCGCACTGGCAAACAATACGAGATTCCGATCGAGGAAGGCGGCGCGATCCGCGCCGCCAAACTCCGCGACATCAAGACCGGACCCGAGGATTTTGGCCTGATGTCCTACGACCCGGCCTTCACCAACACCGCTTCGTGCAGGAGCAAGGTGACTTTTATCGACGGCGAAAAAGGCATCCTGCGCTACCGCGGCTATCCGATCGAGGAACTGGCCGAGCACAGCAACTACCTCGAGGTCGCCTACCTGGTGGTCAAGGGCGAACTGCCGAACGAGCAGCACTACCGCGCCTGGGAAGAGAACATCAAGACCCACACGATGGTGCATGAGAATCTGAAGAACTTCATGCAGGGTTTCCGCTACGACGCGCATCCGATGGGGATGCTGGTGGGGACGATCGGCGCGATGTCGACGTTCTATCCCGACGCCAAGGAGATCATGAATCTCGAATCGCGGCGCTTGCAGACCCGCCGGCTGATCGGCAAGCTGCCGACGCTGGCGGCGTGGGCTTATCGTCACACGCGCGGCCTGCCCTACGTCTATCCCGACAATGATCTCAGCTACGCCGGCAACTTTCTCTCGATGCTGTTCAAGATGACCGAGCTGCGCTACAAGCCCAACCCGACACTCGAGCGCGCGCTCGACATCCTGTTCATCCTGCACGCCGACCACGAGCAGAACTGCTCGGCCAACGCGATGCGCTCGGTGGGGAGCTCGCAGGTCGATCCTTATTCCGCCGTCGCGGCGGCCACTGCGGCCCTTTACGGCCCGCTGCACGGCGGCGCCAACGAGGCGGTGATCCGGATGCTGACCGAGCTCGGCTCGGTCAAGGCCGTGCCGGAGTTCATCAAGAGCGTCAAGGCCGGCGAGCGCAAGATGATGGGCTTCGGCCATCGCGTCTACAAGAGTTACGACCCGCGCGCCAAGATCGTGAAGCGGCTCGCCTACGAGGTCTTCGAGATCACCGGCCGCAACCCGCTGATCGATATCGCGCTGGAGCTGGAGAAGATCGGACTCGAGGACGAATACTTCGTGTCGCATCGCCTCTACCCCAACGTCGACTTCTACACCGGGATCATCTACCAGGCGATGGGTTTCCCGATGACCATGTTCCCGGTGCTGTTCGCGATACCGCGAACCTCGGGATGGATGGCGCAGTGGGCCGAGATGGTGCGCGATCCGGAACAGAAGATCGCACGCCCGCGCCAGATCTATATCGGCGAGAAGCTTCGGCAATGGACGCCGATCGAGAAGCGGCCCGCCCCAACCATGCGCGAGGACGCGGTGAGCGGTCAGATCTGATTCGTTGAGCGGCCACGGCCGCGACTGACTTACAACGCAGGCGGAGCGCTCCGCCTGCGTTTTTTTTCGCAACTCTCCCTCCGACGTCCGGCATGTCCGCGCATAGGGGTGAAATATTTCACCCTTATCCACATTCGCGAATTCGGGCAGACTTCCGCGCGATGGACGTGACGCACTTCAAGACCACAGAGCTTATCGAACGGGGCGGCCCGCTCGCGGTCCACGGCACCGCAATCGAGGACGCCGATCTTTCCTCCAGCGCGCCGCCGCAGTGGGTGATGCTGATCCCGGCGGGCGAGTTCAGCGGACGCGACGGCCGCGGGCCGTTTCGGCTGGCCGATCCGGCGCGCGTGATCGCAGCGACCGACGCGCTCGGGCTGACCGCCGGCGTTCCGATCGACTACGACCACGCGACCGACTTCGCCGCGCCCAAGGGCCGTCCCGCGCCTGCCGCCGGATGGATCCGCGAACTCGCGGAGCGCGACGGCGCGCTGTGGGGCCGCGTGGAATGGACCCCGCATGGCGCCAAGGCGATCACCTCACGCGAGTACCGCTACATCTCGCCGGTCTTCCAATACTCGCCTGACGGCGCGGTCACGCGTCTTTTGCGGGCGGGACTCACCAACAATCCGAATCTCTATCTGACCGCGATCTCGGCGCGCGCGGTGGCTGGAATGGGTGCGCCAGGCGCGGAAGTTCAGCACGGACGCCGCGCTGGCACCACGACCGGCGCCGAACTCGGCCAAGGGGGCGAAGCGATGGACACGCTGCTGCAACAGTTGTGCGAAATGCTCGGGCTCGGGGACGACAGTTCGCCCGAAGAGGTCCTCGCGGCAGTGCGGGCGCTCAACGAAAGCGCCCACGGCGACGAAGATGAAGGCGGCGAGCGCGATGGCGCGCAAGGCGATGACCGCGATGACGACCGCGACGCCGGCGCGATGCAGGCCGCCGGGGCCGGAGCCGGCGCCGATCCGGCCCGCTACGTCGCGGTCGCGCAGTTCCAGCGCGTGCTCGGAGAGCTCAATCAGTTGCGGGTCGAGCGCGCCCGCGAGCGCGCCGAGCGCGCGGTCGACGACGCGATCAAGGCGGGCAAGCTGATTCCGGCGCAGCGGCAGTGGGCGATCTCTTACTGCCAGGCCGACTTCAAGGGCTTCGGCGCCTTCGCCGCGCGCCAGCCCGCGGCTTTCGGCGGAGCCTTCGAGAGCGCCGCCGCCGCGACCTTTACTCCTCCGCCACCGGCCCTCGCCGCGACGGCCGCGCTGACGGCCACCGAGACCGCGATCTGTGCGCAGCTCGGCTTGAGCCCCGAAGACTACCTCGGGCGCAAGCGCTCGGGCCGGAGCGATTTTCTGCGGCTCAACCGCGGCAACGACTAGACCGGACGCGCGCGCCGCGGCCGTACAGGCATAGGCAGGATCTAAAGAGGTGACGAAATGGCGGCTCTAAGCAGCTCACGCAATACGCCCGAGATGGCCGACTTCGGGCGGACGCAGAATTACCCGGTCGAGGCCAACACCACGGTTTACCTGGGCTCGATGGTGGCGCTCAACGCGAACGGCAACGCGGTGCCCGCCGCTTCCGCCGCGGGCTTGCGGATCGTCGGCCGCGCCGAGCGAATCTACCTCGGGATGCCCGGACAGGACGCGCTCAATGTGTCGTCGGCAACGATTCCCGGGACCAATCTGCCGGCCGGCGCGGCGGGCGCGATCTCGGTGATTTGCGCGCGCGGCGTTTATCTTTACGCGGTCAACGACGGATCGATCGCGCAGCCGCAGGTCGGGATGCTCTGTTTCGCGGTCGACGACAACTCGGTCTCGCTAAGCGACGGCTCGGGCGCGACCGTGGTCAGCGCGCAATCGCATACGTTTCCCGCCTCGACCAGCGCACAGGTCATCAGCCTCGGCCACGAGAACGTCTCCAAAGTCGTGGTGACTTCTTCGCCCGCCGGCACCACCTACGTCGAGGGCAGCGACTACGTGGTCGACTACCAGGCGGGGCTGATCATGCTGCCGCCGAGCGGCGGCACGATCGCCGCCGCCGCCACCGTACTGACCTCGTACAACTGGGGCGCGCCTTCGCGCAGCGTGGCCGGCACCATCATGAACCTCGACTCCAGCGGCCAGGTCTGGGTCGACTTCTGGCATCAGTCGGCACTCGCGGTCTAGGACGACCGACCAACCCTTCAGCCGCTCGCGGCCGCGCCGCGGGCTCACACGGTAGCAACGATGGAAATCAGCGCATCAAATCTCACCGCACTGTTCACCGGCTTCGACGTTATCTTTCAGCGCGGGTTCGAAGCGCCGCCGAGTTACTACGAGCAGATCGCCTCGATCGTGCGCTCGGGCTCGCGGCAGACGACCTACCCGTGGCTCGGCCGCACCACCAAGTTCCGCGAGTGGCTCGGCAGCCGCGTGGTCCAGGCGCTCGAGTCTCACGCCTACACGATCGTCAACAAGAACTTCGAAGACACCGTCGGGATCGACCGCAACGACGTCGAAGACGATACCTACGGCGTTTACGAGCCGGTCATCGAGCAGCTCGGCTGGGACACCAAGGTCCATCCCGACATGCTGCTCTTCACGACCATCAAGGCGGCCGTGAACACGCCGTCCTCCGTACTCGGTTACGACGGCCAGGCCTTCTTTTCGGCTTCTCATCCCGTGGGCCTGATGGGGAATACGCCGACACAGGTCGCCAATATCAACTCCAGCGGCAGCGGCGCCTACTGGTTCCTGGTCGACGCCTCGCGTCCGATCCGGCCGTTCATCTTCCAGCTGCGCCGCGAGTACGCAGTCACGCGGATGAACACGCTCACCGACGAGGCGGTCTTCAACCGGCGCGAGTTCCGCTACGGCGTCGACGGCCGCGCCAACACCGGCGTCGGGCTGTGGCAGCTCTGTTACGCGAGCAATACCGACCTCAGCAATCCGACTAACTATGGCGCGGCGCGCGCAGCGATGCGGGCGATCAAAACCGACGGCGGAATGCCGTTCGGCGCGCTCTCCAGCCGCAAAGGCGTGTACCTGGTCGTGCCGCCGTCGCTCGAGGAAGTCGGCCGCCAGCTGCTCAACTCGGAATTCATGGCCGGCGCCGGCGCCAGTGCCTCCGTGCCCACCACCAATATCTGGCGCAACAGCGCCGACCTGATCGTCAGCGAGTACCTCGCCTAGCCTCTCCCCCCGGTGCGAGCCCGGGACGGACGCCGCGAGGCTCCGTTCCGGGCCGCCCGCCTGCTTAGGCGAACGAGGCAAGCGACAAGGAATTATTTGCCCAAGGAATTATCATGGTCTACGCGCAGCCTTCCGACATGATCGCACGCTACCCCAATCGCGATCTCGTGCAGCTGACCAACGAGGATCCGACTCAGACCGTCGTCAATCAAATCGTCCTGCAGCAGGCGCTCGCCGACGCGTCGGCCGAGATCGACGGTTATCTGGAAAGCCGTTTCACCCTCCCGCTCAGCGATCCGCCTGCCGTGCTCGCTCGCCTGACCTGCGACGTCGCGATGTACCGTTTGCAGGCGCTGCGCCCGCTGCACGATCTGGCCGAGGCGCGCAAGCGTTACGAAGACGCGGTGGCGGTCCTGGTGCGCGTCGCCGACGGCACTCTCACGCTGGGCCTTGCGCCGGATAACCAGGAACCGCCCGAGGCGTCGGGCGCGGTCGTAACTGATGCGGGCGGCGATCGCTCGGGCACGGTGCCGCCGCGCGTTTTCAGCCGCGGCACGTTGAAGGGATTTTGACGATGGGAGTGACGCTCGACAGCCCCTGGGTCGGTCAGACTTTTGCGCCGCCCACGCCGCTCGATATCGCAACCCTCGAGTCTGCAATCGCGGCGCAGCTTCGCGCGCAGGTAACCGCGATCGAGATCGCGCAATTTCCTGACAAGCCCGCCGCCTACCGCCTCACCCATCGCATCGGCGCGGCCCTGGTGGCCTGGCGCGGCGCAACCTACGGAGCATTGATCGATACGGCAGCGGTGGTGCAAGCGCGCCGCCTCGAATTCGAAATCATCCTGCTGGTGCGCGACCTCGGATGGAGTTTCGGCGCCGACCCGTCGGGACCGAACCCGGGCGCCTACGCGCTGCTCGAAGCGATCCGCGCCGCGCTGACCGGCCTGCAGCTTCCCGGATGCCGCAAGCTGTTCCCGTTGCGGGAACAGTTCCTGGGCCGCGACCCGCAAGGTGCCGTATGGACCTGGTCGGCGCTCTATGCGCTCGAGACGATGGCGCTCGAAGCGTCAACGCAGGATAACTTCCCGCTCTTCATCAAGGGCATCGCGCTGGAAGATGGCGGGCAGACCGCCAGAGTCGCCACGCAGGCCGCATACACGTTCAACTCGCAGGGCGTGATCCAGTTGCCAGTGGATAATGTCGCGAACCTTGTAATTACTCCGGCTGGCGGCGGCAATCCCTATCTCGCCGGCACTGACTACACGCTGGACGCGGTCAATGGAATCATTACCCGGGCCACGGGCGGCGCGATCCCATCGGGCGCGACGGTCAACGTCGTCTATACCTATTCCGAAACCGTCACCGCGGTCGCCGGCAGCTCCTCATCGCCAACGGCCCCGACCAACTAGACGAAGCGGAGCGGCAAACTCCCGAAGGCATTAAAAGAAGGTGAAAGAAGATGCCAGCCAGCTTTCTACACGGAATTGAAACGATCGAAACCTCCACCGGACCGGTCCCGATCACGGTCGTCAAGTCGGCAGTGATCGGCCTGGTCGGCTCCGCGCCGCTGTGGGCGGCAGTCGGCGCGCCGGCGATGTGGCAGCCCAGCTGCTCCACTGCCGGCACCACCGGCACGTCGGCACCGACCTGGGCGACCGCGCTCAACACCACCAGCGCCGACGGCACCGCGGTCTGGAAGCTGGTCACCATCGCCGGCACTGTGTTGCAGGCGCCCACGCTGGTCAATTTCACCGCCAACCCGAATATCGCCGGCTCGGCCGCCGCGTATGGGCCGCTGATGCAGGGATACACGATTCCTTACGCGCTCGCGGCCATTCAGGCCCAGGGCGCCGGCCAGGTGATCGTGGTTAATGTCTTCAATCCCTATGTCCACTATACCGCCATCACGGCCCAGGCGATGGCGATGCCCGCGTCGGGGCCGCAGATACTCAACCTTGGGCATATGGGCGTCTGGAACGTGGTCGTCAAGAACGGCGCCGGCTCGACTACCTATATAAATGGGACTGACTATACGCTCGATCCCATAAATGGAATCGTGACGCAGAAGGCAGGCGGCGCAATCACCACCGGCGAAGCGCTCAGTCTCTCTTTCAGCTACGCTGACCCGAGCAAAATGCAAGACAGCGACGTCGTCGGCTCGGTCACCGGCACCATGTATACGGGAATCCAGGCGCTGCGCACGACCTATGGCACGATGGGATTCTTTCCGAAGATTCTGATCGCGCCCGGCTACTCGCAGGATGCCGCCGCCGCCAGCGCGCTGGTCTCCACGGCGTTTACGATTCGCGCGATAGCGCTTATCGACTCGCCGCCGTCGATCTCTCCGGCGACTGCGATCGCCAACCGCGGCGTCGCGGGCAACGTGTTCGACACCAGCTCCGACCGGGCCGTGCTCTGCTATCCGCAGGAGAAATTCTTCGACCTGGGCCTCATCCCGACCGGCGTCACGATCAATTCCGCAGGAACCCCGGTGCAGAACGCGGCCAACGTTACCGCGGTGGGGCCCTACTCGCAGTGGGTGGCTGGAACGATCGCGGCCAAGGACCTGCAGCAAGGGTACTGGTGGTCGCCCTCCAATACTCAGATGACCGGCCCGCTCGGTCCCGACGTAACGCTCTACGCCTCAGTGCTGGACGCGGCGAGTGACGTCAACAATCTCAACGCGCAAGGCATCCTGACCGTCTTCAACGCCTTCGGCACCGGTCTGCGCGTTTGGGGCAACCGCTCTGCCGCCTATCCCACCACGACCACGCCCAACAACTTCATCAGCGTGCGCCGCACGATGGACGTGATCGAGGAATCGGTGGAGCTCGCGATGCTCCAGTTCATCGATCAGCCGATCAGCAACGCGCTAATCTCGGCGATCCTGGCCAGCGTCAACGCCTTCATCCGCAGCCTCATCGGGCGCGGCGCGCTGGTCGCCGGCTCCGCCAGCTACAACCCGGCCGAGAACCCGTCCAACCAGGTGGCCGCCGGACAACTGGTTTTCGACATCGACGTGATGCCGCCGCCGCCGGCCGAACGCCTGACCTTCAACGTCTTCATCGACACCACGCTGCTGAGCGGACTCGGCAACACCACAGCTCTGACCGCGGTCACGCTCAACGCCTAAGGCCACACTAATCGAGGCTCAGGCGCCGCGCGCGCCCGGGCCTGACGAGGTTCATCGCAATGTCAAACCTGGCCGTAAATCGAATCACCAACGCCAACGTCTACCTCGACGGCATCGGGCTCCTGGGCCGCGCCGAAGAAATCGAAGTCGCGAAGCCCAAGCACAAGATGGTCGATCACAAGGGGCTTGGCATGGCCGGCACGGCGGAGTTCTGGGCCGGGGTCGATAAGCTCGAGGCCAAGATCAAGTGGGCGTCGATCTATCCCGAGGCCGAAACGGCGCTGAACAGCCCCTTCCAGGCGCACTACTTCCAGGTGCGCAGCAATCTCGAAACCTACACCAGCCAGGGACGCACACAGCAACAGCCGGTGGTATACCTGATGACCGGGATATTCAAAGACGCCGGCGCGATGACCTTCAAGGCGCACGAGGGAGTGGATACCACGTCGGTAATTGCGGTGTATCACTCCGAACTATATATCGGCGGTACGCAGATTTTCCTGTTCGACGTGATGGCCAATATCTACGTGGTGAATGGCGTCGATCAACTCAGCACTTTCCGCGCCAACCTGGGCGGCTAGCGGTTCCGTAAGACTCTGCGACCAGGCCGCTCGTCGAGCGGCGCTCTTGAACGATCAATCACGGCTCGCCGGAGATGACCCTCATGGCCGATACACAGCCCTCCGTACAACCCGCACAATCGCGCGGCGTGACGTTGCCCTCCGGCAAGACCGCCGCGATACGCAGAGGCAAGGGACGCGATCTCATGCACGCGCAACGCGCGGTCGCCGGCAATCCCGACCCGACCGCGGTGGTCTTCGCTCTGATCGCCGAATTGGCGCAAATCGACGGCGCGCCGATCGTATACGAAGACGTGGTCGAGATGGACCTCGGCGACGTGCTGGTACTGCAGGCAGAGGTGACGGGAGCAAATTTTCCCGAGCCGGCGCAGGACTCCCCAGCGCCGGCGGTTTCGCAGGACTCGTCCGCTTCGGCTTCGGTGTCGGGGAACTAGCGGCGATGGAATTTCGACGAGATCGACTTCTGGATGGCGGCGGTTGCCGATTACAACCGCGCCGCCGACGAAGCAATGAGCGCGCGCCGCGATAATAAGCAGTAAGCCACTGGGCATCGCATCCGCGCTCGCAGCTCTATGGTTTGCGTAGCGTGAACAGTTGTCACCTATGATCCGGAGAGACAGTACATGCTATATGCACCACTTGCCCGACAACTTTAGTGCAATTCGAGAGACGCCGTCGGGCCGGATGAGTGCATATTCACGGCCTCTTTACTCCAGCATCGGTCGTGCCTTGCTTCGGTCGATCAAGGTCGCCCCGCCAGGCGAGTATCGGATGCCTGTACGCCGTCCAAATCCGCCGACCGAGGAGCATCAGTACGCCTCCCAACGTGACGGGTCGACCGCGTGCGATTTGATTTTTCACCCACTCGGCATGGCGTGCTTCACTGCGAATGCGGAGTTCCTCCAAGTCTTTGACTCCCTCTGCCCGAAGGCAGATCCACCCCATCAGCTTCAGGACCGCCTTTAGCACATTCCAGATAACAACAATGAGACCTGTACACAGCCCAGCTATAACATATAGAGCGATGAGCCCTTCAACAAAATCGGAGTCTATCCGAAGCGTCATAGTGTGAAATGGTATCGCTCATGATCCCGAAAGAGCGTACTCGCAATATTCACCACTTCCCGGACAGTTTTATTGCTCTTCGAAAACTAACGCTTCGCAGATTACGTGCATATTCACGGCTTATAGCCGCCGCTGCCACGGACGCCCCTCTTCGGCGGGTAAACAAATTCACCTCGCCAGGACCGTATCGGATGCTCAAACACTTTCCACACCCGCCAGCAAAGGACTTTGAGCACGCCTCCCAGTGTAGGGGGCGAGCCACGTGCGATCTGGCGTTCGCGTGTTTCCACCGTCCAGCGATCGAACCGCTTCGCGAGTTCGACCAAATCTTTGGCTCCCGTAACCCAGAGCAGTACCCATCTTAGCAGCGTCAGAACCGTCTTTAGCATGTTCCATCCAAGAACCACGGCCGACATACTCAGAACAAGCAGCACGTATAAAATGATGAGCAGCTCGATCCAGAGTATAGTTTCATGGCTCTCCATAGTTTGAAGCTCTATAGCTTATGATTCCGAGAAGCAACACACTCGACATGCAGCATGCGCTGGTAAGCGCTTGTGCAATTCGGCAGGCGGCGCGTAGCTTTGCACACTTCTCGCTCGCAATGAAACACATCCTCTTCGACATGCGCGTACATCGTGCCTGGTTTTCAAGCCCGCGCCTGGTCATCGCGTGGTCGGCGGCCCCTGACACTCAGAGTCAGGTCAAGGCCGGTTCAAGCGAGTCTAATTCATCGGTTGAAAACGAGCTAGGTGCGCCCGAAAAGATCCGTCGCTATCATGATGTTTCCAAACCCTTTTGGAGCGACACCGCCTCACCTCGTTTCGCAGCGCAGCTGGGTATCTTCTCGGCCGTATTGCACTCTGTTGCCACTTCTCCGTACCGCAACCCTCATGCGCATCACGGGAAGTCGAGGCACCCCGACAAAAGGGAGCCTGACCCACTAGCGGCTTTGAAGCAGAACGCAAATCGTCTTGCGCGGGAATCGGTCGCTCCCTTCGCGCCGTTCTTGAACCGAGTGCTCGTGGATGCGACCAAGGCTATAAACGAGGTTAGAACCTTCCTGGGCAAGACCTCCATTATTTCACAAATGACGAAGTGGATTGTACTTGGAATCGCCGCGCTGATTGCTATCGGGAAAGCGGCTACATATGTGACAGATAAGCTGATCGCACCTTTACGAAAAGGCTTCAGAATCGTCTTGAGTCCCGTGTCTGCCTTTCGCTGGCTGCTTAACACGGGCGCACCACTGATCGTGTCCTGGTTTATGGAGTCGCTAGCCGCAATAGGGCGATCGGTCGCGATATTCATTGAGCTGTCGCTCGGCTGTTATGTAGTTATCGCCGTCGCGCTCGCGGTTGCCGGATATGAACTCTACCGGCATTGGGATGCCGCGAAACGGCTGCTCTCGCGTTCAGTCGACTCGGCGCACAAGGCAGTCGCACGTTTGCTGAAGTGGCTAGGCGAGAGCGTGGGGAGCGCAATCCCATTCGCCAGCGGCGCGCTCGTCGCCGTCAAGCCGGCAAACCTCAATGTACCACGCTTTTCCGCCGCTCGAGCGGCAACCGCGCGCGGCATCTATCGCGCACGAGCCGTCGAGCACACTTCCGCTGCCGTCGTACGGCCGGCGCCGATGCTGCGCGCGGTCAGGCGGGCCGCGGCGGCCGCCGCGTTCGCGACACCGCTGATGCTCACCGCGGGCCCTTCCAGAGCATTCGCCACACCCCTCATTTCGACCAACGACACGGCGCGCATCGCCGCTCCGCTCCTAGCGGTGGGCATGACGCAGGGTCCGATAGTAATCAACTATGCGCCCAGCGTGGTTATCCATTCCGAGGACGCGGCCGACTCGGCCGCGCTCAAACGCCGCGTGATGGAAGTGCTCGAGCGCCACGGCCGCGAGCTGCACCAGGTGCTCGCGCGCGAAATTGTCCGGCAGCAGCGCCGAGAGTTTAACCCTCTGCTGTCGAACCAGTAGCCATTTTATCAAGGCAATACACATGTTCGCACTACTTGGCGAAATCTCCTTTCAAGTGATCGGCTCGCCCGAGGTCTTCGAATCCAGCCGGCGCTTCGATTACGCAGAACATCGGGTGGTCGAAGATCGGCCGCGCCTGCAATGGCTCGCAGCCGAACTCGAAAGCATCACGCTCGCGATGCTCTTTCACACCTCCTTCACCAACCCGGCGGCGCAACTCGCCTCGTTGCTCGCCGCCGCCAGGGACCATCAGGCACGCGCACTCGTGCTCGGCAACGGCGTTTTCCGTGGCTTCTTCGTGGTGGAGTCGGTTGCGACCAGCGATATTCAACTCGGCGCCGACGCCGCGCCCGTGGCGGTCCGGGTGCGGGCGGGCCTTCGCGAATGGGCGCCCGGTTCCGAGCTCGATCCGGCCGCGCCACCGCGTCTGGCCTCGGTGCCGCTCGGGATTGCGCCTATAGCTATCAGCTATAATTCCCCCGCCGCGCTGCTCGGGACCGGCGCTGCCGCAGCGAGCTATACCGTGCCGACTTTCAATCAGCCCGGGGTCTCTCCGCTGGTCGACAATCCGCTGCCCAGCGGTGCGGGCGGGCCGAATCTTTCCTACGCCGACGTGCCCGCGGCCGCGATCGTAAGGTCGCCATTATGAGCGCGCCACAGTTCATCCAGCATCTAACCTACGCCGGTGAGAGATGGGATTTGCTGGCGTGGCAATACTACGGCGACCCAGCTAACTATAGCATTATCGTCATGGCTAACCCTGGAGTGCCAATCGAGCCGGTATTCGAGGCCGGGATCGCGCTGGCTATCCCGATCATCCAGCAGCAGAGCGTGCTGGCCACCGACCTGCCACCCTGGAAAACCGCCGCCACGGTCTGAACCGATGACTGCTGCGATTGCATATCCAATCAGATCGCCCAACTGGATACTCACCTATCAGGGTGTGAATATCACCACCGACATATCGCGCATGGTGCTTTCGTTAAGCTACGTCGATGAGCTTGGCGGGCGTTCCGGCGAACTCGAAGTCGAGCTGGAAGACCGCGACAAGCGCTGGCAGGGTGCATGGTTCCCGCAGCGCGGCGACGTGGTTAGCCTGCTGATTGGCTATACCAGCGAATTGCTGCTCCCGTGCGGCGACTTCCAGGTCGACGACCTCGAACTCGAGGGACCGCCCGACGTTTTCCATCTGCGCTGCCTGCCGGCCTGGATCACGCCTGCCCTCCGCACCCGCAATAGCCTCGGGTACGAAAACCAGACGCTGCTGCAAATCGCGGCGACGGTCGCGGCGCGGCACGGGATGACCGTGATTGGGGCGCCGAATCAAATCGACATCAGTTATCTGCGGATCACTCAAAAACAGGAGACCGACCTCGAGTTTCTCCGCCGCGTCGCGATCGAGCACAACTACGATTTCACGGTGCGCGGCGCCCAGCTGGTGTTTTACTCGCGCGCCAGTCTTGAAGCGCAGCCGGCGGCACTGACGCTCCATCGCAACACGGTCGAGCGCTTCAGCTTCGTGGCCAAGACCCATCGGATCTACAAACAGGCGCAGACTGCCTACTTCGATCCGCGGAGCAAGCAGCTCTATGCAAGGTGATCGCGCGCTGCGAGAACGGACAGCAGGCCCTTGAACGCGCGAGCGCCGCGCTGCACGAGGCCAACCGTCTGCTGGTGACCTGCCGTCTCGTCGCGCCCGGCACGACGCTGCTGGTAGCGGGCAACGTGGTTGCGCTGTCGGGATGGGACGTGATGGACGGGAGCTACATGATCGAGCGCGCACAGCATCGGCTTTCGCGCGCCACCGGCTACGTAACCGAGGCCGATCTCCGAATGCTGTCGTAGCACACGCCGCCCGGCCCTCGGCGGCATAACCCTGGAGTTTGAACTGAGCAGGCACACATGTTTCGCGTAGGACTGGTGAAACAGCAAGACCTTCAAGGCGCCCGGGTGCGGGTCGCATTTCCGGATCGCGACCAGATGTTGTCCTACTGGCTGCCGATCCTCTTTTCGAAAACCCAAAACGACAAAAGCTACTGGATACCCGACATAGGCGAGCAGGTTGTATGCCTGATGGATGAGCACGACGAGGCGGGAACGGTACTAGGGGCAATATACTCAAGCGCCGACACCCCGCCGGTCCAGAGCGCTGACAAATACCACATGTCATTCAAGGACGGAGCGAGCGTCGAGTACGACCGCGCAGCGCACGCGCTCGCCGTGAGCCTGCCCAACGGCGCGACGATGAACCTGAGCGCCCATGGCGCGTCGATTGCGATCGACGCCATCGGCAACATCACCGTTCACGCCGCGGGCGGAATCAGCCTCATCACTTCAGCGCACAACGATTCGGTGGACGGCATTATCAACACTTACAACGGGCATACCCACGCGGATCCGCAGGGCGGTAATACGGCACCGCCGTCGCAGCAGATGTCATGATTGTTTCACCAATATCATGGCCGCCGCTCCGATGTCGCGGCTGGATTTGTAGGCAATGAAACAGATAGCGCAGCGCGATACTCAGGATGACTGCGCGAGGACCTCTGCATAATGCCGGCGGGACCAATCACACTTTCGGACATCAAGTCGGCGGACTGGTCGCTGATGCTCGATTCCTTAGGTCAGCCAGGATCGGGAATAGGCAAGGTCGTCAAGGGAGTCGACGACGTCGACCAATGCATCGCGATCATTCTGACCACGCCCAAGGGCACGGACGTGCTCCGTCCGACGTTCGGCACCGACCTTTGGAAGTATATCGATGCGCCGATTAGCCAGGCAGGGCCGGCCGTAGTGCGTGAAGTCACTCAGTCGATTACTCAGTGGGAGCCGCGCGTGAAGGTGCTCTCCGTCACCACCACGCCGCTGGGCAGTATCGTGACGCAACCGGGGGCGCACGTCGAGATCACGGTGGCGTGGCAGCTTAATTTGGGCGGCGCGCCGAGCCCGGCGCAGACCACGACGATCGCGCTGGCGAGCGCGGGCCAGCCAGGATAGCCAGCCAGGGATAGCAAGTTCGGGATGCGCGCGGCATGCGTGCCAATCGCGAAGGGATGCCAGATGGGAGCCGGAATATCGAATCTGCCGCCGCCGACGTTCATCAATGATGCCGATGGGCTGAACCCCAACCTGATCTTGGCCGACATGGTCGCGGCCTTCCAGGCCGCCGCCGGCCGCACCTTGCAACCGGCGCAAGTCGAACGCCTGCTGATCAACTTGTACGCTTATCGCGAGTCCCTGGTACGCAACGCGATCCAGTACGCCGGGCAGCAGAACCTGCTCGCCTTCGCGGTCTTTCCGATGATCGATTACCTCGGGCAGTTGCTTGGAGTGACGCGGCTCGGTGCGCAGGGCGCGGTGACGACGCTGCAGTTCAATCTGCAAAACGCGCTGACGCTTCCATATACCATCCCCGCCGGCACGCGGGCCGGCACCGCCGACGGCGAATTCGCTTTCGCCACCAACGCGGACCTCATCGTGCCGGCCGCGACGACGGTCGCGAGCGTCACGGCGACCTGCACCGCTCCCGGTCCCAACGCGAATGGCTATCTACCGGGCCAGATCAACGTGCTGCTCAACCCCAACGTGCTAATCGCGTCGGTGACTAACTCCATCACAAGCGGCGGAGGCTCGGCGCCCGAGACCGACGACCATCTGCGCACCCGCATCCAGGCCGCGCCCAACCAGTTCAGTGTGGCGGGCCCGGCGGGCGCGTACCGCTTCTTCGCGCTCGGTGTAGATCCCTCGATTATCGACGTGAGCGTGACGTCGCCCACGCCCGGCACGGTACAGGTATACATCCTGACCGGACCGATCGCTGCGCAGCCGGCGGCGTCGCCCAACAATGCGGGCGTGGCGAACTCCGCGCTGCTCGCCAAAGTGCTGCAGGCGCTGGGAGCCGACAACGTGCGGCCGCTCACCGACACGGTGAGCGCGCTTGCGGTGAGCGAGATCGACTACCAGATTGCGGGCACGGTCACTCTGTTCGCCGACGCCGAACCGATTTCGACCATGGCCGCGGTCAACGCCGCCGCACAGGACATCGCGCTCAACCTGGCCGCTCGCATCCAGCGCGACATCGTGCCGAGCGAGATTGTGGCGGCGCTCTCGGTCCCCGGCGTCTACCAGGTCGTGCTGACGCAGCCGTCGTATACCCAGCTCAGTGTGGGACAATGGGCCAATTGCGCCGCGATCACACTGGCGCAGGCGATCGCCACGGAGCATTCGTGATGGGTGCCGCGGCCAGACAGTTTTGCCCGTTATGCCGGGGCGACTTGTGCATGGCGGACGCGGTGCGCGCGCATCTTATCGCGGATCACAAGCGCAGTGCGGTGGAGGCTGACGAGCTGATCGCGCGATTCGACATCGCCAAGCCAATTCCTGAGCCGGAACCTGAGCCCCACATGTATTGCGCAACCGAGGCGCAGCGTAGCAGCGGTAGACAATCGCGCGACGGCGGCACGGCGGCGCCGGAAATGCTGGTGGACTGATGGCGCAGCTCCAGCTACCGCCCTCGATAAACGATTTGCGTTCGCAATCGCTATTGGCGACGATCGAGCGGCTCGATGCGCTCGACCTGACGCCATTGCTGATCTATCGGCTCGCCTCGGCTCCGGATTCGGCGCTGATCTTCCTGGCCTGGCAGTTCGACATGCTCGATCCGCAGTGGCAGCTCGCGGCGACTACCTCGGGCGAGAGCATCGACGCGCTGACCGACGTCGACTCGCTAACCGATATCGACACCTTGCTGTCGTCGTCGGGCAGCGCCGGGCCGACCGACTTCGATTCGTGGCGCGCGCTGCTGCAGGCCGCCATCCCGCTGCATCGCGTGCATGGCACACCCTATTCAATCAGGCAGGCGCTGGGCGCGCTCGGCTGGTCCAGCGTCGCCTTTCTGGAGGGACAGGCGAGCTGGGGCGGCAGTGCGTGGCCGTCTTCAGAGGGCTGGGCGATATTTCGGGTGGTGGTGAATCTGGGAGTCGGACAAGTGGTCGGTATGAACGACGCGGCGCGAATTGTAGCCGCGGTGAACTTCTTTAAGCCCATGCGTAGCTGGCTCGATGCGCTGGTGTTCGAGGCAGCGCCACTCGTCGACGCGGCACCGGCACCGAGCGACTTCACCGGCGCGGTCGACCACGCGCCTGCGCCGAGCGACCTGCTGACCGCGCCAATCGCGCCGCTAGCGGACCGGCGAGTAATCGCGCCGGTCTACAACCGGCATTACTACCATATCGGGATAACATACGGCGCACACGAGCCGGCAGTGGCCGACTCGGGCGTGGTCGCCAACGGAGTGCCTATTTCGGCAAACGGGTAAAGCAATGGTGAAACGGCCAAAAGGAATAGTCAGAATCTTCAGGCGCGGCGCGCTGGTATGGGAATGCCGCAACCTGTTCGTCAACGCCGGGCTGCCAGCGCTGGCCAACCTCATGGCCGGCGTCACGTCGGGCCAATATGCACTGACGGTCGGCTTCGGCTCTGGGGGCGCGGCGCCGACCGTGAACGATACCGACTTGGGCACCTCGCCGAAATACTATAACGCGGTGGGCACGCATACTTTTCCCAATGCCGGCAGCGTGCAATTCAATTACGCGCTGACGGCGACCGTCGACTACGGCGCGCTCGGTATGACCGTGCAGGAGGTGGGCCTCTTCGCCAACGGGGCGGCGGCCGCGATGCCGGCCGCGCTAGGCACAGTGAATCCAGTGTGGGCGGCCTCAACGGCGTGGGCGGCCGGCAATTTGATCGTCGACGCCAACGGCAATATCCAACGCTGTACGACAGCGGGCACCAGCGGTTCGGCGGCGCCGACGTGGGCGACGGCGCTCGGCGCCACCACCACTGACGGCGGCGTAGTCTGGACCCTGGTCGCGCTGCATACCGCACCAGCTCCGATGCTGGCGCACGCGGTGGTGCCGGCATTCGCTTTCAACGGCACGGCGAATTACCAGGGCACCTGGACCTTCACGTTCTGAACAACTACTGAGGTAAATGATGGCAACGCTTATCGATAGTGCGGAATATACCGCCAACGAGATCTACGAGATCCAGCAAACCGATCCGGTCGAAGGTGCAGGCACCGGCGCGAGCTTCAGCGGTATTGGAGTGAGCAATGAACCCCATCAGCAGCTCGCCAACCGCACGGCATTTCTCTACGGACGGCAGAATACCAACATCGCGAACATCGGCGCGCTGCAGAGCTTCGTCGCCGGCTTCACCGGCTCACTTAAGACCGCAGGCTATCTGAAAATCCCGCTGACTGACGTGAGCCGCGGTTCGGCGATCGCGATCATCCAGTGGGGTTACTACGCGCTCTCGCAGCAGGCCATCCTCAACGACACGCAATTCACGGTGAGCTGGCCGATCCCATTTCCCAACGCGATCCTGCTGCCGCCGCTGGCGACCAACGTCTATTACCAAACCCACGGGCGCAACACCGTCGCCTCGGTCATCAGTTACGGCGTTTTCGGCGCGATTTTCGTGCTCGACGTTCCCGGCAACCTCCCCGGCGACCCGACCACGCCGCCATACGCGGGCGAGTTGAGCAACGGGTTCTCCTGGCTGGCAATCGGATTCTGACGGACTTACATCATGCATAAATCGCTATCGAAAATGTTCCTGCGCTCACTCGTGATACTGGCCGCGATGGCCGGGGCGGCGGCGGCGCAATACCAGTCGATTCCAAACTTCACCGGCATCGGCGCCGGGTTCAACTTCCGGCAGGCGATCAATCAGCGCTTCTCGGGCGCTCAACCGATCGCGCCGCAGTTTGCCGGTCTGACCTTTGCGAGCCTGCCTGCCGAGCAGGACGGGCTGCTGTTGTGGTGCAAGGATTGCAAGGCGACGGCGCCGTGCAGCGCCGGCGGCGCCG
>WNFC01001030.1_pt1 | contig 28531 bp, 27 predicted proteins | sample 5400541 | NCBI WGS metagenome assembly WNFC01 (sample SAMN13153342, study PRJNA577476) | soil metagenome | isolation source: 120 cm saprolite under Douglas fir tree site 2 hole 2 replicate 1 | place: USA:California | collected 2015-04-18
CAACGGGCTATTCGCCGGCGAGGAGCGGCGGCGCGTTCAACGCATCGAGCTCGACGGCGAGCACCTCATCCGCATCGGCCGGACCTATTTGCGGATCCGCGACGCCGACCACGCGGTGAAGCCCGAGCGCTTCACCACCGACGATAGGCGGCGCTGGCCGCTGCTGCTCGGGCTCTTTCTCGCCGCCCCGGTCATCATGACCGGCGCCTACTGGCTGCGCGATTACGGCGAGCCGAAGCTCTCGCACTTTCTCGCGCCCGTGCTGCTCACGCCTCTTATCCTCCTGGTCTGGACGGCCGGCTGGGCGCTGCTGTCGCGCATCTTCGCCGGTGAGGCGCGCTTCGAGCGCAATCTCGCGATCGCCCTGACGGCGCTCCTCGGCCTGTCGTTGCTCGACGAGGTCGCCGATTTCGCCGGCTTTTCGCTCGGCTGGCGGCTGGCGCGTCTCGCGGAGCTCGCAGGCTGGATTGTTCTCGGTCTCGCCTGCTTCTTTCATTTGCGGGCGATTGGCCCGGGCTGGGCGAAGCTCAAGGGCGGCGCCGTGGCGGCGCTGGTCGCGCTGGCGATCGTCATTCAGCTCCTCGGTTGGGCCGAGACGCAGGCGACGGTTGACCCGCCGGGCGGGTTCCAGCACCCGATGCCGCCGGCGCTCCATCTCGCGCCGATACAGAGCGGCGACGCCTTTTTCGCCGCGGCGGCGCAGCTCAAGCCGATGCTCGATCGCGCCCGCGAGGAGAAGCCGGGCGGCTTCTGGCTGCCGCGCTTCGGCCGCGAGGAGTGAGCCCGGGAAGTTACAGCGGCGCTACGGTTCACGGCGATCTCAGCTGCGGCAAAATTGCATGGCGGGTTCACGCCGCCGACACAATTCTTTGACTTGCCCGGCAGCCCCGCAGCGTCTCTCATCGCCGTTCCCCCAGACGGAGACGCATGATGATCAAGTTCTACTATCACCCCTCGCCCAACCCGGCGAAGGTCGCGCTCTTCCTCGAAGAATCCGGGCTGCCCTATGAATTGATGCCGGTCGACACCCGCAAGGGCGAGCAGTTCAAGCCGGCGTTCCTGGCGATCAACCCGAACGGCAAGACGCCGGCAATCGTCGACGGAGAGGCTACCGTCTTCGACAGCAATGCGATCCTCCTCTATCTCGCCGAGAAGAGCGGCAAGTTCCTGCCCGGTAACACACCGGCGGCCCGCACGCAGATGCTATCCTGGCTGATGTTCGTGGCCACCGGCATCGGGCCCTATTCCGGCCAGGCGGTGCATTTCCAGCACCACGCCCCCGAGAAGCTGCCCTATGCGATCAATCGCTATGTGCACGAGGCGAAGCGCCATTGGGGCATCATCGACGCGCAGCTCGCCAAGCACCGCTACATGCTGGGCGATAGCTACACGATCGTCGACATGGCGGTTTGGGGCTGGGCACGCGCCGTGCCGTTCATTCTCGGCGAGGATGCCTGGAGCGCGTTGCCTCATGTGAAGCGCCTCCTCGACGAGATCAACGCCCGTCCGGCGGCGCAGCGCGCCGAGGCGCTTAAGACCAAGCACCAGTTCAAGACCGAATTGGATGACGAAGCGCGCCGGTACATGTTCCCGCAGAACGTCAAGCGCGCGAGCTGATCGCCGTGCCCGCACCTTCTCCCGTCACGCGGGTAGAAGGTGCGGGCCGGCACTCACCAGAGGACGCTCGCCTCGTATAGGCGAAACACCGGATCGAGGCTGACGATGGTCAGCTCCTCCAGCCGGGCCTGCGCGATCAGCATGCGATCGAAGGGGTCTTTGTGGGGACCGGGCAAGCCGCCCGCCGCGACCGCATGATCGAGCGAGATCGGCAAGGCCTCGTAGCCGGCCCTGCGCAAATGCGCGTCGAGGCGATCGAGTAGGGCGGCAGCCTCGGGAAATCGACCGAGGCGGCGCTTGATCGCCATCTCCCAGGCCGAGGCGCTGCTGACCACGACGCGGTTCGCACGGTCGGAGACGGCGCTTCGCGCGGCGCCCGACAAACGCTGGGGCGCCGAGACGCTCCACAACAGCGCGTGGGTGTCGAGCAGGAGGTTCATGTACGCCCGTTCACTGGCCCCAGGCTTCGAGTTCGTCATCGGGCAACGGATCGAAGAACGCGTCCGGAACATCAAATTTGAGGAAGCCGAGCGGGCGCGGCGTGCGTTTTTCGGCGACCGGCACCAGGCGGGCAATCGGCTTGCCGGCCTTGGCGATGACGACCTCCTCGCCCGCCGCGACCCGTTCGAGCAGGCGGGACAAGTGGGTTTTCGCTTGATGAATGTTGACGACCGTCATCGGAGCGAGCTCACCGGCAAACTAAACTAAGTTCTTAGACTAAGCTAATTTGTCCGCCGGCGGAAATCAATCGGCCAGGAACGCGTGCAGGAGGGCGTTGACCTGCTCGGGCGCCTCGATCTCGGGCAGGTGGCCGTAGCCCTGCAAGATCTCGAGGCGGCAGTTCGGCAGCGCCTTGGCGATGATGGCGGCGTTGCGGTCGAGCGGATTGACCTCGGGCCAGCCCGGCGAGCTGGAAGCGCCAATATGCCGAATTGGCACCGACGCCGTGCAGCAGGACGACCGGCGACGCATCCGGCTTGCCGGACGCCATGTAGCTGAAGCGGTCGCCGGTGTAGCGGTCGCGCGCGGCAGCCGGAATCTCGGCGAATTCGAGCTCGGGAAGAGGCGGCAAATCCATCAGCGATGCGCCTCAGCCAGCCGGCCAGCGATAGGCGCGCAGGCGGCCGAGCAATGCGGCGCGATGGTCGCACTGCCAGGCGCCGAAATCCCATGCCCCGGCGCCGACGTAGCGCCGCTCGGACGGCGCGAAGACCTCCGCCGCGATGCGGGCTCCCCCTTCATCGCGAACATCGGCGGTGACGAGCTGATAGCCCTCGCCCTCGTAATGGCGCAGGCGGGCCAAGTCGCGGGTGCCAAGCGGCTCGGTCACGGCGCCGGCGACGCTGCCGGTCGGATCGCGCTCGATCATCGGGAAAGGCTTGCCGATGACGGCCAGCCGGCGCCAGCCGGTTAGCGTCGCGGCCGCCACCGCGATGTCGCGCCCGATGACGAGCCGACGGAGTTCCTGGTCGAGCAACGTGCCGTAGAAGAAGAGCCGCATCTGGGTGCCTCCCGTTGTCCGCATGGGCTATTAACATATCAATTGCGCTCGGGGCGCGAAGACCCTTGCGCCATCGCCCTTTCTTGCACATATCTGCGGAAACCTTCGATCACCAGCTTCGCACGGGGAACGTCAAAATCATGTCGGTTGAGAAACGCAGCTTTCAGGCCGAGGTCAGCCGCCTCCTCGATATCGTCGCCCATTCGCTCTATAGCGAGAAGGAGATCTTTCTTCGCGAGCTGATCTCGAACGCTTCGGACGCCTGCGACCGCCTGCGCTACGCGGCGCTGACGCAGCCCGCGCTCGCCGGCGAGGACAGCGAATTCCGCGTCGTCCTGACCCCCGACAAGGCGGCCCGCACCCTTACCGTCGACGATAACGGCGTCGGCATGAACCGCGACGAGCTGATCGAGAATCTCGGCACCATCGCGCGCTCCGGCACCGCCGCCTTCGTGCAGAACCTGGCCGGCGACAAGACCGAGAAGAACAAGGATCTTGCCCTGATCGGCCAGTTCGGCGTCGGCTTCTATTCCGCCTTCATGGTCGCCGACAAGGTCGAGGTCGTCTCGCGCAAGGCCGGCGAGAGCGCCGCTTGGCGCTGGGTCTCGGACGGCAAGGGCGAGTTCTCGATCGAGGAGGCGGAGAAGGCGTCGCGCGGCACCACCATCGTCCTGCATCTGCGCGCCGGCGAGGACGAGTTTCTTGAGCCCTATCGCCTACGCCACATCATCAAGACTTATTCCGACCACATCGCCCTGCCGATCCTGCTCAAGGAGGGCGACAAGGAAGAGACGATCAACGCCGCCTCGGCACTATGGACGCGCAACAAATCCGAGATCACGCCGGAGCAGTACAAGGAATTCTACCACCACGTCGCGCACAGTTTCGACGAGCCGTGGCTGACCTTGCACGCCCGGGCCGAGGGCAAGATCGAATACACCAATCTGCTTTTCGTGCCGTCCTCGAAGCCCTTCGATCTCTTCGATCCGCAGCGCAAGAACCACGTCAAGCTCTATGTCCGGCGGGTCTTCATCACCGACGACTGCCAGAACCTGCTGCCGCCCTATCTGCGCTTCCTGCGCGGCATCGTCGACAGCGAGGATCTGCCGCTCAATGTCAGCCGCGAGATGCTGCAGAACAACCCGATCCTCGCGCGCATCAAGAGCCAGCTCACCAAGCGGGTGATTGCGGAGCTCGCCAAGAAAGCCGGCGAATCGCCGGCGGACTACGCCAAGTTCTGGGAGAATTTCGGTGCCGTGCTGAAGGAGGGCCTCTATGAGGATCGCGAGCAGCAGGAGGCGCTGCTGCCGCTCATCCGCTTCCGCTCGACGCATTCCGATTCCGCAGACGGCGACGGGCTTGTCTCGTTCGACGACTATGTCGGCCGCATGAAGCCGGGCCAGGAGGCGATCTACTACCTCACCGGCGACAAGCTCGAGCTCCTGAAGAAGAGCCCGCAGCTCGAAGGATTTCGCGCCCGTGGCGTCGAGGTCCTGCTGCTCACCGACCCGGTCGACGAGTTCTGGATGCCGGCGCTCGGCAAATACAAGGCGCCCGGCCAGGAGCCCGGTCAGGAGAAGGAGCACGCGCTCAAATCGATCACCCGCGGCGGTGCCGATCTCTCGAAGATCGCGGCCGGCAACGGCGAGGACAAGACGGCGGAGAAGGCCGACGAGAAGAAGCCGGAGGGCAATATCGGCGCCCTCATCGCCATCTTCAAGTTGGCGCTCGGCGAGGCGGTAAAGGATGTTCGCGTCTCCGACCGGCTGACTGACAGTGCCGTCTGTCTGGTCGCCGACGAAGGCGACATGGACATGCACCTGGAGCGGCTCTTGAAGCAGCATCGCCAGCTCGACGCCGCCGCCAAGCGCATCCTCGAGATCAATCCGAAGAACCCCCTGGTCGCCCGTCTCGCCGCCCGGGTCGGCCAGGACGGCGCCTCGGACCAGCTCGGCGAGTTCGCCTGGCTGCTGCTCGACCAGGCACGCATCCTCGAAGGCGAGCCGCTGCCCGACCCGAGCGCCTTCGCGCGGCGGCTGTCGACGCTGCTGGAAAAAGGCCTGGCGGTCGCCGCTTGACGATCTGTTGATTCCTCTCCCCTCGGGGAGAGGTTAGGTGAGGGGGAATTTCCGCTTCGAGACGTATGGGAGAGGCGTGAGCAAACTGCCGCTCCCCCTCACCCTCCCACGCCTGCGGCGCGGGTCCCTCCCTCTCCCCGAAGGGGCGAGGGGGAGCTATCAACTCCCTGGAGCGAATTTCAGCATGGCGGCGGCGATGATCGGGCCGGCGCCGTCGCGCTGCACCAGAACGGCGCAGCCGCCATTGCCGGGCTCGTCCGGCTCGTTGACGTCGTAAACGATGTCGAGCGCCTCGCCGGTCCAGTTGCCAAGCTGGTGGAGCGTGCGCACGGCGTTGTAGTCGGTGAGCGTGCGGCCCTCGTTCTCGCCGACGGCGACCGCTGTCGTATGCTCGCGATCGAACTTGACCAGCCACACCGTCGCCATCTCCTTGGCCGCTCCGACGCGCGGGCTGGCGGCGCCGACGCGCAGGCGGATACGGCCGTCATCCTCGCGCGTCAGGCTGATCGACGGGCCGGCGGCAGGCGCCTTGCGCGCCGCCTCGATGAGCGCCTCGACACCGTGCCGGTTCGAGCCGACCTCCTGGCTCGTACCGTTAACCACCATCTCGGGCGTGTAGACGTAGCGCTGGCCGAGACTGCGCGAATAGGCCTTCTGACGGTGCGTCATCTGCTTGGACGCGAAGGGATCGGTCCAGCCGATATAGTTCCAATAATCGACGTGGAAGGCGAGCGGGATGATGTCGCCGCGCATCGTCAGCTCGCCGAGATATTCGTCGGCCGGCGGGCATGAGGAGCAACCTTGCGAGGTGAAGAGCTCGACGACGACGGGCGAGCCGGCCCAGGACAAGCCGGTCCAGGACAAGGCCGCCGCCAGCCCGGCGAAGAAGCCGATGATGGCGGCGCGCGGGAGACTTCCCGCCCGGCCTCGCTTCCCAGTCATCTCAGGTCCCAGCGCTGAATCCTCGAATGAATGCGATAGTACAAGCGAGCCTCCGCAGGCGCCAGTCACGCATCATCACTTGGGTGTGACTCGATAGCACCGGAGCCTTACCCGGGGATTAACCTGCGGGTTGATCCTGTGCCGCGCTCGCCAGCGGCCCGCTCACCCCGGTTTCGGCACCAGCTTGCGCAACAGCCGTTTGTGCAGGGTGGGATTCTTGCGCCGCGCTGCGCGATGCCGCTTGGCGACGAGCCGGGCGCCGCTCGTCGACTTGACGAGGCCGAGCGTGCGGTCGTGGAAGGCATCGAGCCCGGCGCGATGGGCGATCGAGACGAGAGTCGATCCCGCCAGCTCGTTGTTGAACAAGTTCATCATCGACGTCTGGCTGTGATCGTCGAGCGCCGCCGTCGCCTCGTCCATGAAGACCCAGCCGGGCTTGTGCAGGAGGAGGCGGGCGAAGGCGACGCGCTGCAGCTCGCCGCCGCTGAGCACGCGATCCCAGCGGTGCTGCTCGTCGAGCCGCTCGACGAGATATTCGAGGTTGCAGCGCTTCAGCGCCTTCTTCAGCGCCGGCTTCGCGAAATGCCGCTCCGCCGCCGGATAGGCGAGCGCCGCACGCAGCGTGCCGAGCGGCAGATAGGGGCGCTGCGGCATGAACATCATGTTGCTGCGCGGCGGCACCTGGATGGTTCCCGATCCCCACGGCCACAGCCCGGCGATGGCACGGAAGAGCGTGCTCTTGCCGCTGCCCGACTGGCCGACGATGAGGATCTTCTCGCCCTTGCGGATCGTCGTGTTGGTCTCGCCGATGACGATGCTGCCGTCGGCATGGGCGATCTGCAGATCGTCGAAGGCGAGGAACTCCTCTGCCTCGGATCCGGCCGGCGCCTCGATGACGGTGATCGCAGCGGCCTCGCCGCTTTCGAGCGCCGCCTCGCCCTTGGTGTGCAGCGCCGCCTCGAATTCGAGCACCCGCGCCAGATGCGAGCGCCACTCGGCGAGGCGCGGGAAATTGTCGACGAACCAGTTGAGCCCGGATTGCACCTGGCCGAAAGCGGCGCCGGTCTGCATCAGACCGCCGAGGCTCATCGTGCCGGCGAAATAGAGCGGGCTCGCGACCAGCGTCGGGTAGACCATGCCGACCATGCCGTAGGCGCTGGTCAGCCACATCAGGCGGCGCTGCGTGCGCATGAGGTATTTCGTCGCCCCGTAGACCGCGGCGAAGAAACCGGCGAGGCCCTTGCGCTCGTCCTCCTCGCCGCGGATCAGCGCGACGCCCTCGCTGTTCTCGCGTAGCCGCATCAAGGCGAAGCGGTAATCGGCCTCGGCCTTGTTCTGCAGGACATTGGCGGTGATCATCGGCCGGCCGACATAGTAGGTGATGCTGGTGCCGATCGAGGCATAAAGCAGCGCCGCGCCGACCATGAAGCCGGGAATCTCCAGCGTCGTCGACCCGATGACGAAATGCAACACTCCCGAGAGCGTCCACAAGATGCCGAGAAAGGACACCAGGGTGAGTACGGCATTGAGAATGCCGAGGGTGAACTCGACCGCCATGTCGGTGGCGAAATGGGCGTTCTCGGCGATCCGTTGATCGGGATTCTCGACCCCGGCGCCGATGAAATTGACCTGGTAGTGGTGGCCGTTCTCCAGCCAGCCCTCGACCAGCCGCGAGGTCAGCCAGCGCCGCCAGCGCAGCTGCAGGAGCTGCTTCAGATAGACCTGGTAGACGGCGATGCCCATGCTGGCGCTCGCCAGCAGGGCGAAGAGCCACATGGTGGCGATGAAGGCGCTCCAGTCCTTCGCCTCCAAGGCGTCGAAGAAACTCTTGTTCCACAGATTGAGGCTGATCTGGACGGCGATCTGCAGCAGCGAGAGACCGACGACGCCGATGGCGAGGCCGCGCGCCATCCACTTCTCGTCGGAGACGAAGAATGGCCCGGCGAGGCGGATGAAGCGGCGAAGAAATCCGCCGTGATCGCCGCCGTTCGGCTCGGCGGGCGCGGTTTGCGGTCCGCCGCTCACCCCGCCTTCATCATGTTGCGCAGCACGTATTGCAGGATCCCGCCATGGCGGAAATATTCGACCTCGTCGAGCGTGTCGATGCGGCAAAGCAGCTTGATCGTCTCGCTCTTGCCGTCGGCGCTGCGGATGGTGCAGGTGAGCTCCATGCGTGGCTTCAGCCCGCCGGCGGCGCCGATGATGTCGAGACGCTCGCTGCCGTCGAGCTTGAGGCTCTGCCGGTTGGCGCCGCCGGTGAACTGCAGCGGCAGCACGCCCATGCCGACCAGATTCGAGCGGTGGATGCGCTCGAAGCTCTCGGCGATCACCGCCTTGACGCCGAGGAGGCGCGTCCCCTTGGCCGCCCAGTCGCGCGACGAGCCGGTGCCGTATTCCTTGCCGGCGACGATGACCAGCGGCACGCCCTCCTTCTGGTATTCCATCGCCGCGTCGTAGATCGCCATCACCTTGCCGTCGGGCAGGTGCTTGGTCATGCCGCCCTCGATGCCGGGCACCATCTCGTTGCGGATGCGGATATTGGCGAAGGTGCCCCGCATCATCACCTGATGGTTGCCGCGCCGCGCGCCGTAGGAATTGAATTCGCTCGGCCGCACCTGGAATTCCATTAGGTAGGTGCCCGCCGGACCGTCCTTCTTGATGCTGCCGGCCGGCGAGATGTGATCGGTGGTGATGCTGTCGCCGAGGATGGCGAGCAGCCGCGCGTCATGGATGTCCTTCACCGCCTCCGGCTCCTTCGGCATGTTCTCGAAGAAGGGTGGGTGTTGGACATAGGTCGAGGCAGGCTGCCAATTGAAGGTCATGCCGGTCGCGGTCTCGACCTTCTGCCACTCCTCCGGCCCCTCGAAGACGTTGCCGTAGCGCTTGCGGAACATCTCCGGGGTCAGGCTTTTGGCGAGCGTCTCCTGGATGTCGCTGCTCGACGGCCAGATGTCACGCAGATAGACCGGTTTGCCGTCGCTGTCTTGGCCGAGCGGATCGCTCGTCAGATCGACGTTCATCGAGCCGGCGATGGCATAGGCGACGACGAGCGGCGGCGAGGCGAGATAGTTGGCGCGCACCTGCGGGCTGATGCGGCCCTCGAAATTGCGGTTGCCGGAGAGCACCGCGGCGGCGACGAGGTCGCCATCGTCGACCGCTTCGGCGATCGGCTCGGGCAGCGGGCCCGAATTGCCGATGCAGGTCGTGCAGCCGTAGCCGACGAGGTTGAAACCGAGCGCGTCGAGATCCTTCTGCAGCCCAGCGGCGGCATAGTAGTCGGTGACCACCTGGCTGCCCGGGGCGAGCGAGGTCTTGACCCATGGCTTGACGGTGAGACCCTTCTTCACCGCGTTGCGGGCGAGCAGGCCGGCGGCGAGCATGACGCTCGGATTCGAGGTGTTGGTGCAGCTGGTGATCGCGGCAATGACGACGTCGCCATCCTTGATCTCGTAGTTGCTGCCGGCGACGGCGATCGGCCTACCGAGCGTCTTGGCGTCGCGCCCGCCGGCCAGCTTCGGAAGCTCGGCGGCAAACGATTTCGCCGTCGCCGAGAGGGCGACGCGGTCCTGCGGCCGGCGCGGGCCGGCGAGCGAGGGCTCGACGCTGGCGAGGTCGAGCGTCAGCGTGTCGGTGAAGACCGGATCGGGCGTCGTCTCGTCGCGCCACAATCCTTGCGCCTTGGCATAGGCCTCGACCAGCGCGACGCGCGCCGGCTCGCGGCCGCTGAAGCTGAGATAGCGCAGCGTCTCCTTGTCGATCGGGAAGAAGCCGCAAGTCGCGCCGTATTCCGGCGCCATGTTGCCGATCGTCGCACGGTCGGCGAGCGCCAAGGCGCCGACGCCGGGGCCGTAGAACTCGACGAAGCGGCCGACGACGCCCTTCTTGCGCAGCATCTGCGTCACGGTGAGGACGAGATCAGTCGCCGTCGCGCCTTCCTTGAGCGCGCCGCTGAGCTTGAAGCCGACCACTTCCGGCAGCACCATCGAGATCGGCTGGCCAAGCATCGCCGCCTCGGCCTCGATGCCGCCGACGCCCCAGCCGAGCACGGCAAGACCGTTCACCATCGTGGTATGGCTGTCGGTGCCGACCAGCGTGTCGGGATAGGCAATATCCTTGCCGTCCTCCGTGGTCGTCCAGACGACCTGGGCGAGATATTCGAGATTGACCTGATGGCAGATGCCGGTGCCCGGCGGCACGACCCGGAAATTGTCGAAGGCGCCGGCGCCCCAGCGCAGGAAGGAATAGCGCTCGCCGTTGCGCTCGAACTCCTGCTTGACGTTTTCCTTGAACGAGCCGGCGCGCGCGAAGCTGTCGACCATCACCGAATGGTCGATGACGAGGTCGACCGGCGAGAGCGGATTGATCTTCTTGGGATCACCGCCGAGCTTGACCATCGCCTCGCGCATCGCCGCGAGGTCGACGACGGCGGGAACGCCGGTGAAATCCTGCATCAGCACGCGCGCCGGGCGGAAGGCGATCTCGCGCTCCGAACTGCGCGTCTTCAGCCATTCGGCGACCGCCTTGATATCGGCGACGCTGACCGTCCGCCCGTTCTCCAGCCGCACCAAATTCTCGAGCAGCACCTTCATCGAGAAGGGCAGTCGCGAGATGTCGCCGAGTCCAGCCGCCTGCGCTGCTGCCTCCAAGCTGAAATAATCGTAGCTCTTGTCGCCGACCTTGAGGGTACGACGCGTCTTCAGACTGTCATGGCCGGTGACGGACACGGGGTTTTCTCCATCGGTCGGGCGCGGATGCGGCGGATCGCTAGTGGCTACAACCTATCGGCGGGGAGATCAAGTCGCGGCGGATCGCGCGCCCGCCGACAACTCGACTTGCCGGCTCAACGGCGCGGCAGATCGGCGATTCCGGCGACGGTTCAGTGGCGAGCTAAGTCGTGGCGGCCGCCGGATCGGGGCGTGCCCGCAACATCCAGATACCCGTGAAGACGACGATGATGGTCGCCCAGACGACCAGGCTGGTGGGACCGGAACCTTGGGTGTAGACGATGTTGTCGATCGCCGCGGCGGCGCCATTCGAGCCGATTTCGAAGGAATTCAGCGGAACCGGATCAAAGGTGAAGGTGCGAAATGAATCACTGAGGCTGACGACTTCCGTAACCGAGCCGCCGTCGGCAAAGTTCCGGGTGAGCGTCACCTCCGCCGGGGCCGCACCCCTATAGCTCTGGCCGAGATCAATCGAATGAAGGACAAAGGGCCCGCCACCTGACTTGGTGATCGAAGTACCGCTGGCGGTGACCAATACCTCGGTGCCGTTACTGGCGCCGCGCCGGATATTCGGCGCCGTGAGGTATTGGTAGTCCTTGCCGGTGAACGACAGCCCGCCTGCGCTGAAGGATTGGCCGGGGGCGGCAACCAGCGCCGTGCGCGGCGCGTAGTCTTCGAAAGTTACCATCGCGGCCGTGGCCGTGCCGGCAGCGCAGAGAGAGACCGCAAGGGCGAGAAGCGCGACCCGCAGATGTGCTTGCAACACGGAAACCTCCGTATGCGAGGCGGCGGGACCCAGCCCATCGCCGTTAAGTTGCTTATTGCAGTGCAATATAGCTCGAATCGAAACGAAAGGAAATAACTTTCCGCTTTTTTACAATGCTTCGAGCTGTGTCCGCAGATAGAGCTGCAGCAGAGCACGCAGCGCATCGAGCGCGGCCGCACGGGTCGACAGACCCGGCTCGGCATTGAGGGTAACCGCCACTTTCATCATCTGCTGGACGACGATCGCCATCACCTCCGCAGATGCCTCCGGCATGGTTGGCTTGTTTCGCCTGAGGATGCTCGTGATACGCCCGCGCAACCGCGTCCGCAGCTCGCTGGCGCGAGACGGCAGCGTACCGCCACCCTCGGCGAGGGCGGCGAACGCGCGATGCTCTGCCCGGAAATCGATGAGGAGGCGAAAGAGCCGGGCCCCGAGCTCATCGGCGTTCCACCCGCCTGCGGCACTCTCCAATGATGCCAGGCGATCGTAAAGCGCCTCCGCGTATTGCGCGATGAGGGCATCGGCGAGCAGCTCCTTGGTGGGGAAGAATTGATAGAGCGAGCCGATCGACGCGCCTGCCCGGGCCGCGATCTCGGTCATCGTCGCGGCGTCATAGCCCTTCTCAGCGAACACGGCGTCGGCCGCTTCGAGAAGCGCCGCGACACGCCGCCGACCGCGCTGACGTTGCGGCAGCCGCAAGCTGGCGCTTGCCTTTTGCGAGGACATCCTCATATTCTCCTACATGAGGATACACTCATGTATGTTCGAGAAACGAGGATATCATGGAAAAACTGGACCCGCGCTCGACCGCTCTCGTGCTGATCGATCTGCAGAAGGGCATTCTCGGCTTCGCCAACGGTCCACATAGTGCCGCGCAGGTCCTGACGGCGGGCGGTGCTCTCGCCAAGCGATTTCGGGCCCTGCGGGCCACGGTCGTCCTGGTCCGGGTCGGTTGGTCCGAGGGTTTCCCCGACATGCTCCATCAGCCGACCGACCGGCCGGCCCCGCTACCGCTGGGCGGGCTGCCCGCCGATTGGCTCGAGCTGCCCGACGAGCTCGGCGCCGCCGATGGCGACATTCTGATCACCAAGCGGCAATGGAGCGCCTTCTACGGCACGGAGCTTGATCTGCAGCTGCGCCGCCGCGGCATCACGACGATCGTGCTCGGCGGTATCTCGACCAATATCGGCGTCGAATCGACGGCCCGAATCGGCTGGGAGCACGGTTATGCCCTGGTCCTCGCCGAGGATGCCATGAGCGGCCAGAGCCCAGAAGCCCATCGCTTCTCGGTCGAGGCGATCATGCCGCGCCTCGGTCTGGTACGGCAGACCAGCGAAATCCTGGCCGCCCTCGACTAGGCGCACTTACGCCGCTCAGGCGATCGCCTCGATCTCGACGAGCATTTCCGGCTCGGCGAGCCGTCGTACCCCGACCCTGGTGCGGGCCGGCGGATCCTTGGCGATCCGCCGGAAACAAGCGGAGCGAGCGCGCGGTAGCCGCCGGATCGCGGACCGCATAATCTTGCGCCGAACCGTTGCACCAGCTCGGGATACCGCCGCATGGACAGACTCGATCCGCACTCGACCGCCCTGCTGCTGCTCGACCTGCAGAAGGGCATTCTCGGCATCGCCGCCGGCGGCCCGCACAGCGCCGCCGACGTCGTGGCCGCCGCCGGCGCCCTCGCCAAGCGGTTCCGTCAGCTCCAGGCGACCATCGTGCTGGTCCGCATCGGCTGGTCGGCGGATGGCGGCGACGTGCTGCGCCAGCCGGTCGACCGGCCGCCGCCGCTGCCGGCACGGCTGCCGGCGGATTGGCTGGAATTCCCCACCGAGCTCGCCGTCGCCGACAGCGACATCAAAATCATCAAGCGGCAATGGGGCGCCTTCTACGGCACCGATCTCGACCTGCAGCTGCGCCGGCGCGGCATCAAGACCATCGTCCTCGGCGGCATCTCGACCAATATCGGCGTCGAATCGACGGCGCGCGCTGCCTGGGAGCACGGCTATGCCCTGGTGCTCGCCGAGGACGTAATGAGCGGGCAGAGCCCGGAGAACCACCGCTTCGCGATCGAGCAAATCTTCCCGCGCCTTGGTCTGGTGCGCAAAACGGCCGAGATCCTCGCCGCTCTCGCCTAAGTATCGACCATGCACGACCCGGCCGCCGCTCAGCCGACCCAGGCGATGGCCTCGATCTCGACGAGCATTTCCGGCTCGGCGAGCCGTGCCTCGACCGTGGTGCGGGCCGGCGGATCCTTCGCGAAGACCTTGGCAAACTCGGCATTCATGGTCTGAAAATGCCGTATATCGGCCAAGTAGACCGTGCATTTGAGCACGTCGTCCGGCCGCGCCCCGCCTGCCTTCAACACGGCGATCACGTTCCTCAGCGTCTGGATCGTCTGCTTGCGCACATCACCGATACCAACCAGCCTGCCATTCTTGTCCCACGCCACCTGCCCGGCGGTGAAAACCAGCCCGCCGCCCTTGGCGCCGGGCGAATACGGATAGGCCGGACGCGGCTGGAACAGCAGCGTCGGCGGACGCAGAACCTGCTTCGTCATATTTCTTTCCCTCTCCTGGAGGATCAAGACCGCCGCGACCGGCGGCGTCTAAGACCTTGCTTGACCGCGACTTTCCCTTGCGATTAGGTAGATGCGCAATAGGCGCATAGATGCCTAGACAAAATGACATGAAGCGACGGGGAGGCACCGAGGGTGATATTCGAGCGTAAACTCCTGGGGTTCGGGCGTGGATAGCCTGCCGGCGGACAGCCCGGCAGGCGCCGCGAGCATGATTGCGCTCGATACCTTCCCCAAGCTGCTGCTCGATCATGCGGCACGGCGCGGCGACAAGCCGGCAAACCGCGAGAAGGATTACGGCATCTGGCAGAGCTGGCGCTGGCGCCAGGTGGCCGACGAGGTCGCCGCGCTCGCCAACGGCCTTGCCGCCATGGGCTTCCGCCGCGGCGACAAGCTGACGATTATCGGCGACAATCGGCCGCGCCTCTATTGGGCGATTGCCGCGACCCAGGCGCTCGGCGGCGTCCCGGTGCCGATCTATCAGGATGCCAGCGCCGACGAGATGGCGTTCGTCCTCGACCATGCCGAGGTCCGCTTCGCCATCGCCGAGGACCAGGAGCAGGTCGACAAGCTGCTCGCCGTCAAGGACCGCATTCCTGCACTCGAGACGATCGTCTACAGCGATGGGCGCGGCATGCGGCACTACGCGCAGCCCTTTCTCCATTCCTATGCCGCGGTGCAAGAGAGCGGGCGCGGATTCGCCGCCGCGAACCGCGATTTCCTGGCCGGCGAGATCGCCAAGGGGAAGGGCGCCGATCTCGCCATAATCCTCTACACCTCAGGCACCACTGGGCAGCCCAAGGGGGTGATGCTGAGCTACGACAACCTCATCGTCACGGCGCGAAACGCGATCACGCGCGAAGGGCTGCGTCAGGACGAGGAGGTCCTGGCTTATCTGCCGATGGCGTGGATCGGCGAGCATATCTTCTCCTACGCCCAGGCCTATTGCGCCGGGTTCTGCGTCTCCTGCCCGGAATCGAGCGCCACCGTGATGCTCGATCTGCGCGAGCTCGGGCCGACCTATTTCTTCGCCCCGCCGCGCATCTACGAGACCATCCTCACTCAGGTGATGATCCGCATCGAGGATGCCGGCTGGCTGAAGCGCTGGATGTTTGCGTATTTCATGGCGCTCGCTCGCCGCGTCGGCGCCAAGATTCTCGACGGCAAGAAGGTCACCCCTGCCGACCGCCTGCTCTATCGGCTCGGCCGGACCCTGGTCTACGGCCCGCTCAAGAACACGCTCGGTTTCAGTCGCATCCGCCTCGCCTACACCGCCGGCGAGGCGATCGGCCCCGACATGTTCGGGTTCTACCGCTCGCTCGGCATCAACGTGAAGCAGCTCTACGGCATGACTGAGAGTTCCGTATTCATCTGCATCCAGCCGGACGGCGAGGTGAAGCCTGACACCGTCGGCACACCGGTTCAGGATGTCGAGGTCAAGGTCGACGATGCCGGCGAAGTGCTGTTCCGCGGCCCCGGCGTCTTCCAGGGCTATTACAAGAACGACATCGCGACGACTGCGGCGAAGCGCCCGGATGGCTGGGTCCATACCGGCGATGCCGGCATCTTCGACGCCGACGGGCATCTCAAGATCATCGATCGCGCCAAGGATGTCGGCCATCTGAAGGGCGGCGCGCTCTTCGCGCCGAAATTCATCGAGAACAAGCTCAAGTTCTTCCCCTTCATCAAGGAGGCCGTGGCGTTCGGCGACGGGCGCGACTTCGTCACCGCCTTCATCAACATCGACCTCGAGGCGGTCGGCAACTGGGCCGAGCGCCGCGGCATCGCCTATGGCTCGTTCCAGGAGCTCAGCGCCGATGATCGCGTGTACGACCTCATCCGCGAGTGCATCGAGAAGGTCAACGTCGACCTCGCGGCCGAGATGCAGCTCGCCGCCTCGCAGATCCGCCGCTTCCTCCTCCTGCATAAGGAGCTTGACGCCGATGACGGCGAGCTGACGCGCACCCGCAAGGTGCGGCGCCGCTTCATCGGCGAGCGTTATCAAGGGCTGATCGAGGCGCTGCACGGCGGGCGCGACAGCGCCCATGTCGAGACCGAAGTTACCTTCGAGGATGGCCGCAAGGGCATGCTGAAGGCCGACCTCAAGATCGGCGAGGCGAAGACGGCTCCGGTCGCCGAGCCGGCGGCTATCCTGCGCAAGGCGAGCTGAGGCAAGAAACGCTTGAACCACGAAGACACGAAGGCACGAAGGCTCTTCCTCTCCCCTCGGGGAGAGGACCGAGGTGAGGGGGTCTATCGGGTCCTCCCTTATACGACGGCAATGACCGGGTGCGGCCTCACCCCCTCACCTAACCTCTCCCCGAGGGGAGAGGGATTCTCATCCGACCCATGAGTTCGGCGAAACACATCGGCGAGGCGCTGCTCAAGGCCGACGGCATTAGCCTAGCCTTCGGCGGCGTCAAAGCGCTGACCGATATCAGCGTCGAGATCAGGCGCCACGAGATCCTGGCGATCATCGGACCGAACGGCGCCGGCAAGACGTCGATGCTCAACGTCATCAACGGCTTCTATCACCCGCAACTCGGCACCATTACATTCAAGGGCGAGACGCGGCGGCAGATGCGGCCGCACGAGGCGGCGGCGCAGGGCATCGCCCGGACCTTCCAGAACGTCGCGCTGTTCAAGGGCATGACGACGCTCGACAACATCATGACCGGGCGCCTCTTGCGCATGCGCAAGAACATGCTGTGGCAGGCGCTCTATTGGGGGCCGGCCGAGAAGGAAGAGCTGGCGCATCGCGAAATCGTCGAGAAGATCATCGACTTTCTCGAAATCCAGGCGATCCGCAAGGTCCCCGTCGGCAAGCTTCCTTACGGGCTGCAGAAGCGCGTCGAGCTCGCCCGCGCTCTCGCCATGGAACCGGAGCTCCTGCTGCTCGACGAGCCGATGGCCGGGATGAATGTCGAGGAGAAGGAGGATATGTGCCGCTTCATCCTCGACGTCAATGACGAGTTCGGCACGACGATCGCCCTCATCGAGCACGACATGGGCGTCGTCATGGACATCTCCGACCGCGTCGTCGTCCTCGATTACGGCCGCAAGATCGCCGACGGCACGCCTGACGCGGTACGCGGCGACCAGGAGGTCATCGATGCCTATCTCGGAGTCGCGCATGGCTGAGCGGACCGCCGGAGCGCGTGGCTGATGGAATTCCTCGAAGCCGCCTTCGTCACGCCCTTCGCCAGCATCGCCGAGAACCCCGAGTTCCTCATCGAGGTGATCATCGGCGGGCTCTTGACCGGTGTCATGTACTCGCTGGTCGCGCTCGGCTTCGTGCTCATCTACAAGGCCTCGGGCGTCTTCAATTTCGCCCAGGGCGTCATGGTCCTGTTTGCGGCGCTGACCTTCGTCGGCCAGCTCAATCTCGGGCTGCCGGTCTGGCTGGCGCTGCTCTCGACGATCGTCGTCATGGTGGCGCTCGCCTTCGTCATCGAGCGCGTCGTGCTGCGCCCGCTGGTCAACCAGGAGCCGATCATCCTGTTCATGGCGACGATCGGCATCACCTTCTTCCTCACCGGCTTCGGTCAGCTCGTCTGGGGCAGCGACATCAAGGTGCTCGACATCGGCATTCCGAAGGACCCGATCATCATCGGCGGCATTCTGATTAACGAGTTCGACCTCGTCGCCGCCGGCGTCGCCGGCATCCTCGTCGCCGGTCTCGCCGTGTTCTTCCAGAAGACCACCGTGGGCCGTGCGCTCAGGGCGGTCGCCGACGACCACCAGGCGGCGCTCAGCGTCGGCATTCCGCTGAAGACCATCTGGGTCATCGTGTGGTCGGTCGCCGGCATCGTCGGCCTGGTCACCGGCATCATGTGGGGCAGCAATCTCGGCGTGCAGTTCTCGCTCTCGCTGGTCGCCCTCAAGGCGCTGCCGGTCCTCATCCTCGGCGGCTTCACCTCGATTCCTGGCGCCATTGTCGGCGGCCTCATCGTCGGTGCCGGCGAGAAGGTCGCCGAGGTCTTCTGGGGTCCCGCCTTCGGCGGCGCCATCGAGGACTGGTTCGCCTACATGCTGGCGCTCGTCTTCCTGCTGTTCCGGCCGCAGGGCCTGTTCGGCGAGCGCATCATCGAGCGGGTCTGAAACATGCTCTATCGCGAAGCCGGGCAGTTCAAGACGAGCTATGCCGCCGATCAGGCGATCTTCGCCATCCCGCAGGATCGCGTCGTCTTTCTGCTGATCCTCGCCACTGGCTTCCTCGTCATCCCGCTCGTTGCGTCGCACTACGCGCTGCTGACGATAATGATCCCGTTCCTCGTCTTCTCGCTGGCGGCGATCGGGCTCAACATCCTCACCGGCTATGCCGGGCAGGTCTCGCTCGGCACCGGCGGCTTCATGGCGGTGGGTGCCTTCGCCGCCTTCAAGCTGGCGACCAGCTTTCCCGGTCTCGACGTCGTCATCGTCTTCCTCCTCGCCGGGCTGATCGCGGCTGCGATCGGCATCGTCTTCGGCCTGCCGAGCCTGCGCATCAAGGGCTTCTACCTCGCGGTCGCCACCTTGGCGGCACAGTTCTTCCTGATCTGGATGTTCAACAAGTTCCCGTGGTTCTTCAACTACAGCGCTTCCGGCGTCATCAGCGCGCCGCCGCGCACCGTCTTCGGCATCGCTGCGGTGACCGGGGCGGAAGCCAGTCCGATCGCCAAATACCTTTTCACCCTCAGCCTCGTCGGCATCCTCGCCCTCGCCGCGAAGAATCTGATCCGCGGCCGCTTCGGGCGCTCGTGGATGGCGATCCGCGACATGGACATCGCCGCCGAGATCATCGGCATCAAGCCGCTCAACGCCAAGCTCTCGGCCTTTGCCGTCAGCTCGTTCTACATCGGCATCGCCGGGGCGCTGTGGGCGCTCGTCTATACCGGCAGCGTCGAGGCGCTCGCCTTCGACATCGACCGCTCATTCCAGATCCTCTTCATGGTCATCATCGGCGGCCTCGGCAGCATCCTCGGCTCGTTCCTCGGCGCCGCCTTCATCACCTTGATGCCGCTCTTTCTCGATCGCGCCGGCTTGTGGCTCGGCATTCCGGTCCCGGTCAACGTCCTAACCAACCTCGAGGACATGATCTTCGGCGGGCTCATCGTCTTCTTTCTCATCGTCGAGCCGCGCGGGCTGGCGCGGCTCTGGCAGATCGCCAAGGAAAAGCTGCGGCTGTGGCCGTTTCCGCATTGACCGACGCGCATTGACCGCTCAGGCGCCGGAGAATTTGCGCGCCAGCGGCCGCAGTGTTACGTTTTCGCCAAGGTCCGGGGCGCATCGTCCGGCAGACAACGAACCGAATTGGGAGGCAACAATGAATCTTAGAAAAGCGGTCATCGTCCTGGTCGCCGGCGCGGCGATCGGCGGCGGCCTGGCGGTAAGCCAGGCGATGGCTCAGAACGAGCAGTTCATCCCGCGCCTCGTCTACCGCACCGGGCCGTACGCGCCGAACGGCGTCCCCTTCGCCGATGGCTACGTCGACTACCTCGACATGCTCAACGCGCGCGACGGCGGCATCGACGGCGTCAAGCTCATCTACGAGGAGTGCGAGGACGGCTACGACACCTCCAAGGGCGTCGAATGCTACGAGCGCCTCAAGGCCAAGGGCCCGACCGGCGCCGCCCTCGTCGATCCGCTGTCGACCGGCATCACCTATGCGCTGATCGAGCGTGCCGCCAACGACAAGATCCCCGTCGTCTCGATGGGCTACGGCCGTGCCGACGCGACCTACGGGGCAGTCTTCCCTTACACCTTCACCTACCCGGTGACCTACTGGGAAGGCGCCGACGCGATGGTCACCTATATCGCGCAGCAAGAGGGTGGCCGCGCCAAGCTCAAGGGCAAGAAGATCGCGCTCGTCTACCATGACAGCGCCTATGGCAAGGAGCCGATCGCGACACTCGAGAAGCTCGCCGCGCAGGACGGTTTCAAGTTCGACAAATTCGCGGTCTCGCCCCCGGGCATCGAGCAGAAATCGACCTGGTTGCAGATCCGCCAGCTCAAGCCCAACTGGGTGCTGATGTGGGGCTGGGGCGTGATGAACTCGACCGCCGTCAAGGAAGCGGCCGCGGTCGGCTATCCGATGGATCATTTCATCGGCATCTGGTGGTCGGGCGCCGAGCCCGATGTCGTGCCCGCCGGCAAGGCCGCCATCGGTTACAAATCGGCCGTCTTTCACGGCTCGGGCACCGACTACACGGTGATCCGCGAGATCGCCAAATACGTCTATGACAAGGGCCAGGGCAAGACGACCAAGGACAAGATCGGCGAGGTGCTCTATATCCGCGGCGTCATCAACGCGATCTACGACACCGAGGGTATTCGCGTGGCGCACAAGAAGTTCGGCAACAAGCCGCTGACCGGCGAGCAGGTGCGCTGGGGTCTCGAGAACATCGACATTACGCCCGCCCGCATCACCGAACTCGGCGCCGAGGGGCTGATCACGCCGATGAAGCTCTCCTGCGCCAATCATTCGGGGAACAGCCTCGTGCGCATCTCGCAATGGGACGGGCAGAAATGGAAGTTCGAATCGGATTGGATCACGCCCAATCACGAGATGCTCGACCAGATGTACAAGGACTCGGCGCTCGCCTACGCCAAGGAGAAGAACATCACGCCGCGCGATTGCGGCAAACCGCAATCGTAAGGCCGGGCTGAGAGAGATCGGTGGTCGCTCTCGACAGCGAAGATCGCGCCGCCCGCCTGGCAGCGGGCGGCGCTCTTCTGCGCGTCAACAACATCGAAGTCATCTACGACCACGTCATCCTCGTCTTGAAGGGCGTCTCGCTCGAAGTCCGCGAGGGCGGCATCGCCGCCCTGCTCGGCGCCAACGGTGCCGGCAAGACGACGACGCTGAAGGCGATCTCGAACCTGCTGCGCGCCGAGCGCGGCGACGTCACCAAAGGCACCATCGAATACCGCGGCAAGCGCGTCGAGCGCCTGTCGCCCAACGAGCTGGTCAAGGCCGGCGTCATCCAGGTGATGGAAGGCCGCCACTGCTTCGGCCATCTCACCGTCGAGGAAAATCTGCTGACCGGCGCCTTCACCCGCAGCTCCCGCAGCGACATCAGGCGCGACCTCGACCTCGTCTACAGCTATTTCCCCCGCCTGCAGCAGCGCAAGAAGAGCCTCGCCGGCTACGTCTCGGGCGGCGAGCAGCAGATGGTCGCCATCGGCCGGGCGCTGATGGCGCGGCCCAAGATGATCCTGCTCGACGAGCCGTCGATGGGCCTCGCGCCGCAGATCGTCGAGGAGATCTTCGACATCGTCCGGCGCCTCAACCGCGACGAGGGCGTCAGCTTCCTGCTCGCCGAGCAGAACACCAACATCGCGCTGCGCTACGCTGATTATGGCTACATCCTGGAGAACGGCCGCATCGTTCTCGACGGCGACGCCGCGACCCTGCGCTCGAACGAGGACGTCAAGGAATTCTACCTCGGCATCGCGGCGACCGGCCGTAAAAGCTACCGCGAGGTCAAGCACTACAAGCGCCGCAAGCGCTGGCTGGCGTGATAGATTGCATTTTCAACGTGCGTCCTTCGAGACGCGCTCTGTGAGCGCTCCTCAGGATGAGGTGGATTGTCGATGGCATACGCAGACCCTCCTCATCCTGAGGAGCGCCTGAAAGGCGCGTCTCGAAGGACGCACGCTGCCGATCCCACGTTACGGCCGGACGATGGCTGACAGCCCCTTTTACGACGATCTCGAAATTCGCCCGCCGGAACAGCGCGAAGCGGCGTTGATGCGGGCGTTGCGAAGCCACCTCGCGCATGCCAAGGCGCACGCGCCGGCCTTCGCCGCCATTCTCGCCGATGTCGATCCCGAGGAGATCGTCGACCGGCGCACCCTCGCCCTGCTGCCCGTGACGCGCAAGAGCGAGCTCATCGAGCGCCAGCGCGCGGCGCCGCCCTTCGGCGGCTTCGCCGCGGTGCCGACCGGCGCGCTAGCTCGCATCTTCAGCTCGCCCGGCCCGATCTACGATCCCGAAGGCAGAGGGCGTGACTATTGGCGCATGGCGCGCGCCCTCTACGCCGCCGGATTTCGCGCCGGCGATGTCGTGCATAATTGCTTCTCCTACCATCTGACGCCGGCCGGCTCGATGCTCGAGAGCGGCGCCCATGCGCTCGGCTGCGCAGTCATTCCCGGCGGCACCGGGCAGAGCGAACAGCAGGTCCGTACGATTGCCGACCTCAAGCCCGCCGGCTATGTCGGCACGCCGTCCTTCCTTGCCATCATCCTCGATAAGGCGGGCGAGCTCGGGATCGACATCTCGGGTCTCGGCAAGGCGCTGGTTTCCGGCGAGGCTTTCCCGACCGGGCTGCGCCAGCGCTTCGCCGCCGCCGGCATTGCCGCGCTGCAATGCTACGGCACCGCCGATCTCGGTCTCGTCGCCTATGAGAGCCCGGCGCGTGAGGGGCTCATCCTCGATGAAGGCATCATCGTCGAGATCGTCCAGCCCGGCACCGGCGACCCGGTCGGCCCCGACAAGGTCGGCGAAATTGTCGTCACGACATTGACGCGGGACTACCCGCTGATCCGCTTCGGCACCGGCGACCTTTCCGCCTATCTGCCGGGAACGAGCCCGTGCGGGCGGACCAACCATCGCATCAAGGGCTGGATGGGGCGGGCCGATCAAGCGGCCAAAGTAAAGGGCATGTTCGTCCAGCCGGCACAGATCGCCGAATTGATCAGGCGGCACCGCGAGATCATCCGCGCCCGCCTCGTCATCGCCCACGACGCGCATGGCGTCGATACGATGATACTCAAGGTCGAAATGGGCGAGCCGGCCGAGGATGTGGCGCGGATCGCCGCAACCCTGCAGGCGCTGACCAAACTGCGCGGCACGGTCAGCCGGGTTCCCACCGGCAGTTTGCCCAATGATGGCAAGGTCATCGACGATACCCGCAAACCCGAGTAAGGCCGGGAGCGGCATGGTCGAGATAACAAAATATCACGCTTTCGCCGCTTTTCCGTCGAACTGTTGGCGCATTTCCAGGGCCTTATGGCACTCGTAAGACTCGTTCTTACGGGTTTGCCCCCCAAACCCTCGCGGCGGCTCCGGATCCCCCTCCTTCGGAGCCGCCGCTTCAATTTTCCGGCCAGCCTGCCAACGGTCGTCGTCGCGCTACCGCGATGAGCCTCTTTGCTGGTTATGACATCGCCTGTCGGCGCGGCGAGCGTCTGGTCTTCCGCGGCCTTTCCTTCGCGCTCGAGGCTGGCGCCGCTCTCGTCCTCACCGGCGCCAATGGCAGCGGCAAATCGAGCCTGTTGCGCTTGATGGCCGGGTTGCTGCCGCCGCATACCGGCAGCTTGCGCTGGGCGGGCGAGCCGATCGCCGGTGATCCCGCGGCGCACCGCGCGCGGCTCCATCTCATCGGCCATCAGGACGCCCTAAAGCCGGTGCTGACCGTGCTGGAGAATGCCGCGTTCTGGGCCGGCTTGCGCGGCGCCGCCAGTGCCGCCGCCGCGTCGGCGCTCGAGCGTCTCGGCCTCTCCCATCTCGCCGATGCGCCGTGCCGCCTGCTTTCCGCCGGCCAGAAGAAGCGGCTGTCGCTCGCCCGCCTGCTCGCGAGCTCAGCGCCGCTCTGGCTGCTCGACGAGCCGACGACCGGGCTCGACGAAGCGGCGACGCGAAACCTCGAGGACATCATGCACGAACATCGCGCCGCGGGCGGCATCGTCGTCGCGACAACCCATATTCCGCTCACGCTGGCAGGTGCGCAGATCCTCACGCTCGTCGATTTTGCGCCAAGCCCAGGCGAGGCGACAAATCTGCTCGACCTCTAGGAGACCCGCTCAGTACTTCGACTCGTCCGTCTTGCGCTCTGCGAGATAGTCGTCCGTCGTGCGCGGCTTCCGCCGCGGCGCCGCGGCAAGCGGATTCTTCGCCTCGAACTGCGCGATGAGGCGACAATCATCGCACATGCGGATGATTTCGGCCGCCGTGCTTGAGGCGAACATCGAATGCTTGCCGGCGAGTTGGGCGACGATCCGCTCGATCGACGATTTAGCGCCGAATTTCTTGCCACAGCGGATGCACGAAGCAGGTTCCTCCTCCTTGAGGATGACGGCGCGACGCGCGTCCTCGGCGAAATTCAGTCGCGGCACCAGTGTGATCACCGCTTCCGGGCAGGTGTTCCGGCAGAGGCCGCATTGCACGCACGCTGCCTCCTGGAAGCCGAGGAGCGGCTTGTCGGGGTCGTCGCTCAGGGCGCCGGTCGGACAGGCGCTGACGCAGGCAAGACACAAGGTGCAGCCCGCCGCATCGAGCACCACGGCGCCGAAGGGAGCGCCTTGCGGCAAGGGCAGGAGGTCGGCCGGCGTCGGCGCATGGCTGCGCAGATGAGCGAGCGCTAGCATGGTGCGCGACCGCTTGTCGCCCATCGCCAGGAAATCGCCTGGCGGCAAAGACATCGGCGGCGGCGCATTGACGATGCCGGCGACGACGAGCGGATCGGCCTCGTCGATCAGCACGACGCGCCCGGCACCATAGCCGAGCCCGATGAGCATCGTCTCGGCAAGCGCGATCTGCTGTGCCAATCCGTCGCGTTCGCCGCGCGAGCCCGGTCCCGGCAGCAAGAGCACCCGCGCCGCGCCATGGGCGAGCGCGCCGGCGATAACATCGAAGCCGACCTGCGTCACTTCGTTGACGGCAAACGGCAGGACGTTGGCGGCAAGGCCGGGTCCGTGCCGGGCGATGAGCGAGATCATCTCCTCGCCATGACTGGTATCGTGAACGAGCAGCACCGCGTTGTCGCCGCCGCTCCGGTAATAGGTCGTCAACAGCGTCCGCAGGCGGGCTGCCAGCGTCCGCGGCGCCGGAAGCGTGTAGCTGGCAGCGCCGGTTGGGCAGACGCTGGCGCAGCTGCCGCAACCGGCGCAGACGAAGGGATCGATGTCGACGACATCTCCCTGCGAGACGATCGCGCCAGTCGGACAGACATCGAGACAGCGCGTGCAGCCGACCTTGCGCGAGCGCGCATGGGTGCAGAGCGAGGCATCGTAGGCGACGTAACGCGGCTTCTCGAACTCGCCGACGAGCCCGGCAATGTCGAAGAGCGCCCGCTGCACGGCGGCGGGGTCGCGCGGATCCGGCCGCAAATAGCCGTCGCGCTTTCCGGGCGCCGGGAAGAGCGGCGTGCCGCCGCTGAGATCGAGAATGAGATCGCAGCGCGACGACGCCTGATCGCGCGAAGGCGCAAAGGCGAGCGCGCCGCGCGAGGACGGCACGGCCGGGGCGTAGTCATCGATGACGATGTCGAAGGCGCCGAGATGACCCGCCGCCCTGACGATCGTGCCCTTGAACAGCGGCACGTCGAAGATCCGCGGCGGCAGAACATCGCGCGGCGCGCTGAGGAGCACGGTGACGTCGAGCCGGTCCTTGAGTTGCCGCGCCGCCGCGATGGCCCGTTCGTCGACGCCATAAACGAGGACGGCGCCGGCCGACTGCAGGCTGACCGTCGCGGCGGGCTCGATATCGAGCGCCGCCTCGGCGAGGAGGGCGGCGATCTTGGGCGTCGCCGCCGCCGCGTCATCGGACCAGCCGGCACGTTCGCGGATATTGGTGAAGCCCAACGCGCCAGTCGCGTTCCGCGACGCAGCGGTTTCGCCGAAGAGCGGCGCCTCCTGAGTGCAGGCAACGAGCAACGGCACCCCCTCGGCGATTGCCGCCTCGAAGCGCGCGAGCTGGGCGCGGCACAACTCGGTATGGACGGTTGGCGCCGCGCTACCCAGCGCCGCAGCGAGCGCCGATCCGTCGAGCGGCATCGACACACGGCAATTGCAGATTAGGGTTTTCTTGCCGTTCAGCTCCATCCAACTGCTCCTCGACCCGACAGCTTATAGCCCGTCTGCGATGCTCAGGCGACCAATCTGTGCTAAAAGAGCCATATGGAAGAGCAAGCGGCCCCGCCGTATCGCGACGCGATGCCGGTCGGCATCGTGGTCGAACGCCGGCGGCTCAACAATCCCTGGCAGGCGGAAGCCTGGCTTCCGGTCGCCGTCGTGCCGGGTGCCTCCACGGCCGAGTGGCGGGTGCTGCACCAGGATGATCAGCGCCTCCAGGCCTACGCCGGAACGCTGCCAGTCGAGCTCTTCCGCAAGGAAACGGCGAGCTACAAGTACAACCTCGAAACCGGCGCGCCCAAGGTCTATGTCGTGCTGCGCCGGTCGGACGATGCGACATGGCCGTGGCGCCCACAGCTTGCGACCGTCGCCCCGGACGAGGCGCAGGCTTCGCTCGAAGGCGGCGACGATATCGTCGAGGGCGTGGCGATGCCGGAAGCGATGGTCGAGTGGGTCGCCGCCTTCATCGCTGCCCACCACGTCGACGAGCCGACCTACAAGCGCCAGCGTCAGCGCCATGAGGAGAAGCGGCCGATACCGACGTTGACACGGCAAGCCGGGAGCGGGCGATGAGCGGCGGTGAAGGCTTCGGCGCACGTTGGTCGCGGCTGAAATCGGCGGACCGTCGCCGCATCGCGGTCGAGCCGCCGTCCGACGTCGAGCCGCCGGCGGCTGACGCCAACGTTGCGGCACCACCGCGCGGCGTCGAATCGACCGACACCGAGGCACCGCCCCCCGCCGATCTGCCGGCCCTCGACAGCTTGACCAAGGACTCGGATTTCTCGCCGTTTCTGCGTCCGGGTGTCCCCGAGGACCTGAAACTCGCTGCCTTGCGCAAGCTGTGGGCGAGCGATCCCGTTTGGGCGGCGCCGGAACGGCTTGATCTCCACAATCTTGACTATACCTGGCCGAGCATCCCTGAGATCGTCCGAACTGCCTATCGCGTCGGGCAGGGATTTTGCGAGCCGGCGGCGGCACCCCCGGAAAGTGCAACGCACCAGATAGGGGCTGCGGCACCGGCCAAGCTTCCGGCAGAGCCATCCCCTACAAGTGATAAGAATAACACCCAAAAGGACCATAGGCTTGTTGACCAAAAGCCGTCAGTCGGCTGTAATGAAGACGATGAAAGCTCGTCTTGATTGCCGGGTTTTCATCCAAAAAGAGCTTAGATGAGGCGATCTGGGGAGACTGCGCCGGTGGCAAACCGTGCCGTGCCCGAAGCAGGCATTGCGGAAGAAGAGCGGTTACGGGCGCAAACTTGGCGTTTGCTGGGGCGACTGTTGCGAGCGCCGCCGGACGCGGCGACCCTTACGGCCCTTGCCGATCTCAGCGGCGACGACAGCGCGCTGGGACGGCGCTATGCCGATCTTGCCAAACTTGCCCGGGCGGTTGGTCCGAATGAGGCCGCCGAAGAATACGCCGCCCTGTTCGTCGGTCTGACGCACGGCGAACTCATTCCTTACGCGTCCTACTATCTCACCGGGTTTCTCCATGAGAAGCCGCTGGCGCGGCTGCGCGCCGATATGGCCCGGCTCGGCATCGCTTCTGCCCCGGGCGTCAGCGAGCCCGAGGACCACATCGCAGCGCTGTGCGAGATGATGGCCGGCATCGTCGCTGGAGAGTTTGGCCCCGTGCCGCTCGCCGAACAGGAGGATTTCTTCGCCAGCCACATCGCCTTGTGGGCGGCGCGCTTCTTCGCCGATCTCGAGACAGCACCGTCGGCAGCGCTCTATCGGCCGATCGGCGCGATCGGCCGTCTGTTCGTCGAGATCGAGGTGCAAGGTTTCGCGATGGCGGCGTGAACGCCGCCGCGCCGAAGTAAAGGGAGTCCAAGGTCATGGCCCGCAAGAGAGAAGACAAGACAACCACCTCGCGGCGCGGTTTTTTCCGCGGCGCCGTGCTCGGTGCCGGCGCCGCCGGAGCGCTCGCCATCGTCGGGCGAGCGACCGGCGCCGAGGCGACGGACCCCGCGGCAAAGAAAAACGCGGGATACCGTGAAACCGCGCATGTGAAGAAAGTATACGCGCTGGCGCGGTTCTGAGGCGCAGCCGGGGCCAGAGGAATTGGGAGACGAGCGATGCTGACAAGAAAGACAAGCGCAGCGGGTAGCACCAAGACCGCCCTCGCCAAAATGTTGGCCGCCGGGACCGGCGCGACGGTCGATCGCCGAGCCTTCCTGAAGCGCTCCGGTCTCGCCGCCGGCGGCCTTGCCGCCGCGTCCGCCGTTCCGCTCGCCCTCGTCAGGCGCGCCGAGAGCGCCGGGCCGGCGACCAGCGAGCTGAAGACGGTGAAGAACATCTGCACCCATTGCTCCGTCGGCTGCACCGTCTCGGCGGTCGTGCAGAACGGCGTTTGGGTTCGCCAGGAGCCGAGCTTCGACAGCCCGATCAATCTCGGCGCGCATTGCGCCAAGGGCGCCGCCATCCGCGAGCACGCGCATGGTGAGCGGCGGCTCAAATATCCGATGAAGCTGGTCGGCGGCAAATGGCAGCG